>Ga0213835_100176_pt1 | contig 77138 bp, 65 predicted proteins | sample SWPATP01_FD_160576 | JGI IMG/M metagenome (GOLD analysis project Ga0213835, IMG submission 160576) | Coastal seawater microbial communities from Marineland, Florida, United States - SWPA TP0 #1 | ecosystem: Environmental > Aquatic > Marine > Coastal | place: USA: Florida | collected 2016-08-05 | reverse complement strand
CCCGGTGCGGGCGTTGCAGGGGGGGGGCTGTCTGCCCCCCCGGCGCGCTGCGCGCGCCTCCCCCCCGAGGATATTTGGGGAAAGATGAAAGGGAGGGGCGGTGCGAGGCAATCTCCCGGACGTCGTATCAGTCCTCTGGCGCCCCGGTCTCCAGCATGTCCCAGCCCAGCGGCTCGCCGCGCATCAGGTCGCGCGCCGCGCGCCGGCCCAGCACGGCCCCAAGATGCCGCGGCGCGAGGCCCCCCCCGGGCCGCAGCGAGCGCACATGGTCCCCGGTCAGTACCGTGCCCGCCGGCACATCCGCCACCACCCGCAGCGCGCGCCGGAACTGCGCATTCGCGCCGCCGATCCCGGTCCGGTCCGCCAGCGGCGGACCCAGCGCCGCATGCGCCATCCGGCAATCCGCCACCAGCCGGGCAAACTCGTCCGGTTCCAGCGAGAACGCCGCATCCGGGCCGCCATCGGCGCGGGCAAGGGTGAGATGCTTCTCGATGATCCCCGCCCCCAGCGCCACCGCCGCCACCGCCGCCGCCGTGCCGGCCGAGTGGTCCGACAGCCCCACCGGGCAGCCGAAGGCCGCCGCCAGCATGGCGATGGTGCCCAGCCGCATCTCCTCGGCCGGCGCCGGATAGGCCGACACGCAATGCAGGAGCGCGACCGGCGCCCCGGCCGCCCGCACCGCCCGCACCGCGGCCTCGATCTCGCCCATGTCGCCCACCCCGGTCGAGACGATCACCGGCCGCCCCGTCGCCGCCACCTCTGCGATCAGCGGCAGGTCCACGATCTCGAACGACGCGATCTTCCACGCCGGCGCGTCGAGGCCCGAAAGGAACGCCACCGCCGTCGGGTCGAAGGGCGAGGAGAAGCAGTGCAGGCCCCGGGCGCGGGCCCGCTCGAACAAAGCTGGGTGCCACTCCCACGGGGTCGCGGCCTCGCGGTAGAGCTCGTGCAGGTGCCGGCCGTCCCACAGCCCGCCATGGATGCGGAATTCGGGGCGGTCGACGTCCAGCGTGATGGTGTCGGCGGTATAGGTCTGCAGCTTCACCGCATCGGCCCCGGCCTCGGCGGCGGCATCGACGAGGGCGAGCGCACGCTCCAGCCGGCCGTTGTGGTTGCCCGAGAGCTCGGCGATCAGATAGGGCGGGTGCCCGGGGCCGATGGGCCGGCCGGCGATGGCGAACCCCTGCATCCTCACCCTCCCGCCGGCAGCCCCAAGCCAAACCGCGCGCGGATATCGCATCGCGACAGTGCAAAGGCAAGCGCGGCCCCCGCGCGGCCCGTCTCGCGAAACCCGAGGTGGCGGTGCAGCGCCAGCGAGGCGGCGTTGTGGGGCAGGACCTCGGCGGTCACCCCCCGCACGTCCGGGCGGGCGAAGAGCCGCGGCAGGAAGGTCGCCAGCATCCGCCCCCCGGCCCCCGCCGGCGCCTCCTCCGCCCCGATATAGAAGCTCCAGCGCCACCAGCCGTCTGCGCCCGCCACGGCGTTGACATGGCCCAGCGCGCGCCCGGCCTCGGCATAGACGCACCACATCCCGCCCTCGCCGGCCGCGGCCCGGGCCACCCAGGCGGCATGGCGGGCAGGGTCGAGCGGCCCGGCATCGAGGCTCGCCGCCCGCACCCGCGGCGCATCGCGCCAGGCGAAGAGCTGCGCCGCGTCCTGCGCCGTCACCGGCCGCAGCCGCCCCGACAGGGCGTCCAGCACCCTCTGCGTGCCCTCGCCGTCGCACAGCGCCGCCGCGCGCGCCGCCATCGCCGGGGCCGCACCGATCGCGGCGGCGATGGCCCCGGCAAACCCGGCCGGGTCCGCGGTGGCCTCGAGCGCCAGCACCCGCGCCGCCCCCGCCGCGGCCAGCGCCTCGGCCGAGGCGCGCTGGTTCTCCGCCACCGGCACGATCAGCGACGGCAGGCCGAGGCAACACCGCTCCCACGCCGTGACCCCGCCCGCCCCGATGCACAGATCCGCCGCAGCCATCCGCGCGGCCATGTCGGGGGCATCCAGCACCAGCCGCCGGTCGGTCCGCCCCGCCACCATCGCCGCCACCGCCGCCGCGCTCTGGCTGGCCGCGCCCATCGCCACCTCGGCCGCGAGGCCCGGGAGCCGCTCCAGCGCCGCCAGCGCCCGCGGCGCCAGCCCCGCCGCATCCATCAGCCCCGGCACCACCAGCACCCGCCGCACCGGCCCTCCCCGCCGCGCCAGCGCCTCGGCCCGAAGCGCCGCAAACTCGCCCCGCAACAAGGCAAAACGCGGACCGCGCAGCGTGGCCAGCGCCGGGTGGCTGCGGGGCCCCGGCGCCAGCCGGGTCTGGTCCAGCACCAGATCCGAGCCGAGCGCCCGGTCGTCCAGATCATCCACCGCCATCACCCGCATGCCAGCCGGCGCGCCCTGCCGCACCGCCGCCACCCAACGTGCATCCAGCCCGTAGTGATCCCAGATCAGCCAGTCGGCGCGCCACCCTTCCGCCGCCCGGGCGGTGGCGGCGGCATCCTGTGCCCAGGGCAGGGCGCACCACGCGGCATGCGCTGGCCCCTCCGGGTCGGGGCCAGCCGGCGCCGGGGCGAGGCGCACGAGGTCATGCCCCGCAGCCACCACCCGTCCCGCCAGGTCCGGCGCCGTGTCGGCCATCACGACACGCACGGCCCAGCCCCGCGCCGCCGCGGCCTCGGCCAGCGCAAGGCAGCGCATGACATGCCCGCCGCCGACCCGCGCCCCGCCGTCAGCCCGGATCAGCAGCCGCATCCGCCCTCCCGGCATCCAGCCCCAGCGCCGCGGCGCGCCGCTCGGCCTCGGCCCAGTCCTCGGGCGTGTCGATGTCGAGACAGCGCGCCTCGGGCAACAGCACCGCCGCCGCCCCGTCCCAGACCCGCGCGCCCGGGTCGGCCCATGTCCCGGCCCGCGCCCAGTAGAACTCGCCGGCATCGTAATAGGCCGGTGCGAGGTCCTGCGAACGCCGCTCCATCGCCTCAGGGCTGCGCGCCATCGCCCGCCCCTCGGGCGTCAGCCGATAGGCGCGGTCGATGGGCGTGCGATACCGGCCCAGCGCCAGCACCCAGCGCGCGCCCTCCAGCCGGGCGCGTCCCTCGGCGAGGTCCGCGGGGGTGACGAACACCGCCGTGGGGTAGAGGCAGCACACCGCCACCCCGGGCGCGAGGCCGAGGCGGGCGACGGCGTCGCGCACCACCTCCGTGGTGCCGGCATGGTCGTCCGCGAGGGCGGGATCGCGCAGAAAGGGCACCTCGGCGCCGGCGGCCGTCGCCACGGCGGCGATCTCGGCATCGTCGGTCGAGACGATGATGCGCGCAAACAGCCCCGAGGCCCGCGCCGCCGCCACCGGCCAGCCCAGCGCCGGCCGGCCGGCCAATGGACGGACATTCTTGCGCGGGATTCGCTTCGAGCCGCCCCGGGCGGGCAGGATGCAGACGGCGTCGGCGGCTGTGGTGCGCATGCCACGAGCCTTTGCCTGCAATCGCGCCAAAGGCAAGGGCCGCGCGCAGACGGCGGCTGGCGCAGACGACAGCTGGCGCGGGCGGCTTCGCCGCCGCGCCGCAAAAACCTTGCTCAAGGTTTTTGCCAAGGTTCTTTTCAAGAACCTTGTGCGCGGCATGGCCCGCGTGGTGCCCCGTGGCCCCACGCGCCCGCCCTGCAAGGTCCGCGCGCCGGGTCAGGACGCAGCGTCATGCGGCCGCGCCGCTCCTGCGGCGGTATTCCTCGGCCTCGGCCAGCCACTCGGCAGCGTAGTCCACATGCTGCCAGTTCTCGAACCACGGGCCGCCGCGGGTGTGGTGGACCGCCTGCGGATAGCCCGTCTCCGGCTTGTCGTACCAGCCCTCCAGCCAGTTCCAGCCGGTCGGCAGGGCGCCGATCTCCTCGTCCCGGGCCCATTGCATCCGGTGCAGATAGGCCCCGCTCTCGCGGTTCACCACCTCGGGCGTCAGTGTCCGGGTCGACGGGTGACCGCAGTTCATCAGCATGAAGGACGACCAGTTCTTGCGCGGATAGCTGGTCTGCACCTTGCCATCCATCTTCACCTCGTCCTTGGGCGTGTAATCGTGCTGCACGCAGAGGACGGCGTATTTCGGGTCCATGTATTGCTGCAGCTCGGCCACGTCGCCGAAGAAGATGAAGTCGCAGTCCACGAACACCGCCCAGCCCTCATGGCCCGCCAGATGCGGCACGAGGAAGCGTGAATAGGTGAACTCGGTCGAGGCGAGCGGGTCGATGTCGCGGGTATAGAGCCCCTGCTCGACCAGCTCGGGCAGCTTGATCGGGATCACCTCCACCGGGATGCTGGCGTGCCTGATCAGCGACTGGCGCGCCACCTGATAGGCGATGTCCTCGCGCGAGTCCCAGCCGATGTAGATGCGAAGCGGGTCCATGTTCCCTCTCTCTCTGTCGGTTTGCGGCGCGCTCAGCCGGCCTGGCCCGGGTCGGGGGCGAGGTCGGTGGCGGCGCCGGTGTGCTGCCCGGTGGGGCCGACGGCCACGGGGCGGGGCCGGCCGGGGGCGGGGCCGTCCAGCAGCGCCGTAACCGCATCCAGCGCGATCTGCAACGGGTGGGCATTCTCGGCCGCCACCTGCGCGGCGCCGGCGAGGCAGGGCGCGCGGACCTCCGCCGCCTGCGCCGCCACCACCGCCCGCGCCATCGCCTCGGGCCCGTCCACCTCCAGCGCGCCGCCCGCGGCCGAAAGCCGCGCATAGGCTTCGGCGAAATTGCCCACATGGGGGCCGTGCAGCACCATCACCCCCAGCGCCACCGCCTCGAACGGGTTCTTGCCGGTCAGCACCATGCCCGGGACCGGCAGCGAGTTGCCGGTATAGGCCACCGGCACCAGCCGGTACCAGAGCCCCATCTCGCCCAGCGTGTCGGCGATGTAGACGGCGGTGTCCGGCGTGATCGCCTCACCCCGCGTCCGGCGTGCGACGCGGCCCTCGCCGAGCGTGGCGCGGGCCAGCGCCTCGGTGCGGTCGGCCAGCGCGACCTGCCGCGGCGCGACGATCATCAGCATGTCCGGGACCTGCGCCAGCGCCAGCCGCTGCGCCTCGAAGAGCTGCGGCTCCTCCTCGGCCCGGGTCGAGGCCGCGAGCCAGCAGGGCCGCGCCCCGATCTGTGCCGCCAGCGCCGCCCGCGCCTCGGGCCGGTCGGGCAGGGGCGCCGAGGCGGCCTTGAGCACGCCCATCACCTCCATCCGGTCCACGGGCGCTCCCAGATCGACATAGCGCGCCATCGAGCGGGCGTCCTGCACCAGGATCCGCTCGAACAGCCGCATCAGCGCGCCGTTGGTGGCCGGGATGCGCCGGCGCCGGCGCCAGCGGCGTTCGGTCACATGGGTGTTGATGAGGATCAGCCGCAGCCCCGCCCCCCGCGCCGCCCGCAGCGTCACCGGCCACATGTCGGCCTCGGCCACCACCCCGGCCTCGGGCCGCCAATGCGCGAGGAAGCGGCGCACCGCGCCCGGGTAATCGGCCGGGGCGAACTGGTGGATCACCCGCTCGGGCAGCCCGCGCGCCGCCAGCGCCTGCGCCGAGGCGAGCGTCACGGTGGTCAGCAGCACATGCAGCTCGGGCCGCGCGGCCGTCAGACGCTCCAGCAGGGTCAGCAGCGACTGCGCCTCGCCCACGCTGACGGCATGGACCCACAGCAGCCGCCCCTCGGGGCGCGCCACGCCATAGACCCCGTGCTTTTCCGCCAGCCGCGCCGGGTCCTCGCGGCCGCGCCGGGCCCGGCGTGCCAGCGCCAGCCGCCACAGCGGCGCCGAGACGGCGGCAAACCCCAGATAGAGCCGCAAGAGAAAGGTCGTCTCCATCGCCACCCCCCAAGGCTCCGCCGCAGGCGAGGCGCCGGACCCTAGACCCGGTGGCGGGGGGGATCAACCCGGGGGGCTGCCCCGCGCAAAAGACGGGCCGGAACGCGGGGTTCCGGCCCGAAGGGGCCTTCGAGGCACGGGGAAAGCTGCGTGCCGGCTACCAGCGTTCGGGGCCCTTGCCGGCGAATCGGGTGGCGAGGAAGTCGATGAAGGCGCGCACCTTGGGCTGGGTGAAGCGGCCCGGCGGATAGACGGCATAGACGCCCAGCACCTCGCGCGGGAGGTCGGGGATGGCATCCTCGACCAGCCCCTGCTTCATCGCATCGGCAAAGAGGAAGGACGGCAGATAGGCGATCCCCAGCCCCGCGATGGCGGCATTCAGCAGCGACTGCCCGTCGTTGACCATCACCAGCCCCGAGCCGCGCACCTGTCGCCGCTCGCCCGAGGGCGCGGTGATCTTCCAGACATTGCCCGAGGGCTGGTTGGAGTAATGCAAGAGCTTGTGCTCGGTCAGATCGTCGATCCGCATCGGCCGGCCATGGGCCTGAAAATAGGACGGCGCCCCGATCATCCGCTTGACCGTCTCGGTGATCCGGCGCGCGCGCAGCGTGCTGTCCTCCAGTTCGCCGATGCGGATGGCCATGTCGAAGCCCTCCGAGATCAGCTCGACATAGCGGTTGCCCAGCACCATGTTGACCGTGATGTCGGGGTATTCCTTGAGGAAATCGCCCAGCATCGGCGACAGGAGGGTCACCCCGAAATCCGTCGCCACCGAGATCCGGAGCAGCCCCGACGGCGCCGACTGCATGGCCGAGACCAGCGCATCGGCTTCGCCGGCGTCGTTCAGCACCCGCCGCGCGCGGTCGTAATAGGCCAGCCCGATCTCGGTGGGGCTGACCCGCCGGGTGGTGCGGTTCAACAGCCGCGCCCCCAGCCGCGCCTCCAGCGAGGAGACATGCTTCGACACGGCGGACTTCGAGATGCCGAGCTTGCGCGCGGCATCGGTGAACCCACCCTGGTCCACCACCGTGGCAAAGGCCTCCATCTCGGTCAGACGATCCATCGCTCCACCCGCTCGCAGCCACCGTGAACATTCGGCCCCCACCTTCCTCGCCAATTCGGGCGAGATTGCGGAGGTGCGCGGACAATATCGGGGAGCGTCGCGGGATCGTCGGGGTGGGCGAAACGCGGGCGGGGTCGGGACGGGAGCGCTCACATGTCGGCGCGGGGGCGGCGGGTAAAGGTCGCCTCCGTGAGCACCGCCTCGCAAAGGCCCGCCCCGCTGAAGATCACGTCCCACCAGACATGACCGACGCGGCGCAGGTTGATCGTCTCATAGGCGAGGTCGAACTCGATCAGCCGGCCCTCGGGCCGCTGCGCCGCAACCGGCACCTCGCGCAGGAGCTGCGCCAGGTTGGGTCCGTGCCGCAGGTTGAGCCGCAGATAGACGTCGCCGCCCACCGGCGCGGCGAGGCCCAGCCGCAGCCCCAGCAGATGCCGCGGCGCCAGCCCCCGCGCCGCCTCGGCCGGAAGGTCGATGGCCAGCGCGACGAACCCCTCCCCCGGCCCGGCCCGCAGCGTCAGGGTCCGCGGGGCGCCGCCCGCCGCCCCGGGACCCTGGGCATAGCCGGCCCAGGCGCGGTCGTGGTGCAGCGTCTCGCCGGGGGCGAGGACGGTCCCGGAGGCCACCTCCCCGGCCGCCTCCGGGCTCAGCGGCGCCCGCAGCACCGCCGGTCGCCAGGCCCAGTCGCAATGCAACGGCCGCGGCAGCGAGGGGGCGGCGACCACGGCCGGCGCCGCCGGGGCGGGCGTGGCCCGCGGGCGGGTGCGGACCCGTCGAGGCACCGGCACGTCACCGCGCACCGCCGCCCCGGCCAGTCGCGCCCAGCGCGCCCGCGCCCGCACGCCCCTTCCCGGGAAACCCTGCGAGGTGCCGTCCACCGCCCCGCCCCGTTCCATGCTGCCATCCCTCCCGGGGCGCCCGTCGCCGTCACGCCCGAGCCTAGTCGGTTTCCCGGGCGGCCGGAACCGCGTCCTTCGGCCCGGTGGTCCGGCGCCCGGCATGCCCCACCCCGGGGGCCGCGCGGCACGACGTCCCCGGGGCGGGGGGATTGACCTCGCGCGCCGCCGGGGCGCACCATGCGCCCACCGCAGCCCCGGGAGGCTCCGATGCCGAACCGACCGAAGACCGCCGGCGGCAAGCCCGCGCCGTCGATGCCGCCGCCCGCCGCCACCGCCCTGCCCACGGGCCTCGCCCGCGAGGACACCCTGCCCGAGCATCGCCACCAGCTGCTCGACCGCGCCGCACAGGCGTCGCTGGCCCGGATGACCGGCGGCATCTCGCCGCATGCGGTGCTCGAGGCCTGGAGCGACTGGGCCATGCACCTGGCCCGCGCGCCCGGCCGGCAGATGGAGCTGGCCGAGCGCGCGCAGACCAACGCGCTGAAGCTCGCCCGCCACGCCGCCGGCGCGCTGACGGGCGCGGACGAGCCCGCCCCCTTCGCCCCCAAACCCTATGACAGCCGCTGGAGCCACGAGGGCTGGCGCGCCCCGCCCTTCAGCCTGATGCAGCAGACGTTCCTCGCCATGCACGACTGGTGGGACCACGCCACCGCGGACCTGCGTGGCCTGCGCCCCGACACCTCCGATCGCACCGGCTTCATGGTGCGCCAGATGCTCGACCTCGCCTCGCCCTCGAACGCCCCCTGGCTCAACCCCGAGATCCTGGAGGCGACGCGCGCCGCGGCCGGACGCAACCTGGTCGAGGGCGCGCGCCACTGGGCCGACGACATGACCCGCGCCATCACCCAGACCCCGCGCCCGATCCCGCCCGAGTTCGCGCTGGGCGAAAGGCTCGCCTGCACCCCGGGCGAGGTGGTCTATCGCAACGACATCATGGAGCTGATCCAGTACGCACCGCAGACCGAAAAGGTGCACCCCGAGCCGGTGCTGATCGTGCCGGCCTGGATCATGAAATACTACATCCTCGACCTCTCGCCGAAGAACTCCTTCATCAACTGGCTGGTGGGGCAGGGGCACACGGTCTTCGCCATCTCCTGGGTCAACCCCGGCGCCGACAAGGCCGACCTCACGCTCGAGGATTACCGCCTGCGCGGGGTGATGGCGGCGCTGGACGCGATCGGCTCCATCGTGCCCGACCGCAAGGTGCACGCGGCCGGCTACTGCCTCGGCGGCACGCTGCTGGCCATCGCGGCGGCCACCATGGCGCGCGACGGGCTGGACCGGCTGGCCACGGTCACGCTGATGGCCGCGCAGGTGGATTTCGCCGAGGCGGGCGAGCTGCTGCTCTTCCTCGACGACAGCCAGGTCGCATTCCTCGAGGACATGATGTGGGCACAGGGCTACCTCGACCGCCCGCAGATGGCCTTCGCCTTTGCCGCCATCCGGTCCGAGGACCTGATCCACACCCGCAACGTGCGGCGCTATTTCCTGGGCCAGCGCGAGATGCCCAGCGACATCACCGTCTGGAACGGCGACACCACGCGGATGCCGGCGCGGATGCATTCGGAATACCTGCGCGGGCTGTTCCTGGAGAACCGCCTCTCGGCGGGCCGCTTCGCGGTCGAGGGGCGGGTGATCGCGCTCAAGGACATCCGCGTGCCGATGTTCGTGGTGGCAACCGAGACCGACCACATCGCGCCCTGGCGGTCGGTCTACAAGACCAAGCTCTTCACCGGCTGCGACCTGACCTTCGTGCTGACCCGGGGCGGGCACAACGGCGGCGTCCTGAGCGAGCCTGGCCACCCCCGCCGGCACCATCGCGTGGGCCACCGCAAACCCGGCGCACTCTACATGGACCCCGACACCTGGCTGCTGCGCCACGACCCGGTGCAGGGCTCCTGGTGGCCCGCCTTCGGCCGCTGGCTCGGCCGCCACAGCGGCGCGGCGGGCCCGCCGCCCACCATGGGCGCCGCCCGCGCGGGCTATCCGACGCTGGGCCCGGCGCCGGGGCTCTACATCCACCAGCGATGAGGTCGCGCGGCAGAACCCGGCGCCGGTCCGGTCCGGTGCGGCAGCGTGGCAGGGGGGCCTTCTGCCCCCCGCCGCCTACGGCGACTCCCCCCGAGGATATTTTCCGAAAGATGAAAGAAAGGATGTGGTTGCGGTGTGCCCGGCAACCCGGCGCCGGAGGGTCCGGCCGCTTGCCGCCCTCCCCCCTGTTTCATCTTTCCTCAAATATCCTCGGGGGGAGTCGCGCGCAGCGCGACGGGGGGCAGACGGCCCCCCTTGCCACGCCGGGGCCGGGGGCCGCCGCTGGCGTGCAGGCCCCGGGTCAGGCCGCAGGCCGCAGGCCGAGGATCGCGCGCGCCTCGGCGGTGGTGGCCACGGGGCGGCCGTGCTTCTCGCAGAGCTCGGCCGCGCGGCGCACCAGGGCGCCGTTCGACGGGGCGAGCGTGCGCCGGTCGAGGCGGATGTTGTCCTCAAGGCCGGTGCGGACGTGGCCGCCCGCCTCGATGCACCATTCGTTGAGCAGGATCTGCCCCGCGCCGATGCCCGCACCGCACCATTCGGCATCGGGGGCCAGCCGTCGCAGCGTGGCGATGTAGAAATCGAACACCGCGCGATCCACCGGCATGGCGTTCTTCACCCCCATGACGAACTGCACGTAGAGCGGTGCCCGGAGCCGCCCGTCCGCGGCCATCCGCGCGGCCTGGAAGATGTGGCTGAGGTCGAAGGCCTCGATCTCGGGTTTGATGTCGTATTTCTGCATTTCCGCTGCCAGCCAATCCACCAGATCGGGCGGATTCTCGTAGACGCGGGTTGGAAAATTGTTGGAGCCGACGGTGAGCGAGGCCATGTCGGGGCGCAGGGGCAGCATGCCGCCGCGCTCGCGGCCCGAGCCCGAGCGCCCGCCGGTGGAGAACTGCAGGATCATGCCGGGGCAGTGCCGCTCCAGCCCCTCCTGCAGCCGGGCGAATTTCTCGGGGTCCGAGCTGGGCGATTCGTCGGCATTGCGGACATGGCAATGGGCGATGGCGGCGCCGGCCTCATGGGCCTCCTGCGTGCTCTCGACCTGTTCCGAGATCGAGATCGGGACGGCGGGGTTGTCCTTCTTGCGCGGGACCGAGCCGGTGATCGCGACGCAGATGATGCAGGGTTTGCTCATGACGGGTCCTCGTGCGGTCCAGGGGCGGAGCGCGCCCGGGTGCGGTCGCGGGGCGACGCCTCCTGAGCTCTGGTCTCGCACACCCGCCGGGCCGGGGAAAGGGCCCGGCCGCCGGTTCGTGCCGCGGCGCTCGAGGGGGCTCAGGGGGCGGGGCAGCCCTGCAGCTCGACGGCACGGCCGTCGCCGAGCACGGTGATGCGCAGGTCCGAGCGGTCGAGGGCGACGGGGCCGCCCATGATCGGCACGAGGTCCGCGGCGGCGACCAGCGTGCCGCCCTCGCGGTGGCTGGCGACCTCGGAGATCCAGATCTCCTCGTCGGACAGTTCGAACACCGCCACCTCCTGCGTGCCCATCCGCGGCAGGTCCAGCCGCGCGGTCAGGCGCACCCCGTCCTCGGCCGGCGCGACGCTGCAGCCTGCGCGCGTCAGCCCGGCCTCGCGGGCGGGGACCGGCCGGTTCGCGAGCGCCGCGCGGATGGCCGGGTCCGCGGCCCCCGGCGCCGGCAGGGCCCCCTCCAGCCGCAGGGTGACCGGCACGCAGATCGTCTCGCAGACGCCGAGGTCGACCCGCGCCGCGACCCGCGCCGCCGCCGCCGCATCGGCGAGCGTGAACTCGAGCGGAAGCACCAGCTCGGAGGAGAAGCCGAGCGTGCGCAGCCCCGCCAGCTCGAACACCTCGGGCCGGGGCCAGTGCACCCGCACCGCCGAGAGGTTGTCCGAGCCGGACCAGTCGAACCGCGGCGGGATGCCGGCGTCGCCCGGCGTGCGCCAGTAGGTCTTCCACCCCTCGGCCAGACGCAGGTGCAGCGCGGCCATGTGGGTGCCCGCCTCGGTCCGCCAGCCGGGGCGCAGCTCGGCGGTGACGACATCGGCGGTGCGGAAGCCCTGCGCCGCTGCGGGCAGGGGGATGGCGAGGGCGAGGGCGATCAGGGCGAGGCGCATGGGCGACATATTGGCCGGCAGCGCGCGCAGGGGAAGTCACAAAGCGGCGACGGGGCGCCGCAGCCGGTGCGGTTGTGCTTGCGCCCCGGCCCGCCGCGGCGCCATGCTGCGGCCATGACACCCGCGCCCGCCCCCTCCGACGCCGCACCGCTGGACCTCAACGGCCAGCTGCTGATCGCCATGCCCGGCATGGGCGATCCGCGATTCGAGAAGAGCGTGGTGTTCCTCTGTGCGCATTCCCCGCGCGAGGCCATGGGGCTGATCGTGAACAAGCCGGCCTCGGGCCTGCGGTTTCGCGACCTGCTGGAGCAGCTGAAGATCGCGCCGGGGCCGGAGTGCCCGGACATGCGCGTCCATTTCGGCGGCCCGGTCGAGCATGGGCGGGGCTTCGTGCTGCATTCGGCGGACTATACCTCGAACAGCTCGACCCTGCGGATCGACGACCGCTTCGGGATGACCGCGACGCTGGATGTGCTGGAGGACATGGCCCGTGGCATGGGGCCGGCGCGGGCGATGCTGATGCTCGGCTATGCCGGCTGGGGTCCGGGGCAGCTGGAGCGCGAGATCGCGCAGAACGGCTGGCTGACGGCCGAGGCGAGCCCGGAGCTGGTGTTCGCGCTCGATGACGGGGCGAAATGGGCGATGTCGCTGAAGACGCTGGGGATCGACCCGCTGTTGCTGTCGGCGGCAGCGGGGCACGCCTGAGGGCGCCCGGGGCCTCTCGGGTGGCGCCAGGCGGCGGCGGCGGAGGGGGGCCTTCTGCCCCCCGTCGCCTGCGGCGACTCCCCCCGAGGATATTTGTGGAAAGATGAAAGGGGGCGGGGAGATCCCGCCCGGGCTGCGCAGGTGCCGTGAGGCACGGTTCGGGGCGCCTGCCTGTGGGCGTCCTCGGGAGCGGGTCCGGCGTTCGGGGGCGGGTGAGGGGGGCGGCCGTGTGGGCCAGTCTCTGCTGTCAGTCTCTGCTGTCAGTCTCTGCTGTCAGTCTCTGGGGGCGGCGGCGCGGCGCAGGCGGTCGTTGATGGCGCGGCCGAGGCCGTGGTCGGGCAGGGGGGCGGCGGCGATGCCCTCGGGGCCGGCCAGCGCGTCGGCCTTGCGCAGCAGCGCGAAGAGGCGGGCGGCGGCCTCGGCCATGTCGCCGCGGGCCGAGAGGGTGAGGGCGGCGCGCGTGCCCGGCGGGGCGGCGCCCGGGCCGAAGCCGATCCAGACCTCGCCGGGGCGGGGGCCCTCGGGGGCGAGGCGGAGGGGGGCGCGCGGGGCGTAGTGGCTGGCCAGCATGCCCGGCGCCTGCGCGCGGGGGCCGGAGGGGGGGGCGAGCGGGGCGCCGAGGCAGTCCTCCACCGCCTCGGCCGGCAGCCCGCCCGGGCGCAGGAGCCGCGGCACCCCGTCGGCGAGGCCGATGATGGTGCTCTCGAGGCCGACCGGGCAGGGGCCGCCGTCGACCACCGCGGCGATGCGGCCCGAGAGCCCTTCCAGCACATGGGCGGCGGTGGTGGGGCTGATGCGGCCCGAGGGGTTGGCCGAGGGCGCCGCCACCGCGCCGCCGAAGGCCGCGAGCAGCGCCTGCGCCACCGGATGCGCCGGGGCGCGCAGCGCCACCGTGGGCAGGCCGGCGGTGACCGGATCGGCCAGCGGGCAGTCGGCAAGGCGCGGCAGCACCAGGGTCAGCGGCCCGGGCCAGAAGGCGCCCGCCAGCCGCTCGGCCGTGGCCTCGAAGCGGGCGAGCCGGCGCGCCGCCGCGAGGCTCTCGACATGGACGATCAGCGGGTTGAAGGCCGGCCGCCCCTTGGCCGCGAAGACCTCGGCCACCGCCCGCCCGTTGCGGGCGTCGGCGCCGAGGCCGTAGACCGTCTCGGTCGGAAAGGCCACCAGCGCGCCCTCGGCCAGCAGCCGGGCGGCCCGGGCGAGGCCCGCAGGGTCTGGCGCGAGGGTTTCGGTGGCGGGCATGGCCGGGCCCTTTGCGGGGTGAGGGGTTGAGGATCGCGGCCGGGCCGCTAGGGTGTCGCGCACCTGCTGGCACGCCCGCTGGCCGGCCGCAAGCGCCTCGGGAGGTCTCCATGTCCTATCGCGCCCCTCTGGGCGACTTCACCTTCGTGTTGCGGCATGTTGCGGAGTTTGCCGCGGTCGCGGCGACGCCGCGCTTTGCCGAGGCGACGGAGGAGACCGTGCAGGCGGTGCTGGCCGAGGCCGCGCGGCTGACGGAGGAGGAGATCGCGCCCTTGCAGCGCCCCGGCGACCGCCACCCCGCGCGGCTGGAGAACGGCGTGGTGCGCACGCCGCCGGGGTTCGCCGAGGCCTGGCGGACGGTGGCCGAGGGCGGCTGGCTGGGGCTGGCGGCGCAGCCGGCCTCGGGCGGGATGGGCCTGCCCATGGCGGTGGCGACCTGCGTGAACGAGATGATGGCGGGCGCCTGCCTTTCCTTTCAGATCGGCCCGCTGCTGAGCCAGGGGCAGATCGAGGCGCTGGAGCATCACGCCGATGACCGGCTGAAGGCGCTGGCCTTGCCGCGGCTGGTGTCGGGTGCGTGGTCGGGGACGATGAACCTGACCGAGCCGCAGGCGGGCAGCGATGTGGGCGCGCTGACCACCCGGGCCGAGCCCGCGCCGGACGGGAGTTTCCGGCTGACCGGGCAGAAGATCTACATCTCCTGGGGCGACAACGACTTTACCGCGAATGTGAGCCACCTGGTGCTGGCGCGCCTGCCCGATGCGCCGCCGGGGGCGCGGGGGATCAGCCTGTTCCTGGTGCCCCGGCACCACCCCGGGACCGGTGCGCCCAACGGGGTGCGCACGCTGGGGCTGGAGCACAAGCTGGGCCTGCATGGCTCGCCCACCGCGACGCTGGCCTATGAGGGGGCGACGGGCTGGATCGTGGGGGCTCCGCATGGTGGCCTGCGCGCCATGTTCACGATGATGAACAACGCCCGCCTCGGGGTGGGGGTGCAGGGGGTGGGCGTGGCCGAGGCGGCGCTGCAACAGGCGCTCGCCCATGCCGCCGCGCGGGTGCAGGGGCCGACGCCGCCGGGCCGCGAGGCCGCGATCCTGGGGCATTCGGACGTGCGGCGGATGCTGGCGGTGATGCGGGCCGAGGTCTTTGCGGCGCGCTCCATCGCGCTGATGACGGCGGTGGCGACGGACATGGCGACGGCTACGGGCGATCCGGCCTGGGCGGCGCGGGCGGGGGTGCTGACGCCGGTGGCCAAGGCCTTCGGCACCGACACGGGCGTCGCGGTGGCGGGCATGGCGATGCAGGTGCAGGGCGGCGCCGCCTATGTCGAGGACACCGGCGCCGCGCAGTACCTCCGCGACGTGCGGGTGACGACGATCTACGAGGGCACCAACGGCATCCAGGCGATGGACCTCGTGGGCCGCAAGCTGGCCGATGGCGGGGCGGCGCTGCGGGCGCTGCTCGCCTCGCTGGACCTGTCGGGGCCGGCAGCGCTGGCGGCACCGCTCGCCGGGGCGGTGGCGGCGGTGGGCGAGGCGACCGAGGCGCTGTGCGCGACGGCCCCCGAGGGGCGCGGGGCCGGGGCGGCGGCCTGTCTGCGGGCCGTGGCGCGGGTGCTGGGCGGCGCGGCGCATCTGGCGGCCGCCCGCGCCGAGGGCCGGGCCGGGCCGCGCAGCGCCCTCGCCGCGGTCTACATGCGCCGGCTCCTGCCCGAGACCGCCGCGCTCTGCGCCGAGGCGATGGCGGGCGAGGACGACCTCGCCGCGCTCGATGCCGCCGCGCTTTCGGGCGGTGTCGGGGCGGCCGCCTGATGCCCCGGCCTGCACACCCGACCCGCCGGCGGACCGGCGTGGCGATCGGCCGCGGGACACCGCCCCGGACTGGCCCGCGGACTTGCACGCGGACTGGCCCGTGGACTGGCCCGCGGACTGGCGGGGGGCCTGGTCTGCGGATCCGCGTGGGGGCGTGTCCCATGACCGGCCCCGCACGTGGTCGGTGGCGGGGGGGCGAGGCGAGCGGCCGCGCGACCTGTGGGCGGGCGACGGGCGAGCGGACGCTGCCGGGCCTCCGCACCGCGACCGGCACGGGCCGGGACCGGCCCGGGTGCCGGGGGCGCGCCCACCGACCGGACCGCCGTCCACACCGCCGCCTCCACCGGGGCACCCACGGCAGGCCGGTCCCCGCGACCCTCCCCGCGACCCTCCGCGCGCCCGGGCGCAGGGGCGGGGTGGGATGAGCCTCGCGCTGGCCCCGATCCGCCACCCCTTTGCCGAGCCGCCCGCGCCCGGCGAGGCGGTGCCCGTGGCCGAGGGCGTCCTGTGGCTGCGCCTGCCGCTGCCGATGCGGCTCGACCACGTGAACGCCTATGCGCTGGCCGACGAGGACGGCTGGACGCTGGTGGACACCGGCTTCGACACGCCGGCCGCGCGCGCGGCCTGGGAGGCGGCGTTGCGCGGCCCGCTTGCAGGGCGGCCGCTGCGCCGGGTGCTGGTGACGCATCACCACCCCGACCACATCGGCCTCGCGGGGTGGTTCCAGACGGCGCATGGGGCCGAACTCCGGACCACGCGCACCGCCTGGCTGTTCGCGCGCATGCTCACCCTCGACGAGCAGCCGCGGCCCTCGCCCGAGACGCTGGCCTTCTGGCGCGCGGCGGGGATGGATGCGGCGGTGCTGGCCGAGCGCGCGGGGCAGCGGCCCTTCAACTTTTCCGACGTGGTGGCGCCGCTGCCGCAGGGGTTCCGCCGCATCGCCGATGGCGACGTGCTGCGGCTGGGCGGGCGCGCCTGGGACGTCCGCTTCGGCCATGGCCACGCCCCCGACCACGCCACGCTCTGGAGCCGCGACGACCCGCTGGTGCTGGGGGGCGACCAGCTCCTTCCCGGCATCTCGCCCAACCTCGGGGTCTATGCGACCGAGCCCGAGGCCGACCCGGTGGCCGAGTGGATCGCGAGCTGCACCCGACTCGCGCGCCACGCCCGGGACGATCAGCTGGTGCTGCCGGGGCACAAGCTGCCCTTCACCGGCCTGCCGCTGCGGCTGTCGCAACTGGCCGGGAACCACCACGCCGCGCTGGCCCGGCTGCACGCCCATCTCGACCGGCCGCGCACGGCGGCCGAGTGCTTCGGCCCGCTGTTCCACCGCGAGATCGGGCCGGCCGAGCTGGTGCTGGCGCTGGTCGAGGCGGTGGCCCATCTCAACCACCTGCGCGCGCGCGGCCTGGCCGAGCGGATCATGCGCGGCGACGGCGCGTGGGAGTGGCGGGCCGTCGCCCGGCGCTGAGGCCGCAAGGTCGCATGCCCGACGCGGCCGGGTGACAGCCGCCGCAGCCTCGCCTATAACTGTCGCGATGCATGCAGATTTCGGAGGAGCCGACATGGCCGAGCACAAGCATGGCGAGATGGACATCCGCGAACAGGAAAAGACCTTCAACGGCTTTCTGCGCTTTGCGGTGTGGACGGCGGTGATCGTCTTCGCGATCCTGGTGTTCCTCGCCCTCGCCAATGCCTGAGCCTTCGGCGCTGCGGCGTCTCGGGCTCCTGCTCATCCTGCCGCTGCTGGCGGCCTGCGCGGCGCTCCCCCGGGCGGAGCCGCCGCCCGAGGTGGTGGCGCGCGCCATGCACGCCAACGGCGGCGACACCGAGATCACGCTGCTGACCGTGGTCAACAACCGCACCGGGTCGGGCGACCACTCGGCCCTCCTGATCGCCGGCAGCCACCGGGTGATCTACGACCCCGCCGGCACCTTCCAGATCCCGCAGGCGCCGCGGCGGGGCGACGTGCTCTTCGGCGCCTCCCCCGCGGTCGAGGACGTATATCTCGGCTATCACGCCCGCGAGACGCATCATGTGGTGGCGCATCGGCTGACGCTCTCGCCGGCGCAGGCCGAGGCCGCGCTGGCCGCAGCCAAGGCGCAGCGGGTGGCCGGGCCCGGGTTCTGCGCCATCCGGACCGGAGCGGTGCTGCGCGCGATCCCCGGGCTCGAGGGGCTGTCGGGCTCGCCCTGGCCGCGCCGCCTCGCCGACAGCTTCGCCGCCCTCCCGGGGGTGGAGGAGCGACGCATCTTCCTCGAGGATGTTCCCCCATGGGCCCGCACCCGCGGCCCCGACGCCCCGCCCGCCAGCCCGGCCGCCGCCCCCGCCACCCTCGCGACCGCGGGCTGAGCCCGGTCCCGCCCCACGCCCGCACAGGCGGCGCCCCCCATGTGCCGTCCCGCCGCGACGCCCCCGGCGCCGGCGCCCCAGCCCCCCAAGGCACCGCTCCCCGCCGGTGACCTCGCCCGAGCTTCCCTCGCCCCCGCGGCAGCGCCCCGCGTCTCGCGCTGCTCCCCCCTTTCATCTTTCCTCAAATATCCTCGGGGGGAGTTGCCCGCAGGGCAACGGGGGGCAGACGGCCCCCCTGCGACGCCCGGTCCGGGTGCAACCCACGACCTCCGGCCGCCTCACTCGCCGATGACCACCTCGCCGGCCTCGGTGCGGGCGCGCAGGGCCGGGCGGTACATGTCCTCGACGCCGGCGGCCGGGTGGTGAAACACCCCCGGGCTGACGGCGCGCACGACATAGCCGAGGCGAAAGCGCTCCAGCCCCGACCATGTCACGGCGGCGAGAAAGCGCTCCTGCCGGAACTCCGCGCTGTCCACCGTCTCCAGCAGGCCCAACCCCTCCAGCGCCCGGATGTCACCGCCGCGCAGCAGGTTGGGGTTGTCGATCTCGAACCCCGCCGGCAGCGGATCGTCGATCATCAGCCGGCCGGTGCGGTCCTCGATCGGCGCGACCTCCAGCACCGCCACCAGCCGGGTGCCGACGGCGACGCGGCCGGGGTCCACCGGCGCGCCCTCCAGCGTCACGTACCGCCGGCTCAGGCGATAGCCGATGCCCGAGGCCGGCTCGGGCTCGGTCGGCACGCCCAGGGTGGTCAGCGTGACCTGCACCGGCCGACCGCTGCCGTTGCGCAGCACCCGCGGCGCCTCGGCCGCCTCGATCCGGATCAGCGGGCCGGGCAGGGGCGCGCCCTCCAGCGTCACCCCCTCGGCCCCCGGCCGGTCGATCAGCGCATGCGCGGCCAGAAGCGCCCACACCGCCTCCTGGGTCGACACCGCCCGCGCCGCGGCAAGGCCCCCGGCCAGCTCCTCGGCCAGCGCGTCGCGGTCCAGCGCCTCGCTGCCGGCCTCGGCCGCGAGGCGCAGCACGCCGCCGAGGTCGCGCAGATGCGAGCCGTAGTCCGCGCGCCACACCGTGCCCTCGGCCCGGCTCGGCCCCATCAGCCGCGCGGCGCGGGCGAACATCGCATCGGCCCGGGTCTGGTCGCCGTACTGCGCCAGCGCGGCCGCCAGCTGCCCCGCCGCCAGCGGCGTGTCGAAGGCATGCGGCTTGACGTCGGCGTAATAGCGCAGGTCGCCCACCGCCGCCGCCCCCTCGCGCGCCAGCACCATCAGCGCATAGGCGTAAGGCGCGCCGCCCTCGTCGAAATCGGGGGCGTAGTTCACCTGGTTGCGCAGGTTGTCCAGCGCCATGCGAAAGGCGGTCTCGGGCACGGCATGCCCCCGCGCCCGCGCCCGCGACAGGAAATCGGTGACGAAGGCATCGAGCCACAGGTCGCCCGCGCCCACCCCCCACAGCCCGAACCCGCCCGAGGACGACTGGTTCAGCAGCACGCTGCGCACCGCCCCGTCGACGCGGGCGCGCAGGTCGTCCGCCTCGGCCAGCCCCATCGCCTGCGCGAGGTCCGACATGTAGAGAAGCGGCAGCGCCGTCGCCGCCACCTGTTCCGAGCAGCCATAAGGGTAGCGGTCGAGCATCTGCAACAGGCCCGCGGCGTCGAAGCGCGCCATCGGGCCCACCGCGAGGCTGGCCGAGGCGGTGCCCGGCGTGAGGCCGGCAAAGGCGTCGGGGGTCAGGGCAAAGCTCTGCCCCGGCTCCAGCGTGAAGCGGCTGCTGCGCGCGACCGGCGGGTCGTTGGCCTGCACGATCAGGCGCAGCGTCCGGGTCAGCCGCTGCCCGCCCGGGGTGGTCAGCGCCACCGCGACCTCCTGCACCCCGGCCGCGCCGGCCCGCAGCGGGATCTCCACCCGCGCCCGGCCTCCCTCGGCCAGCTCCACCGCCGCCGGCACCGGCCCGAGGGTCAGGCCCGGGGCCGCCACTTCCAGCGCCGCGGTCCCGGCCGGGCCGCGGCTGTGGGTGAGCTCGAGCCGCAGCCGGCTCGCATCGCCCGGGGCGAGGAAGCGCGGCAGGCTCGCCTGCACCACCACCGGGTCGCGCACCAGCACCTCGGCCTCGGCCTGCCCCACGGCGCTTTCCGACCAGACCACGGCCATCAGCCGCACCGTCCCGTCGAAGGCGGGCAGCGGCGCGGCGATCCGCGCGGTCCCGTCCGGCCCGACCGTCAGCGGCCCCGAGAACCAGGAGACCAGCTCTTCGGTCGGGGGCGGGGCCTGCAACCCCGGCGGCAGGCCGCCGTCGCCGCCCGAGCGCACCACCCCCAGCGCGCCGCTCTGCCCGTCGATCAGCCGGCCGTAGAGGTCGCGCAGCGCCACGCCCAGCCGGCGCTGGCCGAAGTAATGCGCCGCCGGGTCGGGGCTCCGGAACCGGGTGAGGTTCAGGATGCCGACATCCACCGCCGCCACGGTGGCAAAGGCGGTCTCGCCCTCGGCCAGCCCCTTGACCCGCAGCACGGCCTCCAGCGGCGCGCGCGGCTCGGCCTCGGCCGGGGCCTCCAGCGCCACGGCGAGGCGCCTCGGCCCCGGGTCCACCGCGGCATGCGCGAGGCCCAGCGCGCGGGCCGGGGTGCGGCCGTCCACATCGCGCGCCGCCGCCGGGTGCAGCACCGAGGCGACGACATAGGCGCCCGCGCCCCACGCCTCGGTGACCGGCAGGTCGATCACCGTGTCGCCGGCCGCAACGGGGTGCACGGCGAAATCCACCAGCCGGTTGGTCATGACGGCGACCAGCGCCACGCCCTCGGCCCGGGGCGCCAGCCGCACCCGCGCCGTCTCGCCCACCCGATAGGCCGCGGCGTCGAGCGTGAGCTCCAGCAGGTCCGGCGTCTGTGCGGCATCGCCCGGCGCATACCAGCCGGCATTGAAGGTGACCGAGGCCGAGGCCGGCGGGCCGTCCAGCCGCTCGACCACCAGCTCGTGCCGGCCCCAGCCCACCGGCAGCGCGATCTCGCCCGGCCCGGCGCCGAGGTCGATCTCGCCGCGGGCAACGCGGCTGCGGCGGGTCACCGGCTCCCAGCTCCAGTCGCCCCACATCTGGTACCACTGGAACCGCGTCTCGACCCGGTTCACCGTCCAGCGCACCCGCGCCGGCACCGCCGCGGCGTCGGGACCGACGGCGACGATCTGGAACCCGGCCTCGGCCCCCTCCGGCACCGCGCCGTCAAAGAGCGGGCGGATGCCGAGGACCGGCGCGGTGGGCGTGACGGGGTGGGTGAGGCTGCGCTCCACCGGCCGGCCGGAACCCTCGGAGAGCCGCACCGTGGCGACCATCTCCAGCGGCCGGCCGGGGTCGGCGATGTCGGGCAGCGCGGCGGGCAGGGTCAGCCGGCCGGCCGCGTCGGTGCGCTCGCCCCAGGGCAGGGGCTCGAAGGCGGTGCGGAAGGGCTCGTCATGCCGGCCGAAGCGGAAGCCGGCAAAGCCCGCCAGCTCGGCCACCGCGCGCAGCGCCACCTCCCCTTCGGCGGCGAGGTCGGCCCCCACCGCGCCGAAGAGATACCGCGCCTCGATCGTGAGCGGCGGCGCATCGCCCAGCCGGACAGTGGCATCGGCAAGCGCCAGGTCGAAGTCGATCCGCTCGGGCAGGAAATCCTCGACCAGAAAGCCCCGGGTGGCGAGCGGCGGCGCGTCGGGGTCGGCCAGCACCTCGACCCGCCACGGCCCGCGCGGCGCGTCCGCCGCGATGGCGAAGGCGGCGGTGTGGCCGCCCGCGCCGGCCTCCGCGGTGCGCTGGCGGGCATATTCCACCCCGTCGGGACGCCGCAGCCGCGCGGTGAGCGGCAGCCCCTCGATGCCCGAAAGCCCCGGGTCGCGCGCCAGCGCGGTCAGGTGCACCGTCTCGCCGGCGCGATAGGCGCCGCGGTCGGTGGTCAGGAACACATCCACCGGCGGCGCGGCCTCGCGCCCCGCGACGCCGCGGTCCGACAGGTCGAACTCGGGCTCGGTCAGCGCGAGAAAGGCGAAATCGGCCTCGCCCTCGGTCACCGTCACCAGCGCGGGCGCCGCCGCCCCGGTGCCGCGGGCCAGCGCGGCGGGGAAACTCGCGAGCCCCCGCGCGTCGGTCTCGGCCGTCCCCAGCACCCGGTTCGAGCGGCTGACCAGCCGCACCTCCAGCCCCGGCTTCGGCCCGGCATCGCCCAGCCCCCGCACCACCACATGCAGCCCGTCCACCCCCCAGAGCGTGCTCAGCCCCAGATCCGAGACCACGAACCACTGGCTCGCGGCCGGGGTGTCCCACGGATCGGCGCCGGGGACGGCGGCGCGCAGCACATAGATGCCGGCGGGCAGGGTGCCCACCACCTCGCCCATCGGCAGCCGCGTGGTGACGTCGCGGTTGAGCTCGCGCGCGACCTCGGCGGTGCCGCGCCAGACCTCCTCGGCGATGTCCTCGGCAAAGCGGTCCTCCTGCCACAGCGACATCGGGCGGGCAAAGAGTTCGTCCTGCATGGTGCGGATCAGGTTGCGGTCGCTGACCCGGCGCAAGGCGAGTTCCAGCCGGTCAAGGTTCACCGTCTCGACCGGCAGCGCGACCGGCCCCGAGGCCGGCAGCACATAGCCCCGCCCGGGAAAGCGCACCGCCTGCGGCCGGTCGCGCACGTAGAGATCCAGCGTGACCGAGCGCGCCAGCCGCTCGCCCGAGGCGGCCGGCAGCCCCTCGCGGAAGGTGACGGTGTAGCGTTGCCCGTGCTCCACCCCCTCGAGGCAGAGCTGCCGGCCCTCGGCCTCGACCGCGAGGCCGGGGACGACGGCCTGGACAAAGGGGGCGTAGTCGAGGCCGGCGGGCACGAGGTCTTCGGAGAAGACGGCGCAGATGCGCGGGCGGGCGGGGGCGTTGTCGACCTCGTGCTCGACGATGCGAAAGCCGTAGCGGCCGATGGCGCGCTCGAGCATCGCCGCGACCTCGTCGCGCGGCGCCTCGGCCTGCGCGAGCCTGAGCGCCGGGACGCTGTCACGGCCGCGGCCCAGATCCTCCAGCGCCTCGGCCACCGCCAGTGCCGCGGCGGCCCGCACGGGGGCCGTGGGGGCCCGCAGATAGGCGTTGAGGCCGGCCGCCAGCGCGCGCTCCTGCAAGCTGCGGCGCTGGTTGCGGTCCTGCCTGGCGAGCCGGCGCAGCGTGTCGGCATAGTCGAGCCACTGGCCCGCCGCATCGCCCAGCGTCAGCGCCGCGCCGAAGTGTTGCAGCGCGCGGGGCAGGGCGCCCTCGCGGCGGGCGCGCAGGGCCTCGGCGATGTGGTCGTCCTCGGTCCAGAGGCCGGCGGGATGGCGCGCGGCCAGCGCCTCGGCCTCGGCCCGCGCGGCGGCGAGGTCGGCCGCCGGCAGGAACCCCAGCGCCGCGGCCCGGGCCGGCGCGGCGGCCAGCACCGCGGGGTCGGTGGCGCGCACCAGCCCCGAGACCGCGCCCTGAAACGGCACGGGCTCCGAGGCCGCGCCCTTTGGAAAACAGGCGCGCGAGCGGGTGTTGAAGGTGAAGGCCCGGCAGGCGCTGTCCGTCAGGCAGGCCCGCTGGCAGGCCGCCAGCGTGGTGTCGAAGAGGCGCGCGAGGTCGCTGCCGGGAAAATCCGTGTCCTCGATCAGGGCGAGGCGCCGCTCGGGCACCGGCCCCTCGCCGGGGAGGGTCTGGGTGCTCAGCGTCTGGGTGCTCAGCGGCAGGGCGAGGAGGGCGGCCAACAGGCCCGGGATCACGGCACGCATGGGGAGGTCCTCCGGGGGAACTGGGGGCTCGCGCGCGAGGGTCGCACGTCCGGCCGGCGCGCTTCAACGATTCGCTGGGCCGAGGCGAGGGCGCCGCGCGGCCGGCAGCGGTGGACCGCCGTCTTGGCTCTGGCCAGCGCCCCTCCCAGCCGCTAGGCAGGAGCGCATGACCCAGCCCAGCCCGCCCGCCCCCGCCGACGACGCCACACTGGAGCAGGTGGCCGAGGCCGTCGCCGCCCTCTGCGCCCGCTTCCCCGGCGCCTATTGGCAGGAGCTGGACCGCGAGCGCCGATATCCGGCCGAGTTCGTGCAGGCGATGACCGAGGGCGGCTGGCTGGGCGTCCTGATCCCCGAGGCGTTCGGCGGCAGCGGGCTGGGCCTGACCGTGGCGGCGCGGGTGCTGGAGACGGTGCATGCCTGCGGAGGCAACGCCGCGGCGCTGCATGCGCAGATGTATGTGATGGGCACGCTCCTGCGCCACGGCAGCGCCGCGCAGAAGGAACGCTGGCTGCCGCGCATCGCCCGGGGCGAGACCCGGCTGCAGGCCTTCGGCGTCACCGAGCCCGACGCCGGCACCGACACCACCTCGATCCGCACCACCGCCCGCCGCGAGGGCGACACCTACGTCATCCGCGGCCAGAAGATCTGGACCAGCCGGGCCGAACACTCGGACCTGATGATCCTGCTCGCGCGCACCACGCCGCGCGATCAGGTGGCGAAACGCTCGGACGGCATGTCGGTGTTCCTGATCGACATGCAGGCCGCGCGCGGCAAGGGCATGGAGATCACCCCCATCCGCACCATGCTCAACCACGCCACCACCGCGGTGCATTTCGACGACCTGCGCATCCCCTCCGATGCCCTGATCGGCGAGGAGGGGCGCGGCTTTCGCTACATCCTCGACGGGATGAACGCCGAGCGGATCCTGATCGCGGCCGAATGCATCGGCGACGCCACATGGTTCACGCGGACCTCGGTGGAGTATGCCCGGGGCCGCGTGGTCTTCGGCCGGCCCATCGGCGCCAACCAGGGCGTGCAGTTCCCCATCGCCGAGGCGCACGCCCATGCGCAGGCCGCGCGCCTGATGGTCTGTCGCGCGGCCGGGCTGTTCGACGCCGGCCAGCCCTGCGGACCGGAGGCGAACATGGCCAAGTATCTCGCGGCCGAGGCCTCGTGGAAGGCCGCCGACACCTGCCTTCAGACCCACGGCGGCTTCGGCTTTGCCGAGGAGTACGACGTCGAGCGCAAGTTCCGCGAGACGCGCCTCTATCGTGTGGCGCCGATCTCGTCGAACCTGATCCTCGCCTATCTGGGCGAGCATGTGCTCGGCCTGCCGCGGAGCTATTGAGATGGGCCCGCTCGCCGGCATCACCGTCATCGCGGTCGAGCAGGCGGTCGCGGCGCCGGTGTGCACCGCGCGGCTGGCCGATGCCGGGGCGCGGGTGATCAAGGTCGAGCGGCCGGAGGGCGATTTCGCGCGCGACTACGACCGGGCGGCGGGCGAGGTCTCGAGCTATTTCGCCTGGGCCAACCGGGGCAAGGAGTCGATCGCGCTGGACCTGAAGGCGGCCGATGACATGGCGCTCCTGCGGCGGATGCTGGCGCGGGCGGATGTGCTGGTGCAGAACCTCGCGCCCGGTGCGCTGGACCGGCTGGGGCTGGACCGTGCCGCGCTGGAGGCGCTGAACCCGCGGCTGATTTCCTGTGCGATCGCCGGCTATGGCCCCGGCCCGATGCGGGGGCGCAAGGCCTATGACCTGCTGATCCAGGCCGAATCGGGGCTCGCCTCGGTCACCGGCGGGCCCGAGGGGCCGGCCCGGGTGGGGGTGTCGGTGGCCGACATCGGCGCGGGGCTGCATGCGCAGGCGGCGATCCTGGAGGCGCTGATCGCGCGGGGGGCGACGGGGCGGGGCGCGCATCTGGAGGTCACGCTCTTCGACGCGATGGCGGACTGGATGACGGTGCCGCTGCTGCTGGCCGAGGCGAGCGGCGAGAGCCCGCCGCGGATGGGCCTGCGCCATGCCTCCATCGCGCCCTATGGCGTCTTTGCCTGCGGCGACGGCGGCGAGGTGCTGATCGCGGTGCAGTCCGAGCGCGAGTGGCAGGCGCTGTGCCGCGAGGTGCTGGAGGATCCGGCGCTGGCCGAGGAGCCGGGCTTTGCCAGCCAGCCCGCCCGGGTGGCCCGGCGGGCCGCGCTGGACGGCCGCATCGGCGCGGTGTTCGCGCGGCTGCCGCGGGCCGAGGTGGAGGCGCGGCTGGGGGCTGCGGGCATCGCCTTTGCCGGCGTCACGACGGCGCTGGACCTCGCGCGGCACCCGCAGCTTGCGCGCGCCGAGGTGGCGGTGCCTGGCGGGCGCGTGGCCCTGCCGCTGCCGCCCTGGCGCCGGGACGGGGCGGCGGCGCGGCTGGGCGATGTGCCGGCGCTGGATGCCCACGGGCCGGCCCTGCGGCGGGAGTTCGGGGCGGGCTGAGTTCGGGTGGCGTGGCACCCGGGGGCGGCGTCGCTGGGGGGCCGTCTGCCCCCCGTCGCCTTCGGCGACTCCCCCCGAGGATATTTTCGGAAAGATGAACAGGGGAGTCTGTGGGAATTGGCCGCGGGCGCGGTAGGGTGGAGGGCGGACCGGCTGGCGGGGGGCGCGGGTGGCGGAAGGGTGGGAGCGGCGGATCGGACGCGGGCTCATGGCGCTGGCGGCGGCGCTGGGGGTGGCGGCGGGCGCGCGGGATGCGGCCGATGCCTGGGTGGCGGCGACGGTGCTGCCGCCGCTGATCCCCGAGACCTCGGTCGAGATGCGGGCCCGCGACGGCACGCTGTTGCGCGCCTGGCAGGTCGGCGACGGGCGCTGGCGGCTGGGGGTCTCGGTCGAGGCGGTAGACCCGGCCTATCTGGCCATGCTGATCGCCTATGAGGACCGGCGGTTTTGGCGCCATGGCGGGGTGGACGGGGGTGCGCTGGTGCGGGCGGCGGCGCAGGCGGTGCGGGCCGGGCGGCCGGTGTCGGGCGGCTCGACCCTGACCATGCAGGTCGCGCGGCTGATCGAGGAGGGCACGACCGGCCGGCTGCCCGGCAAGCTGCGGCAGATGCGCGTGGCGCTGGCGCTGGAGCGGCGGCTGTCCAAGGACGGGATCCTGGCGCTCTATCTGCTGCACGCGCCGTTCGGCGGCAATCTGGAGGGGGTGCGGGCGGCCAGCCTCGCCTGGTTCGGCAAGGAGCCGCGGCGGCTGACCCCGGCCGAGGCGGCCCTGCTGGTGGCGCTGCCGCAGAGCCCCGAAGCGCGGCGGCCGGACCGGCACCACGCCCGCGCTGTGGCCGCGCGCGACCGGGTGCTGGAGCGGATGGTCCTGCGGGGGGTGCTCGCGCCCGGGACCGCCGCCGCCGCCCGGACCGAGCCGGTGCCCGACCGCCGCCGCCCCTTTCCCGCGCTGGCGCCGCACCTGGGCGACCGGCTGCGCGCCGCCGCGCCCGGGGTGCAGGTCCACCACACCACGCTGGACGCCCGGCTGCAGGCGCGGCTGGAGCGGCTGGCGGCGACCGCGGTGGCCGGCCACGACCCGCGGCTGAGCGTGGCGCTGATGGTCGCGGACCACGCGACCGGCGAGGTGCTGGCGCAGGTCGGCTCGGCCGGCTACGCCGATGCCGCCCGTGAAGGCTTCGTCGACATGACGCGGGCCCTGCGCTCGCCCGGCTCGACGCTGAAGCCGCTGGTCTATGCGCTGGCCTTCGACGACGGCCTCGCCCATCCCGAGACGCTGATCGAGGACCGCCCCGTCGCCTTTGGCACCTACGCGCCGCAGAACTTCGACGGGGCGTTCCGCGGCACGCTGCGGCTGCGCGAGGCGTTGCAGCTGTCGCTCAACGTCCCCGTGGTGCTCCTGACCGAGGCGCTGGGGCCGGCGCGGCTGATGGCGGCGCTGCGCCGGGCCGGGGTGGAGGCGGTGCTGCCGGGCGCGGCGGCGCCGGGGCTGGCGGTCAGCCTGGGCGGCGTGGGCGTGACGCTGGAGGGGCTGGTGCAGCTCCATGCCGCGCTGGCCCGCGGTGGCGCGGCGGTGCGCGTCTCGGCCGAGGCGGGGGTGGCGGGGCCGACCGGGCAGCGGCTGGTGGGGCATGAGGCGGCCTGGGCGGTGGGCCATGCGCTGGCCGGGCAGCCGCCGCCCGGCGCGGCGATGGCCGGGCGGCTGGCGTGGAAGACGGGCACCTCCTACGGTCACCGCGACGCCTGGGCGCTGGGCTGGGACGGGGCGCTGGTGGCCGGAGTCTGGATGGGCCGGGCCGACGGCACGCCGGTCCCGGGCGCCTTCGGCGGCACGCTGGCCGCGCCGCTGCTGGTCGAGGTGCTGGCCCATGCCGCGCCGCGCCCTGCCCCCCTGCCGCCGCCGCCGGCCGCGGCGCTGACCGTCTCCACCGCCGAACTGCCGCCGCCGCTGCAGCGCTTCCGCCAGCGCGGCGCCGTGGCCGGGCCCGACGCGCCGGTGCTGGCCTTCCCCCCCGACGGCGCCGAGGTCGACACCGAGGGCGGCCCGCTGGTGGCCCGGGTCGCGCGCGGCCGCGCCCCCTTCACCTGGCTGGCCGACGGCCGGCCGGTGGCGGTGGCCGAGACCGCGCGCGAGGTCTGGCTCGACCTGCCCGCGCCCGGCTTCGTGACCCTGTCGGTGATCGATGCCGACGGCCGCGCCGCCCGCGTCCGCCTGCGCCTGCGCTGACCCCCCCTTCGCGACCGCCGCAGTCCGGGCCACACCCGCTCCGCCCCTCCCCCTTCATCTTTCCTCAAATATCCTCGGGGGGAGTCATGCGAAGCATGACGGGGGGCAGACGGCCCCCCTGCCACGCATGCCCCGGGCGCCCCCCTCCGGCAAGGGCCCCGGACCTATCCGCGCGACGAGGCCCCACAGAGCCCGGCCCGGCACGATCAGCCCTTGCCCATCCGCATCAGCACCACCGCCGCCACCGCAAGCAGCAGGATCGCCGCGGCCTCGTAGACGATGTTGACCGGGTCCATGTCCTTGCCCTGGATCACGATCAGCCGCGCCAGCGCGGTGATGGCGATGAAGATCGGAAACACGAAGGGCTGTCCGCGCCCGGTGTAGAACACCGCCACCATCGCGATGACCTCGGCATAGAGGAACATCAACAGGATGTCGGCGAGGTTGACGGTGCGGCTGGTGACGATCTCCCAGACCTCGACCGAGACCGCCCCGAGGGTCAGCAGCGCCACCAGCACCAGAAGGCCGCGCTGGATCAGCCGCAACCCGCCCAGCACGATCACCCCCTCGGTGCGCCCCATCTCGGGGGCGCCGGGGTCGGCAAAGGGGTCGCTCTGTCGGGAATCGGGCGGCTCGCTCATGGTCGCGAGCCTATCAGAGCCCAGCCGCGGCGCCATGCGACGTCCGCGCCCGGGCCGACGGAGCCGCGACACTGCCTGCGGCGCGATCACCCCCCGGGCCGCATGCCCGCCCCGGCGGCAGCTCCCGCCTGTCCGCGGTCAGATCACCACCACCTGCGTGCCGACGCGGCAGCGCTCGAACAGGTACTCGACATGATGGTTGAAGAGCCCGAAACAGCCGTTCGAGGCCATGCGCCCGACCTTTGCCGGGTTGTCGATCCCGTGGATGCGGTAGAACTGCCAGCTCAGGTTCATCGCCCGGGTGCCCATGGGGTTTTCCGGCCCCGGCTCCACCCGCGCGGGCAGCGACGGGTCGCGCTCGCGCATCGACGGGGTGGGGATCCACACCGGATAACGGCGCAGCAGCGTGATCTCGGTGCGGCCGCGACGGGTGAACTCTTCGGTCATCGGCACCGAGGTGGGATAGACGAGATAGGTCTCGCCGTCCTCGGACCAGAAGTGCAGCGCGCGGCTTGCCACGTCGCACAGGATGCAACCGTTGCGGCGGGTGTCGAAATGGTCCTCCCAGCGAGCGCTGCGGAAGCTCTGGGTGTTGCGGCGGTGCGGCTGCGCGCTCTCGAGGGCCTGCTCTCCGGCGATCTCGCCGGTGAAGTCCCGGGCATGGGAGGGCCGCACGGTGGCGCCGAGCAGGGCGGCGCCTCCGAGGGCGAGCAGGGTGCGGCGGGGCAGGATCGGATCGGGCATGTGGGCACCGTTCGTTGGGAGGCCCGGGAGGGCTGGTCGACGCCGCGGACCATGCCGCGGCCGCGGTCTGGATGACAACCCGGGCTGCGGCGCGGCAGGGTCACAACACTGTGCAAACTGCGTGTCCGACCGCGAATATGGCCGGCCCATCTTGCCTTGCGGCCAGCCCCCTGCCATCGCTGGGGGGCGACCGACACGGGAGATTGCCGCATGCACAGACAGCTCGCTTCCGCCCTCGAGGCCCCCTTGCGCGTTGCGTCGGTCGTGGCGCTGCTGGGCGGCCTGGCGCTGGCCGGAGCGCCCGCCCATGCCCAGGGCGGCGATGCCGGGCGGCCGAGCGTGACGTTTGCGCTGGGCCTCGGGGCCGGTCTGTCTCCGGAGTATCCCGGCGCATCGTCCTATCGGCTCGGCCCGACCGGCAGCTTCGGCGTGCAGCATCTGGTCCTGCCCGGCGGTCTCGGGTTCGGCTCGCCGGGCGCGCGGCCGCTCGACCCCGGTTTCGGCCCGACGGGCTCGTTCCGCTATCTGGGCGTGCGCGACCCCGCCGACGCGCCCGAGCTTGCCGGCACCGGGCGGATCGGCCGCACGCTGGAACTCGGCGGCGGCCTTGCCCATGTGACCGAGTCCAGCCGTGTCTTCGGCGAGGTGCGGCGCGGTTTCGGCGGGCATCGCGGCTGGGTGGCCGATGTCGGGGTCGACGCCATCCTGCGACCTGCGCAGGGGCTGGTGCTGACCGCCGGGCCGCGGGCCCAATGGGGCCACCGGCGCTTTGTCGACACCTATTTCGGCGTGCCGGCCGGCGCGGCGCTGCCGGCCTTCTCGGCCTCGGGCGGGCTGGTGTCGGTCGGTGCCGAACTGGGCGCCTTCCACGACTTCGGCACCGGCTGGGGCGTGCAGGGCACCCTGGCCTGGAACCGTCTGCGCGGCGACGCGGGCCGCTCGCCCATCACGCGCAGCGGCAGCCGCGACCAGTACGAGGCCCGGCTGGTGATCACGCGGCAGTTCAGCCTGCGCCGCTGAGGCGCGCCACCGCCCAGGCCGCCGCCTCGGCGACGACAGGGTCCGGGTCCGACAGGAGCGACCGCGCCGCCGGCGCCAGCGCGGCATCGCCCGAATTGCCGATGGCATAGAGGACGTTGCGCACGAACCGGTCGCGCCCGATCCGCTTGATCGGCGAGCCGGAGAAGCGGGCGCGAAAGCCCGCGTCGTCGAGGGCGGCAAGCTCGGCCAGCGGCGGCGCCATCAGGTCGGGCCGGGCGGCATAGCGCGCCTCCTGCGCCGCGACGGCGAACTTGTTCCACGGGCAGACCGCGAGGCAGTCGTCGCAGCCATAGATCCGGTTGCCCATGCGCGCCCGCAGCTCGGGGTCCACCGGACCGCGATGCTCGATCGTGAGATAGGAGATGCAGCGCCGGGCATCGAGCTGATAGGGCGCCGGAAAGGCCCGGGTCGGGCAGATGTCCAGACAGGCGGTGCAGGAGCCGCAATGCTCGACCTCGGGTGCATCGGGCGGCAGCTCCAGCGTGGTGAAGACCGCGGCGAGGAACACCCAGTTGCCCAGATCGCGCGAGAGCAGGTTGGTGTGCTTGCCCTGCCAGCCCAGCCCCGCGGCCTGCGCGAGCGGCTTCTCCATCACCGGGGCGGTGTCGACGAAGACCTTGATCGCGCAGCCTGTCTCGGCCACCAGCCAGCGCCCCAGCCGCTTGGCCCGGGCCTTGGCGACGTCGTGATAGTCGCGGTTCTGCGCATAGACCGAGATGGCGCCGCGGTCGCGCCGTGCCAGCACCGCGAGCGGATCCTGCGCGGGGGTGTAGGCCTCGGCCAGCATGACCACGCTCTGCGCCGCGGGCCAGAGCGCGGCCGGGTCGCCGCGCCAGGCCATCCGCTCGGCCATCCAGCCCATCTGTCCGTGCCGGCCGGCCTCGACGAAGGCGCGCAGCCGCCCGGCCGCCGCCGGGATGGCATCGGGCCGGCAGACGCCCATGCCGACGAAGCCCTCCGCCTCGGCCCGGGCCCGCAACAACGCCTTCAGCGCGGCGGGGTCGGTGGTCGTCTGGGGGCGCCGGGGCATCTGGTCTGCGGTCCTTGGTGGGGGCGCTGGCGGCGGCGGTGCCGGGGGGCCTTCTGCCCCCCGTCCTGCTGCGCAGGACTCCCCCCGAGGATATTTGAGGAAAGATGAAAGGGGAACCGGGACCAATGGCCGCTTCGTCCGGACCGAGGCCGGCCTGCGCACCGCGGCGGCGGCGCGGGGAGGGTGGGTGGGAGCGACGCCGCCGCGGTGCGCAGGCCGGCCGTCAGCCCTGCGGCGCGCTCAGCCCGCCGTCCATGCCGCGGGTGGCCCAGCCCGTCATCCGCCGTTCCACGTAATTGGCCACCACATACATCATCACCCCCATCACCGCCGTCACCAGGAGACCGGCAAACACCAGCGGCACGTCGAAGCGCGACGAGGCGACGATCATCAGCCGGCCGATCCCCTTGTTCGCCGCCACCGTCTCGGCAATGATCGAGCCGACGAAGGCCACCGTGATCGCCACCTTCAGCGAGGCGAAGAAATAGGGCATCGCCCGCGGGATGCCGACCTTCAGGATGATGTCGCGCTGTTTCGCCCCCAGCGCGCGGAGGACATCGCGCAGCTCCGGCTCCACCGTGGCGATGCCGGTCGCGACGTTCACGAGGATCGGAAAGAACGAGATCAGGAAGGCGGTGATGATCGCGGGGATCGTGCCGATGCCGAACCAGATCACCAGGATCGGCACCAGCGCCACCTTGGGGATCGAGTTGAAGCCGATCAGCACGGGGTAGAGCCCGTTGTAGATGAGGCTGGACGAGCCGATCAGCACCCCCGTCACCAGCCCGAAGACGATGGCGATGGCGAAGCCCACGACGGTCGTGAACAGCGTCTGCCCGGCGTTGTCGAGGATCGGCACCCGCCATTTCCACATCGACTCGAAGATCACCGACGGCGCCGGCAGCACGAACTGCGGCACCGAAAACGCCCGGACGCCGATCTCCCAGACGAGGAACAGACCGATCACTACCAGCCAGGGCAGGGCGCGCTCCAGGTTGCGGCGGTTCGCGAGCCAGGGTCTGCGCGGGGCGGGCGCCTCGTCGGCGACGGGGGCGCGGGCGGTGCTGTCGGTCATGGGACTGTCCCCTGCTCAGGCCGCGGCGCGGGCCTGGCTGATGTGGTCGCGCAGCGCGTGGGTGATCTCGGTGAACTCCGGCCGATAGGTGTCTTCCAGCGTGCGCGGGCGCGGCAGCTCGACCGCGCGCTCATGCACCATCCGGCCCGGACGCGCGCTCATCACCAGCACCCGGTCGGCAAGGAACACCGCCTCGCGCAGGTCGTGGGTCACCAGGATGACGGTCGGTCGCTTGGCCATCCAGACCTCCTGCATGACGCCCCAGAGCTCTTCGCGGGTGAACATGTCCAGCGCGCCGAAGGGCTCGTCCAGGATCAGGAGTTCGGGCTCGTGGATCAGCGCGCGGCACAGCGAGGCGCGCTGCTGCATCCCGCCCGAGAGCTGCCAGGGGTATTTCTCCTCGAAGCCGGAGAGGCCGACGAGGCGCAGCAGCTCGCGCGCCTTCGCCTCGTAGTCCGCCCGCCGGCGGCGGAGCTGGTGGCGGTGCGGCTCCACGATCTCGAGCGGGAGCATGATGTTGGCGAGGGTCGTGCGCCAGGGCAGGAGCGTGGCGTTCTGGAACGCCATGCCCACGATCTCGAGCGGCCGCTTCACCTCGCGCCCCGCAACCACGACGGTGCCGGCATTGACCGGCCAGAGGCCCGAGAGCGCCTTCATCAGCGTGGACTTGCCGCAGCCCGACGGTCCGACCACGGCGACGAATTCGCCCTTGTGCACCCGCAGGGTCGCGCCGCGCAGCGCCACGGTGCCGTCGGCCTCGCCGCCATAGCGCAGCGTGACGTTGTCGAGCTCGACGAAATGGGTCATGGGCGCCTCGGGTGCGAGATCCGGAAGTGCGGGGGCCGGGGCGCGCGCGGCGCCCCGGCCCGGGTCTCAGTTCGACAGGAACATCCGCTCTTCGGCCGGCGGCAGGAAGGAGGGGTCGAAGAGGTCGGTCGCCTGCAGCGTGTGGGGCAGGCCATAGGCATCCTCGACCGACATGATCGAGCGCTGCAGCATCTCCATGTCGATGGTCGAGATGCCCTCGGCCACCGCCATGTCGGTGCGCAGCATGTCGTCGATGGTCATCTGCCAGCGCACCAGCTCGACCGCCGGGTCGGTCAGCGGCTCATGCGCCACCAGCGCGGCGATCGCGCCCTCCGGGTCGGCCTCGGCCAGCTGCACGCCGCGGATCATGCAGGCGGTGACGGCGGCCACGGCCTCGGGGTTGGCATCGGCGAAGGCGCGGGTGGTCAGCACCGCGGTGGAGACGAGCTCGGCGCCGAAGTCCTTGTAATAGAAGACGGTCAGCTCGTCCTCGCTCATGCCCAGCGCGATCAGCGAGGGCACCGAGGAGGTGACGAAGCCGGTCACGCCATCGGCCTCGCCGCGCACCAGCATCGGCTCGCGCAGGGCCGGGTCGACCGAGAGCCAGTTCACGCTGGCGGGGTCGAGGCCGACGGCATTGGCGAACACCGGAAACAGCTGGCGGCCGGCGTCGAAATCGGGCGCGGCGAGGGTCCGGCCGGCGAGGTCGGCCGGCTCCTCGATCCCGCTGTTCGCGCGCACCACGGCCACGAGGGGCGAGCCGGCGAAGAGGATCGCGGTGGTGATGATGTCGCTGTCGGGGTTCTCGGCGCGGAACTTGATGGTGGGGTTCAGGTCGGCGAGGCCCATCTGGTAGGTGCCCGTGGCGAGTTCCACCGGCACGCGGCCCGAGCCGAAGCCGCGGTCGAGGGTGATGTTGACGCCGGCGTCGGCGAAACAGCCCTCGTTGCGGGCCATCAGCGCGAAGGCCTGCGGCCCCTGCCAGGCCCAGTCCATCATGAAGCGGACGTCGGTGGCGGCGGCGGGGGCTGCGAGCCCGGCCGCGGCGGCCAGCACGAGCGCCGGGGCGGCGGTGCGGGTGAGAGAGACGGTCATCTGGACACTCCCTGAGGGTTTTTCACAACGACCGCCTCCGATCCCGGACATGGGCCGCGGCGGAGCGGGCGTTCCATGCGCGACGCTTCGCCGGCGGCGCCGCGGCTGTCAACGACCCAGCCACGCCGCGCAGATGCTGCCGCGGATTCGCTCAATCCGCAAGCGTTCCGTGTCCCGGTTGCCCGGAAACGAGGCAGATCGGATGGCCGCCCCCGCGCCGGCCCCCCGGCGGGGCCGGAGGGCGCAGGATCGGGGGATCAGGGGGCGAGCATGGCGCGGACCTCGCCCAGCAGGGCGGCCACCTCTGCGCGGGCGGCGGGCGAGCGGGCGCCCTCGATGGCGGCGCGGCCCTGTCCCATCGCTTCGGCATAGGCGACGCGGTTGCCGAGGGTGGCGGCGGAGAGCTCGGCCTCCATCGCGCGCGCGGCCGCCGCGACCTCGTCGCCCAGCCGGGTGCTCGGGCGGGTCCGGTTCAGCACCACCACGGCGCGCTTGCCCTCGCGGCGGCAGAGGTCCAGCACGCCCTCGGTCGCCCAGAGATCGACATGGCTGGAGGCGACGGGGATCAGCACGAGGTCGGCCTCGCGCAGGGCCGGGCGAAGGTCGGCGTCGGCCTTGGGCGGGGTGTCGACCAGCACGACATCGGCCGCCCGGCGCAGCCGCTCGCATTCATAGGAGACGCCCCAGGCCGAGGCGGTGGAGAACTCGAGCCCCGGGTCGCCCAGCGCGCGCCGGGTCATGAACCAGCGGCCCAGACTGCCCTGCGGGTCGGTGTCGAGGAGCGCGACCCGCGCCCCCTCGGCCGCCAGTGCGACGCCGAGATGGACGGCGAGCGTCGTCTTGCCGCTGCCGCCCTTCTGCTGCGCCACCGTGATCACCCTGCCCATCGCGCCCCCCGATCGCGCCCCGCCGCTGCGGTGCCGCGGCGCAGAATAGCCGAGCCTGCGCGCCGGTGCACCCCCTTGCGCGCCGGCACCGCGCCCCGCGCTCTCCGGGGCGCGCGCGGGTGGGTGGGTGGGGCGCGGGCCCCGGAGAGCGCGGGGCGCGGAGCCGGCGGATCGGGTCGCGGTGGTGGCGCCGCGGCGACGGTCGCAGGCCGAACCCGGCGTCTCCGCGATGCGCGGGTCCGCCGGGCATTCGGTCTCCGCGCCTGCGTGGTCCTTGGCCAGCCTCCGCCCCGTCGGCACCGCACCCGGTCGGCACCGCAGCCCATCGCCATCGCGTTCGGTCGGCGTCGCTTCCGGCCGGGACGCTGCAGGGCCGCGGCGTGCGTCCCGGTCTCCGGGCAGGGGGGGTCAGGCGGGCGCGGGGACTTCCAGGCCCTTCTTGCGGGCGAGCTCGCGCATGCGGTCCTGCAGCTTCTCGAAGGCGCGGACCTCGATCTGGCGGATGCGCTCGCGGCTGACCTCGTAGCGGCCCGACAGCTCTTCGAGCGTGACGGGGTCGTCCTTGAGCCGGCGTTCGGTGAGGATGTCGCGCTCGCGTTCGTTCAGCACGTCCATCGCCTGCACCAGAAGCGCGCGGCGGGTCTCGAGCTCGTCGCGCTCGGCGTACTGCCCGGCCTGGTCGGCGTCCTCGTCCTCGAGCCAGTCCTGCCAGGAGGTGACGCTGTCGCCCTCGCTGCCCACCGTGGCGTTCAGCGAGGCGTCGCCGCCGGAGAGGCGGCGGTTCATCGCCACCACCTCCTCCTCCGACACGTTCAGGTCATGGGCGATCCGGGCGACGTTCTCGGGGCGCAGATCGCCCTCCTCCAGCGCGCCGATGCGGGACTTGGCCTTGCGCAGGTTGAAGAAGAGCTTCTTCTGGGCCGAGGTGGTGCCGAGCTTCACGAGGCTCCAGGACCGCAGGATGTATTCCTGGATCGCCGCCCGGATCCACCACATGGCATAGGTTGCGAGGCGAAAGCCCTTGTCGGGGTCGAAGCGCTTGACCGCCTGCATCAGGCCGACATTGGCCTCGGAGATGACCTCGGCCTGGGGCAGGCCGTAGCCGCGATAGCCCATGGCGATCTTGGCGGCGAGGCGCAGATGCGAGGTCACGAGCTGATGCGCGGCCTCGGTGTCGTGATGGTCGACCCAGCGCTTGGCCAGCATGTATTCCTGTTCGGGCTCCAGCATCGGAAAGCGCCGGATTTCCTGGAGATAGCGGTTGAGCCCCTGCTCGGGTGACGGGGCCGGAAGATTGGCGTATTCGCTCATGGTGCCTCCCACCTCTGTGTCGGCGTGCCGAACCCCCCCAAGGCCCGTCCTGCCGGTGTCCCATGGAACCGTTAGCGTTTCATGAACCCCGAGGGCCGCGCAGGCCAGCCCATTTCAGTGCCGTCACGCCCATGTCAGCCTGCGTCATGTCCGCATCGCCGCGATCAGCGCGGCCATGTCGGGCGGCGGCGGGGCCGAGAAGGCCAGCCGTGCGCCGGTGACGGGGTGCTCGAAGCCCAGCGTCTCGGCGTGGAGCGCCTGCCGGGCGAACGCGGCCGCCGCCGCGGCCCCGGGCGCGGCGGCGGGCAGGCGGCGCCGGCCGCCATAGACCGGATCGCCCACCAGCCCGTGCCCGACATGGGCCATGTGGACCCGGATCTGATGCGTGCGCCCGGTCTCGAGCCGGCACTCCACCAGCGCGGCGCCGACAAAACGCTCCAGCACCCGCACCCGGGTCACGGCATGGCGGCCGCCCTCGGTGACGGCCTGGCGCTGGCGGTCGGTGCGGTGGCGGGCGAGGCCGGTGCGGATGACCAGCCAGTCGCCCTCCCAGGCCACCCCCCTCACCCCGCGCAGCCGCGCATCGGCCGGGTCGGGGATGCCGTGGACCACCGCGAGATAGCGGCGCGTCACCGTCCGGCCCTCGAACTGCGCGGCCAGCGCCTGATGCGCGCGGTCGGTCTTGGCGGCGACGATCAGGCCCGAGGTGTCCTTGTCCAGCCGGTGCACGATGCCGGGCCGGCGCGCGCCGCCGATGCCCGAGAGGCTGTCGCCGCAATGGGCCAGCAGGGCGTTGACCAGCGTGCCATCCGGGCTGCCGGCGGCGGGGTGGACGACCATGCCGGCGGGCTTGTTCACGACGATCACCTCGGCATCCTCGTGCACGACCTCCAGCGGGATGGGCTGCGCCACCGTGGTCAGCTCGGTCGCCGCGGGCAGGAGCACCGTCAGCACCTCGCCCGCCGTCACCCTGGCCGACGGGTCGCGCAGGACCTCCTCGCCGCGGCGCACGCAGCCCTCGGCGATCAGCCGGGTGAGGCGGGTGCGGGAGAGGGCGGCCTCGGCCGGCACGTCGCGCGCCAGCGCCCGGTCCAGCCGGGCCGGCGGGTCGGCGCCGAGGGTGACGGTGAGGCGCGCGTCGGTGAGGCGGGTTTCGGGCATCCCTGCGCTCTAGCCCGTGCGGCGCGGGCCTGCCAGCCCCCCGACGTGCCTACCAGAAGGCCGTGCCGGGGCCGCCCTTGACGATGCCGTCCAGGTTCTCCGTCACCCAGCCGCCGTAGAAATCGCCGGGCTGCGGCGTCACCGGCATGTCATCGACCCAGCAGGCCTCGAAGGCGCCGGGGTAGAAGGCGACATACCCCGCGAGCGCGGCAAAGCGGCGGGTGGGCTCGGGATAGGCCCAGGCCGCGCGCCGGGCCGTGCGGTCGCCGAGGGTGACGTCGAAATACTGCGCCCGCCCCTTCCACTCGCAATGGCTCGAGCCCGGGGCCGGGGTCAGCCGCGCCGCCACGTCTGCGGGGGGGAAGTAGTAGGTCGGTGCGTGGTGCGTCTCGCAGACCCGGAGCCCGGAGGCGGTCTCGGCCACCACGCCGCCCATCAGCACCCGCAGCCGGGCCCGTGCGGGCTCCAGCAGGGGCGGGCGGGGATAGGCCTGCACATTCTCTCGCGGAAGGGTCACGGTCTGGCCTCGCTGTTTCGTTGCGAAGAGATGCGCCGGCCGGCCCGGCCGGCAAGACCCCCCTCAGGGCGCGCCCGGCCGCCACTGGCCCGCCGCCCGCAGCCGGGTCGAGGAGATGTCGCGCATCGGCACCGGCAGCCACGCCCAGGCCGGCGCCGCGCGCCGGGCCAGCGCGAGGGGAGCCGCCGAGGGCAGCCGCGCCGACGCCAGCCGCCGCGCCGCCGGGGCGCCCAGCGCCGCCACCCCCACGCCCGGACGCGCAAACACCGCCACCGGCACCCGCGCCGCGATCTCGCCCCAGCGCGCCCAGCGGTGAAAACCCACCAGATTGTCCGCCCCCATCAGCCAGACGAACCGCACCCCGGGATAGAGCGCCTGCAACCGCGCCAGCGTCATTGCCGTCAGCCGCGTGCCGATCCGCGCCTCGATGTCCGTGACCACCACCCGCGGATGCGCCATCACCGCCCGCGCCGCCGCCATCCGCGCCGCCATCGGCGCCGGCCCCGCGGCCTTCAGCGGGTTGCCGGGGCTCACCAGCCACCACACCCGGTCCAGCCGCAGCCGTTTCAGCGCCTCGCGGGTGATGTGGGCATGCCCGGCATGCGCCGGATCGAAGGACCCGCCCAGCAGGCCCACCGTCATCCCCGCCCGCGCCACGGGCAGCCCGCTGCGCTCCACCGCCATCCCCCCGCCCCGGCTGCGTTGCCCTCTCCTTGCGGAACCGTTACATCGGGCGCAACCTGAAACGCCACCCCCGAACCCCCCCGGAGCGCGAACCCATGGCCAGCTATCAGTATGTCTATCACATGGACGGGGTCTCCAAGACCTATCCCGGCGGCAAGAAATGCTTCGAGAACATCCGCCTGTCCTTTCTGCCCGGGGTGAAGATCGGCGTCGTGGGCGTCAACGGCGCGGGGAAATCCACGCTGCTGCGCATCATGGCCGGCATCGACAAGGACTTCACCGGCGAGGCCTGGGCCGCCAAGGGCGCCCGCGTCGGTTACCTCCCGCAGGAGCCCGAGCTCGACCCCGCGCTCGACGTCCGTGGCAACGTCATGCTGGGGGTGGCGGCCAAGCAGGCCAAGCTCGACCGCTACAACGAACTGGCCATGAATTATTCCGACGAGACCGCGGACGAGATGGCCGCGCTTCAGGACGAGATCGACGCCGAGAACCTCTGGGACCTCGACGCGCAGATCGACGTGGCGCTGGAGGCGCTGCGCTGCCCGCCGGACGAGGCCGATGTCACCAGGCTGTCGGGCGGGGAAAAGCGCCGCGTCGCGCTTTGCCGGCTGCTGCTGGAGGCGCCCGACATGCTGCTGCTGGACGAGCCCACCAACCACCTCGACGCCGAAACCATCGCCTGGCTGCAACAGCACCTGATCGACTACAAGGGCACGATCCTGATCGTCACCCACGACCGCTATTTCCTCGACGACATCACCGGCTGGATTCTTGAGTTGGACCGCGGCCGGGGCATTCCCTATGAGGGGAATTATTCCAGCTGGCTGGAGCAGAAGGCGAAACGCCTCGCGCAGGAGGCGCGCGAGGACCGCGCCCGCCAGAAGACGCTGGAAAAGGAGCTTGAATGGATCCGCGCCGGCGCCAAGGCCCGGCAGGCGAAATCAAAGGCCCGGATCCAGGCCTATGAGGAACTCGCCAGCCACACCGAGCGCGAAAAGGTCGGCAAGGCCCAGATCATCATCCCCAACGGCCCGCGGCTGGGATCGAAGGTCATCGAGGTTGAGGGCCTGCGCAAGGGCTACGGCAACACGCTCTTGGTCGAGGATCTGTCCTTTGCGCTCCCCCCCGGCGGGATCGTCGGCGTGATCGGCCCCAACGGCGCCGGCAAGTCGACGCTGTTTCGCATGCTCACCGGGCAGGAGAAACCCGACGCCGGCGAGATCACCTTTGGCGACACGGTGAAGCTCGCCTATGTGGACCAGTCGCGCGACAGCCTCGACGGCTCGAAGACGGTGTGGGAGGAAATCTCGGACGGCCTCGACATCATCACGCTGGGCAATGCCGAGATGAACTCACGCGCCTATGTCGGCGCCTTCAACTTCAAGGGTGGGGACCAGCAGAAGAAGGTGGGGCTTTTGTCCGGGGGCGAGCGCAACCGGGTCCACCTCGCGAAGCTCCTCCGCTCGGGCGGCAATGTGCTCCTGCTCGACGAGCCCACCAACGACCTCGACGTCGAGACCCTCCGCGCCCTCGAGGACGCCCTGGAGGATTTCGCCGGCTGCGCGGTGATCATCTCCCACGACCGCTTCTTCCTCGACCGCCTCTGCACCCATATCCTGGCCTTCGAGGGCGAAGCGAAGGTGGAGTGGTTCGAGGGCAACTTCGAAGCCTACGAGGAAGACAAGATCCGCCGGCTGGGCCCGGAGTCGGTGCAGCCGAAGCGGGTGAAGTACAAGAAATTCACGAGGTGATGAAACCGGTTTTGGAAATGCCAATTGAGCGGTAGGCCGCGGGACCGATTATGCTGTTGACTTTTGCCGAGCCGCAATACAACCGATTTCAGCTGACCTACTTCGGGCGTCTGGCTGAAGGTAAGCGTCTCGACATGTATGACGGGGCGGCGTCATTTTATGGTTTCGCCAGAACTGCCGCAATACTTGGGCACTTCTATGCGACCGGAAATATCAATGCACACGCCCCGCGCAGCGAGGCGAAGGTGTTTCTGGAGCCTGCAGAGGAAGGATCTTACAAGCAGGTTATCGCTGTGGCGGTGCTTACGGCAGTAGTGAGTGTGCCGCTCACGCTTTTTCTTGGCCGCATTATGGATTCATGGTTGCCCACAGAGGATGCGCAGGCAGCCCAGATTATCGCTCTACTCGAGGAGTCCAACCGTCTCAAGCGAATTGAATTGCAGAGTCGGGGCGTTGCCGCTGACGATTCTCCAGAAGAAATTGAAGAGGTAGATCAGTTCATTGAGCGCAACAAAGACAAATTAGACGTGCTGCGAAGCATCACTTCCGTTGCATTCAAAGACATTTTTCGACCCGTCGGGCGCAGCGCCGACTATGTGTCGGTGTCGAGGGGGCCTGCGGAAGCTCCCATCGGTGTCATAAATCAACGCGCTCTGCAGTTGCTTCAGGCGGACCGGCCCGACGATGAGGTGAGTACTGTCGTTGGTGTGGTCAGTTCCTTCAGTAGGGGGGCAAAGACGGGAGTCCTGTTCTCCCGAGACATGGGGCGCAGTTTTCGTTTCGAGTATGACTCGAAGGAGAAGCTTCCACCAGAAGATGATTTTTCATGGAGTCAGTATTACCAACGACCAATACGCTTACGGGGTCGATTTGTTAGATTTTACGATGGAAAGATCAAGAAGCTCATCGTCTATAGCGTTGAGCGGCTAAATGAGACCGAAATTTTGTAATGTGACCTAGGCAGCTTGGAAAATCGAAACCTTACCGAACCTCGTTCGGCAAATGAAGGAGAATTCTCATGCCCGCAACGCTGAAAGACATGCTCGACGCTGCCCATGCCGCCGTGCCGAAGGTGGGGCGGGAGGAGGTTGAAGCCCTGGTGGCGGAGGGGGCGCTGGTGGTGGATGTGCGCGACTCGGCCGAGCTCGTCCATGACGGCAAGGTGGCCGGGGCGCGGCATGTCTCGAGGGGCATGCTGGAGTTCCGGGCGGATCCGGCCTCGCCGCTGCATGACCCCGAGTTCCGGGCGGACCGGCCGGTCGTGGTCTACTGCGGCGCCGGGGGGCGCGCGGCGATGGCGGGAAAGACGCTGAAGGACATGGGGTTCGCCCGGGTCTACAGCCTCGGCGCCTTCAAGGACTGGGTCGCGGCCGGCGGCGCCGTCGAGCGTCCGATGGATCAGGGGATGTAGACAGCGCCGGCTGCCGGGGCGTCGTCGGCGGGCGGGGGCATGGCCCTCCGACAGGTGGTTGGCGCTGGCCGGCGGCTCGGCTATCGTGGAGCCCGGCGCGACAGGAGCGCCGGGTCAGAGGCGCGGCACAGCGCCCGGGGGCAGGCCGGCAGGCGGCATGACGGCGCTCAGAAAGTATCAGCGGCTGGAATGCGGCGGGCTTTGGCGCGCCGGGCCCGAGGCGCAGCGGCGCAACGTGACGGTCTCGTTCGGCGAGGCCTCGCTGGTCATTTCCGACAGCCGGAGCGAGACGCCGCTCGCGCACTGGTCGCTGCCGGCGGTCCGCCGCCGCAACCCGGGCGAGGCGCCGGCCATCTACACCCCCGACGCCGACGCCGGTGAGACGCTGGAGATCGAGGACGCCGAGATGATCGGCGCGCTGGAGACCGTGGCGCAGGCGCTGCGGCGGGGGCGGCGGCCGCGGGGGCGCATGCGGCGGGTGGTGCTGGCGGCGGTGGCGGTGGCGCTGGGAGGGCTGGCGGTGGGCTGGCTGCCCGGCGCGGTGGTGGACCATGCCGCGCGGGTGCTGCCGCACTCCACCCAGGTCGAGATCGGGGCGCTGATCCTCGCCGATCTCGCGCGCGAGGGGCGGCCGCTGTGCGGGGCACCGCTGGGCCTCAGGGCGCTGGCGCGGTTGCAGGAGCGGCTGGGGACGGGCCGGCTGGTGGTGCTGTCGGGGCCGGGAGGCGCGCCGGCGCTGGCGTTGCCGGGCGGCCTCGTGGTGCTGGCGCAGCCGATGGTGGAGGGGCTGGACAGCCCCGAGGTGGCGGCCGGCCATGTGCTGGCGGCGGTGGCGGCGGCGGCCGGCGACGACCCGCTGAAGGCGGCGCTGCGGGCGGCGGGGCTGCGGGCCACCGTGGTGCTGCTGACCACCGGCGAGGTTCCGGCGCGGGCATTGCGGGGGCATGGGGCGGCGCGGCTGGCGGCCCCGCCGGCGGTGCCGGGTGCCGCGGTGCTGGCGCCCGTCTTTGCCGAAGCGGCGCTGGCGGCAGACCCCTATGCCCGGGCGACCGGGGCCGATGCGGCGGTCTTCGCCGCCGGCATGCAGGGCGCGCCGCTGCGGCCGGTGCTGGGCGATGGCGACTGGGTCAGCCTGCAGGGGATCTGCCAGGGCTGAGCCGGGGGCGGGCTACTCGTCGTCGCTCTGCGGGCCGCGGTGCAGGAGGCCGTACTTGCGCAGCTTCACATAGAGGCTCTGGCGGCTGAGGCCGAGCATCTCGGCGGCGGCGACGCGGTTGTTGCGCGTCAGCTCCACCGCGGTCTCGATGCACATCTTCTCGACCACATCGGTGGTCTCGGCGACGATGTCCTTCAGCGTGGCCGAGCCCACAAGCTCCATCACGCTGCGCACGGCATCGTCCGAGACCGTCGCACCGGGGGTGCGCATCGCCTCGGCCCGGCTGGCGTCGCGGATGACGAAGACGATGGCGGGGTGGTTGCGGTCGGCGAGATAGGTGGCCGAGATCTCGGCCGGCACTTCGGTCCCCACCGCGCTGCGCAGCCGCGTGGTATAGAGCCGCATCTGTCCGGCGCGGGCGGTGTTCTCGACCATGACCTTCAGATCGACGCTGCCGCGGGCGAGGAAGTCGCCCAGCGAGCGGCCCTTGACGGTGCTGGCGTGGGCGGCGTCGGCGAGGTTGAGGAAGGCCGAATTGGCGGCGCGGATCACGCCCTCGCGGTCGGTGAACACGATCGCGTCCACCCCGTCGCGATAGAGCGCCGACAGGCTCTGCTGCAGCTCGTCGGTGACCGTCTCGCGCTCGCCGCCCTGGTCGATCCGGCACAGCATGATCCGCTCGCCGGCGGCGCGGAACATGGTCGGCGTCACCCGCACGAGCCGGCGCGAGCGGCGGGTCTGCAACTCGACATGGCCGGGCGCCTCGTCCAGCGCGAGGCTGGCGAGGCTCTCCATCACCTCGCCGCGCTTGCGGCCGTCGAACTCGGCGGCGAAGCCCGTGCCGACCAGCTCGTCCCGGGTGGCGCCGAGGATCTGGCCGGCGGCGCTGTTGGCGTCGGTGATGCGGCCGGTGGTGACCGACACGAACACCATCGCGTCCTGCGTCCGCTCCATCAGCACGCGATAGCGGGTGTCGTACTCGCGCTGGGTCTCGTAGTCGCGTTCCAGCGCCATCTGCGCCTTGATGAGCTGTTGCTGCATCTCGGCGATGGGGCGCAGGTCGCGGCCCAGCATCAGGATGGCACCGTCCGGGCCGATCCGGTGAAAGGTATAGCGGATCGGGAACTCGCTCAGCGTCGCATCGCTGCGGTTCAGCTCCACCGCGGCGCCGCGGGCATCGCCGCGGGCCATCGCCTCGAGCTGCGCCTCGAACTTGGGCAGGCTCTCGGCGGTGAGGTGGTCGCGCAGGTCCGACCCCTCCCAGGTGGCGAGACGCTGGAGGCTGCGCTGCGAGCTGTTGGCCAGCACCGACAGGATCGCCCCCTCCTCCGAGATCACGACGGCGAGGTCGGAGGCAGAGGCGATGATGTCGCCCAAGAGCTCGGGCGCGATCAGGGGGATCGAGCCGCTGCTCCAATATCTGGTTCCACGGGGTGTCACGGCTCCCTCATCGCCGCTGGCCAACGCACCGGACCCTAGGCCGGAGCCCGGGGCGCGGCGCTGCCACGTGTGCGGACGCTCACGCCACATCGGCGCAAGGCCTCTTCAGGGTCGGACACGACATGGTCGGCCCCCAATTGCGCTCTCAAGTCTTCCGAACTCACCCCGATGGCGCCCCCGACCACCAGCGGGGGCAAGGGGCGCACCCCATCGCGCAATATCTGGATCAGCCTCCGGGTCTGTTCAACCCTTTCGACCGTCGCCAGCGAAAAACTTATCATTGCGAATGCACCATTCCGCGCGGCGGCGAGCACCTCGTCGTCGCTGCGGCCGAGGAGCATCTGCACCGACACGCCGAGGCGGCGGAACCGGGTGGCGGCGATCATGGCGCCCAGCCGGTGCTGTTCGGCCTCGGGCACCACCATGGCGATCGAGGGCGCGCGCCAGTCCGCCACCGAATCGGCCGTCCAGCGCCGCGACAGGTCGCGCACCGCGGCGATCAGCCGGGCGGTGCCGATGGTGACCTCGGCAAAGCTGCGGCGGTTCTCGGACCAGTCCTGGCCGAGCTGGCAGGCGATCGCGGGGATGTAGCAGTCCACCAGCTCCTCGTCGCCGAGGCCATGCTGGCTGCGCAGCCGGCCGAGGGCCCGGTCGAAGGCGGCGTCCGACTCGACCAGCGCGTCGGTGAGCATGCGCAGGCAGGTCACGCCCTCGTCGTCGCGGCCGCGCCCCTCGGCCCGGCCGTCGTCGGGCCCGCAGATGCGCGAGGCCACCGCCGACAGCACCCGCGCATGGATCGAGGCCGCGGGCGGGGTGTCGGGGCGCGAGGCGCCGTTGCGGCTGTCGAACGGTCCGGCCGCGACGCTGTCCGAGCTGCCCATCCAGTGAGCCGGGGTGCGATGCAGGGAGACTGGCGGCATGTGCACGATCCTCGGGCTTCGGGTGCCGGGGCCGCCCTGTCCTCCTGCGAATCCGTCGGTGCTCCGAGGGGGTCCGAGGGGCCGGTCACGGCTGCGCCTTCACTCTGTGGCAGGCCGGGGCGGATGTCAAAGCAAATTGACAGATTGCGGCATGCCGTCGCCTACCGTTCCGCGTGGCGGCCTGAAAGCCCAATGTTTCTTGTCGGTTTTCTGCGGCCCCCAACGGGCTGCGACGTCAGGTGTCAGCTTAACCCCACGGCTGAGTGTAAGTTTCAATTGACACTCCCGCGTCGCGCGCTAACCTGCCCCCACAAGAAGTCGCGGAGGGGAACATGGCGTCAGACAGGCTCAGCGGGGCGGTTCCGGGCGGGCTCTACACACCCGAGGAACGGGTGCGCCGGGACAACACCGTCTGGACGACGGTGCAGGGCGTTCTGGCGCCGGTACAGTTCCTGGTGTTCGCGGTCTCGCTGGTGCTCGTGATTCGCTACATGATGACGGGCGAGGGGTACTGGGTCGCCACCTGGTCGGTCGTGCTCAAGACGCTGATCCTCTACACCATCATGGTCACCGGCGCGATCTGGGAGAAGGTCGTCTTCGGCAAGTACCTCTTCGCGCCGGCCTTCTTCTGGGAAGACGTCTTCTCGATGGCGGTGATCGCGCTGCACACGCTCTATCTCTGGGCGCTGATCGCGGGGTGGCCGACCGACACCCAGATGTGGATCGCGCTGGCGGCCTATTTCACCTATGTCATCAACGCCGCGCAGTTTGTCTGGAAGCTGCGGATGGCGCGGCTGCAGGAGGCCGCGATGCGTGCCTCCGCGGGGCAGGGGGTGGCGGCATGACCCACCACAGCCCCACACCCCCCGCCCGCGGCTGCGGCAACGCCCCCATCCTGAAGGAGCGTGGTCAGCGCGAGGTCTTCTGCGGCCTCACCGGCATCATCTGGCTGCACCGCAAGATGCAGGACGCCTTCTTCCTGGTGGTGGGCTCGCGCACCTGCGCGCATCTGCTGCAATCGGCCGCCGGGGTGATGATCTTTGCCGAGCCGCGCTTCGGCACCGCGATCCTGGAGGAGCAGGACCTCGCAGGCATGGCCGATGCCCATGACGAGCTCGACCGCGAGGTCGGCCGGCTGCTGGCGCGGCGTCCCGACATCCGGCAGCTCTTTCTCGTGGGCTCCTGCCCGTCCGAGGTCATCAAGCTCGACCTGTCGCGGGCGGCCGAGCGGCTGACGCGGGTGCATGCGCCGCATGTGCGGGTGCTGAACTATTCGGGTTCGGGCATCGAGACGACCTTTACCGAGGGCGAGGACGCCTGCCTCGCCTCCATGGTCCCGGTCCTGCCGGAGACGCAGGCGCGCGAGCTGCTCGTCGTCGGCGCGCTGCCCGATGTGGTCGAGGACCAGATGCTGGGGCTTCTGCGCGACATGGGGGTCGGCCCGGTGCGGGTGCTGCCGGCGCGGCGGTCCGAGGAGATCCCCGCGGTGGGGCCGAACACGGTCTTCGCGCTGACCCAGCCCTTCCTGGGCGAGACGACCTCGGCGCTGGAGCGTCGCGGCGCGCGGCACCTCGCGGCGCCCTTCCCCTTCGGCGAGGAGGGGACGACGGCCTGGCTGGCGGCGGTGGCGGCCGAGTTCGGGGTCGACGCCGAGACCTTTGCCCGCGTCACCGAGGCGCCGCGGGCGCGCGCCCGCAAGGCCATCGCGACGGTGGCCGAGGGGCTGCGCGGCAAGTCGATCTTCTTCTTTCCCGACAGCCAGCTGGAGATCCCGCTGGCGCGCTTCCTGACCCGCGAATGCGGGATGGAGGCGGTCGAGGTGGGCGCCCCCTACATCCACAAGCAGGTGGTGGGGCCGGATCTGGACCTGCTGGCCGAGGGGCCGGTGATCTCGGAGGGGCAGGACGTGGACCTGCAGCTCGACCGGGTGCGGGCGGCGCGCCCCGACCTGACGGTCTGCGGGCTGGGACTGGCGAATCCGCTCGAGGCCGAGGGGCTGACGACCAAATGGGCGATCGAGCTCGTGTTCACGCCCGTGCATTTCTACGAACAGGCGGCCGATCTGGCCGGCCTCTTTGCCCGGCCGCTGCGGCGCAAGGGGCTGCTGTCGGGGCTCTCGGGCGGCGTCGCCGGCGGCGGCGGGAGGGCCGGAGCCGCGGCCTCGGGGGGCATCGAGCCCCCCTCAACCGCGCGCGGGCAAGCCCGCGCCGCCAGCGGGGAGGGCAGCGCATGAAGCTCACCGTCTGGACCTATGAGGGCCCGCCGCATGTGGGCGCCATGCGCGTCGCCACCGGCATGAAGGACCTCCACTATGTCCTGCATGCGCCGCAGGGCGACACCTATGCGGACCTGCTCTTCACCATGATCGAGCGGCGCAACCATCGCCCGCCGGTGACCTACACCACCTTTCAGGCGCGCGATCTGGGCGCCGACACCGCCGGCCTGTTCAAGCAGGCCGCGCAGGACGCCTATGCGCGGTTCAAGCCGCAGGCGCTGATCGTCGGGGCCTCCTGCACCGCCGAGCTGATCCAGGACGACCCCGGGGGGCTGGCCGAGACCATGGGCCTGCCGGTGCCGGTGATCGCGCTGGAGCTGCCCTCCTACAGCCGCAAGGAGAACTTCGGCACCGACGAGACCTTCTTTCAGCTCGCCCGCGCGCTGGCCCGGCCGATGGAGAAGACGGCCCATGTGACGGCCAACCTGATCGGCCCCACCGGCCTCGGCTTCCGCCACCGCGACGATGTGGTGGAGGTCACCGCGCTCCTGAACGAGATGGGGATCGAGGTGAACGTCGTGGCGCCGATGGGGGCCACGCCCGCCGACATCGCCCGGATGGGGCAGGCGCATTTCAACGTGCTGATGTATCCCGAGCACGCCGAGGCCGCCGCGCGCTGGATGGAACGCGACCTGAAGCTGCCGTTCACGAAGACGGTGCCGATCGGCGTCGGCGCCACCTGGGATTTCCTCAAGGAAGTGAGCGAGATCACCGGCCTGCCGGTGCGGGCGGACGACTCGCGCCTGCGGCTGCCGTGGTGGTCGAAGTCGGTCGACTCGACGTACCTCACCGGCAAGCGGGTGTTCCTCTTCGGCGACGGCACCCATGTCCGCGCCGCGGCGCGGATCGCGCGCGACGAGATGGGGTTCGAGGTCGTGGGCCTCGGCTGCTACAACCGCGAGATGGCGCGGCCGATCCGGGCGCTGGCGAAGGAGTTCGGCCTTGAGGCGCTGGTCACCGACGATTACCTGGAAGTCGAGGCGGCCATCGAGGCGCTGGCGCCCGAGATGATCCTCGGCACCCAGATGGAGCGCCATATCGGCAAGCGCCTCGGCATCCCCTGTGCCGTCATCTCGGCGCCGGTGCATGTGCAGGACTTCCCCGCGCGGTACTCGCCGCAGATGGGCTGGGAAGGCGCGAACGTGATCTTCGACACCTGGGTCCATCCGCTGGTGATGGGCCTCGAGGAACACCTTCTGCACATGTTCCGCGACGATTTCGAATTCCACGACGCGGCAGGCCCGTCGCACCACGGCGGCCACGCCCCCAAACCGCTGGAGAGGACCCCGGCCGAACCAGCGGCCGCGGCCGAGGAGGGCGCCCAGCCCGTCCCGGCCGCACCTGTTCCGCAGCCGGTTTCCACCGTCGAGGTGGTCTGGCTGCCCGCGGCCGAGAACGAGCTGAAGAAGATCCCCTTCTTCGTGCGCGGCAAGGCCCGGCGCAACACCGAGAAATTCGCCGCCGAGCGGGGCGTGCGCGAGATCGGTGTCGACACCCTCTACGAAGCGAAGGCCCATTATGCGCGATGACATCTTCACCAGGTCCGGTGGCGGCAGCGGGGGCGAAACGCCTCCGGGCTACCGCATCGTCATCGTGACGCTGGACGCCCATGCCGCGGGTCCCGCGGCGCGGGTGTCCGAGCGGCTGGCGCGCGACTTTCCCGGCCTGACGGTGACGGTGCATGCCGCCGCCCAATGGGCCGAGAACCCCGCCGCGCTGGATGCCGCGCGCGCCGATGTGCGGCAGGGCGACATCATCGTCGCCAATCTCCTCTTCATCGAGGAGCATGTGCAGGCGATCCTGCCCGAGCTGAAGGCCCGGCGCGAGCACTGCGACGCCATGATCGGCGTCATCGCCGACGGCGAGGTTGTGAAGCTGACGAAGATGGGCGATCTCGACATGTCGAAGCCCGCCTCGGGCTTCATGGCGCTGCTGAAGAAGCTCCGCGGCGGCGGCAAGGACGGCGCGCCGAGCCCGGAGTCGGGCGAGCGGCAGATGGCGATGCTGCGCCGCCTGCCCAAGATCCTGCGGTGGATCCCGGGCAAGGCGCAGGACCTGCGCGCCTGGTTCCTGACCATGCAGTACTGGCTGGGCGGGTCGGACGACAATGTCGAGCAGATGATCCGCTTCCTGATCTCGCGCTATGCCCATGAGGCGCGCTGGCGCGGGGTCGCCTCGGCCGCGCCCATCGATTACCCCGACGTGGGGCTCTATCACCCCGACCTCGCCAGCCGCATCACCACCGAGCTTGCGGACCTGCCCGCCCCGGCCAGGCCGGTCGCGACGGTGGGCCTGTTGATGCTGCGCAGCTACATCCTCGCCGGCGACACCGCCCATTACGACGCGGTCATCCGCGCGCTGGAGGCCCGGGGCCTCAGGGTGATCGCGGGCTTTGCCGGGGGACTCGACGGGCGCCCGGCCATCGACGCCTATTTCCGGCAGGGCCACGGCGTGCGCATCGACGCCATGGTCTCGCTCACCGGCTTCAGCCTCATCGGCGGGCCGGCCTACAACGACAGCGCGGCGGCGGTGGAGGTGCTGTCGGCGCTCGATGTCCCCTACATCGCGGCGCATCCGCTGGAGTTCCAGACGCTGGCGCAATGGGCGGCCTCGCCGCAGGGGCTGGGTCCGGTCGAGACCACCATGCTGATCGCGCTGCCCGAGATCGACGGCGCGACCAACCCGACGGTCTTTGCCGGCCGCCACGGCGAGCAGCGCTGCGACGGCTGCCGCGAGAACTGTCACAACCCCTGTCCGACGCGGGCCATGGCGCCCTGCCCCGAGCGGATCGAGCGCCTCGCCGCCCGCACCGAGCGGCTGGCGCGGCTGCGCCGGTCGCGCGTGGCCGACCGCCGCGTCGCCGTGGTGCTGTTCGGCTTTCCGCCCAACGCGGGCGCGGTGGGCACGGCGGCCTACCTCAACGTGTTCGAGTCGCTCTTCAACACCCTGCACCGGATGAAGGCCGAGGGCTACGACCTCGACCCCCCCGCCACGGTGGACGAGTTGCGCCGCGCCGTGCTGGAGGGCAACGCCGAGATCCACGGGCAGGAGGCGAACGTCGCCGCCCATGTGCCGGCCGACGACATCGTCCGCGGCACGCCCTGGCTGAAGGAGATCGAGGCCGTCTGGGGCCCCGCCCCGGGCAAGGTGCGCTCGGACGGGCGCGGCGTCTTCATCCTCGGCGCGCAGTTCGGCAAGGTCTTTGTGGGGGTGCAGCCGACCTTTGGCTACGAAGGCGACCCCATGCGCCTGCTGTTCGAGCGCGGCTTTGCGCCGACCCATGCCTTTTCGGCCTTCTATCTGTGGCTGAAGAACAACTTCGCCGCCGATGTGGTGCTGCACTTCGGCATGCACGGCGCGCTGGAGTTCATGCCGGGGAAACAGTCGGGCCTCGGGTCGTCGGACTGGCCCGACCGGCTGATCGGCGACATGCCCAACGTCTATCTCTATGCCTCGAACAACCCCTCCGAGGCGACGCTGGCCAAGCGCCGCTCGGGCGCGGTCACGATCACCCATCTGACGCCCCCGCTGGCGGCTTCGGGCCTCTACAAGGGGCTTCTGGAGCTCAAGGACAGCGTCAAGCGCTGGCGCGAGCTGGGGCCCGAGGCCGAGGGCCGGGCCGAGCTGGCGGCGCTGATCGCCGATCAGGCGGCGGCGGTGGACATGGACGGCACCGACCCCGACCGGCTGTGGCTGAAGCTGCTCGAGACCGAGGACGCGCTCATCCCCGATGGCCTGCATGTGCTGGGCCGGCCGATGGACGCCGCGCAGCGCTCGGAGCATCTGCGGGTGATGGCGGACCAGAGCCCCGAGACGCGGGCGCGGGTGGACCGGCTCCTGTCCGAGGACCCCGAGCTGCCGGCGCTGATGCGCGCGCTGGGTGGCCGCTACATCAAGCCGGTGCCGGGGGGCGACCTGATCCGGTCTCCGGAGGTGCTGCCCACGGGGCGCAACATCCATGCCTTCGACCCGTTCCGCATGCCCACGGCCTTTGCCATGGCGGATGGCGCCAAGCAGGCCGAGCTGCTGATCGCCACCCATGCGAAGCTGCCGCGCTCGGTGGCGCTGGTGCTCTGGGGCTCGGACAACATCAAGTCCGACGGGGTGCCGATCGCGCAGGCGCTGGCCCTGATGGGGGCGAAGCCGCGGTTCGACAGCTTCGGCCGCCTTTCCGGCGCCGACCTGATCCCGCTGGAAGAGCTGGGGCGGCCGCGCATCGACGTGGTGATGACGCTGTCGGGGATCTTCCGCGACCTCCTGCCGCTGCAGACCCGCATGCTGGCCGAGGCCGCGTACAAGGCCGCCACCGCCGACGAGCCGCACGAGATGAACTTCATCCGCGCGCATGCCGAGGACTATGCCGCGAAGATGGGCGTCGACATCGAGGAGGCCTCGCTGAGGGTCTTTTCCAACGCCGAGGGCGCCTATGGCTCCAACGTCAACGTGCTGGTGGACAGCTCGGCCTGGGGCGAGGAGGACGAGCTCGCCGACGCCTATGAAAAGCGCAAGAGCTTCGCCTATGGCCGCAACGGCAAGGCCAGGGCCAACCCAAAGCTGCTCCAGCAGGCGCTCAAGGACGTCGACATCGCCTATCAGAACCTCGAGTCGGTGGAGCTCGGCGTCACCACGGTGGACCATTACTTCGACACGCTGGGCGGCATCGCCCGCGCGGTGAAGCGCGCCCGCGGCGAAGAGGCCGCCATCTACATCGGCGACCAGACCCGCGGCGCGGCCAAGGTGCGCACGCTCCAGGAGCAGGTCGCGCTGGAGACCCGGAGCCGCAGCCTGAACCCCAAATGGTTCGAGGGGATGCTCAAGCACGGCTCCGAAGGGGTCCGGCAGATCGAGGCGCAGGTGACCAACACGCTGGGCTGGTCGGCGACGACGGGCCAGGTGGAGCCCTGGGTCTATCAGCGCCTGTCCGAGACCTTCGTCTTGGACCCCGAGATGCGCAAGCGGCTGCTGGAACTGAACCCCAAGGCCAGCGCGCGCATGGCCGGGCGCCTCCTGGAGGCGTCGGACCGCAACTACTGGCAGCCGGACGACGAGACGCTGGCGGCGCTTCAGGCTGCCGCCGACGAGATCGAGGACCGGCTGGAAGGCATCGCGGCGCAATGAGGGGCGTCAGAACCCCCCTGCGCCGAAAAGGGAACGAAGCCGCGAATGCGGCATGTGGAAACCAAGGAAGGAGCCGCCCATGAGCCCGCTCGACCGCACACCCCCGAACCTCCGCAAGGGCGAGGACGGCGAAGGTTCGGTGCAGGTGCACCAGGACGCCAACGTCAAGATCGAGGGGGCCAAGGTGTTCTCCGTCTACGGCAAGGGCGGGATCGGCAAGTCGACCACCTCGTCGAACCTGTCGGTGGCATTTTCCATGCTGGGCAAGCGCGTGCTGCAGATCGGCTGCGACCCCAAGCACGACTCGACCTTCACGCTGACCGGCTCGCTGGTGCCGACCGTCATCGACATCCTCAAGGAGGTCGACTTCCACGCCGAGGAGCTGCGCCCCGAGGATTTCGTCTTCGAGGGCTTCAACGGGGTGAAGGCGGTGGAGGCCGGCGGCCCGCCCGCAGGCACCGGCTGCGGCGGCTATGTCGTGGGCCAGACGGTGAAGCTGCTCAAACAGCACCACCTGCTCGAGGACACCGACGTTGTGATCTTCGACGTGCTCGGCGACGTGGTCTGCGGCGGCTTCGCCGCGCCCTTGCAGCATGCCGACCGGGCGGTGATCGTGACCGCCAACGACTTCGACTCCATCTACGCCATGAACCGCATCATCGCCGCGGTGCAGGCCAAGTCCAAGAACTATGCCGTGCGGCTCGCGGGTTGCATCGCCAACCGCTCGAAGGACACCGACGAGGTCGACCGCTACTGCCGCGAGGTCGGCTTCAAGCGGATCGCCCACATGCCGGATCTGGACTCCATCCGGCGCTCGCGGCTGAAGAAGAAGACCCTGTTCGAGATGCCGGACGACGAGGACATCGTGCTGGCGCGCAAGGAATACATCCGCCTCGCCGAGACGCTGTGGAACGGCACCGAACCGCTGGCCCCGGCGCCGCTGGAGGATCGGCGGATCTTCGAGCTTCTGGGCTTCGACTGAGGGGGTGGGGATGGACAGCTACGCCTCCACCCGCGCGCGGCTCGAACACTACTTCGACCGCACCGCGGCCAGGACATGGGAGCGTCTGACCTCGGACGCGCCCGTCAGCCGCATCCGCCAGACCGTGCGCGAGGGCCGCGACACCATGCGCGCGGCGATGCTCGCGCGGCTTCCCGACGACCTCACGGGCGCGCGCGTGCTCGACGCCGGCTGCGGCGCGGGGCCGATGTGCGTCGCGCTGGCCGAGCGCGGGGCCGAGGTCGTGGGCGTGGACATCTCGCCCGCGCTGCTGGAGGTCGCGCAGAAGCGCACGCCCGAGGCGGTGGCCGGCCGGATCAGTTACCTCGCCGGCGACATGCTGGACGAGGCGCATGGCCGCTTCGACTATGTCATGGCGATGGACAGCCTGATCCACTATCGCGCGGCCGACATCGGCCGGGCGCTGGCGCGGCTCGCCCCCCGGACGCGCAAGGCCATCGTCTTCACCATCGCGCCGCGCACGCCGTTCCTGTCGGCCATGTGGCTGGCGGGCAAGGCCTTTCCGCGCTCGGACCGCTCACCACAGATCATCCCGCACGCAGACGCGGCCATCGCCTCGGCGCTGAAGGCCGAGGGCGTGCACGGGCCGCTCACCCGCGTCATCCGCGTCAGCCGCGGCTTCTACATCTCCCAGGCGATGGAACTGCGGCCGTGATGCGTGCAGCCTTCACCCGCCTGATGGCACGGCTCGACGCGAAGATCGCCGAGGGCGAAAAGCGCGAGCCGTTCCTCAAGACGCTGAGCCTGAAGGCGTTGCCCTTCGCCGATGCGGGGTCCAGGGACTTTCCGCTGAGCGAGCTTCTGCGGCTGTCGCTTTTCCAGGTCTCGGTCGGCATGGCCGCCGTGATGCTGCTCGGCACCCTGAACCGGGTGATGATCGTCGAGCTGTCGATCCCCGCCATGCTGGTCGCGGCGATGATCGCGCTGCCGGTGCTGTCGGCGCCGTTCCGGGCGCTGTTCGGCTTCCGCTCGGACAGCTACCGCTCGGCCATCGGGTGGAAGCGGATCCCCTTCCTCTGGTTCGGCTCCCTGTGGCAGTTCGGCGGCCTCGCGATCATGCCCTTTGCGCTGATCGTGCTGTCGGGGGACAAGACATACGACGTCCCCTATGCCGGCGAGGTGCTGGCGGCCATCGCCTTCGTGATGACCGGCGTGGGCATGCACATGACCCAGACCGCGGGCCTTGCGCTCGCCTCCGACCGGGCGACGGACGAGACGCGGCCGCGGGTGGTGGCGCTGCTCTATGTCATGTTCCTGCTGGGCATGGCGGTGTCGGCGGTCGTCGTCGGCTGGCTGCTCCGTGACTTTTCCCAGATCCGGCTGGTCGAGGTGGTGCAGGGCGCCGCCGCCGCCACGCTCATCATAAACTGCATCGCGCTGTGGAAGCAGGAGGCGGTGCGCCCCATGAGCAAGGCCGAGCGCGAGGCGCCGCGGCCGATGTTCCGCGATGCCTGGACCGACTACATGCGCGGCGGTCAGGCCGGCCGGCTGCTGGCGGTGGTGTTCATCGGCGCGGTGGCCTTCAACATGCAGGACGTGCTGCTGGAGCCCTATGGCGGCGAGGTGCTGGGCCTCTCGGTCTCGGCCACCACCATGCTGACCTTCACCTGGGCCATGGGCGCGCTGGTGGCCTTCGGCATGGCCGCGCGCTGGCTGTCGCGGGGCATGGACCCTTACCGGATGGCCGGGAGGGGTTGCCTCGCGGGGCTTGCGGCCTTTGCCATGGTCATCATGGCCGCGCCGATGCAGAGCCCGGCGATGTTCTACACCGGGGCGGCACTGATCGGCTGGGGCGGCGGGCTCTTTGCCGTGGCCACGCTGACGGCGGCGATGCTGATGCCGGTGCAGGGGCTCGCGGGCCGCGGCCTCGCGCTGGGCGCCTGGGGCGCGGCGCAGGCCACCGGCGCGGGGCTCTCCATCTTTGCCGGCGGCGCGATCCGCGATGCGGTCAATGCCGCGGCCCTCTCGGGGGGGCTGGGCGAGGCGCTGGAGGTCGCGGCCACCGGCTATGCCGCCGTCTATGTGCTTGAAATCGCACTTCTGTTCCTGACGCTCATGGTCCTCGGTCCGCTCGTGCGGGCCTGGGGCCACACCGACACCCCCACGGGCAGCCCGGATCGCATCGGGCTTGCCGAGCTGCCCAGCTGACATGGCCTGACGGAGGATCCTCCCATGTTCGACGCCGCAACACTCAACAACATCGATCTGGCGCAGATCAGCCTCTATATCTTCTGGCTGTTCTTCGCGCTTCTGGTCTACTACCTGCAGACCGAGAACATGCGCGAGGGCTATCCTCTGGAGAACGAGGACGGCGGCCGCGAGAGCTTCAACCTGCCGCTGCCGGCGCCCAAGACCTTCAAGCTGCCGCATGGCCGGGGCGAGTACACCGTGCCCGACTATCAGCGCGAGGCCCGCGAGGTCGCGCTGAAGCGGGCGGGGCCGAACGGCTATCCGCTGGAGCCGACGGGAGATCCGATGGTCGACGGCGTCGGCCCCGGCTCCTGGGCGCCGCGGCGCGACGAGCCGGAACTCGACGGCAAGGGCCACCCCAAGATCCGGCCCATGGCGAAGCTGCACGGCTTCGAGGTTTCGGCCGGGATCGACCCGCGCGGGCTCGACGTGCAGGCCGGTGACGGCGAGGTGGTGGGCAAGGTCGCCGACCTCTGGGTCGACGAGCCCGAGCAGCTGGTGCGCTACATCGAGATCGACCTCGACCCGGCATGGGGCGGCGGCAAGCGGCTGGTGCCGATCGGCATGGCCCGCATCTGGCCCTCGCGGCTCCAGGTCCGCTCGATCTTCGGCAAGCACTTTGCCGCCGTGCCGCAGATCAAGGGCGCGGACGTGATCACCAAGCTCGAGGAAGAGAAGATCTCGGCCTACTACGCCGGTGGCACGCTCTACGCCTCGCCCGAGCGGCAGGCGCCGCAGCTCGGCTGACGCCCCCGGGCTGCGCGAGCGCTCGCGCAGCCTGCCGGCCGCCGCACCGGAGGCCCGATCCGGGCGGCGGACCGACCGGCACCCCGAAGGCCAAAAAAAGACGGAAGGGAACGACGATGTCGCATGACGATTTTGCGGTGGAGCCCATCAAGGGACTTCCCGAAAGGCCGCCAGAGGGAGAGGTGATCCTCTGGCAGGGCCGGCCGAACACCTGGCGGCTGGCGGTCGAGGCGCTGAACATCTACTGGGTGGCGGCGTATTTCGTGGTCTTCTTCGCCTGGCGGGCGCTGGTCGCCGGCGCCGAGGTGCCGTTCTGGACCGCGGTGCAGATCGGCTCGCCGTTTCTGGTGATGGGGGCGGTGGCCTGTGGCCTGTTGTGGCTGGTCGCGCTCGTGCAGGCGCGCACCACCGTCTACACCGTCACCAACCGCCGCGTGGCGATGCGAATCGGCGCCGCGCTGACGGTGACGCTGAATCTGCCGTATCGGTGGATCGGCTCGGCCAACCTTGATCTGAGACAAGGTGGAACCGGCACCATCGCCCTTAGCCTGCTGGGCGAGACGCGGCTGTCCTACCTCAACACCTGGCCGCATGTGAGGCCATGGCGGATGAAACGGACCGAGCCGGCGCTGCGCTGCATTCCCGATGCCGAACGGGTGGCGAAACTGGTGGCCGAGGCCGCGCAGGCGCGCCTCTCCGAGCCGCAGGTCACCCGCCGTCCCGCCGCGGTCCCTGCCGCCGTCCCGGCCGAGTGAGGAGGACATCATGGCGTCGCTCACCGACACCCGCCACCAGCGCCAGCGCCTGAACGAGATCGCCAAGCGCGACAAGGAGATGATCCCGCGCATGCTCCTGCGCGCGATGCTGCTGATGGTGGTCTGCGCCGTGGCGCTGGTGGTCTTTGCCCGGCTCACCGACCGTCCGCTGGTGGCCGCACCGCCCCAGGGAATCCCGATGGTGACCGAGCGCATCATCGTCCTGTCGGGCGACATGGCCGGCCGCGCGCTGGTCACCGACATGGACGGCCGCGTCATCGCCGATCTGCCGGGCGACCAGGGCGGCTTCGTCGCCGGCATCTGGCGCGTGACCCAGCGCGAGCGGATGCTGCGCGGGCTGCCCGACACCCTGCCGCTGCGGCTCGTGCTCTACGAGGACAGCCGCCTCGTGGTCTACGACGACTTCACCGGCTGGCGCGCCCAGCTCATCGGCTTCGGCATCGACAACTACCGGACCTTCTACCGGTTGCTCGACGCCCCCGCGATCGACCCGGCCACGGCCGGCGCCGACCCCGCGACGGCAACGACCGTCGCGAACTGACCAACCAGAACCAAGGGGAACCACCAAGATGGGACTGTTCACACGGCAAAGGGAGACCGCGCCCTGCGAGGTCGAGGTGTCGCACCGGTTCGAATCGCTGCACGCCCATGTCAAGTTTCTCAACGGCGCCGTCGTCCATCCGGGCGACGAGGTGATCGTGCACGGGGCGCCCGTGATGGCGCCCTATGGCGAGGTGGTGGTGGAGGAACGCACGGCCACCATCACCCGCGCAAGCGAGCTGGAGCGGCTCTGGACCCGGATGACCGGGAACCTGGAGGTCATGGAACTCTGCGAATTCTCTTTCTCCGAGGAGGTCACGCTGTGAACGCCCGCCCCGAGATCCCCGCCGTCAACGAGACCACCCAGAAGGCGTCCGAGACCACGCTGCTCGACCCGCGCTTCTACACCACCGACTTCGACGAGCTCGACCGCATCGACGTGAGTTCGGTGCGCGAGGAGTGGGACAAGCTGATCGCCGAGATGCGCGAGGACCCCAACAAGACCCATTTCAAGAAGACCGCCGACTGGGACCCGGTCGACTGGGAGAACATGGAGCCCGAGCTCAAGAAGGAGCTGGTGGATTTCCTGGTCTCGTCGCTGACGGCCGAATTCTCGGGCTGCGTCCTCTACAAGGAGATGAAACGGCGCGGCAACAACCCCGACATCTGCGAGCTGTTCAACTACATGGCCCGTGACGAGGCCCGGCACGCCGGCTTCATCAACGACGCGCTGCGCGAGGCCAACATCGGCGTGAACCTGGGTTTCCTGACGAAGGCGAAGAAATACACCTACTTCAAGCCCAAGTTCATCTACTACGCCACCTATCTGTCGGAAAAGATCGGCTATGCGCGCTACATCACGATCTATCGGCACCTGGAAAAGCACCCCGAGCACCGCATCCACCCGATCTTCAAGTGGTTCGAGCAGTGGTGCAACGACGAGTTCCGCCACGGCGAGGCCTTTGCGCTGCTGATGAAGACCGACCCGAAGCTGACCGAGAGCTTCGTCAACAAGCTCTGGATCCGCTTCTTCCTCGTGGCGGTGTTCAGCGTGATGTATGTCCGCGACCATGCCCGGCCCGCGTTCCACGACGCGCTCGGCATCGACATCAACGAGTATGACCACGAGGTCTTCCGCAAGACCTCGGTGATCGCGCGGCAGGTCTTCCCGATCGAGATCGACATCGACAACCCGCGCTGGCAGCGCGGGCTGGAGAAGCTGCGCGCGGCCATGGGCGACATGGACGCGGCCAAGCGCAAGGGCGGGATCGGCGGCTTCATCGGCAAGGTCACGGCGGGCGCGCGCTCGGGCGCGGCCTTCCTCGGCCTCTACATGATCCCGGTGAAGAAGAACGCGGTGCCCGACAACCCGCGTCTGGTTCCGGCCTACTGATGGAGGCGCCGGTGATCTCCGCCAGCGTGGTCTCGGGCGGCGTTCTGTGGGGCGGCTGGGCCCCGGCGCTGTTTGCGCTGTTCGTGTGGTGGTTTTCCACCGGCGCGATCCTGTGCCTGGTGAAACATGCCGACAAGCGGGGGCGGCGCGCGCACATGCGCGCCGCGCTCTTCACCTTTCCGCTGTTTCTCGCGGGTCTGTTCGGCGCCTGGGCCACGCTCGAGATGACGACGACCGCGGGGGTCTATCTCGCCTTTCTCTCGGCGCTGGCGGTCTGGGGCTGGGTGGAGCTGGCGTTCCTCACCGGCGTCATCACCGGCCCCGTCAACCGGCCCTGTCCCATCGGCGTGCCGGAGTGGGAGCGGTTCATCCGCGCCTGGGGGACCATCGCCTATCACGAGATGCTACTGGCGGGGCTGGTGCTGGCCTTCGCCGCCGTCGCGCTCGGCTCTGGCAACCCCTTCGGCCTCTACACCTTCCTCGTGCTGTTCCTGGCGCGCATCTCGGCCAAGCTGAACCTCTTCTACGGGGTGCGCAAGATCAACACCGAGTTCCTGCCCGAGCCGCTGGCGCATCTGCCCAGCCATTTCCGCATCGCGCGGCTGAACTGGGTGTTTCCGATTTCCATCACCGGCCTGACCGCGGCGACGTGGTTCTGGCTGGAGCGGCTTGCTGCCGCAGCGACTCCGGCCGAGGTGGCGGGCTATGCCCTGCTGGCCGCGCTGACCGCGCTTGCGGCGCTGGAGCACTGGCTGATGGTGCTGCCGCTGCCCGACGAGAAACTCTGGCGCTGGATGTTGCCCGCGCCCAAACCCACACAAGACATGAAGACCGAGTGAGGACGCCCCATGGACTATGATGCCCTGTTCACCGCCCAGCTCGACGCCCTGAAGCGCGACGGCAACTATCGTATCTTCGCCGAACTCGAGCGGCGGTGCGGCAATTTCCCGAAGGCGGCCAACCACGGAAACGGCGCCCGCGAGGTCACCGTCTGGTGCTCGAACGACTATCTCGGGATGGGCCAGCACCCCAAGGTGATGGCGGCCATGCACGAGGCGATCGACCGCTGCGGCACCGGCGCGGGCGGCACGCGCAACATCTCGGGCACCAACATCCTGCACCGCGAGCTCGAGGCCGAGCTGGCCGACCTCCACAACAAGGAGGCGGCGCTGCTGTTCACCTCGGGCTATGTGTCGAACTGGGCCTCGCTGTCCACCCTCGGCGCGCGGCTGCCCGGCGCGGTGATCCTGTCGGACGCGCTGAACCACGCCTCCATGATCGAGGGCGTGCGCCATTCGCGCTGCGACAAGGTGATCTGGAAGCACAACGACGTCGAGGATCTGGAGCGCAAGCTCGCCGCCATCCCCGCCGACCGGCCCAGGATCGTGGCGTTTGAATCGGTTTACTCCATGGACGGCGACATCGCCCCGATCCGCGAGATCGTCGAGGTGGCCGAGAAATACGGCGCCATGACCTATCTCGACGAGGTCCACGCGGTCGGCATGTACGGCCCCCGCGGCGGCGGCGTGGCCGAGCAGGAAGGGCTGATGGACCGCATCACCCTGATCGAGGGCACGCTGGGCAAGGCCTATGGCGTCGTCGGCGGCTACATCACCGGCTCGGCCCCGCTGGTGGACTTCATCCGCTCCTTCGCCAGCGGATTCATCTTCACCACCGCGCTGCCGCCGGCCGTGGCCGCCGCCGCCACCGCCTCGATCCGGCACCTGAAGCAGAGCAGCCTCGAGCGCGAGGGCCAGCGCCTGCGCGTGCGTCAGCTGCGCGAGCGGCTGGACCGGCTGGGCATCCCGCATCTGCCGAACCCGAGCCACATCATCCCGGTGATGATCAAGGACCCGGTGAAGTGCCGCCAGATCTCGGACATCCTGATGGACGAGTACGGGATCTACGTGCAGCCGATCAACTATCCCACCGTGCCCAAGGGCACCGAGCGGCTGCGCTTCACCCCCTCGCCGCTGCACACCGAGGCCGACATCGAGCATCTGGTCGGCGCGCTCTCGGTGCTGTGGCAGCAATGTGCACTGTCGCGTGCCGTCGCGTGATTTTGCGTTGATTCCGCGGCCGGTCCGGCTAGGTTCCGCCGGGTCGGACCGCTGAGTCGTCTGCCACGGGAGCGACCCGGCACCGGGTCGGAGGGAGGGGCTCGCGCCGAAGGCGAGGCGTCCGCGCAACGGGCGCCGTTCACGCAGACAGGAGCGACAGATGCGTCTACTTCCCCTTGCCACCGCCGCCGTTCTGGCTGCTGCGCCGGCGTTTGCCGGTGACCCCGCCGCGGGCGAGCGCCAATGGCGGCAGTGTCAGGCCTGCCACATGGTCACCGCCCCCGACGGCACCGTGATCCAGCGCGGCCAGCGCACCGGCCCGAACCTCTATGGTGTGATCGGCCGCGTGGCGGGCACCTATCCCGACTTCCGCTATTCGCCGTCGATGGTCGCGGCGGGCGAGGCCGGGCTGGTGTGGGACCGCGAGACGTTCATCGCCTATACCGAGAACCCGACCAACTTCCTGCGCGCGTTCCTGGGCGACAACTCTGCCCGCGGGTCGATGGCGTTCAACCTCCGCTCGGGGGCCGACGACCTCTACGCCTATCTCTCGCAGTTCTCCGAGTGATCGGCGGCACCCGCCGGCCGGCCGCCGCCCCGTGCGGCGGCCACGTCCCCCATGCATGAGCTGATCGCCCGCCCGGCGGTGGAGGTGGTCGACCTCCTGCGCCGCCACGAGGTCACCCCGGCCGAGCTGCTGGACGCCCTCGCCGCCCGCATTGCCGAGGTCGAGCCGCAGGTGAACGCGCTGCCAACCCTCGCCTGGGAGCGGGCCCGCAGCGCCGCCCCGGCCGAGCCCCTCTGCGGGCTGCCCGTGGCGGTCAAGGACCTGACCGAGACGCGCGGCGTCCGCACCACCCACGGCTCGCCCATCTTCGCCGACCACATCCCCGAGGCCGACGACCATGTCGCCGAGCGGATCGAGGCCCGCGGCGGCGCCATCTATGCCAAGTCGAACACGCCCGAGTTCGGCGCCGGGGCGCAGACCTTCAACGCCGTCTTCGGCGTCACCCGCAACCCGTGGAACACCGCGCTGACCCCGGCGGGCAGCTCGGGCGGCGCCGCGGTGGCGCTGAAGACCGGCATGGCCTGGCTGGCCCATGGCTCGGACCTCGGCGGCAGCCTGCGCAACCCGGCGAGCTTCTGCGGCATCGTCGGCCTGCGTCCGTCGGTCGGCCGGGTGCCGAAGGGGCCGGCCGCCGACCCCTGGGGCAGCCTGTCGGTGGAGGGGCCGATGGCGCGGACCGTCGCCGACGTGGCGCTGTTCCTTGATGCGCTGTCCGGCCCCGATCCGCGCGAGCCGCTGTCGCTGCCCGCGCCCGAGGCGCCCTTCCTCGCCGCCGCGCAGGCGCCCAGGCTGCCGGCACGGGTGGCCTGGTCGCCCGATCTGGGCGGCCTCACCCCCGTCGACCCCGAGGTCGCCGCCCTCTGCGAGGCCGCCGCGCGACGGCTGGAACGCCTGGGCGTGACCGTCGAGGAGGCGAGCCCCGACCTGACCGGCGCGCATGCCTGCTTTCAGACCCTGCGCGCGCTGAGCTTCGCCACCGGCCTCGCCGACCATCTCCGCGACCACCGCGACAAGCTCAAGGACGACGTGATCTGGAACACCGAAAAGGGCCTCGCCCTGACCGGGGCCGAGGTCGCCGAGGCGCTGCGGATGCGCGGGGTGCTGATGGCCCGGATGCGGGCGTTCCTCGCGGGCTGGGACCTGCTCCTGACCCCCGCCACCATCGTGCCGCCCTTTCCGGTCGAGCAGCGCTTCGTCACCCACTGTGCCGGCGTGCGCTTCGAGAGCTATGTCGACTGGCTCGCCATCGCCTATGCGATCACCCTGACGGGGCACCCCGCGCTGTCGCTGCCCTGCGGCTTCACCGCGGCGGGCCTGCCGGTGGGCTTGCAGATGGTGGGCGGCTGGCAGGGCGAGGCGGCGCTCTTGTCCGCCGCGGCCGCGCTGGAGGCCGAGCTGGGCCTCGACCCCGCCCCGATCGACCCGCGCGCGCCGGCTTGACGCGCATCAAGGCGCGGGCGCGGGCCGGCGCGCAGGATGCGGCGTCCCTGTCGGAGCCCTCGCCATGTCGTCCTCCCTGCCCCCGATGCGCTGGTCCGGCGAGGTGGCGCGGTTTTCCCGCCTGCGCGAGGGCGGTCCCGGCCGGGCAGGGCCGCTGATCGGGGTGGGGCTGGGGCTGACCGGGCTGCTGGTGCTCGGGATGGCGCAGACGGGGCAGGGGATCGACGGGCCCGGTCCGGCCACCGTGCTGGTCGCGGTGCTGGGGCTCGGGACGCTGGCGCTGTGGGTCGCGATCAAGGCGGGGCTGCGCGACCGGCGGGTGGTCTTCGTGATCGGGCCCGAGGGGGTGCGCATCCGCCCGTCGCGGGCGCAGGCGCGGCTGGACCGGCGGCTGGGCGGGCTGATGCGGCTGGTGTTCCTGTTGACGTGGAAGAGCGGGCAGTGGGCCGCCTGGGCGCCGACGCTGCGCTGGCGCGGCATCCGCGCGGCCGAGTTCCTGCCCGAGCGTGGCGAGATCCTGTTGCGCGGCGCGCCCTGGGACATCCGGCTGGTCTGCCCGCCCGAGCGCTATCAGGAGATCGCAGCCCGGGTGTGGGAGCGGCTGCCCGCCCCCGCCCGCCCCGAGCCCGCGCCGGCCTGACTCCCTACTGGCCCGAGCATCGGTCGAGGCCCAGCGCGGCCCGTGCCCGCGCCTCCGTCGCCTCGGGCGCGCCCGACGCATCGAGGCGCAGCCAGCCTCCCCCCTCCGCCCGCGCGAGCTGCGCCCGCACCACCGCCGCATCGGCGTCCGAGGCATCGCCCCGCCGCCCCGCCACCCGCGCGAGCAGCACCTCGGCCGGGGCCTCCAGCCACAGCCCGTCAAAGCCGACGCCGGCCTCGCGGGCCACGGCCGCGGTCGCCGCCCGGTCTTCGGCGGTCAGGTGCACGGCGTCCATCACCACCCCATGCCCGGCCGCCAGCACCCGCGCCGCCCGCGACCGCAGCTCGGAATAGACCCGCGCCGAGGCCTCCGCCGTGTAGCTCTCGGCCGGCAGCGGCACGGTCTCGGCCACGCCCGCCTGCGCCTTGCGGATCAGGTCCGAGCGCAGGTGCACCGCCCCCGGTGCCGGCCCGATGTCGGGCGCGAGGGCGGCGGCGAGGGTCGACTTGCCGCTGCCGGACAGCCCGCCCACCGCCACCGCGCGGCCCGCCGGCGGCGCCAGATAGGCGCGCGCTGCCGCCAGATAGGCGCGCGCCTCCGTCACCGCCGCCTGCGCCTCCGCGGCGGTTGCCCCCTGCGCCCGCTGCCCCGCCACCATCGCCCGGATCGCCGCCCGGACCGACAGGAACAGCGGCAGCGCCGCCAGCGCGTCGAGGTGCGCGGCCGCGCCGGCATGGTGCAGCCAGCGGTTCAGCACGCCGTTCGCCGCCCGCGCCAGCCCCGCCTGCCGCAGGTCCATGAGCAGGAAGGCGAGGTCGTAGAGGACATCCATCGTGCCCAGCCGCTCGTCGAACTCGAGCGCGTCGAAGGGCACCGGCCGACCGTCGATCAGCACGAGGTTCCTCAGGTGCAGGTCGCCATGGCACCGGCGCACGAAGCCCGCCGCGGCCCGCGCGCGCAGCAGCCCCGCGACCTCGTCCAGCGCGGCGCCCGCCTCGGTGCGAAAGGCCACGGCATGGCGCCGGCCGATCGCCTGCGGCATCTCTGCAAAGACGCGCCCCAACTCGTCCAGGATCTCGGCGATCAGCTCCGGCCCCTCGGCCGCGCGCTGCGGCGCGGCGTCGTGATAGGCGGCGACCGCACGGCCCAGATCGGCGGCGAGCGCGTCGGTCAGCCCGCCCCGGGCGGCGACGCGCGACAGCTCGGCCTCGGCCGGAAAGCGGCGCATCTTCAGCACCCATTCCTCGGCCGGGCCGTCGCCCTCCAGCGCCAGCCGGCCATCGGCCTCGCGGGTGATCGGCACCAGCCGGTCATAGATCTGCGGCGCGGCCGGCCCGTTGAGCTCCAGCTCGCGCTGCAGCATGGCGCGGCGGGTCTCCGGGCGCGAGAAATCCAGATAGTCGTAGACCACCGGCCGCTTGATCTTCCAGGCCCTGTCGCCGGCCAGAAACACCATTGCGGCATGGGTGCGCATCACCTCCACCGGATGGCCGCCATGGGTCCGCGGGTCCGACAGGAAGGCGGCGATCTCGTCGAGGTTCATGCAACGCTCCGCGGCTGTCGCGACGGCCAGACTGCCCGGCCGCGGGGGGCGACCTCAGGCGTCCAGGTTCTCGACGCTGAGCGCGTTCTTCTGGATGAACTCGCGCCGCGGTTCCACCACATCGCCCATCAGCTTGGTGAAGAGATCGTCCGCCTCGGCCAGATCCTCGACCCGCACCTGCAAGAGTGTCCGCGCCCCCGGGTCCAGCGTCGTCTCCCACAGCTGATCCGGGTTCATCTCGCCCAGCCCCTTGTAGCGCTGCAGGCTGAGCCCCTTTTCCCCCTCGGCCAGGATCGCGGCCAGCAGCTCGCCCGGGCCGTGCACCGGCTGGCCCCGGTCCTTGCGCATCAGCGTGGCGGGCGTGCCATAGACCTCCTGCAAGGCCGCCGTATGCGCCCCCAGCCGCCGCGCCTCGCCCGAGCGCAGCACCGCGCCGTCGAGCACGCGCAGCTCCTCCACCCCGCGCAGCACGCGCGACAGCCGCAGGCCATGGTCCTGCGTCGGCCGCCCCTGCCAGCCGCGCTCGTACTCCACCGCGATCAGGTCCAGCCGCGCCGCCACCCGGTCGGCGACCCCCTGCGGCTCGGCATCCAGCGCGCCGGGCAGCAGCGCCCCGGCGATGGTCGCCTGTTCGAGGATATGCGCGGGATACTGCGTGGGAAAGCCCGCGAGGCTGCGGCGCACCGCCCGCGCCTCCTCGACCACGCGCGCGAGGTCCGCGCCGGCGATCTCCTCGCCCGAGCCGAGGCGCAGCGTCGCCCCCTCCAGCCCCTGCGCGATCAGGTAGTCGTCCAGCGCGGCCTGATCCTTGAGATACACCTCCGAGCGCCCGCGCGTCACCTTGTAGAGCGGCGGCTCGGCGATATAGAGATGCCCCGCCTCGATCAGCGAGGGCATCTGCCGGAAGAAGAAGGTCAGCAAGAGCGTGCGGATATGCGCGCCGTCCACATCCGCGTCCGTCATGATGATGATCTTGTGATAGCGGAGCTTCGCGAGGTCGAACTCGTCGCGCCCGATCCCCGTGCCCAGCGCCGTGATCAGCGTCCCGATCTCCTGGCTCGTCAGCATCCGGTCGAAGCGCGCGCGTTCGACGTTCAGGATCTTGCCCCTGAGCGGCAGCACCGCCTGGTTCTGGCGCGAGCGCCCCTGCTTGGCCGAGCCGCCGGCGCTGTCGCCCTCGACGATGAACAGCTCGCTCAGCGCGGGGTCCTTTTCCTGACAATCCGCGAGCTTGCCCGGCAGCGAGGCCACGTCCATCGCAGTCTTGCGCCGGGTGAGTTCCCGCGCCTTGCGTGCGGCCTCGCGGGCGAGCGCGGCCTCGACGATCTTGCCGACGATCTGCTTCGCGTGCTGCGGGTTCTCCTCGAACCACTCCGACAGCCGCTCGGACACCAGGCTCTCCACCGCCGGGCGCACCTCGGAGGAGACGAGCTTGTCCTTGGTCTGGCTGGAAAACTTGGGGTCGGGCACCTTGACCGAGAGCACGCAGGTCAGCCCCTCGCGGGCATCGTCGCCGGTGAAGCTGATCTTTTCCTTGCGCGCGATCCCGCTCTCCTGGGCGTATTTCGTCAGCGTCCGGGTCAGCGCGCCGCGAAAGCCCGCCAGATGCGTGCCGCCGTCGCGCTGGGGGATGTTGTTGGTGAAGGGCAGCACCGTCTCGTGATAGCTGTCGTTCCACCACATCGCGACCTCGACGCCGATCCCGTCGCGCTCGCCCGAGATGAAGATCGGCTCGGGGATCAGCGGGTGTTTCGAGCGGTCGAGGAAGCGGACGAACTCGCGCACCCCGCCCTCGTAGAAGAGCTCGGCCTGCAACGGCTCGGCCGGGCGCTCGTCGGTCAGCCGGATGCGGACGCCGGAGTTGAGGAAGGCGAGCTCGCGCAGCCGGTTCTCCAGCGTCTTGAAGCTGTAGTCGAGGTTCGAGAAGGTCGTGAGCGAGGCGAGGAAGCGCACCTCGGTGCCGCGCCGGCCCTCGGCCTCGCCGGTCACGCGCAGGGACTCGACCGTCTCGCCGCGCTCGAACCGGGCGTAATGCGCCTTGCCGCCGCGCCAGACCCGCAACTCCAGCCAGTCCGACAGGGCGTTCACCACCGACACGCCCACCCCGTGCAGGCCCCCCGACACCTTGTAGCTGTTCTGGTCGAACTTTCCGCCGGCATGCAGCTGGGTCATGATGACCTCGGCGGCGCTGATCCCCTCTTCGGAGTGGATCTCGGTGGGGATGCCGCGGCCGTTGTCGGCCACCGAGACCGAGCTGTCGGCATGGATGGTGACGGTGACGGCGGTGGCATGGCCCGCGAGCGCCTCGTCGATGCCGTTGTCGACGACCTCATAGACCATGTGGTGCAGGCCCGAGCCGTCGTCGGTGTCGCCGATGTACATGCCGGGACGCTTGCGCACCGCGTCCAGCCCCTTGAGAACCTTGATGGAATCGGCGCCGTACTCGTCGGGCGCGCGCGCTGGTTCGGCCATGCCTGTCGTCTCCGGAAACCTCCGTCCGCTTATAGGGGCAGGCGGCGCCGATGTCACGCCCGCACCCCAAGATGTTGCGGTCAGGTGAAGGGGATCACGAGCCCCACCCCGATCAGCAGCCAGCCCGCGACGAGGTTCGTGCGCCGCAGCGCCGCAGGCGAGGACATCAGCCGCCGCGCCCGGTCCACGAACAGCGCCATGGCGAGGTTCCCGCCCAGCGGGATCACCATGGACACCGCGAGGATGGCGGCGACATCCGCGGCGGTGATCCGGCCGAGGTCGAAAAACCCCGGCAGCACGCCCATGTAGAAGAGGATCGCCTTGGGGTTGCCGATGATGACCGCCAGCCCGGCGGCAAAGCCCGCCCAGCGCCCCGGCCGCATCAGCCGGCTGTCGGCTGCGAGGCGCGCCTCGGCATGGCGGATCAGCTGCACCCCCATCCAGAGAAAGATCGCGGCGGCCACCCAGCGCATGATCTCCAGCAGCCCGTCGATGCTGGCGATCAGCCAGGCCATGCCGAAGATCGCCAGCAGCGGCCACATCGCATCGCCCACCACCACCCCCACGGCCAGCGGCCAGGCGGCGGGAAACCCTCCCGCCAGCGAGCGCCCGATCAGCGCCACCCAGACCGGGCCCGGGGTGAGGAAGAGGATCAGGATCGCACCGGCATAGAGCGCGAGTTCGGCGGCAGCGACGGTCATGGGCGAGCCTGGGTCAGGGGGCCCTTGTCGGAGGGCCGTTGTCACGGGTCTGTTGGCAAGGGGCTGTTGTCACGGGTCTGTTGTCGGGGGCCAATGTCCGGGGGGCGGCATCGGGATCGCAGCGTCAGCGGGCGACGGAGGGCAGACCTGCGGCCTCGCGGCCGGCTCCCCGGGGGCCGGGAGCGAGGCGGAAAGGCACCGGCAAGGCGGCGGCCTCGGGCGCGCCCGGATGCGTCCGCTCGACGCCCGGCACCGCGGCCACCTGCGCTCCCACGCCGCACGAACGCCTGTTCCGACCGGGCGCCTCCCTTGGTCCTCTCCCCCCTTTCATCTTTCCTCAAATATCCTCGGGGGGAGTCGCCAAGGGCGACGGGGGGCGGAAAGCCCCCCAGCGACGCCCGGGCCTGGTGCCGCGCCGGCCGCCCGGCTCCGGCCTCACACCACACCTTCGGGAAAGATGTGCCCGGCCGCGCCCAGCGGCAGCGACTTGTCCCAGGCCACATGCTCGAGGCGCAGCGGGGCGTAGAGATGCGGAAAGAGCTGGCCCCCCCGCGACGGCTCCCAGCGCAGCGCGCCGCCCAGCCGGGTGCTGTCGACCGCGACGAGCACGAGGTCGCTCTCCTCGGCGAAATGCTTCGCTGCGGTCTCGACCACCTGCGCGGCGGTCGAGAAGTGGATGTAGCCGTCGGCGAGGTCGACCGGCGCGCCACGGCTCTCGCCCTGGCTGCGCAGGGCCTCCCATTCGCTGCGACGGAGGATCTTGTAGATCAGCATGGGGCAGGGTCTTGCCCGCTCGGGCGGGGCCGGTCAATCCCTCGTGAGCCGTCATGCCGCCGGGCCGCTTTCCCCCGCGGCCGGTTTCGGGCAGGCTCTGGCGCATGTGCGGCCGTTTCGTCCTGACCCATCCCGCCGAGGCGCTGGCACGGCTGTTCGAGGCCGTGCCCGGCAACGACCTGCCCGCGGCCCCGCGCTACAACATCTGCCCGACGCAGGGGGTGGCGGCGGTGGTCTCGGGCGACGGCCTGCGCCGGCTGGTGACCCTGCGCTGGGGCTTCGTGCCGCGCTGGTACAGGGCGCTGGGGGACGGGCCGCTGTTGATCAATGCGCGGGCCGAGACGCTGGCCGAGAAGCCCGCCTTTCGCGAGGCGGCGCGGGCGCGGCGCTGCCTGATCCCGGCGGACGGGTTCTATGAGTGGACGCGCGAGGGCGAGCGGCGGCTGCCCTGGTACATCCATGCCGCCGACGGGGGCGTGCTGGCCATGGCCGGGGTCTGGCAGCTGTGGGAGCGGGGCGAGGAGTGGCTGGCCACCTGCGCGGTGGTGACCTGTGCCGCCGGCGCGGGGCTCGAGGTGCTGCACGACCGGATGCCGGTGTTCGTGGAGCCGGAGGACCGGGCGCTGTGGCTGGGCGAGGCGGGGCACGGGGCGGCGCGGCTGATGCGGCCGGCGCGGCCGGGCCTTCTGGCCTGGCACCGGGTGGACCCGGCGGTGAACTCGAACCGGGCCGAGGGGGCGGCGCTGATCGCCCCGATGGCGGGCTAGGTCGGCTTGCAGGGGGGCATCGAGCCCCCCTGCAAGCCGGCGCCGCGGCGGGCCTCCCACCCACCCGACCCCGGCCCGCCGCGGCGCGGGCGCGGGGCCCGTGCGGGGCGCCCGGGGGGTCAGCCCTGGGGCGTCCTTGCGGCGCGGGCGCGCGCGTTGTCGAGGCCGAGGCGGCGCTCGCGCCAGATGATCAGCACGCCCGCGGCGATGACGATGCTGGCGCCGATCAGCACCGAAAAGCCGGGGATCTCGGCGAAGACGAGATAGCCGATGGCGAGGCCGTAGACCATGGAGCTGTACTCCATCGGCGCGAGGGTGGAGGCATCGGCCTGTCGGTAGCTCTCGGTCATCAGCATCTGCGCCGTGCCGCCGAAGAGGCCGGCCGCCACCAGGATCAGCGCCGTCCATCCCCCGGGCCAGACCCAGCCGAAGGGCAGGGTCACGAGCGACGCCAGCGTGCAGATGACGGTGAACCAGAACACGATCGACAGCGTGGTCTCGGTCCGGGTCAGCCGCCGGATATGCACGGTGGCCAGCGCCACCAGGAACGCCCCCACCAGCGCGATCCACGCCCCCAGCGCCTGTGTGTCCGTCACCTCGCCCGAGCCCAGCAGGGTCAGCCGCGGCCACAGCATCACGATCACGCCCAGGAGCCCCACCGCCACCGCCGTCCAGCGGAACGCCCGCACCCGCTCGCGCAGGATCAGCGCCGCCAGCGCGGTGGCGATCAGCGGCGCGGCATAGCCGATGGCGATGACCTCGGGCAGCGGCAGCAGGCCCAGCGCGGCAAAGCCGCAGCCCATGGCGGCCACGCCGATGAGGCCGCGGTTGAGATGGGCGAAGCGGTCGTTGACGCGGAACGCCTCGGTCAGCCGTCCCTGCCAGGCGGCCCAGATGAGGATCGGCGGCAACGCGAAGAGCGAGCGGAAGAACACCGCCTCGCCGGTCGGCACCACCTCGCGGCCGATCTTGATCAGCGCGGCCATGATCGTGAACAGCAGGATCGAGGCGAGCTTGAGCGCGATGGCGCGGGCGGGGTTGGCGGGGTCGGGGTCGGTCATGGGCCTTGGTCCGGGGGCGCTCCGGGGCGGGGCGCCCTGACCATCCTGTGCCGCGTCCGCGGGCCGCACGCAAGCCGCGCCGGATCCGGCCCGGCGCGCGGCCGCCCCTCAGACGTCGAAGAAGTCGCCGAAATCGCCGAAGCCGTCGCCCGGATCGGCGACATCGCCCGCCTCGTCGAAACCCGACCCGTCGAGGTTCGCCATGTCGACCCCGTCCATGTCGATGCCAAGGTCGGAGGCGATGTCGGCAAAGGCCTCCTGCATCTCGCCCGACAGCGTCATGCCGCCGAGGACGGTGCCCAGCCAGGCCCCGCCTGCCACCGCAAGGCCCATGCCCAGCAGGCCCGGCCCCCGGTCACCCCGCGCCGGGGTCGGCGCGGAGCCGGCCGGCGGCACGGGCCGGTGGGCCGGGGCGGCGGCCTCCAGCAGATGGAGCCTCCGGATCAACTCGGCATCGCCCGAGTCGAGGATCTTGCGGCGCGCCTCCTCGGCGCGTTGCGCGCGGTCGCTCATGCGGTCCTCCCGTGAATGGGTCCAACCGCTCAGATAGGGACGCCCGCGCCCGCCGCCAACCCGCGCCTCAGCTCCGCACCCCTGCAAAGCGCTCGGCCCAGGCGGCGCGCTCCTCGTCGGTGACCTTGCGGAACAGCACCTCGGGCACCTCGAAGCCATGCCCGGCCGGCAGCGCCTCGAGCGCCGCGGCGGTGTCCGCAGGCCAGGTCCAGTCGGCCGAGGCCAGCGACGCCATCATCCGCGCCGCCGCGTCGGGCAGGAAGGGGCGCGAGACCACGGCGTAAAGCCGCATCAGGTTCAGCGCAAAGCGCACCTGCGCCGCCGCCTGCTCGCGGTCGGTGCGGATGGTGGACCAGGGCGCGGCCTCCTGCAGATACTCGTTGCCGGCCACCCAGATCGCCCGAAGCTCGGCCGCCGCCTTGCGCACCTCGATCGCCTCCATGTGCCGCTCATAGGCGCGCAGCCGGCGGTCGATCTCGTCGGCGGCGGCATGCTCCAGCGCGCCGTAATCGCCCTCGGCCGGGACCTGCGCGCCGAAGCGGGCGGCGCAGAACTTGGTGATGCGGCTGACGAAATTGCCCAGCACATCGGCGAGGTCCTTGTTCACGCTGGCCTGGAAATTCTCCCAGGTGAACTCGCTGTCGCCGCTCTCGGGGGCGTGGGACAGGAGCCACCAGCGCCAGTAATCGCCCGGCAGAAGCTCCAGCGCGTGGTCCATGAACACGCCGCGGCCCTGCGAGGTCGAGAACTGCCCGCCGTCATAGGTGAGGTAATTGAACGACTTGATGTAGTCGACCAGCTTCCACGGCTCGCCCGACCCCATCAGCGTGGCAGGGAAGGAGAGAGTGTGGAAGGGCACGTTGTCCTTGCCCATGAACTGCACGTAGCGGACATCGGCCGCGCCCTCGTCGGTACGCCACCAGCGCCGCCAGGCGGCATCGGGCTGGCCCTGCGCATCGGCCCATTCGGCGGTGGCGGCGATGTATTCGATGGGCGCGTCGAACCAGACGTAGAAGACCTTGCCCTCCATCCCCGGCCAGGGCGCGTCGCCGCGCCGCACCGGCACGCCCCAGTCGAGGTCGCGGGTGATGCCGCGGTCCTGCAACCCGTCGCCGTCATGCAGCCATTTCTTCGCGATGGAGGTCGTCAGGATCGGCCAGCCGCGCTGGCTGTCGATCCACCTGTCGAGCCGGTCGCGCAGGGTCGACTGGCGCAGATAGAGGTGCTTGGTCGGCCGCAGCTCCAGCTCGGTGGAGCCCGAGACCGCCGAGCGCGGGTTCACCAGCTCGCGCGGGGTCAGCTGCTTGGTGCAGTTCTCGCACTGATCGCCGCGGGCCTTGTCGTAGCCGCAGGCGGGGCAGGTGCCCTCGATGTAGCGGTCGGGCAGGAAGCGGTTGTCGGCGGGCGACCAGACCTGCACCTCCTCGACCTCGTCGATCAGCCCGGCCTCGGCCAGCCGGCCGGCGAAATGCTGGGTCAGCCAGTGGTTGCGCGCGGAAGAGGAGCGGCCGAAATGGTCGAACGACAGCCCGAAGCCGAGGCCCAGCCGCTTCTGCACCTCATGCATCTCGGCGCAGTAGTCGGCCACCGGCTTGCCGGCCTTGGCGGCGGCCAGCTCGGCCGGCGTGCCATGCTCGTCGGTGGCGCAGATGAACATCACCTCATGGCCGCGCGCGCGCATGTAGCGGGCATGGAGGTCGGCCGGCAGCTGGCTGCCCACCAGATTGCCGAGGTGCTTGATCCCGTTGATGTAGGGCAGCGCCGAGGTGATGAGAATCCGTGCCATGATCGGGCTCCGCAAAGGCCGCGCCCGCTTTAGCGCAAGGGTGCGGCAGTGACCAGAAGGGGATCGGTTGCAATCGTGACGCCGCAGCGGCACAAGCGCGGCCCATGGACGCCATCCGCCTCGGCCCGCTCGTCTTCGCCCTCGACCGCTTCGCCGCAATCGCCGGGGTGGCGGCCTTCCTGCTCGCGGTCTGGGTGCTGGGCCGGGCGCAGGGGGCCGAGGGGCGCGCCCGGCTGGACACCTGGTCGTGGCGCGTGCTGCTCATCGGGGGCCTCGCCGGCCGCGGCGGGCATGTGGCCGCGCATTGGGAGAGCTTCGCGCCCGAACCCTGGCGCGTGGTGGCCTTCTGGCAGGGCGGCTTCTCGGCGCAGGCGGCGCTGGTGGCGGCGGGGCTGGTGACGCTCCTCGAACTCGGGCGCGGCGACGGGCCGCGGCTGGGCCGCCCGGTGGCGGGGTCGCTGGCGCTGGGGCTGGCGGTCTGGGGCGGGGTGCTGCTGCTCCAGGGGCCGCCGCAGGCGCCGCCCCCGCCGGCCCGCATCTTCGTCACCACCGCGGGCGAGGCCCTGTCGCTGGCCGACCGCGGCGGCCGGCCGGCGGTGGTGAACCTCTGGGCGACATGGTGCGCCCCCTGCCGGCGCGAACTCCCGATGATGGTCGAGGTCGCCGCCGCCCATCCCGGCATCGACGTGATCTTCGCCAACCAGCGCGAGCCGGCGTCACGGGTGGGGCTCTTCCTCGCCACCGAGGGGCTGCACCTGCCCCGCCTCGTGCTGGACGAGGCCGGAGAGCTCGGCCGCCACTACGCCGCGCTGGGCCTGCCCACCACGGTCTTCCTCGACGCCGGGGGCCAGCTGGTGGCGAAGCATGTGGGCGAGATCAGCCGCGAGGCCTTCACCGCCGGCCTCGCCCGCCTCGCCCCCGGCGCCACCCCCTGACCGCCCCGCGCGTGCGTCCCGGGCCACGGCGTCCCCCGCCCCGTCGCGACGGACGGACCCGAGACCCGCCGCCCGCCCGCTTCGCCTCCCGTCCCGGCCTCGCCCCCCCGGGCAAACCGCTCCGCCCATCCCCATTCATCTTTCCGAAAATATCCTCGGGGGGGAGTCGCCAAAGGCGACGGGGGGGCAGACGGCCCCCCCTGCAACGGCCCGGCCGGGCGCGACCGCCGCTCCCCGGCACCACCCCCCGCGGCCGCTGTCACGCCGCCCGGGCCGTCCCGGCCGCCAGCGGCACGACCCGCGCAGGCCCCGTCGCGGCCGCCGTCGCGGCCACCGGGGTCGGGTCGATCGGGGCCGGAGCGAAGCCCAGCAGCGCCCGCGCCCGGTCGCGGTCAAGCACGGTGAAGAACTCCGACTGCGGTACCGCCCCCGCCGCGGCCTCGGCCGCGGCACAGTGCAGCATCGCGCCGGTGTTGGCATAGACCACCTCCTCGGTCTCGAAGGCCAGCCCGACCACGTCGAAGCCGCGGCGCGGCCGCTCCACCCGCACCCCCTGCCAGCCCAGCAGCGCCGCCGCCGGCACCAGCGCCACATCCTGATCCAGCAGCGCAGCCGCGGCGCCGGTGCCCACCAGCACATGCTGGCCCGGCAGCAGCACGAGGTCCGAACAGGTCGAGAGCACCCCCCCGGGCACCGCCACCAGCCCCGCCCCCGGCGCGATCCGCCGCCGCTCCAGCCGCACCAGCGGCTGCAGGCCGCCATCCCAGGTCTGCACCGGCTGGCCGATGGCGAGGGTCTCGACCGGCTGCCAGCCGGCGTCGGTCTCGACCATCGTTCCGGCCACGAAGCCGGCCGCCGGCAGGCGCAGGATCGGCCGTCCGAGGCCGGTGCCGCCGACCGGGCGGAGGCGGGACGACAGGGGGGGCTGATGGCTGAACATGGGGGCGTTCCTTTCCTCTCTGGGGCGGGGGCGGCGCCTCCGCCGACGGACGATGCATCCAGAGAGCACCCGAAATTCGCCATTATTCGGACACGGGTCTGACGCGATTGCGTCACTGATGCCGCAATCGGGGCAATCCCGCGCCACAAACCCCCATCGGTCGCTCGCCGTGCCGCATTTCAGCCTCCGTCAACCCTGTCCGTCCCGGGGCGAGTCCTTCGCCCCGAGGCGCACGCTGGGGTTGATTCGGCGCCCGACCCCGGATTGCGCCGCGGCGAGCGCATTTTTCGCTTGCGGCCGCTGGGGTGCTCTTGTAATCCCCCGGTCGGACGCGGGCGTAGCTCAGGGGTAGAGCACAACCTTGCCAAGGTTGGGGTCGTGAGTTCGAATCTCATCGCCCGCTCCAATTTCACCGCCATATGGGTTCATGCAGCTCTGCGCTTCTGGGTTCGTTGGACCTGCACGGGAGAGCGGGTGGCCGGGAACTCCAGCGCCTCAGCCGCGCGGCGCCGGTGGTGGGGGCTGTAGCGGGCGTGGACCGGGGCGGTGACCCGGACGCCGGTGTGTCCTGGATACTGGCTGATCTCCTCGGCTCTGTTGCACGAATCGTCTGAGGGGATTCATGTTGTGACTCCAGCGTGAGAGTTGGGGCGCATGAGCAGACCGACACCCCCCGCCTACAAGACCCGCAACTGGCCAGCCTATAACGAAGCGCTCAAGCGCCGCGGCTCGCTGACCATCTGGTTCGATCCCGCCATGACCTGGGGCGCCGCGCCGAGGGGTAAGCGCGGG
>Ga0213835_100174_pt1 | contig 78461 bp, 71 predicted proteins | sample SWPATP01_FD_160576 | JGI IMG/M metagenome (GOLD analysis project Ga0213835, IMG submission 160576) | Coastal seawater microbial communities from Marineland, Florida, United States - SWPA TP0 #1 | ecosystem: Environmental > Aquatic > Marine > Coastal | place: USA: Florida | collected 2016-08-05 | reverse complement strand
TTCGGCAAGCTCAAGGACTGGCGACGGATCCACACCCGCTATGACCGATGCGCCCACACCTTCATGTCCGCCATCTGCATCGCCGCAACCGTCATCTTCTGGCTGCCGCAATGAGTCCTGAGCCTAGTTCACCTTATGTTCCTTTCTTTCTTGTAACCAGCTGCGTGCGCGCAGCTGGAAGCCTTCAACTTTTTCCTCTCATGCCAAAGGCTCACAAAACACTCCCCGTAAGGATCAAGCGCTGTGCGCACCCGCTGCTGCGGTTGCTTCCTGCTTTCTTGGGTCAAGGCTGGCTGAGCCATTCCTGCTGTCACCAAAGCTCGCTGGACCGCTGCTTTCCGCTCTGCCCGGTCAAGGCTTGGTCTGCTGTGCGCAGGTTTTCCGTCATCCCGGATAAGGGAGTGGCAAACGTGGGGCAGGATTGGCTGCCTGCATTCTGCATGCCGTACTTCTAGCCCCTGAACAGGACGCTCCGGGGTGTTGTTGTCCTTCTTCGATTTGGATGACGACCACGTCGTAGGGTCATCGGCGCGGCCGACTGTGTCATTGGTCCGCAGATCAACCAACATCCCGTTTTCAACGCGGTAGAGCGAGCCTTCCTCGCGATGCCAATGCGGGAACCGGTCTTCGATCACGGCCTTCGCGCGATGGCCTGCATCGATGTCCCATCCCTGCCCGGCTGCGACACGCTTGCCGGTAACGGGATCAATACGCAGTATCGCAAGATGGACATGCGGATTATCCGTGTCCCTATGGTAGCGCCAGATGACGGGGCATTTCTCAAGGCCTTGGCAGCGCAAGAATATGGCGATGGCTTCTTCAACCTCTTCCTCGGTCGGCTCTTCGTCTGCCTGCCAGCTCAAGACCCAATGGTCGGTCACATCATCACAATCCTGGCTCATGTGCATGATAGCCATGAGTTCGGCCTGTTGACCTTTGAGGGTTGTGGCGAACAGGTTGAATGTGCCGGAGGCGAGCACCTCTTCGGCTCGACCGGACTTCATGACATAGGCGGTTAGAGCGTGGATATAGGGGTCATCGGTTTCCTGCTCGATTTTCTGTAGGTCCGCGATGTCCGCGCGCACGACGTAGCGAGAAAGGGTAGCAATGTAGGCGAGCGCAGAACCGTCGGTTCGTTGGCGTCTGCTTTTGCGATTGATCTTGCGCGCTATCATGCGTTTGCGTTCCCGTCGCGCGCATCGCCAAGAATGGCAATTGCCCTTGTTCGGCCGCTTCCATTAGGATTCTGCAAATCGCCAACAAGCGCCCAGCTGCCGCAAGCGTTGGCTTCGGCTGGCTGAGCTTTTGGCGCAAGATCGCTCGGCCATAGTCTGACCGGCTTACCCGTGTTTCGGGGATCACAGGCGATAACCATTGCCGCTTGTGTTTTGGTCATGCCAAGCTCGGCAGCCTCTTTAATATTGTCCAAATTGGATTTGAGTAAGGCAACGCTGGTTGGTGGGCACGAAGGCTTAGGTCCCATGACTTTTGCCAGGATGCCATCTGTCGAAGAGGCTTCGTATGCTTCCTGACTGATCCCTTGCCGCAACTTTTGAATGTTATCATTTTTATTGTGGTTCATTTTAATCTCCACTTCGATCGGAAGTGGCCATAAGGAGAAATTAGGCACTGGCCGGGGTGGTCCGTAAGGGCTTAAATGGGTGATTATTGTTGCGTAAGCGGAAATGTTTGGGGGATTTTCAACGCCTTGGCGAGGATCACGGCATTCCACATCAAGCCGAATAGCTCAATCGCGTCTTCCAACTGGAGTGGATTTGACCGATTCGCTAACGTGCTGATTACAAGCATCAATGTTCGCAATATCGTAACGCGCTGCTGAAAAAGGGACTTTGTGCGCCCGAATTTGTCAATGAAACCACTAAGGAAGCAAGGCGCAGGCTAGGCCTCAGCGAGGCGTGAGTGCTTGCGGGATAACTTCACCGCCCTGCCCTGCTCGGCCACCTCAGCTCGCATGAGAGCGAGATGCGCGCGCGCAGCAGCTGACAGGAAAGCCGAACGATTGGGGGCAACAGCGTCGATACGCTTCACCAATGTCGCATCCATCATGATGTTAACCCGCGCCTGCTCGGCAGGCATCAGCACAGGCAGCATAACGATCTGCCCGCCCTCAAGGTCGATTTCGTCGATTTGAGCAGGCGGCTCCGGCGCCTCACCCTTATCGGCGAGGTTGTCGCAATATTCCTGCAGGATCTCGGCAGCATCAGCCAGAGCCTCATCCGCGCTTGAACCCGATGCCATCACATTCACATTGGGGACGAAGACCCCGAACAGGCCACTGGCGTCAGCGGGATACAGGACCCCGGGGTAAAAATGCTTGGCCATGTCACTCTCCAGTGTTGCATGCCCGCATTGGGGCACAGGCGACCCTTTACTTCTCAGCGCAGCTTGATGCCGGACTGCTTTTCGATCTGGCGCACGATGGGTTCGGCGATCTCGTTCTGGCGTGACAGCACGCTGACCTTACGACCATTGAGGAACACGATCGTGTGATTTCCGCCTTCCTCGAACTCGCATCCTGCTTCACGCAGCCGCTTGATGATATCTCGCCGTTTCACGTCGCGCCCCGAAATTATGCACATTGATTACACATCAAATGTCAGAGCGTCAATCCGTTTTGCGCAATGGCTACACACTTGGACCCAGAGTGATCCCATTCTTGGGTTTTCGGCCTTGCTCTGGGTGCTGGTGAACATTGGACGAGAACGGGCACGCTTTTCTGACGGGTTAATGCGGCAGGCCTCTGATATCGCTGCAATCTGAGCAAGATTCCTTCCCTTATCGCACAGGAACCGGACAGCATCCGTTAAACTGCTGACAGCTCAAGACGATTGGATCCGGCAGACCGTCTCGGACAATAGCCAGCCACAAGTGCTCATCGGCCAGCGTTCGCTTTATGGCCAAGCCACGAAAATGGCTGCGCGGACTCAGGCCTTGTATCACCTGGCGTTTCACTTGGTTTCTCATACAGTGCTTGGGCGTGGCCCAACCAGCGAGTTTCAAATTGTGCTTCACGGTGAAAAGTGGGCCACACCCGATCTCCAAGCCACTTAATTCATGGTATTTATGCCAGCCCCACATCAAAGAGCGAGGGTTGCCAGCGCCTCTTCGGCATCATCTCGCACCAGATGGCCATAGTGCTTTTCAATCATGGCAACGCTGGTGCCGGATAGCTGCGCGACAGTCAGGATGGGGAGCCGTGCTCGGATCAGATCTGTTATCACGCTATGGCGCAAGGTGTAAGCGGCTGTGGCGTGAGGTAGTCCAGCCGACTTCACCGCCTCTTTGATTGGGTGCTTCCACGAATCTTTGTTCCATGCACCGCCATCCGCACGGGTGAAGATTGAGCCGGTTGGCAACTTGCCCTTCACGTGCGCTTCGAAAAATTTGGCAGTTGCCTCCGGCATGGTGAGTTGGCGTGGGTTGCCGTTTTTATCCTTGCCCACGATGAGCGAACGGGTGCGCTTGTCGAAGTCGCGCACAGTAAGGCTAGCCAACGCGCCGGGCCGCAGTGGCAAGAGACACAAGGCCTTCACAAAGGGTTGCGCCTCATCGCACGTAGCGTCGATAAGCGCCTTGCGCTCATCACGATCGAGATAGAGATCCCGCCGCTTGTCAGCACCCTTGAACGGGCGCAGCGCCTCTTGCCATGCTGCATCGGTGTTAGGCGCATCAGGCTTAAGAACTATGCCCAGCGCAGCGCGCAGCGGCACCATGTCGCGGTTGACGGTCGATTTGGAACGTTTCTTCATCCGCTTCTTCTCGGCGTCCTTCGTGCGCGTCACCATCGCCGGGGCCAGTTCCAGCCGCTTGCGCCATGCCCGCAGGTGGTGCCGCCTTAACTTGTCGAGCTTCACCTTGGCGATGGGATCAGAGTAGACGTGCCGCTTGAAGACCCCTTCGGCAATCGGTCCGGGCTTCTGTTCCAGAAAAGCTTCGCAGGCGTCTTTAACTGTTTCCATGTCGCTGGCACGTTCGCCGCCAGCTTCCACTAATTCCGCCCACGCCTCGGCATCTGCCTTGGCCTGCTTGAATACGCCATGACCTGACAAGGTGCCGTAATCGCCAAGGCGCTTGCGGGAGTTAAGATTCGTCTCAGCGTCATAGAAGCGGGCCCACCAGGTTCCACCCACCTTCTTTTTCGAAGGGCGATAGCCCAGATAGACGCCTTGGCGCAGACGCTGCCAATGCGGTTCATCGCCAGCCTTTGGCTTCAACCTCTCACGCTCTCCGATGCGGCTATGATCTGTCATGCGACGTTTCTATCGCAAAGCGTATGAAAAAAACATGGAAAAGGTAACAGGACACCGGCGAACACCTGCACCGATGAAATGTTGTTTTCATTGGATGTTTCGATTAAAAAAATCGCAGCTTCCCGTTTTTCCCACCCTTCACACAGGTGGGGTCACAGGTTCAATCCCTGTCGCGCCCACCATCTTTTTTAAATGACACGAAGAAAGATGGATGTTCGTCAGCATTGACGGCGGCGTTAGTTGCGCAAAAATCCGGGACTAGGAACGGGCTCTTTTCTGTGCAAGGCTCGTAGCCGCTATGGCGCTGTTTGAAGCCCTTGTCGTTGTTCATATCATCACCGGAACCACTGGGCTCATTGCGTTCTGGGGGCCGATTGTCACGCGTAAGGGCGCATCCAAACATCGCCAGTGGGGGCGCGTGGCTTGTTATGGCTTTCTGGGTGCGGGCGTGCTGGCGATTTGCATGGCGCTGCTCTCGCTCTTTGGGCCGGAACAACGCATCCCCTCGATCACCGACCGCACATTATTTGCCGGATTGTTCGGCTGGATGATGCTCTATCTCGGATTCCTGACGATCGGCTTTGTCGATTATGGCCTCGCCGTGGTGCGCCACGCGCGCGATCACACCGCTTTGCGCCGCGCCCGCTATCAGGTCGTGATTGCCGCGGTGATGATTTCGGGCGCGTGGTGCGGGTGGTTTGGCTGGCAGGTAGGCCATCCCTTGATGATGATTGTGGCTGCGATCGGCCTTGTCGCGATGGCTCTGCAACAACGCTTCATCTGGAGCGCGGCCCCCGCCCTCAAGCAGCGAAGCGGTAGGGCGCAAGATTACATCGGCGAGCATTTCCGCGCGCTGATCGGGATGGGGATTTCGGCCTACACCGCGTTTCTTTCGGTCGGGCTGGTGCGCGCCTTTCCCGAACAGGTCTTCAACCCGCTGATCTGGGCCGGGCCAAGCACGATTGGCGTTGGCCTTATTCTCTATTTCACCGTGAAGGCCAAGGCTGCCAAAAAGCCCGCACCATCACGGCTGCGCCCAGCGCCGCAGCAGGTTCGAGATGGCCTTGTCGAGAGTGAGTAATTCTTCCGACTGAAGCGGCAACCGCGCGCGCAAGGCAGCGCGCAGGTTTTCCAGATCAAACAGGGTTTCGCGTGCAGCGCAATCGGCCACCATGCTTTCGATCCACCCGACGCACACGATCCGCTGCCCGCGCGTGACGGGGCGCACCTCATGCAGCGTGCCCGAGGGATAGAGCACCGCCGCGCCGGCTTCGCCCTTGATCTCCTGTGTCCCGCTGGCCGAATGGATAACCAACTCGCCCCCATCGTAATCGCCGGGCGGGGTGAGGAACAGGGTGAAGCTTACGTCGCTGCGCATCGCCTCGCCGCTCGCCGCCTTCATCACGGCGTTGTCGATATGGGCGCCATAATGCCCGCCATCTTGCGTCTTGCTGATAAGCAGGTGGGAAAAGCGCCGGGGCAGCGCGGCGGCGCGCAGCACGGGATGGGCCGCCAGCAGCCCCTGCACCTCGCCCGCCAGCGCGCGCGCGGCAGGCGCGTTCATCACCGCTTGAAGATTGCGCTTAACCCCGCGCGCCGAAGGCCCCGCAGTGGTGCGCCCATCGCGCCATTCCAGCGCCTCGGCACGCGCGGCCAGCGCGGCCACAGCGGCAGGATCAGGGATCGCGGAAATCATCAGGATCATCACGCGAAGGCTTTAGCCGAGCGCCCGGGCAACACCAAATCCGAAGCGCTATTTCATCAGCCCCGATGCCACCAGCGCGTTGACGCGGGCGGCGACCTCTTCAAGCGAGAGGGCGTCGTCCCCTGCCCCGCCTGCATCAGCCCACACCGCATAGCGAAGGCCGACAAACACGTTCATCCCCATGATCGCCCAGGCCTCCACCTCGCCCAGCCCATCGCGGAATTCGCCGCTCGCGCTGCCCGCGGCAAGGCGCGCGGCGATGCGTTCGCCGACAGTTTCATAATGCGCGCGGTAACTGGCCGGATCGACGAATTCAGCCTCGTCGATGATGCGGTAGATTTCCTTGTGTTCAGCCGCAAAGCGCAGGAAAGCCGACAGCGCGGCGCGTTCGATCTCAATCGCGCTCATCTGCGGCGCAAGCGCGGCGCGCGCGTTTGAACGCACGTTCTCGCTCATATCCTGCACCAGCGCGCGGAACAGCGCCTCTTTGCTGTCGAAATAGGTGTAGAAACTGCCGAGCGCGACCCCGGCCCGCCGCGTGATCGAACTGACGGAAGCCTCGTGAAAGCCTTTCTCGCCAAATTCGATGGCCGAGGCATCGAGCAATTTTCGCAAAGTGCGCCGCCCGCGTTCGGTGCGCGGCGTCTTGATCTCACGCACCATGCTGGCGACGCCGGCTTGCGGGTCAGACAGATCGGCGACCTTGCCGCCCAACGCCTTGCGACTGTTGCTCATCTGCATCTCCCTTGCCTCTTTCGCTAACCCGCATCGGCGCATGACGCAAGTCAGAACTTGAAAGTTGGTTCACCTTTCAATATCACGGGTGGCAACAAGGGTAGGAGAGGAACCAATCCATGATTTATCGGGCAAACACACACCGCAATTGCCGCCGCGCCGTCCTGCTGGCAGGCTGCGCCAGCCTTGCCGCCTTGGCTGCGCCTGCTGCTGCGCAAGACCAGATTGATGACACAGCCCCTGCCGCCAGCATGGCCATGGGCGACGGCGAAATCGTCGTCACCGCCCGCCGCCGCGAAGAACGCCTGATCGATGTGCCCGTGGCGGTGACTGCCTTTGGTCAGGCCGATCTGCAACGCCTGCAGGCGGTGGACCTTTCCGGCCTGCAAGCCATGGCCCCCAACCTCAATCTGGTGCAGGGCCGTGGGTCTGCGGCCAGCGCGAACATCTTTATCCGCGGCCTTGGCCAGCCCGATGCGCTGCAAACCTTTGATCCGGCGGTCGGCATCTATGTCGACGGGGTCTATCTCAGCCGCATTCAGGGCGCGCTGCTCAATCTGTTTGACGTGGAACGCATCGAAGTGCTGCGCGGGCCGCAAGGCACGCTTTACGGCAAGAACACCACCGGCGGCGCGGTGTCGATCGTCAGCCGCAAGCCTGACTTGAATGATGTGAAGGTCGAAGGCTCGGCCATGTATGGCAGCTTCGATCAGTTTGTTCTGAACGGCTATGTCAACGCCCCGCTGGTGGAAGACAAGGTCGCCTTGAGCCTTGCGGGCCAATGGGACAAGCGCGATGGGCTTGTCACCGATCCGCTCACCGGTCGGCGCTATAATGATCGCGACAGCGCGACGGTGCGCGGCATTTTGCGGGTCAAGCCGGTCGAACGATTGGAAGTGCTGGTGTCGGGCGATTACAACCGGCAACGCAACGCGCTGACGCTGGGCTATCCCACCGCGCCGCTGTTGCAGACGGATTTTGCGCTGGGCGCTGTGCAATTGGTGCCGGCACAGCCCTTTGGCCGCTACAATTTTCAGGCCTCCACCAGCTTTACCGGGGATGAAGGCCAGCGGCTCGATCACTGGGGCGTGAACCTTACCGCCAACTGGCAGCTGACCGACGCGGTTACGCTCACCAGCATCACTGGCTGGCGCAAGCTTGATCCCAAGCTCTTCGTCGATATCGACGCGAGCGAGGCGGAGCTCGGCGATGTCTTCGTCGGCATTGATCAACGCCAGTTCAGCCAGGAATTTCAGGTCAAGTGGGACACCGAGCGCTTCAGCGGGGTGTTCGGGCTGTTCTATCTCAATGAAAATATCCGTTCGCAGCAGACCGCCTTTGCCGATGATCTGTTTGCCTTTGGCGGCTTCCCGATCACGTTCCAGCGCGCGATTGAGGATGAACAGAACACCAAAAGCTATGCCGCTTTCGGGCAGGCGACCTATAAGTTCACCGATCGCCTGAGCATGACGGCGGGCCTGCGCTACACCTATGAAGAGCGCACCTATGATCGCTTTACCACCACCTCATCAACGCTGCCTGCGCTCAATGGGCTGGCCTTCAGCTTCCCCGGCAGCCTGCCGCCGCCGCTCAACAATGATCTGAAAGCCGATTTCGACGCTTGGACGCCGAGCCTCACAATCGCTTACAAGCCGAGCGAGGATAGCCAGATCTACGCCTCGGCCTCGCGCGGGTTCAAATCGGGCGGTTTCAATGGCCGCGCCAATGGGCTTGGCGATCTTACGCAGGTGGTGAACGGCGTGCCGACACTCGTCACCAGCTTTGATCCTGAAACCGTGTGGACATACGAAGCGGGCGCCAAGGCCAGCTTCCTTGATGGCCGCGTCTATCTGGCGGGCAACGTCTTCTACAGCGATTTCCGCAATTTCCAGGCCCGTGTCGGCGGCGGCGCGGTGGCGGTGTTCCCGGTGCTGAATGCAGGGCGCATGGACATCTGGGGGGCGGAATTGGAAGCCGTGGTGCGCCCGACCCGCGAATGGACGGTGCGTTCGAGCCTCGGCTGGCTTGATGCGCAGTACAAGGAATTCAACGACGGCCGCCGCGCGCCTGCGTTCTCGTGCAATCCCACCGGCCAGCAGATCACCTGCCAGCCCGCCTTTGCCCCGCCGATCAGCTTCAACATCCAGAGCGATTACCGCATCCCGCTGGGCGATGTGGGCACGCTGACGCTGGGGGCGGATGCACGCTTTGTCGACAAGCATTTCCTGAGCGTCGATAACCGCCCCGGTCTGGTGGAGCCGGGCTACTGGCTCGCCAATGCTTTCGTGCGTTTCGATAATGCCACCCGCAACTGGTATGTGCAGGGCGGCGTTAAGAATATGTTCGATGCGCTCTATGCGACCGACGGGCAGGAATTCAGCTCGGTCGGCAATATCCAGACGATCTATTTCGGCGATCCGCGCACTTTCAACATCATGGTCGGGTTTGCATTCTGATCGATGAACCGGGCAAAGGCGCTGGCTGTGGGTCTCTCCCCGCGGGGCCAGCGCCTTTGCCCCTGATCGGCGGGCGCGCGTAAAAAGGCTGGGGGGTCTTGGGCGAGCGCCTGCCGATCGATCCTTTTGTTGGGCCTTTTCTAATGGCTCCCAAGCAGGCATAGGCCCTGCCCATGCATGATATCCGCTTTATCCGCGAAAACCCGGAAATTTTTGACGCTGGCCTCAAACGCCGGGGGTTGGAGCCGCTGGCTGAAAAACTCATCGCCATCGACGAGGAACGCCGGGCGCTGACCACCGAGGTGCAGGTGGCGCAAAGCCGCCGCAACGAGGCGTCGAAGCTGATCGGCGCGGCGATGGGCAAGGGCGATAAGGAAACGGCGGAGGCTTTGAAGGCCGAGGTCGCCGCGCTCAAGGAGTCGATGCCCGCGCTCGAAGCGAAGGCGGACGAGGCGGCAGCGAGGCTGAAGGCCGAACTCGAAGTGATCCCCAACCTTCCGGCTGATGATGTGCCCGATGGCGCGGATGAGGAAGCCAATGTCGAGGTTTCGCGCTGGGGAACCCCGCGCGCGTTTGACTTCACGCCCAAGGAACACGCCGACCTTGCCCCTGCCCTTGGCATGGATTTCGAAACCGGCGCGCGGCTTTCGGGAGCGCGCTTCACCTTCCTGCGCGGTGACATGGCCCGCCTGCACCGCGCGCTCGGCCAATTCATGCTCGACGTGCAGACCCGCGAACATGGCTACGAGGAATGCAACCCGCCGGTGCTGGTCAAGGACGAGGCGATGTATGGGACGGACAAGCTGCCGAAGTTCGCCGAGGATAGTTTTGCAATTTTAAATGAATATGAAAAATTGAGGGGACAATTAGAGGCAGCCACAAGCTTCATATTGGGTTTTGACGATCTTGAGATCTACGGCGACGATTTCGACCGGAAATATAAAGAGGCGAAAGCTCAACTAGAGAACATCGACAGACGCTTTCAGTCACTAGGTGATCGCAACCAAGATAAGTCCCTGTGGCTCATCCCCACCAGCGAAGTCAGCCTCACCGCCAGCGTCATGGGCGAACTGCTTGACGAAGCCGCCCTCCCCCTGCGCCTCACCGCGCTCACCCTGTGCTTCCGTTCCGAAGCGGGCGCGGCGGGGCGCGATACGCGGGGCTTCATCCGCCAGCACCAGTTTGAAAAATGCGAACTGGTCAGCATTGTGCGTCCCGAAGACAGCGAAGCCGAACATGAGCGCATGACCCGCGCGGCCGAGACGATCCTTGAACGCTTGCGGCTGCCCTATCGCAAGCTGCTGCTGTGCACCGGCGACATGGGCTTTGGCGCACGCAAAACCTATGATCTCGAAGTCTGGCTGCCGGGACAGGGCGCGTTCCGCGAAATTTCCTCGTGTTCCAACACCGGCGATTTTCAGGCCCGCCGCATGGGCACGCGCTATCGCGTGGCGGGGGAGAAAAAGACCGAATTCGTCCACACCCTCAACGGCTCCGGCCTTGCGGTGGGGCGCACGCTGGTCGCCGTGATCGAGAATTATCAGAACGCCGATGGGAGTGTCACAGTCCCTGACGCATTGCTCCCCTATATGGGCGGGATTGAAGTTATCACGCCCAACTAAGCCCTCTCGTCATCCTGAACTCGTTTCAGAATCCATCAATCGGCAAGCACCGGCACGGAAAGGATAAATGGATGCTGAAACAAGTTCAGCATGACGGATCGGAGATACTGGCATGAGAATCCTCCTCACCAATGATGATGGCTATCACGCCCCCGGCCTTGAGGTGCTCGAGGCCATTGCCCGCCAGTTTTCCGACGACATCTGGATTTGCGCTCCGTCTGAAGAACAATCGGGCGCAGGCCATGCCTTAACGCTCAACCGACCAGTCAGGCTGGTGAAATTCGCAGAGCGCCGCTTTGCCGTCACCGGCACCCCGACCGACAGCGTGGTGATGGCGCTGCGCCAAGTGCTGGACGACTGCCCGCCCGACCTCATCCTCTCCGGCGTCAATCGCGGGGCGAATCTGGCCGATGACATCACCTATTCGGGCACGGTTTCCGCTGCCATCGAAGGCGCGCTGGCAGGCGTGCGTTCGATTGCCTTGAGCCAAGTGCACACCCCGCAAAGCCTTGCCAGCAACGCGCCCTTTGAAGCCGCAAGCGAATGGGGCGCCAAGGTGCTGGCCCCGCTCATCGACACGCCGCTCGCGGCCCGCACGCTGATCAATGTAAACTTCCCGCCGGTGGCCGCCGCCGATGTAAAGGGCATCCGGGTAACGCGCCAAGGCTTTCACGATTACGCGCGCGGCACGGTGGTCGAAGGCAAAGACCCGCGCGGTTTCAAATATTACTGGTTCGGGCTTGATCCGATCGAACACACGCTCGATCATGGCACCGATCTCGAAGCCATCGAGGAAGGCTTTGTGTCGGTAACGCCCCTGCAGCTTGATCTGACGCATTATTCGACCATCGGCGTGCTCGCTGAAAGGTTTTCCGGTTGAGCGTGTTGTCATGAGCCGCGCGCGCCGTCTTGGCGGGCCGCTGAGGCGGCAGGTCAAGGTGCCGGTGTGGGCCGATATTGGCCTGCGCATGGGGATTGCGCTCGGGCTGATCCTGCTGCTTATCGGCATCCACTGGTTTGGCCGTGATGGGCTCGAAGACAGCCTCGATGGCCATGTCAGTTTTCTTGATGTTGCCTATTTCACGGTTGTTTCGGTCACCACCACCGGCTTTGGCGATATCACTCCGGTGTCGCAGCACGCCCGCCTGATCGAAACGCTGGTGGTCACACCTATCCGGCTCGCGGTGATCTTCATTTTTGTCGGCACAGCCTATACCTTCGTGATCCGCCGCAGTTGGGAGAATTGGCGCATGGCGCGCATTCAGGACAAATTATCGGGCCATGTCGTGGTGCTGGGCTATGGCGTGTCGGGCTCGCAAAGCGTGCGCGAATTGATCGATCGCGGGGTTCAGCCTGAAAATATCGTGGTGATCGATCCGGGCGAGGAACGCCTTGCCGAAGCAGAGAAACTCGGCGTCAATGTGATGTGCGCCGATGCGACGCGGGATGATACCTTGCGCGCGGTGCGGGTGAGCAATGCGCAGAGCGTGCTGGTGTCGGCAGGCCGCGATGACACTTCGATCCTGATTGTGCTGACGGTGCGCCACCTTGCGCCTGATGTGCCGATCAGCGTGGTGGTGCGCGCCGAAGACAACGAAGTGCTCGCCCGGCAGGCGGGCGCGGATAATGTCATCAACCCGGTGCGCTTTACCGGGCTGCTGCTGGCAGGCAGCGCCAAGGGCACTTACATCGCCGATTACCTCGCCGATCTCGCCAGCGTCAGCGGGCGGGTGCAGCTGGTGCAGCGCGAGGTAACCAAGGCGGAATGCGGCAAGGCTCTGGCCGATCTTGAAAGCGGCGGACAGGGCCTGCGCGTCTATCGCAATGGCCGCGCGATCGGGTTCTGGGAGGATGAATGCCAAGCCTTGCAAGAAGGCGATGTGGTGGTGGAAATCGTCCCCTCGCGCGCCAAGGAAACCGAATAGCTTGCCGGAACAGCAGGAACACAAAGCCCATCGCCGCCATGCCGACGAGGAAATGCCCGGCATCGATTAGGAACAGCGTAAGCGGTTTCCTCAAGAACAGATAATTGATCCCGATTGCCGGGATCATCACGCCGACGGCAAAGCCGGTTGCCATCATCATCACGACATGGGGCGCAGGATCGGTGCGGGCAATCAAGTGCCACAGCACCATCGCAATCAACATCTCAAAGGCAAAGACAAGGACGAAAATCACCGCCATGCTGCCGGATTTGAGCGCCTCGTCCGAAAGCCCCGCAGCACGCTGCCACGCCTTTCGAAACAGCACGCCATACCACAGCTCTCCGACCGTAAAGAAAGTCGCAGCTCCCAACAGCACTGGCCACAGGGCAAAGTCATTCATGTGCGCTTCCTTTCGCCTATCCGATCCCCGCTAGCGCAGATCGCCGCCCTCGTGTAGAGGGCCGCGCCTATGAACACGCCTGCAACCTCGATCCCCGACCAGAAACGCATTGGCATGGTCAGCCTCGGCTGTCCCAAGGCGCTGGTCGATTCCGAACGCATCCTCACGCGCCTGCGCGCCGATGGCTATGCCTTTGCCGAGGATTATGCAGGCGCCGATGTGGTGCTGGTCAACACCTGCGGCTTTCTCGATAGCGCCAAGGAGGAAAGCCTTGCCGCGATTGGCGAGGCGATTGCCGAAAATGGCCGCGTAATCGTGACCGGCTGCATGGGCGAGGAAGCAGACAGCATCCGCGCCGCCCACCCGCAGGTGCTGGCGATCACCGGCGCGCATCAATATGAGCAGGTGGTCGAAGCCGTCCACACCCACGCGCCGCCAACGCAAGGCCCGTTTGTCGATCTCATTCCCCAACCCTCGGAGAATGATATCAAGCTGACGCCGCGCCACTACAGCTACCTCAAGATTTCCGAAGGCTGCAATCACTCCTGCGCGTTCTGCATCATCCCGCAATTGCGCGGAAAACTGGCGAGCCGCCGGATTGACGCGGTCTTGCGCGAGGCGGAAAAATTAGTGGCCGCAGGCACGCGCGAGTTGCTCATCATCAGTCAGGATACCTCGGCCTATGGGGTCGACATCCGCCATGAGGCCCGCGAGTGGAAGGGCAACCCTGTGCGCGCCCACATGACCGATCTTGCCCGCGAGCTTGGCGGCCTTCGCACGCCCGAAGGCACCCCGCCATGGGTGCGGCTGCACTATGTCTATCCCTACCCGCACGTTGACCAAGTCATCCCGCTGATGGCAGACGGCCTGCTCACGCCCTATCTCGACATCCCCTTCCAGCACGCCAGCCCCAAAGTTCTGAAGCTGATGAAGCGCCCGGCGAACGAGGCCAAGGTGCTTGACCGGCTGAAATCATGGCGCGACATCTGCCCCGATATCGCGGTGCGTTCATCCTTCGTGGTGGGCTTTCCGGGCGAAACCGAAGAAGATTTCCAATACCTCCTTAATTGGCTGGAAGAAGCGCAACTGGACCGCGTCGGCGCATTCCGCTTTGAACCCGTCGAAGGGGCAAGCGCCAATGCCCTGCCTGATCCCGTGCCGGAAGCGATCAAGGAAGAACGCTACGCCCGCATCATGGAAGTGACGGAACGCATCAGCGCCGCGAAACTCGCCGCCAAGGTCGGTCGCACGCTTCCTGTCATCATCGATGAAGTCGGCGAGCCGGACGAGGATGGCGATATTGGCGCGACCGGGCGATCACAGGCTGACGCGCCGCAGATCGACGGCGCGGTTTACTTGCGCAATGTGCCTGCCAGCCTTGCACCGGGCGCCATCGTGAATGTCACCATCGAAGATGCCGACGCCCATGATCTTTATGGGGCCATTGCCGGTTAAGGCGAAGTTTGATGGGCAAATCGTGAAACCTTCGCTCGCTCTGGCGGTTCACGCCGGATGATCATCGCCATTGAAACCCGCCTTGTCATCCGCACCCGAACGCCCACCGACATTCTGCTGCAATATGAAGCAGCGGCAATTCCCGATCAGACAATTATCAGCGCCAGTGATGCCCTCAGTGATGCAGGCTCCTCCACCCGGATTGCTGGCGATGAAAATATCGGCACGCGCCGATGGGTCAGGCTCGATGGGGAAATCGAAGTCTCCTACCGCGCCGAAGCCGAGCCGCGCCGTTTAGACTGCGATCTGGCTGCACTCGATAGCCTGCCTGTCGAACGGCTCCCGGCTGACGCAGTCAAATATCTGTTTGATTCGCGCTACTGCCAAAGCGACAGCTTTCAATCCTATGCGGCAAGCACCTTTGAAGACCCGATTGGCGGCCGCAAGATCGAGGCAATGCGCGATTGGGTGGCGAGAAATATCGCCTATGTCCCCGGCTCCAGCCACAGCGAAACCACCACGCGCGACACCTTGATGGAACGCCGCGGGGTGTGCCGGGATTTTGCTCATGTGCTGATCACCATGGCGCGGGCCTGTGCGATACCGGCGCGCTATGTCGCGGTTTATAGCCCAGCGGTTGATCCGCAGGATTTTCACGCCGTTGCCGAAGTCTTCCTGTGCGATCCGGCAACAGCCGATGGCGGCGCATGGTATCTTGTTGATCCGACCGGCATGGCGTGCGCTGCTGATGCGGTGAAGATCGGCGTCGGACGCGATGCCGCCGATGTCAGTTTCCTGACCTCGTTTGGCGCGTGCGAGCTCACCGGCAAGTCAGTGCAAGTCCTGCGGAAGGCTCCCGCTCCTTTAACACAATTCCCGCTGGCGTCCCTGCAAGGGACGTAGCCGACCAAAAAGCTGGCGGCCAGTCCGCCAAGCGGGCATAGTGTGTTCCATGATCCGCGCTGTTTCTTTTCAGGGCCGCAGCATCGCGGCGTTGCTTGCGCTTGCCGGCGCGATGCTCGCGGCGCCCTGCGCTGCGCAATCCGCAATCGAGGCTGGCCGTTCTGCCCAAGCCGTCGCCGCCCGCGCTGAAGCCGCGACCTTGCGGGTCGACCCGACCACCCTTGGCCCTTCCCAAGTGACCAATCCGAGCCACAGCGATCCCTATGCTGCCCCCTCCTTGGCGCCTTCTGCCCCTGTGCTGACCATCAGCAGCCAGTGGGATGACGAGGTCACCTATGCCAGCGCCCCGCGCGGCCCGGCGGTGCGGATGATCGCGCAGGAAGTGGCCCAGCCACTGGCGCCTGCTGATGCGGCTGTGCCTGTTGCGGCGGCTGAACAAGCCCAGTCGGCAGGCCAGCCCCCTGCGGCGCGTGGCAAAGAGCCGTTCGTGGTCAAATCGATCCTCCCTGTCGAAGGGACGATCCGATACGGCGACTGGTTCTGGGACGAAAGCGCAGCGCCTGAGACCGGCCAGCTTGTCATCACCATCGACCTCGAAGCGCGCGTCCTCAGCGTGTTTCGCGATGGCTATGAAATCGGCACAGCGGTGGCGCTGCTGGGCACGCCGAGCCACCCGACCCCGCTTGGCACATTTCCGATCCTCGACAAGAATCGCGAATATTTCTCCAAGAAATACAATAATGCCCCCATGCCCTTCAGCCTGTGGCTGACCCGTACCGGCATTGCGATCCACGGCTCGCCCGTCACCAATGGCTACGCCAGCCACGGCTGTGTGGGCGTGCCCGATCCCTTTGCCGAAAAACTGTTTGCCGCCACCAAGCGCGGCGACAAGGTGATCATCACCAGGGGCCGCATGATTGGGGTCGGCGACAAGGTGATCTGAGCGCGTTCTTTCGTCAGACCACGTGCCCCGTCTCCCCAACCGGCCGCCAATGATGCCATCACGATATGGTGGCCGGGTTGGGCCATAGGCAAAGCGGCGGGGCGGATGGTCTGCCCAAAGTCAATGCACCCTGCGTGGCGGTTCGGGGGCAAAGCGCCAGCAGCGCAGTTCGATGCCCACCCCCTTCATCCGCTCCACCCCCGGCACCGCCAGCACCCCGCCAAGCGAGGCAGGATCGCCGCGCCACAGCCGATCAAAAGCGCGCCCCGCCTCGGCGCGGGTGCAATGCCCGCCCAACTCCCGGATAATGCGCCGGATCGTTTCGATTGCGATCACCCGCGGCACATTGGCATAGTAGACAAGGCCGGGCAGGCCATCGCTGCGGTCTTCATCGGGGTGCACCATGTCATCCCAATCAAGGCTGGCATACCACTCAATCGCGCGCCACGCCTCGGCCAGATGCGCCGCGCTCTGCGCCAAGGCTGGCACGTCGAGCCACGGATTGCGCGCCAACTCCGCGCGCGCTCGAACCCGGTCAAAGGTCTGATCTGCATTGGAAGGGTCTTGCGCAGGAGTGATCCCGGCGCTTACCACCACTTGCCCAAGCTCCGCCTTGCGCCAGCCAAGCAGCGGACGCAGCACCAGAAGGTCGCTGTCATCAAGCAGGCTGACCGGGCGCACGCCGGCAAGCCCCGACAGTCCGCTGGCGCGATTGAGCCTGAGCAGCAGCGTTTCGGCCTGGTCATCGGCGTGATGCGCGGTGGCGATCGCCCCAAGACCGGACGCATGGGCCCACTGCCCCAGCGCCGCATAGCGCGCCGCCCGCGCCTGAGCCTGCAGATTACCCGATCCGACCTGCACCTTGAGCGGTGTAAAAGGAATGTCGCGCGCGGTGCAAACCTGCTCGACCAGCGCGACTTCTCCGGCGGCCTGCGGCCTCAGGCCATGATCGACACTGGCGACTGCAATCTGTCCGGGCAAGGCAGCGTGGGCCAGCAGCAAGAGCGCAAGACTATCCGGCCCACCCGAGACAGCCAGCCCCAAAGGGCCAGCGCGCTCGGTCTGCGGCCACAGTTCAGCCAGATCCGCGGCGAAGCGTTCGGCCCATTGGGGGGTGCTCAGTTGCACTTCACCTTGGCGCGATTCGCCTGATATTCCGCCGCCAGCCGGCCGGTTGCGATCGCCGGATAGGTCTCGCCAAATTCGGCCAGCGCGATGCAGGCACGCTTGGTGTCCTTCATCGCGATCATCGAGGCGCCGAGATAGAGCAGGCTGTCGGGAGCGCGATCGCCATTCTTGTCGGCCTGATAATTGCGCAGGAACCAGCGCGCTGCTTCTTCGGGCATGCCGTCATCAAGATAGGCACGGCCAAGCAGATTGCGCCCGAAACTGATGCGGCGGTGGCGCGGGAACTTCTCAACGAAACTGTTGAGCTGCTGGCGCGCTTCGGGGAAAAAGCCCGCGTTCCACAGGCGGAACCCATAGGAATATTCGTCATCACCGGCATCATCGGTTTGCGGCTTGGCAATTGCCTGAACCGCAGCAAGCCGCGCAGCATCCGGGCGGGCGGCCGCAGCAGGAGCAGGAGCAGCCGACGGCGCACTGCCTGTCATCGCCGCCAGATTACCCGACGTCGCCGTAGAATTGCCCGCAGCGCTGCGATCAATCGGCGGCGGCGGGACATAGCCCTGCCCGCCTGCCTGCCCGGCGTTCTGGCCTGCCCCTTCAAGCGCTGCAAGGCGTTCCGCCAATTGCGAGAGGGTGTTGGCCTGTTCTTCGGAACGCGCAGTCAATTGCTGCATCTGCATTTCCAATCCATCCAGCCGCGCAAGCACATCGGTGAGCGCGCTGGTGGATGGGGCTGGCACACTGGCGGCAGGGGCTGGCGCCGATCCCGGCTGAATCTCCGGCTCAAAAAAACGCGCGTCACCGCCGGGAAACACCTTGCGCTGCAACGCGCGCACTTCGGCTTCGAGTTTGCGGATGCGCGCTTCATCGGCGCGGTCCTGCGCCAGGGCAGGCACTGGTGCAGCGGCCAGCACGGCCCCCGCCAGCATCGCGCCGCCCAGACGGCGGCTGAGGGTTTGAACGATGGTTGTCATGGCGTCTCAAGCTCCCTTTGGCGGCGTAGTGTCATGGCACAATGCGCCTTGCGTTGGCGATGATGAACCACACCCAAACCACTGCCGTCTGGAGCGCGTCAAGTCGACCCCTTGCGCCTGTGCTATTCACGGCAAAGTGATGATCAGGGGCGTGCGACAGCCTATTCGTCGCCGTCGGCGGGCGCTGCGCGGGGCGGAGCGGGTGCTGACACCACTTCAGGGCCGGCAGCTGGCTGGGCGTCCGGCTCGGCTGGCGGTGTCCGGGCCGGAGCCGGGCGCACAACGGCTGGCGCAGTCTCTGCCGCGACAGGCGCGGCGGTGCGCGTTGCCGCAGGCGCGCTGGTCGCAGGCGCTGCCGGTGCAGCGGGCGCAAGCAGGCGAGCGCTCAGGGCGGCGGCAGACACCGGCTCGCTTGCCAGCACCACAGAGCGCTGTGCCAGCGGCGCTGTAGGCTTGCCATCAATCGTGATCGCCAGCGCATCGGGCCGGGCCGTATTGATGCGCGGATCAGCGGCCGTGGAAGGCACGGTGAAGCTTTCGCCCTTGGCCAAGGTTTTCTCCAGCAGGCGCTCCCCGCCCTGCTCGAACAAACGCACCCAAATCCCATCGGCAAGCGCAGTGATCACAACCTCACCGCCTTCGGCAGCAGGGGCAGCGACTGGCTCTTCGGCCTCTTCGGCAGGCGGCGCTGGTTCGGCCTCCACCGCCAGCGGCGGTGCCCCCCTGCCCGCTCCGAAATGGTTGCTGAACCAGGCAAACAGACCTGCAGCCAGGAGCAGACCAGCGATCGCGCCTGCCCATGCCAACCCCTTGGAGGGAAGCTTCGCCGGATCGCCCGGCTCCATCGTCGCGGTTGTTGGTGTGCGCTGCTCGGGTGCATCATCCAATTCGGCGCGCACCGCTGCCATCACCTTGTCTTCATCAAGGTCCAACGCACGCGCGTAGGTGCGAGCAAACCCAATCGCGTAGGTGCGCGAGGGCAACGAGGCAAATGCACCTGATTCGATCACTTTGAGCTGGCGGATCGGGATGCGGGTGCGTGCTGCAATGTCAGCAAGCGACAACCCCTGCTCTTCACGCGCATCACGCAGCAGGGCTGCCGCGCGAGAGTCCGCAGCGCGGGGAGCTTCGCCTGAGGTGCTATCCTGTTCGCTTTCCATGACCCGATTTTTCCGCGCTGATCCCAGCGCTCTTATCATTCTTCGTTAGCTCTGCACACAGCCCATCGGGCTGTCGCAAGTCAAGGGCATTGACCTTGCTTTCGCCCAGCCGTGCCAAAGCCCCGATCAATCATATTCAATCCCGCGGGCATCGGCCCATAGGGAAAGTTCGTGCCGCAGATTGCACCCGGGATCAGACAGCCAGCCATTCATCGCAGCCGTGATCTCTGACAAGTCGACCTTGCGGATCAATTCCTTGATCGGGCCGACCGCAGCAGGCGTGATCGACAGGCGGCGGTAACCAATACCCAGAAGCGCAAGCGCTTCCAACCGGCGTCCCCCCATCTCGCCGCACACGCCAATATCCACACCGCTGCCAAGGCTGGTCTGCATGACGCGCCGCAAAAAGCGCATAATCGATACAGATAGCCAATCATAGCGCTGCGCCAGCTTGGGATTGGCGCGATCGGCTGCAAACAGGAACTGGGTAAGATCATTGGTGCCAATCGACAGAAAACCGAGCTTGGGCAGCATCAGATCGAGCACTTCGGCCAAGGCGGGCACTTCCAGCATGGCGCCGAAATGGATGCGTTCGGGCAAGAGGCGTTTCTTGGCGCGCAGAAACGCGAGCTGTTCATCGAACACGGCTTTGGCTTCGTCAAACTCCCATGGTTCCGACACCATCGGGAACATGACATAAAGCGAACGTCCCGCCGCCGCCTCAAGCAAGGAACGCGCCTGCGCTTTCATCAGCCCTTCGCGTTCCAGCGCCAGCCGCAGCGCGCGCCAGCCCATCGCGGGGTTTTCATCATGCTCGCCGCTGCCGGCAGCAAGATAGGGCACGGATTTATCGCCCCCGATGTCCACTGTGCGGAAGATCACCGGCTTATCGCCTGCTGCATCGAGCACATCGCGATACAGCCGGGTCTGGCGTTCGCGCTGCGGCAGGGTGGCCGACACGAGGAACTGGAATTCGGTGCGGAACAGGCCAACCCCATCCGCCCCCGTCATGGCCAGCGCGCTCATATCATCGCGCAGCCCTGCATTCATCATCACCTGAATGCGCGTGCCGCAGCGGGTGAAAGGCTCGACATCCCTTAGGCTTGCATAGGCGGCCTGCTTCTCGCGGCTCTTGGCAAAGCGCGTCTGAAAGGCTTCGGCGACCTGCGGCAGCGGGCGGATGATCGCATTGCCTGCGGTCGCATCAAGCAGCACTTCGTCGCCTTCGCGGATCACGCCGCGCAGGCCTGCGCCTTTCTCCCCGCGCGCGCGGCCCAGCACCGGCACATTCATCGCGCGCGCCACGATCACGACATGGGCGGTGAGCGAGCCTTCCTCAAGGATCACCCCTTTCAAGCGCCGCCGGTCATATTCGAGCAATTCCGCCGGTCCCAGATTGCGCGCGATCAGGACGGTATCGCGGCGCAACCCTTGCGAGGCCGCTGTGCCAATCTGGCCTGCAACAATACGGATCAGGCGATTGGCGAGGTCTTCCAGATCGTGCATTCGATCTGCCAGCAGCGGATCGTCAATCTCGCGCATCCGCATCCGGGTGTGCTGCTGGACGCGCTCAATCGCGGCCTCGGCGGTGAGGCCGGAATCAATCGCCTCGTTGATGCGGCGCGACCAGCCTTCATCATAGGCGAACATCTTGTAGGTCTCGAGCACCTCTTCATGTTCGCCGCCAACGCCGAATTCGGCCTGACCTGCAAGACCATCAATCTGCTCGCGCATCCGGGCAAAGGCGCGATAGACCCTCTGGCGCTCGGCCTCGGTGTCTTCGGCCATGACCTGTGTGATTTCAACGCGCGGCTGGTGATAGACGGCAAAGCCCGATCCCAGCCCCTTGACCAGCGTCAGGCCAGACAGGGTCTGCGGCCCGGTTTGATCGGCGGTCAGCCCGCGCGCTTCCTCCTCATCGACGAGTTCAGCATTGGTGATGAGTTCGGACAGCACCATCGCGGTGGTCTGCAGCGCCTCGATCTCGACATCCTCATAACGGCGCGGGTCGACATGCTGGACGCACAAGACGCCGACGGCGCGTTCGCGATAGACAATCGGCACGCCGGCAAAAGAGTGGAATTTCTCCTCGCCGGTTTCCGGGCGATAGAGGAAATCCGGGTGCGCCTTGGCCTCTGCCAGATTGAGCGTTTCCACCTTGTCGGCAATCAGCCCGGTGAGCCCTTCGCCAATCGCCATACGGGTGACGTGCACCGCGCTCTGATTGAGACCGCGCGTGGCGAAAAGTTCGAGCATTCCTTCACGCAAAAGGTAGATCGAGCACACCTCGCTCGACAGGCATTCGCCAATGATCTCGACCACCTGATCAAGCTTACCCTGCGCATGCAGGCGCGAGGCCATGACTTCGGTAAGCCGGGTAAGAATCTGGCGGGCGGCAGCAGCAGCGGTCATAGCTGGAAAGGCTTACGGCGTAGGCCGCAGAAAAGCAAAAGGCGTGATATCAAAAGCCCGTTCATGGCGCCCTTACTGTCGGTCGGCGCAAGTGCCAGCCTGTGCAGCAAACAGGCCGGGCGAGCCTTCAATGCGGCCGATAATGGAACAGACACCGCGCGCACAAGGAGCAAATGGCAGAGCGAGAATGGGGAGTGCGCAGTTGCAGAATAGACCAACCCACGCCTGCCGGTTCCCGCAATGCCAATGCTCTCATGTAGCGCGCAATCAGACGATCACACGCGGGCGATTTCCTCCTTCAACCGGAGCTTCTGCTTTTTCAGGGCTTGCAGCTTTCCGGCATCAGGGACAGGCCGCGCCAGTTCCTCTCGCAGCCGCGCTTCGAGCCCGGCGTGCTTGGCGTTCAATGCCTCGAGGTGGGAAGACAGGGCTTGTGATGCCATAATCGCATACTCCTTTCACAGGTTTCGGGGGGCTGCCCCCGCTCACAGCGACTCAGACCAAAACAACGGCCGGGCCGCAGGTTCGAAGTGAACCACACAAAGGCTAGAATGCAAAGCACTACCGGATCATGAACGGACAGAACGCCAAAAGCTTGCGGTGGGCTGCCCTTGGCACAGCCATCACAGGAAATGGCCGGGGAACCGCAAGCGCGCTTGCTCATTTTGCCGCTTCCTTGCATAGCGCCGACAGGCAGCACAGGCCTCGCACAGGGTGCGCGTCGAAGACAGGTTTGGCAGGACAATGAACGAGCAGGAACTGCGCAAGAAGCTGGAATTGCTGCGCACCGAGCACCGCGATCTGGATGCCGCGATTGCCGCGCTGACCGAGGCTGCGCGCAGCAATGCATCGGCCGATCAGTTGCAGATTGCCCGCCTTAAAAAGCGCAAGCTGCGCCTTAAAGATCAGATCGCGATCATTGAAGACACGCTGCTGCCCGATATCATCGCGTGATTTTGTGGGGGGCGCGCTTGCGCGCGACGCATAGCACCCCTTCAAATCGTCCCGCAGCGGGACGGTTTTTAAAAATGAACGGGAAAGTAACCATCGCCTGCTGGTGCATGCGGAGCGGTGGGCGTATCAGCCTTGAGACCTATGCCGCGCACCACCAATCTGTCCCGTCCGATCATCGAGGCGCTCTACACCGAAGCTCTCATTCTGGCCGATGATGTGCGCGGCGTGTTCGCGCTCGGCACGCAGGGGCCGGTCGGCACGGAAGATGCGATGGCGCGGTTGGCGCTGTCGACTGAAGGGCTGAAAACCACCACGCGGATGATGCATGTGCTGGCCTGGCTGCTCAACCAGCGGGCGCTGTTTGCCGGCGAAATCAATGAAACACAGATGCGCCGCCACGGAGCGCTGCCCCCTGATCGCGGCTCTGACCCTGAATATCTGGCGCTGCTCGAACCGGAAACGCGCGCACTGATTATCGAGACAGAACAGCTTCATCGCCGCATTGCTCGGCTTGATGAGGCATGGCGGCAACGCTTTGAAATGCAATCGCCTGCGCGCGCGTTTCAGGAACGCATCGGACGCGAGCTGGGCCGCTTGAGCGACCGCAACTAAAGCCGCCCTGCGCCCCGGCTCTTGCCGAGCCGCGCCAGCCTCGCCATAGGCAAAGGTGCAATGGCCAATATCCCCCCCCAGCCCTGGCCCACGGGCCTTGCCGATCCGGTCGAGCCGCTGGTTCTGCGCGTGCTTGCGCCCAATCCTTCGCCCTACACCTTCACCGGCACGCAAACCTATGTGGTGGGCGAACTGGCGGGGCCGGATTGCGCGGTGATCGATCCCGGCCCGGCTGACGAGGCGCATATTGATGCCATCATGGCAGCGATTGCCGGGCGCAGGGTGGTGGCGATCATGTGCACTCACACTCACCGCGATCATTCGCCCGCTGCTGCGCCCCTCGCAGCGCTGACCGGCGCGCCGATTGTCGGCTGCGCGCCGCTGGTGCTGGAGGGCAATCTGCCGCGCTCGGATGAAGCTTTCGACACCACCTATGCGCCTGACCGAGTGCTGGAGGATGGCGAGGCGATGCGCGGCACGGGCTGGACGCTGACTGCTGTGGCAACGCCCGGGCACACTTCCAATCACCTGTGCTATGCCTTGGATGAATCGGCTGCGCTGTTCACCGGCGATCACGTGATGGGCTGGTCCACCAGTGTGGTGGTGCCGCCCGATGGCGACATGGGCGATTATATGGCGAGCCTTGAGAAGCTGCTCGCGCGCGAGGATGTGCGCTATCATTCGGCGCACGGCGCTGCGATTGAAAAGCCCAAGCAATTGGTGCGCGGCATGATCGGCCACCGCCGCCAGCGCGAAAACCAGATATTGCGCCTGCTTGGCGAGGAGCCGCGCCCTGTCAGCGGCTTTATCCCGGCAATGTACAAGGGGCTCGATGAACGTCTCATCCCCGCTGCCGAAATGAGTGTGACCGCTCATCTGATTGATCTGGAAAAGCGCGGGCTGGCAGGTTTTGACGGGCAAATCTGGCGGGTGGCGTAGCCGCCCTGCCCTTCCTATATCGCATGCCACACCTGATGACGGGGCTTTGACCGATGAACACGATGACCAAACTGCCCACTGGCGCTGATCTGCTGGCCGAGATCGACCGCTTGCGCCGGGAGCGCAATGCGGTGATCCTTGCGCATTATTACCAGACGCCCGACATTCAGGACATTGCCGATTTCGTGGGCGATAGCCTTGAACTTTCGCGCAAGGCGGCGGCGACCGATGCGGACGTTATCGCCTTTTGCGGCGTGAAATTCATGGCGGAAACCGCCAAGATTTTGAGCCCCCAGAAAACCGTAATCCTGCCCGATATGGACGCAGGGTGCTCCTTGGAAGATTCCTGCCCGCCCAATAAGTTCCGCGCTTTTCGGGAGGCAAACCCCGATCACATTGCGCTCACCTACATCAATTGCTCGACGGAGGTGAAAGCGCTCTCGGACATCATCGTCACCTCGTCGAGCGCCGAGACAATCCTTGCGCAAATCCCGCCCGAACAGAAGATCATCTTCGGGCCAGATCGCCACTTGGGCGGCTACCTTGCGCGCAAGTTCAACCGCGAAATGCTGCTGTGGCCGGGGGTGTGCATTGTGCACGAGGCTTTCAGCGAAACCGAACTGCTGAAGCTGAAAGAGCAGCACCCCGGCGCGCCTGTCGCCGCCCACCCGGAATGCCCGCCTTCGATCATCGATCATGCCGATTATGTCGGCTCGACCAGCGGCATCCTGAAGTTTGCGCAAGAGTTTGAAGGCAACACGCTGATCGTCGCGACGGAGCCGCACATCATGCACCAGATGGAAAAGGCGCTGCCGAACAAAACCTTCATCGGCGCGCCGGGCGCAGACGGGAACTGTTCGTGCAACATCTGCCCCTATATGGCGCTCAATACGATGGAAAAGCTCTATGTGGCGCTGCGCGATCTGGAGCCGCAGATCCACATCGAGGAAGAGGTGCGCGTGAAAGCCAAGCGCAGCCTTGACCGGATGCTGGAGATGGCCAGCGGGACTGTGGGAATGGGCGACTTGGGGAAGGTGCGGTTCAGCGGGGATTGAGCAAGTGATTCCAGATTTTCAAACCCTCATGCTGCCCGTTCTCAAGCATGCAGCGAACGGCGAAATCCGCATATCCGAACTCGTCCCTCAGTTGGCGGAGGACTTTCAACTCACACAAGAAGAGCGCGATCAAACCTTGCCCAGCAGCGGCCAGAGTGTGCTGTATAATCGTGCACAATGGGCCAAGACTTATCTGAAGCAGGCTGGTTTGCTGCAACCGACCAAGCGAGCACATTTCCAGATCAGCGAACGCGGACTTCAAATCCTCAAGGCTCCCCCAGCGCGGATCGACATTGCATTTCTTGAGCAATTTGAAGAGTTTCGTGCATTCAGGGATCGCAGCAAGAAGGCCGATGACGCTGGCAGGCCCGCCGTTATTGAAGTTGCTGAGGTCTCGCTCGATTCTTCGCCAGAAGACGTGCTGACATCAGCACATCAGCAAATAGAAGAAGCCTTCATCGCCGAACTGATCGATCGACTTCTTGTCGGCACCCCCGCCTTTTTTGAAAAGGCCATCGTCGAGCTGCTTCTCGCGATGGGCTATGGTGGCAGCTCAAACGACGCGGGGCGCGCGATTGGTCAGTCCGGGGATAATGGCGTGGATGGGGTCATCGACCAAGACCCGTTGGGCGTTGACCAGATTTATCTGCAAGCGAAGCGATACGCCGCCGACAACATCGTCGGTGCCTCGGCCATCCGCGATTTCTTTGGCGCTCTGAGCTTGAAGAAAGCCCAGAAGGGCATTTTCGTCACCACTTCAAGCTTCTCCAAAAGTGCGCGCGAAACCGCCGCACAACTTGGTGGTCGAATCGTTCTGATCGACGGGAAGCAGCTTGGCCGACTGATGGTGAGATACAACGTCGGTTGCCGAGACAAATACACCCTTCATGTGAAGGACTTTGACGAGGACTTCTTCGACTGACGCCCTAGGCACCAGCTTTCTCTGGGGTGACGATAGTATTCAGGCCTTGGCCCGAGCCACCGCCAGCGCAGCTCCCACCAGCACCATGCCCACTACGTCCAGCGCGCTCAGCACCTCGCCAAACGCGAAATAGCCATAAAGCGCCGCCACCGCGGGCTGGGTCAAAAGCGCAAGGCCGATAATCAGCGGTGGGAAGTGGGCGAGCGAATAGACCATCAGCCCTTGCCCCACCAATTGGCTGGAGATGAACAGGATCAGGATCGGCGTCCAGTCGGTCGGCCACACTGGCTCGCCCAAAGCGAGCGCGACCGCCAGCAGCACCGGGCAGCCGAAGATGCTCACCCAGACAAGCAGGCTCCACGAACCAAACGCCTTGCGCGCATCCTGCAATGTCAGCAGGTAAACCGCATAAAGCAGCCCTGCGGCCAGACAGAACAGATCGCCGATCAGCGTCGCAGTGGAAATTTCCAGAGAGCGGCCCATTAGTATCGCCGCTCCGGCGAGCGCGAACACAATCGCCAACCCTTCCAAGGGCCTGGGCAGCACCCCGCGTGACAGGAACACCCAGAACAACAGCACAATCGATCCGGCATTGCCGAACAAGGTCGCATTGCCCAGCCGCGTCATCCCGATGCCGATGTGCCAACTGGCGAGGTCCAAAGCGAAAGTCACCGCGCCCAGCGCCACCAGCCCCAAAGTGCGCCCGCCCATCCCGCCCAAAGGCTGCTCGTTCGCCCGCGCCAGCAGCACCAGAAACGGCAGCGCCAGAAACAGCCGCCAGAACCCGGCGGAAACCGGCCCGGTATCAGCCAGCCGCACAAACCACGGCCCCAGCGCCAGCGCGACATTGCCCGCCAAGAGCGCCGCCAGCAGCAGCGCTGCGCGCCAGCGACTGCTCAGCCCTGAAACCTGTGCTTGGGACGCCCCACCATTTTCCATGCTTGCGCCCTAGCCGCGTGAGGCCCTAGTGCAAGTTTCAAAGAGCAATCGAAGGAGAGTATCCGATGCACGAAGCCCTGTTCCAGCCGCTCAAGATGGGCGCGCTCCACGCTAAAAACCGCATCCACATGGCCCCGCTCACCCGTGGCCGCGCGGCTGAGCCGATGTTTGTGCCCAATGATCTGATGGCGACCTATTACCGCCAGCGTGCAGGCGCAGGCATGATCCTGACCGAGGCAACCGGCATCAGCACCGAAGGGCTTGGCTGGCCGAGCGCTCCGGGCATCTGGAGCGATGAACAGACCGAAGCCTGGAAAGCCACCACCAAGGCTGTCCATGAAGAAGGCGGCCTGATCGTCATGCAATTGTGGCACATGGGGCGCATCGTTCATCCCTATTTCCTCGGCGGCGAGGCGCCCTTTTCGGCCAGCGCCACCAAGGCTCCGGGCGAAGCGCACACCCCGCAAGGCAAAAGCGAATACGCGACCGCGCGCGAAATGACGCACGAGGATATCCGCCGCACCATCGGTGATTACCGCCGCGCTGCCGAAAACGCCAAGAAGGCCGGTTTTGACGGGGTGCAGCTCCACGGCGCGAACGGCTATCTGGTCGATCAATTCCTGCGCGATGGCACGAACCACCGCAGCGACGAATATGGCGGCAGCCCGGAAAACCGCACCCGTTTCATGCGCGAGGTGCTGGAAGCCCTGATCGACGTGTGGGGCGCAGACCGCGTCGGCATCCGCCTCTCGCCCAACGGCGATTCGCAAGGCACCGATGACAGCAACCCGCCTGCGACCTTTGGCGCGGCTGCCAAGGTGTGCGAGGAATTGGGCCTTGCCTTTGTCGAACTGCGCGAGCCCGGCCCCGATGGCACTTTCGGCCAGACCGATGTGCCCAAGCAAAGCCCGCTCATTCGCCAGATCTACACCGGCGCGCTGATCCTCAATTCCGACTACACCGCCGAGCAAGCCGAGGCAGACGTGACCAGCGGCAAATGCGACGCGGTGAGTTTCGGGCGCCCCTACATTTCCAACCCCGATCTGGAAAAACGCATCGCCGTCGGCGCCCACTGGAACCCCAACAAGGATGTGCCCAAGAGCTGGTATTTCCCGATTCCCCAAGGTTATACCGACTATCCGACCCTGGAACAGGAACAGGCCGAAGCGGCGGAGTGAATGCCTCTCCCGGCAGTGCCCGCTTCGGTCGCTGCCGGGACACCAGCTACCCCGCGAGCAGCGACCCCATGATCACGCCCGGGTGAAGCCAATTGATGACAGAGCGTATCATTGGCTTGTCTCATCATGCGGCACACCTGCGGCCTCTGCCATGAAATCGGCAAGTGAGCAGGCGAGCGGTTCGACCAGCTTGGATTGCGCGCTGTGCCACACCGCCAGAACCGGGAAATCAAAGCTCGGCATATCATCCACCGCAATCAGGCGGCCAGCCGCCATTGCCTGCTGCGCCAGATGCTGCGGGACATAGCCTGATGCCTTGGCATCCTCCAGCCAGCGGATTGCCAGCCCGCCCAGATCAAGCTGAACGCCGCTGCCGCCGACAAGATCGACCGAACCGGCGATCTGCATCCGCAATTCCTCGCCCCAATCGATATCCACCCAACCATCCTGCCAGCGTTCAAGCTGCGGCGAATGCACCAGCACCAATCGATCGGTGAAGACCTGGCGTGCTTCCAGCAAGGGGCCAAGCTGCGGCTTGTAGAGAATGGCGAGGTCAACCAGTCCCGCGCCCAGATCGCGATTGAGCCGGTTGGCAGACCCTGCAATCAGCGTCATCGCCAATTGCGGGTTTTGTTCACGCAAGTGTTCGCTCCAGTCGATCAGGAAGGACGGCCAGAGCGAAAATTGCCCGCCAATGCGCACCTTGTCGGTGAATTGGGGCGGGATCGCCGCTTCGGCGCGGCTGATATCCCAGACCGACATCATTGTGCGCGCGCGCGGCAGAAAGGCCTCGCCAGCAGCCGTTAGTGAACAGCCCTTGCGCGATCGGTCAAACAACCTTGCGCCAAGCCGGTGTTCGAGCGCGGCAATCCTTTCGGTAACAGCAGAAGAACTGGCGTGCACGACGGCTGCGGCGGCCAGAAAGCTGCCGGTTTCAGCAGCGGCGACAAAAGTGCGAAGCTGGGCGAGATCCATAAATCCTGTTATTCCGGATTTATACTCCTGTTAATCCCGTTTTACGGATGCAAGGTGCCCTCCTATCCTTACTGGCATGAACAACAAGGATAAGAACATGGCGAAGAAATTTGCTCTCCCTCTTCTGGCTTTTGCAGCTTTGGCAGCCGCCCCGGTGGCGCATGTTCAGGCGCAGGCCCCCGGCGATATCGTCGTCAAGGCCCCGGGCAACATGACTCTGGAAAGCGAAAAGGAATGGTTCAAGCTGCGCCGCGAGGATGAAAAGCTCAGAAAGCAGATCGCGGACCGCGAAAAGCGGGTTGCGCGTGAAGAACGCAATGTTGCCAAGCAGCGGCGCAGCGTGGCTGATGCACAAAAGCGGCTCGATCGTGAACAATCACGCTTGAGCAGCGCCGAACGCAATCTCAGCCGCGAGATGAGCCGACGCCAGTCTGACAGCCAGGAACTTGCCAAGGTGCAGGAACGGATGATCGCAATGGGCGGCGTGCGCGCCATCAAGTCAGCGCCCCAGCGCTAGACCCCCAAGAGACCTGCGCCAATCCAGCCGCCCGAGTGGCTGGATTGGCCACCACTTGTTTGGAAAGCATGGCATGTTCCGAAAATCGCGTATCCAGCCTCTGCCGCTTGAAGAGCCCCATCGCACCCGCTCGGGCGTGGCGGTGGATCACATCGCGGCGGCAACCGGCGTACCGGTGCTGGTGCTGGCTGCACTCCAGCTGGCAGCGCCTGCCATGGCGGCCCCGATCACCGGGCTCGAACAAGGGGCGGCCAGCGCCATCCTCGCAGTCCAATGGGCGATGCTGGGCGGATTGCTGGTGATTGGCGGCATCACCCGCACGCGCGCCGTGGCCATCTTTGCCGCCGATTTCCTGATTATCATCGGCCTTGCCGGGGCGATCGTCTGCCTGTTTGCGCAAGCATCGCTGACAGCGATCATCATGCACAGCGCGATTGCTGCCCTCGGCTTTGTGAGCAGCAGTTTCGCCCGGTTGACCGACAAGGCCGATCTCAAGCGCGATCTGCGCTTGTTGCAGGAACAGGCCAATCCCGCGCGCGAGCCCGCCGCTCCGCCGCCAGAGGCGACACCAATACCGAAAGCGCACGAGGGTACCAATCTCTGACGTGATCAATCATGTGTCCGGATCACAGCAGCCCCAAAACCAGAAGAATTGCCCCCTCCCGGTGCCTTTCGGGTCGCCCGAGAACCGGGGCGGCAAGCGCTGGAGCCTTGGCTCCGGTGCTTGCCGCAGCGCCATGCCCGGATCATTGGCCGGGCCACGCCTATGGTGATGGCTGACTGGTGACGACAGATCAGCCGTTCGCCTCCGGCTGGCCGGGCTCGTCCTGTCCCAACCCGGCAGCATGCGGGATGGACAGTGGGCAACCTCGTGCTCGTGCGATGCGGCACAGCGCCCTATTCGCCAGCGCTATCTTCCGAAGAAGCCTCGTTCGGTGCAGCTTCGCTGGCAGCCGGCGGTTCGCCGACATTGGCCTCGGCGGTGCTTTGCCCCGCACGCGGCGCAAGCGGCGCCTGACTGGTAAGCTGTTCGAGCGCGATCATGTCATCGCTGATCGTGCCACCAAGCACTTCGCCCTCGGCCCGCCCGCCGCTTTCCCCGCCCGATATTGCGGGCTCGCTCTGGCAAGCGGCGAGGCAGAGGAGGCACAAGGCGCCCGCGAAGTTAAGGCTGACACACTTCATCTGCACACCTTTCGCCCCGCACGATCGAGCGCGTCAAGAAACTCTGCGCTGCGAGCAATCAAGGCGGCATCCCATTGTTCATTGCTTACCTTAACGCCAAGCCGCGCAAGGCTGGTGACGCCATATTCGGCAATCCCGCAAGGCACGATACCGCCAAAATGCGAAAGATCAGGCGCCAGATTGACCGAAAAGCCGTGCATCGTGATCCAGCGGCGCACGCGCACGCCGATGGCCCCGATCTTGGCCTCGGCCCCGTCCACATCGCGCGTCCAGATACCCACGCGCCCTTCTGCGCGCCACGCTTCGACGCCGAAATCGCTTAGCGTGGCAATCACCCAGCCTTCGATCGCATGGACAAAACAGCGCACATCACGCCCACGCCGGTTCAGATCGAGCACCAGATACCCCACCCGCTGGCCCGGCCCATGATAGGTGTAACGCCCACCGCGACCGGTCGCGACCACTTCGAAGCGGGGATCGACAAGTTCGGCAGGGTCGGCGCTGGTGCCTGCGGTATAGACCGGCGGATGTTCGAGCAGCCAGATCAGTTCTGCGGCATCGCCCGCGGCAACGGCTTGATTGCGCGCCTCCATTTCAGCAAGCGCCGCGCCATAGGCAACCGGCGTTGATTCCTGCCGCCATTCAATCGGCAAAGGCATTTGGGAGTGCTCGACTAGGCTTGCCATGGCTTCCCGGTGCAGGCATTCAGCGCTCTTGGCAAGGGGGATCACACGGCCCCGTCACAGCTTTGCATGAAGGGGTCACACAGCATGGCGACACGCAAACTCGATATGGGCGCAGCCTGGAGCGGCGCCACTGCGCTGATTGCGCAGAACAAGGACACAGTGAGCGCGATTGCCGGGCTGTTTTTCTTTCTGCCTTACCTTGCAGTCGGACTGCTGGCGCCGGATATGGCCAGTCCGGAAACGCCCGAAATTGCCCCCGGTGCGAGCCCGGATGCGGCCATGCAGGCGATGCTGGAGCAGCTTTCAAATGCCTATGCCGACAACTGGCCCTTGTTCATGGGTGCCACCGTGGTGCAGTTCATCGGCTCACTCGCGCTGCTGGCGTTGCTGAGCAATCGCGATCGGCCGAGCGTGGGAGAGGCGATCAAGCGCGGGTTTGGCGCCGCGCCGTCCTATTTCCTTGCGCAGGTGCTTTCAGCACTGCTTATCGGTGTGATTATCGGTTTGCCGCTGGGCCTCAGCGTTGCGACCGGATCAGGCGTAGTGGCGGCACTGCTTGTTCCCGTGCTGCTGATGGTGGCGCTCTACATATTCGTGAAATTCGCCTTGCTAGCGCCCGTTATCGCCATCGAAGGCCTGCGCAATCCGATTGCCGCGCTCCAGCGTTCCTGGCGACTGACCAAGGGCAACTCTTTCCGGATCGTGCTGTTTCTGGTGCTGCTGTTCCTGACGATCGGGATTATCGCGGTGCTGTTCAGCCTGGTGCTGGGGCTGGTGTTTGCGCTGTTCGATGAAACGGTGGCGAATATTGGCAATGCGGTGGTGGCGAGCCTGGTGAACACATTGTTTGCGGTGGTCGGCCTGCTGGTGCTGGCATCGGTGCATCGGCAACTGGCCGGGCCTTCGGGCGAGCAACTTGCCGCAACCTTCGAATAAGGAAGCATGGCGGCGCGCCCACCATGGCTGAAACCGATCCTGACCTGAACCTGCGCGCCCGCGAACCTGTGCAAGCCAGCGCCATCCCGCCTGGGCGGATGGCCTTGCTCTTCACGGTCATGCTGGTGACGGCAGCGGGCAACACCGCAATGCAATCGGTAATGCCCTCGATCGGCACGGCGCTGCAGGTCAGCGATGTGTGGATCAGTCTGGCCTATTCGTGGTCGGCGCTGCTCTGGGTGGTGTGTGCGCCGCTGTGGGCAAGGCGCTCTGACAGGCGCGGGCGCAAGGCGATGATGGCGCTGGGGCTGGTGGGCTTTGTGGTGTCGATGGGGTTGTGCGGGCTTGCACTTTATGCAGGGCTCAACGGCTGGCTGTCGGCGCTGTGGACGCTGCTGGCCTTTGCCGCCGCGCGCAGCCTTTATGGCGGATTTGGCAGCGCCGCCCCGCCCGCGGTGCAAGCCTATGTCGCCGCGCGCACGCCGCGTGCAACCCGCACCCAGGCGCTTTCGCTGATCGCCTCAAGCTTTGGCCTTGGCACCGTGATCGGCCCGGCGCTGGCGCCGCTGATGGTGCTACCATTGCTGGGACTGGGACTGACAGGGCCATTCATCTGCTTTGCCCTCATCGGCCTTGCCGCGCTGGTGGTCTTGCGGCTGCGCTTGCCCAATGACGAACCGCAATTCGCTGCGCGCGGTTCGGCTGCGCCCTATTCGAGCGGATCGGGGGCGCCGAGCGATCCGGCAGCCGATGCTGATGATAGCGTGATCGAAGGCGACCCACCGCGCCTGTCATGGCTCGATGCGCGGCTCAGGCCATGGGTGTTTGCCGGCTTCTTTGGCGGCCATGCCCAAGCGATGGTGCTGGGCATTTCGGGCTTTCTGGTGCTGGATCGGTTAGGCCTGCGCGAAACCCCTGCCGAAGGCGCAGGGCCGGTGGGGCTGGTTTTGATGAGCGGGGCGATTGCCACCTTGCTCGCGCAATGGGGGCTGATCCCGCGCTTTGATCTTGGGCCCCGGGCGGCGACCTTGTGGGGGATTGCCACGGCTGCTTTCGGCACGGCTGTTCTGGGGCTGGGTGAGAATTTGCACACCATTGCGCTCGGCTATGCGATTGCGTCGCTCGGCTTTGGCCTGTTCCGGCCCGGCACCACGGCAGGAACCTCATTGGCGGTGACACGGGCGGAACAGGGGCAGGCGAGTGGGATCGTCGCTTCGCTGGCAGGCGCAAGCTATATCTATGCGCCGGCCCTCGGCGTGTGGCTCTATGGCGCGTCAGACTGGCTCGGCTTTGGCCTCATCATCGCGCTGTGCCTGCTGGTGCTCGCCCATGGCTGGCGCGCGCTTCAGGCTGATGAGGTGTTGACCACCGAACGGCCATAATCAGCGGTCTAGAGCCATCCTGAGCGCAATCGCGCAGGGGGGCGGCGCAGATCAGAGTATTTCCAGCACGACATCCTGCGGGCGGCACAGACGCGCGCCTTTGTCGGTTTCCACCAGCGGGCGTTCAATCAGGATCGGCTCGGCCACCATCGCGGCCAGCACCGTCGCATCGTCCGCTTGTGGCAGCCCGCGGCTCGCCGCATCGGTGCCACGCAGACGCAGGCCCTGCTGCGGCGTCATCCCTGCATCACGATAGAGCTGCGCAAGCTTTTCGGCACTCGGCGGATTTTTGAGATATTCCACGATGGTGAGTTCAACGCGGCTGAGGCTTTCCAAAATCGCCAAGGTCTTGCGCGACGTGCCACACGCCGGGTTGTGCCAGATTGTCGCTTTCATCACCATTCTCCTGCTGCAGTGCGCTCGCCGCCTTTAGGCATTGCGCGACCCAAAAGCCACACTTTGCGCCAGATCAATGCGCCCGGCATTTTTCCTTTGCGCCTGCGAGTGAGTTGCAATAACGCACCTTCAACAACTCGCAGATGCAAAGGATTCTCATGATCAACCCGGCGTTCCGCACAGCTCTCCTGCTCGGCTGTGCTGCCATTGCCTCGCCCGCACTGGCCGATGATAGCATTGCAGAGGACAGCACGACCGCGCCGGGCAGCAATGAAATCGTCGTGGTGGGCGATCCCGACAATGCCGACAAGATCGCCGGGTCCTACACCATCGTCAGCGAGGTCGACCTCAAGCGCAGCCGCGTGCTCAACGTCAACGACGCGCTGCGGCTTGTTCCCGGCGTGTTCCCGCGTGACGAGGACGGCGGGGGCCTGCGTCCCAACATCTCGATCCGCGGCCTCAATCCGCAGCGTTCGCAAAAAGTGCTGCTGCTCGAAGATGGCATCCCTCTGGGCTTTGCGCCCTATGGTGATAATGATGCTTATTATCATCCGCCGATCCAGCGCTTTGCCGGGCTCGAAGTGCTCAAAGGCGCAAGCCAGGTGCGCTTTGGCCCGCAGACCATTGCCGGCGTTGTCAATTACATCACCCCGCAAGTGCCCGATGAATTCATGGCCGAGGCGACGCTGGCAGCCGGCAACCGCGATCAGGTGATGCTTGATGGCAAGATCGGCGGGCGGGTGCTGGGCGGCGGGGTGTTTGCCCATGTCGTGCACAACCAGACACAAGGCAACCGCGACAACCAATTGTTCAAATTCACCGATATCTTTGTCAAAGGCGAATGGGATATCGGCGCCAATCACGGACTCACTGTCAAGCTCTCGGGCTATCTTGAAGACAGTCGGGTGAGCTATGCAGGCCTGACCGAAGCCGAATTCGCCGCTGCCCCGCGCAGCAATGTCTTCATCAACGACAGCTTCGAATCCGAACGTTTCAGCGCGGTTCTCGCCCACCGCTGGGACTTGTCGGCGGACCTGACACTCAAGACCAGTGCCTATTATCACTATTTCGCCCGCGATTCATGGCGTCAGGGCAATTCCAGCACCAGCCGCCCCAACGACGCCAGCGATCCCAATTGCGGCGGAATGGCGAACCTTTCGACGACCTGCGGCACCGAAGGGCGCCTGCGCGATTACGACACCTATGGCATCGAATCGCGCCTGATGCTGGACCACGCGCTGCTTGGCTTTGGCGGTGAGACAGAATTCGGGGTGCGCCTCCACGAAGAACGCCAGCGCCGCCGCCAATGGAACGCCGACACGCCGCTTGGCCGCACGCCGGGCACCAGCGTGAATGGCGGGGTGCGCGAAAACCGCGAGCAGGATGTCACCGCGTTTTCGGCTTTTGTGCAGTCGCGCCTTGAACTGGGCGCGCTGGCGCTGATCCCCGGCGCGCGCGCTGAATTCATCAAATACACCCGCACGAACCTTCCGATTGACGTGATCGCAGGCGGCCGCCCGACCGGCGCGCTGACTGCCACCACCCGCGGCACGGAAACCTTGAACAAGGTCGTGCCTGGCATGGGAGCGACCTTTTCGATCACGCCGGATGTGACGCTTTACGGCGGGGTCCACCGCGGCTTTGCCCCGCCGCGCGTGCAGGATATCCTGACCGGCGCTGGCGGGTCGGTGGATCTCGATCCCGAACTCAGCACCAATTACGAAATCGGCCTGCGCGGACAGATCATTCCGGGTCTTTCGGGTGATGCCAATGTCTTCGTGCTCGATTTCGAGAACCAGATCATTTCGCAATCGGTCGCAGGCGGGATTGGCACGGGCCTGACTTCGGCCGGCAAGACGATGCATCGCGGCGCGGAATTGTCGCTCAACCTGTCTTCACAAGAAGCAGGTTGGACGGGGCGCGAGACCGAGATTTTCGCCCGCGCAGCGCTGACATGGCTCGGCACGGCGCGGTTCAACTCGACCCGGATTGCCACCCTGCCCTGTTTCGGCGGTGCGGCCACCGGCACGCCGGTGCTCACCAATAATGGCCCTGTGGCTTGCGGCGTGGCGCAAAATGTCGATGGCAACCGCCTGCCCTATTCGCCTGAATGGCTGATGTCGGGCGCGGTGGGCGTTGAACACAAGGGCTTCACGGGTCAGGTTGAAGTCGTCAACCAGTCCTCGATGTTTGCCGATGATCTCAATCAGATCACGCCCAACCCCAATGGCCAACGCGGACTGATCGAAGGCTGGACAATTGTGAACCTTGCTGCCTCCTACGGGCCTCCGGGCGGCAAGTGGGAAGTCTTTGCGACCGCGCGCAACCTGTTTGATCGCCTGTTCATCGTCGATCGGGCGCGCGGCATATTGCCCGGTCAGCCCTTCACCATTCAGGCAGGCGTGACGGTTCGTTATTGACCGAAAGGTTACTGATCGCGTGCGGGCGCACGCAGCGCGGGAACGGCCTGGGCGGCATCCTCGGCGCTGATGCCGGGGGCGGGCGCGGCGGAAAGGCTTTCACGCCGGCGCGCCACTCGCCCGGCCCGTTCGATTGCCCGCACCAGCCGGGGATAGACCCCGCAACGGCACAAATTGGGCACCGCTGCCTCGATCTCCTCGCGGCTGGGGGCGGGATTGCGCTCGATCAGGGCAGCAGCAGCCATCACCATGCCCGGCGTGCAGAACCCGCACTGGATCGCCTGTTCGGCCACCATCGCCTGCTGCACCGGGTGCGAACGATCGCGCGACAGCCCTTCGATGGTGGTGACATAGCGCCCCTCCGCCTCGGCCAGCGACACGCGGCAGGACCGCAGAGCCGTGCCATCAATGATCACCGTGCAGGCAGCGCCAATGCAATCATTGCCGCTGCCGCAGCTTTTCGTCCCCGTCAGGTTCGCCGCCTCGCGCAGCGCGAACAGCAAGGGCGTGCGCGGGTCAAGATCGAACTCGACCGGGCGTTCATTGACAGTCATGCGCGGCATTGAGGGGCCTTAATTGCGCCAGCTGGTATCAATCCGGTCGATCCGGCGCTTCCACGCTTCGAAATCGAACAGCCCTGCGCCGCCTTGGCCGGCCATCACCGACAGATCGCGCTGGTGGACATTGACCACTTCTTGCGGGACCAGCGTAGGATTGCCCATGCCAAGCGTTGCCACCTGAATTTCGCAGGCGCGCTGCAGCGCCCACATCTTCACGAACATGCCCGGAATGGTGCGATCCATCACCACCGGGCCATGATTGCGCAGCATCAGGATCGACTTGTCGCCAAGGTTTTCAACCAGCCGCTCGCCTTCCTCGGGGCGCACTGTGACGCCTTCGAAATCGTGATAGCCGATCTGGCCCTGAAAATTGCAGGCGTAGAAATTGCACGGCACAAGGCCATCCTTGTGGCTGGCCACCGCCATCGTTGCGGTGGTGTGGACATGGCAGATCGCCGCAGCCCGCTCGCCCAGATGCTGGTGGAAATAGGCGTGCTGGGTAAAGCCCGCCTTGTTCACCATATATTGCGAGGGGCCGACATTATTGCCCTCGACATCGATCTTCACCAGATTGCTGGCGGTTACTTCATCATAAAGCAGGCCAAAGGGGTTGATAAGAAAGGTGTTATCCTCCCCCGGCACTTTCACAGAGATGTGATTATAGATCGATTCCGACCAGCCGAGGTGATCGAAAATCCGGTAACACGCCGCCAGATCCAGCCGCGCCTGCCATTCAGCCGGGCTGCATTGATCCTTGACACTTGCGCCGCTGTGAAGCTGGGTTGCCATGGTCTTATCTCTCCCAAATCGCCACTAATGTGTCTTGAAGCCTGCCCGAACTACGCTTGCAAGGGCGACCTCGCAACATATTGCTTTGCCATGGGACGCGCCCCCCGCTAGCCATAGCAGAACAATGCCCCCTGCCACCGCTCAATCTGCACAGCCAGCATCCCCTGCCGCCCCTCAACAGGCGCGGTTGGTGACAGGCAGCATCCCGCGCCATTTGCTCGAACAGACCTTGCCGATGATCATTGGTGTGGCCGCGGTGATGTCGATCGGGATTGTCGACACCTATTTCATCGGAAAACTCGGCAGCGACGCGCTGGCGGCAATTTCATTCATTTTCCCCGTCTCGGTTGCCACCACATCGCTGGGCGTCGGCGTGATGGTGGGGATCAACGCGGTGGTCGCCCGCGCGCTGGGCGAAGGCGATTTCGAGCGCGCGGCGCGCAGAGCCAATTTCGGGATTGTCTTTGCGCTGTTGTGCGGCGCGGTGATGGGCGCAGCGCTTTACGCGCTGATTGATCCGCTGTTCGGGGCCATGAATGCGCCGCCGCAAATCATGCCGCTGATCCGGCTGTATATGGAACCACTGGCGCTGGGCTTTCCGCTGATCCTGCTGATCATGGGCTTTAACGGAGTGCTGCGCGGACAGGGCGAAGCGCGCCGCACCAGCGTTATCAGCATCACCTATGCTGCGGCCAACTGGGTGCTCGATCCGCTGCTGATCACCGGGGCTTTCGGGATTGAAGGCTTTGGCATGGCAGGCGCGGCCTATGCCACCATCATCGGCTGGGGCGCGGGTGTTGCGATGTGCTTGTACCTCACCCGCGCAACGCAATTGCCGCTCGATCTCACCTTGCTCAAGGGGTGCAACATGGCGGAGCAGTCCCGCGCGATTCTGCGCATCGGCCTGCCGGCCGCTTTCTCCAACGCGATCAACCCGATGGGCCTTGCGATCCTGACCGCGCTGGTTGCGCTCGAAGGCGATGCCGCTGTCGCAGGCTTTGGTGCAGCAGGGCGCCTGCAAAGCTTTGTGATCGTGCCGCTGCTCGGCCTGTCGGGCGCGATCGGGGCGATCATCGGGCAGAACTGGGGCGCCGGCTATTACGACCGCTCGCGCGAGGCGGCGCTTTATGCGGGCGGGTTTTGCGTGGTCTATGGCCTCGTGGTGGCGATTGGCATGATCACCTTTGGCGAATGGTTTGGCTATTTGTTCACCGATGATCCCGCCGTGATCGCAGAATTTGCGCTCTATCTGAAAATCGCTGCCTGGGGCTATGCCGGTTTTGGGCTGTTGATTGTCGGCAATGGCATCATGAACGCGGTTGACCGGGCGAGCCTTGCGCTGATGCAATCGGTGGGGCGGGTGTTTCTGGTCATGCTGCCAACCGCGCTGGTGCTGCGTCCTTCGTGGGGCAGCGCGGCGATCTTTACCGCAGAACTGGCCGCCAATCTGTTTGGCGCGCTGTCTGCGGTGCTGCTGGTCGTCTATGTGCTGAAAAGCGCGCATCGTCCTTGGGTCAAGGCATGATGAAGCGAATTTTCTCCTCGGCGCGCTAGGCTAAATTTAACCATCTGGCAGGCAAAGCAGGCATCATGGATGATCTGCTGGCAGAATTCATCGCGGAAACCCGCGAAATGCTGGAGGCGACAGGCGGCGAACTTGTCGCCTGGGAGGCCGATCCGGCTGATCGCGCGCGGCTTGATAGCGTGTTCCGCTTTGTCCACACGGTGAAGGGCAATTGCGGGTTTTTCGATTTCCCGCAGCTCGCCAGTCTCAGCCATGCTGCCGAAGACGCGCTGGCAGATTTGCGCGCCGGACGCCGCGCGCCTTCGCCCGCACTGGTATCGGCCGTGCTCGCCATCATTGATCGCATCGCCCGGATGGTGGACAGCATCGAGGCGGGCGAGCCAATCGCAGGCGATGACAGCGCGCTGATCGCCGCGCTCGGAGCGGGCGAAACAGCACCGTCCCATGACGCGCCCGAACCGGTCACGGCTGTCCTTGGCGAACCACCCCCAACGCCTGCCCAAACACTCGCCGCGATGCGCACGATCCGCTTGCCCGTCGAACTGCTGGACCGGGTGATGAGCGGCGTTTCCGACATGGTGCTGGCGCGCAATGATCTGGCCCACCGCCTGCGCGAAAGCGGCACGCAGCCCACCATTGACGGCCCGTTTGAACGCCTCACCGCGATCCTTTCCGATGTGCGCGACGCCATCACCCGGATGCGGATGCAGCGCATTGAAACCCTGTTCAGCGCACTGCCGCGGCTGGTGCGCGATTTGTCAGCCGAACTGGGCAAGCAAGTGCTGATCGATCTCGAAGGCGGCAATGTCGAGTTGGACCGCGAGATGATCGAGACGATCCGCGATCCGCTCACCCACATTATCCGCAATGCGATTGATCACGGGATCGAGGCTCCGGCGGCACGCCGTGCTGCGGGCAAGCGCGAGATCGGCATGCTCACCCTGTCAGCGCACCAGTCCGGCAACACCATCGCCATCGTGGTGAGCGATGATGGGCGCGGCTTGGATGAAGCCAAGATCGCGGCCAAGGCCATCGCCACTGGACTGATCACCGAGGCTGAAGGCGCCGCAATGAGCCGCGACAAGATCCTGCAACTGATCTTTGAACCGGGCTTTTCGACGGCTGATAGCATCAGCAATGTTTCGGGCCGCGGGGTCGGTCTGGATGTGGTGCGCCAGAACCTTGAAAAGGTTGGCGGCAGCATCGCGGTGTCGAGCCAGCCCGGCGTCGGCACGCTGTTCACCCTCACCATCCCCTTGACGCTCAGCATCATTGCCGGGCTGACTGTTGAGGTGGCAGGCCAGCGCTTTGCCGTGCCGCAGGGCTATATCGAGGAAATTATCGAGGCCGATGCCGCGGGGCTCGACTATGCGCAGATGGGCGAGCGCGCGCTGATCACCTTCAGGGGGGAGCGCGTGCCGTGCCTGCTGCTGGCCGATGTGCTGGGCCTGCCGGCTCCCGATATGCACACCGGCACGCACACGCTGGCGCTGCTGCGGCTGGCGAGCGGAGATCTGTTTGCGCTGTGTGTTGAACGCATTCACAGCCACGGCGATCTGGTGGTCAAGCCGCTCGCCCCTGCGGTGATGAAATGCGGGCTTTATGCAGGATCTGCCCTGCTTGATGATGGCCAGCCGGTGCTGCTGCTTGATGTGACCCGCATTGCGGCCGAACATGGGTTGCTGTCCGAAGCGCGTTCGCGCACGATGCGCGGGGCAGAGAAAGAGGCTCGCGCGCAAGCGACGCACACCGCGCGCGCGATGCTGTTCACGGCTATCGACGGACGGCGCGCTGCGATCAGGCTTGAACTGGTGCAGCGCATTGAAACCATCCCCGCAAGCGCTGTCGACCTGTCACTGGCACAGCCGCGCGCGGTGATTGATGGCTTGATCCTGCCGCTGGCCGGGCTTGGCGATGCACCGCTTGCCCGGCCCAAACTGCGCCTGCTGCGCCTGAGCGACGGCGCAAGTGAATTGCTTTACGCGGTGGGCGATGTGGAAGACGCGGTGGAACTTCCTGCCGAGTTAACCCCCGTCCCCGGCGATCCGCTGGTCGAAGGGCTAATGCTGCAGGGCGGGCGCCCGGTTGCCGTGCTCAGCGGCCATGCCTTGTTCGCAGCGCATGGCCGCCCTGCCGAACCGGCCGAGCGCCCCGCCTGCCTGCTGCCCGACACCGACTGGGCGCGCGCAATCCTTGCCCCGCTGGTGGAAGAAGCGGGTTACCAGGTGGTGAGTGAGGACAGCGCAAAGGCGCCAGGCGCGGTTTCGATCATGATGGAAGACCTCTATGAAGTCGCCAGCCACCTTGGCCAATTGCCGGCAGGGCCGGTTATCCGCCTGCGCGATCATCCCGATGCTCCGACAGGATCGCCCAGCATCTACCGCTATGACCGCGAAGGGCTGGCCAAGGCGCTCAAGGCCGCTGCAGGAGGCAGGGCATGAGCGCGCTGGTGTTGATGGCACAAATCGCCGGAAGGCGCTGTGCAATGGCAGCCGAAGATGTGCGTTCGGTGATTGATCTGGGGGTAATCGCCCCGGTGCCGCGCGCGCCTGCCTTTATCGCGGGCATCACTGCGCTGCGTTCGCAGACCCTTACTGTGATTGATTGCCGGCTGGCTCTGGGGTTGGAAGCAGCCAGCCTCTATCCCACCGACACCCGCGCCGCAGTGGTGGCCACAGGGGGCCACTCCTACGCGCTGATGGTCGATGCGATCGAAGACATCGCCACCAGCCTCGGCGAGCCCGGGCACATCCCCGGCGGCTTTGGCGCCGAATGGCAGCGTGCGGCCACAGGCATGATCGAAACCGGCATTGGCCCTGCCCTGCTGCTTGATCTGCCGCCATTGATTGCCGGGCCGCTGGCTGGCGCGCGGACAAACCGCGCTGCGGCTTAAGGCGATGGTTACATCTTGCGCCCTAGGCTCGCGCCCAAATGACTGAGGGATTTTCATGAAAACGTGCCTGATCGTCGATGATTCCCGCGTGATCCGCAAGGTGTCGCGGCACATTCTGGAAACGCTCGGTTTTGTTGTCACAGAGGCCGAGAACGGCCAATTGGCGCTCGATGCCTGCACCGATGCAATGCCCGATGTGGTGCTGCTGGATTGGAACATGCCGGTGATGACCGGCATCGAATTCCTCGTCCACCTGCGCCAACGCCCTGGCGGGGACAAGCCCAAGGTGGTGTTCTGCACCACCGAAAACGATGTGGCGCATATTCGCCAGGCGATTCAGGCGGGCGCGGATGAATATGTGATGAAACCGTTTGATCACGAAACCCTCCAGATCAAGTTGCAACTGGTTGGCTTTGCGTGACCTCCAGCGCGGCCCCGCTAAAGCCCAGACCAGAGCCCAACCGGGTGCCGGGCAGCGCGCGCGGCCAGCCGCAGACGCATCGCGCGCCTTGTGTCTCGGTGCTGATTGTTGATGATTCGCTGACTGTGCGCACCGCGCTCAAGCGGATGGTCGAAAGCGACCCCATGCTGATCGTCACCGGCACCGCCAGCAGCGCAGAGACCGCGCTGGCGCAAATCCGGCAATCCGCGCCCGATGTGGTGCTGCTCGATCTCGAAATGCCCGGAATGGGAGGGCTGAAAGCTTTGCCCGCAATCCTTGAACTTGCCCCGCACAGCGCCGTGCTGGTTGTCTCGGCGCTCACCGAGGAAGGTGCACAGGCAACCCTTGCAGCGCTCGCCATGGGGGCTGCCGACACGATGCTCAAACCGCGGCCCGGTGAATTTACCGAGGATTATCGCAGCGCGCTGGTCACTCGCATCCGCGCGCTCGGCCGCGGCGAACCAGCGCTGGCAGGCGAGGCCGTGCATTTGCCGCTCCAGCCCGCCAAAGCCCTGCCCGCCAGCCCACCGCCAATGGCCGCCGTGCCGCTGGGGCGGCCGGACATCATCGCGATCGGAGCATCAACCGGCGGCATCCACGCGCTTGGCCAATTGCTCGGGCAATGGCCCGCCAGCTTTGCCGTGCCGATCCTCATCACGCAGCATTTGCCCGCATCCTTCATGACGGTGTTCGCCCGCCAGATCGAGACCATGTGCAATCGCCCGGCGCGCCTTGCGGACAATGGCCTTGTCATCACACCCGGCTCGATCACCTTGGCCAGCGGCGAGGGACACCTCACTTTGCGTCAGGTAGGCGATCAGATTGTCACCGAAATCTGCACCCGCCCCCAGCCAAGCGGTTGCCGACCCTCGGTTGATCCGATGCTCGAAAGCGTGGCTGCGATCTATGGCTCGCGCGCGCTTGCAATTATCCTGTCCGGCATGGGCAGCGATGGCCTTGCGGGCGCGCGGCAGCTGGTTGCCAGCGGCGGCGCCGTGATCGCGCAAGATGCCGCCAGCAGCGCGGTTTGGGGTATGCCCGGTGTCGTGACCCGCGCTGGGCTTGCCCGCTTGGTCGCCCCGCCACAAGCCTTGGGACAAGCGGTGCTGGCGAGCCTTTCGTCCACGCCGCGCAAGGGGCGCCCATAATGGAGCCCAGCACCGCCGCCTTGCAGATCATTGCTGAACTCCTGACGATGCACACCGGGCAAGAACTGGCCGAAAGCCGTCGCTGGCGTGTCAGTTCGGCCTTGAGCGCGCTGTTTCGTGAACATGGCATCAGCAATGTCGATCAACTGGTGTGCCTGCTCGATCAGCCCCCTGCAGGACAACGTCCGTTTGATCTCGCCCGGCAAGTGGTCGAGGCGCTGCTCAACAACGAGACCTATTTCTTTCGCGACAAGCCGACTTTCGATCAATTGCCGAACTCGGTGCTGCCCGAACTCGCCCGCCGCCGCGCGCACACCCGTCGCCTGTCGATCTGGTCAGCGGGCTGTTCGACCGGGCAGGAAGTCTATTCGCTGGCCATGCTGTTTGCCGAAAACCGCGCGCGCTGGGAAGGCTGGACCATCGAAATCCTCGGCACTGATGTCTCGCACCGCGCCATCGCCGCGGCGCGCAGCGGGCGTTACAGCCAGTTCGAAGTGCAGCGCGGCCTGAGCGTCACGCAGATGCTCAACCATTTCGAGGAATGCCCCGAAGGCTGGCAGGTGCGCCCCGAACTGCGGCAGATGGTGCGCTTTGAACAGCACAATATTCTTGATCATCCACCCGCGCGCCGCGGCTTTGATCTGATTTTGTGTCGCAATGTGCTGCTCTATTTCAACCAGCAGACCCGGGCTCATACCTTTGCCCGCCTTGCCGCCGCGCTCGCTAGCGATGGATTTGTCATGCTGGGAGCAGGCGAGACCGCGGCGGGACAAACTGACCATTTCACAGCCACCCCTCGGCGGATCAGCCTGTTCGAACCCCACAGCATCCAGCCCCTTGCCAGTCTGGCGCAAGTGAGTTGAGCCACGGGTTAGGAAAGGGTTTACCAGTTTCTTTCAGCAAATCTTGCCGCTCGCCAACCTATGCCTGCGGCTTCGAAGGCAACCGGATCGCCCCTGCCGAACCTGAAGGCACCAGTGATGAGCACCCGCCTGTGAGCGCCAGACCGCTGCGACTGACGATCGCTGGCCTTGTGCTGGCCCCTCTGCTGGTGCTCAGCCTCGTGTTCGGCATTATGCTGATCATCGGCATCGCGACAGGCCAGATCACCGTCGTGTCGCCTGCACAGCTGACAATTTCAGCCATTTTGATCTATGCTGCAACCTTGCTGGTGTTGGGCTGGACTGGCTCATCCAATGTGCGCGAACTTGAAGCGCTCGGGACGCTCGACGCCCTGACCCGATTGCCCAATCGGTCTGCCCTGCACCTCGACATTGAGCGTTCGTCACAGGGCCGCGACGAAGTGGCGATTGCCTTGATCGATCTCGACAGTTTCAAACAGGTCAATGATCACTACGGCCATGTGGTGGGCGATCAGTTGATCCAGCAATGCGCCAATTTGCTGCGCGAAGTGTGCGGGGTGGAGGCGCGCTGTTATCGTCTGGGCGGCGATGAATTCGCCGCCGTCATGGCCGGGCAAGCCGCAGGCACGATCCTTGAAGGCATGTGCCGCACATTGATTGACCGGCTGCGCGAACCGCTTGATGTGGGGGAAAGATCGATCTCGGTGGGCGCCAGCATTGGCCTTGCCCGCAGCACGGCCGAGGTTCGGCTATGTTCATCGGAAATGCTGCGCCGCGCCGATGTCGCGATGTATATGTCCAAGCGCGGCGGCAAGATGCGCTGCACCTGGTTCAGCGAAAGCTTTGATCGCCGCCGCGAACGCATGCGCGCCATTGAAGACGAGATTCGTGAAGGCATTGCAGCGGGCGAATTTGGCCTGGCTTATCAACCGCTGGTGAATGCGGTTGGTGGACGGATTGTCGCGGTTGAGGCGTTGCTGCGCTGGCAGCGCCGCGATGGCAAGATGATTGGCCCCAATGTCTTCATCCCCGTGGCCGAGGATTCCGGGCTCATCAACACGCTTGGCCTGCTGGCGCTGCGCCGTGCGGTTGAGGATGCGGGGCGCTGGGGCATAACCTTGTCGGTGAATATTTCCGCCGCGCAATTGCGCAATCCGGAGTTTCCGATCCAGCTGGGTGAGGTGCTTGAGGAAACCGGCTTTCCGGCCGAACTGCTTGAACTGGAAGTCACAGAAACCTGCCTTGTGCTTGATCCGGTGGTGGCCGAACGGGCGCTGGATGTGATCCGCAGCTTTGGTGTGCGCATCGTGCTGGACGATTTCGGCACTGGCTATGCCTCGATTGGTTTTCTGCGGCGTTTCCGCTTTGAAAAGCTCAAGCTTGATCGCTCTTTGGTGATGCTGGCAGGCGAGGATGATGGCAGCCGCGCGATGATGCTTTCCAGCATCGCGATGGCTCGCGCGCTCAATATGAGCGTGACTGCAGAAGGCGTTGAGACCAGCGAGCAGGCCGATATGGTGCGCGCTGCCGGCTGCGATCAGATTCAAGGCTGGCTCTATTACAAGGCGATGGGCGCCCAAGAAGTGGATCGGCTGATTGCCGCACAGAATGCGCCGGTGCTGCCTGCAAACGTTACCCCTTTGATGCAGGGCAAGAACGCGGGCACATGACCGCGCAAAAGCGGCGCGCAGATGGCCTGAAAGCAATCTTTTAGAAAGGATTTTCCTTCAGGAATAATTGAGCAGAACCTCAGGGAAACAGCCTTATGAACATGATGGCCAAGCAAGCGCGGCGTGACACACGCCAGGATAGCCAAGGTGTTCCGGACTTTGTGCGCGAGCTTGCGGCGGCCGCGGATCAGGAACAAGGCCCGAGCGATGACAGCGCCCTGCCTCAGCAGAACTATGGCCTGTTCGAACGGGTCGGCTGGTTCCGCGACCTGTCGCTATCGGGCAAGATCCACGCAACCTTCGGCTCCTTCTTTGCGATCGGCTTTGCAATAGCGCTGGTGCTGGGCTTTGGTCTTGGCCATTTGTGGGACCGCTATCAAAGCTCTGCCCGAGTGCAGCAAGCCGTGGTTGCGGCTACCGAATTGCAAGGGGCAACCGGGGAACTGCGTTTTTACACCACACGCTATCTTTATGAAGGCGAGGCTTCCTTGCGCAGCAAGCAAGGTGACGCATTCAAAGCCACCACGGCACGGGTTGATATCATTGCGCCGATCATTGCGCGCGATGTGCCAGAACTTGAGCCGCGCCTTGCCATGCTGCGCACCCGGCTTGATGCCTACAACGCAAGCTTTATCCGCGCGGTTGCTGCAGAAGAGACGCGCAATGGCCAAGGTTCATTCCCCCCGGCGCTGCGCGCCGAAATCACCTTTCAAGGCGAAGAGCTGTTCACCCAGGCGCGCAGCCTCGCGGCCGAACTCACCGCCCGCGCCAAGCAGAGCGAAGCCACTGGGATCATTTATTTCTTCAATATGATCAAAGTGATCGCGGTGCTTGCCGTGATTGCGCTGGCGGTGCTGCTGCTGGGTCTTGCCTATCTCTCGCGCGATTTTTCGCGGCGCATCGCAGAAATCACCGAAGCCATGACGATGCTGGCCCAAGGCAACCGCAACTTCGAAGTCGCAGGGGCTGAGCGCAAGGACGAAATCGGCGCCATGGTGCGGGCGCTTAATCTGTTCAAGCGCGCCAGCAAGCAACTTGAAAACTGGGCGCGCGAACGCAGCGAACGCGCTGAACAGGAAATCCGCGACCAGTTGGAGCGCGAACGCGAACGCCAGGAAGCCGAAGAACGCAAGGCCGTGCTGCTTGATGAAGTCGCCCGCCAGTTCGAACGCACTGTCGGTGAGGTCGTCGAACGCGTTGCCAGCGCTTCGGGTGAGCTCAGCACCACGGCATCGAAAATGGCCCAGAGCGCCGAGGAAGCCAGCCGCCGCACCGGCGAGGTTGCAGCCTCGATGGAAGAAGCCAATGCAGGGGCAACATCTGCGGCGGCCGCGAGCGATGAATTCGCGCTTTCGATCAGCGAGATCAGCCGTCAGGCGGCCTCCTCCAGCGAACTCGCCCGCCTTGCCAGCGAGGCGACCGGCGAAGCGGATGAAACCATCTCGGCCCTGTCGGCCTCTGCCGAGGAAGTTGGCCAGATTGTCGAACTCATCCAGACCATTGCGCAGCGCACCAATCTGCTGGCGCTCAACGCCAGCATCGAAGCCGCGCGCGGGGGCGAGGCCGGGCGCGGCTTTGCGGTGGTGGCGAGCGAGGTCAAGGAACTGGCGATGCAGACCAGCCGCGCCACCGAAAAGGTCGCTGAACAAATCCGCGCGATGCAGGACACCACCGGCGCGAGCGTCAAGGCCCTGCGCGCAATTGCCGGGCAAGTGCAGCAATTGGAGACCACCGCTGTTTCCATCGCCAGCGCGGTGGATCAGCAATCGGTGGCAGGACAGGATCTTGCACGCTCGATCGATCTGGCGGCGCGTGGCACCGAACGCGTGGCCGGACATATCGAGGATGTGCGCCAGTTGTCGCTTTCAACCGGTGCTGCGGCCGCTCAGGTGCTCACCAGCGCCACTGATCTGCAGGACCAGGCCAGCCACCTCAGCAAGCAGGTTCAGACTTTCCTGAGACGTGTGCGCGAAGCGTAACACTCAAGCCCTTTGGAGCTGGATGCAGACCTGCCCTCCACCGCCCCGCCCGCCCTATGATGCCAATAGGAAAAGGTGGCCGGACAGGTTCAAACAACCGGGAGGCAGGGTGAGAGTGCATGGGTTTACGTCCGTAAACCTTGCTATCAGCATTGCCGCGCAGCGCCCGCGCGCCTAAAGCAGGGGCCTCACCCACAGAGGCCAAACGCTGCATGACCACTTGGCGCCTTGCCGCGCAAATTGACGATATCCGCGCGCCTCTGGCCCAATTGGCGGCCGCGGGGGCTGAGCGGTTTGCACTGGCAACACTGGTCGAAGTGGCAGGCTCTGCCCCGCGCGATGCCGGCGCGCAGATGCTCATTTCGGGCGAGATGCACTGGGGATTTCTCTCGGGCGGCTGCATCGAGGATGATGTCGCTCGCCATGCCCGCGAAACAATGGCGACAGGTGCGCCGCGCCTGCTGCGTTATGGCGAGGGCAGCCCGTGGATTGACATAAAGCTGGCCTGCGGATCGGGCATCACGGTGCTGGTGGAGCCGGTCAACATCGCCGAACCTGCGGTTGCAGACATGCTGGCAGCCTGTCGCGCGCGCAGACCGCTGGGCTGGATCAGTGATGGCATCCTGCGTCAGACAGGCCCTGTCTCAGCCCAATTTTCATGGGACGGCGCAGCTTACACGCGGCCTTATGAACCTGCCTTGCAGCTCGTGCTGGTGGGAGCGGACGGGGCGGCGTTGGCGGCGGCACAATTGGCGCAAACACTCGGCTGGGAGGTGGCCTTAGTAACGCCGGGCGGCCCGCCCGATGCGCCCTTGCCCGGCATCACCTATCATCGCTGCGATGCGGTCAGCGCGCTGGCTGCTCTTGCGCCCGATCCGTGGACGGCGATTGCGGTGATGTCGCATGATCGCGAGGATGATGAGAGCGCGTTAGCCGCTGCCCTTAAGAGCGCGGCCTTCTATGTCGGCGCAGTTGGCGCGCGGGCGCGCCTTGACAGGCGCCTTGAACGCGTGCGCCGGCAGGGGGCGAGCGAGGCGGACATCGCGCGGCTTCACGCTCCCATCGGATTGGCCGGCTTTTCCAAAGCGCCGCGCGAAATCGCGCTGTCCGTGGTGGCCGAAGTGGCTCGCGCCTGCCATGCGCGCTGCGCAGCGGCCAGATCGTCCGGCGTATCAACATCCAACAAAGCGCCTGCATCGGCCGTTTCCACATAGGCAACCGCGCTGCCGCGTTCTGCCAGCAGCCGATTGGCGCCGCGATCGCCTTGCAGCGCCATCAGATCGCTAAAGGCGGCGCGGGTGAAGGCCGCCGGGTGGCCCGGCTTGCCTGCCACTTGTGGCCGCGCGGCATAGCCTGCCGCCTCAGCGCGTGCGGCCAGTTCGCCGCACAAATGCACCGGAACCAGCGGCATATCGCCCAGAAAGATGCACACGCCCCGGCTCTCAGGCGCAAGCACGGCGAGCCCAGCGCGCAAGGACGCTGCCATGCCTTCCTGCCAATCGGGAGCAGCAAGGATGCGGCACTCAAGACCTTCGAGCGCAGCCGTGATTTGTGCCGTTTGCGCTCCGGTCACCACCAGCACCTCGGCAAAGGATGCAGCGCACACGCCTTGCGCGGTGCGACGAATGAGCGGTGCGCCCGAGAAAGGTGCGAGCAGCTTGGCGGCGCCAAACCGCCGCGCCGCGCCTGCTGCCAGCACCAGCGCCGACCAGCGCACAAGGAGCGGCTCCTCGGTCAGGCGGTGATCTGCGCCATGATAGGCAGGGTGCGGATGCGCTTGCCGCTTGCCGCTGCAATCGCATTGCCAAGCGCTGGCGAGGCTGGCGGCACGCCCGGCTCACCAATCCCGCCCATCTTGGCTCCGCTGTTGATGAAATGCACATCCACCTCAGCCGGCGCATCGGCGAGCGTGATCAGCGGATAATCGGTGAAATTGCTTTCTACCACCGCGCCTTTTTCGAGCGTAATCGCCTCGCCCATTGCCGCCGAAAGCCCCATGATAAGCCCGCCTGCAATTTGCGCTTCGGCGTTCAGGGGGTTAACCACTGTGCCGCAATCAACCACCGCGAAAGCCTTGAGGACCTTGGGCCTGCCATCAGGCAGCATCATCACCTCGACGACTTCAGCGACAATCGTGCCGAAGCTTTCGACAATGGCGATCCCGCGTCCGTGACCATCTGGCAGGGCGCTGTCCCATGCCGCGCGCGCCGCCACTTCATCGAGCACGGCCACATAGCGCGAACCTGCGGGCAGGTGTTTGCGGCGAAAGCGGTAGGGGTCCTCGCCCGCAGCAGCGGCGAGTTCATCCATGAAGCTTTCATTGTAAAAGCCGATCTGTGTCGAATTGACCGAGCGCCACGGCCCGTCGATCTGATTGGACGTGTATTCGAAATGGCGACGCAAAGTGGCGGGCACATCATAGATAAAGCCCGCTTCGGCCTCGGCATTGTCGCCCTGCACATAATCGCTGCGCCAGGCTGCTATTTTGCCGTCGGCGCCGAGCACAGCTGAAAGCGCAGCCGAAGATTGCGGGCGATAGGTGCCGTGGCGCACCTCTTCCTCGCGGCTCCAGATCAGCTTGACGGGAAATGGCAGCTGTTTGGCAAGCAGTGCAATCTGGTCGAGAATTTCCGTCACACCCGGAAAGCGCCGTCCAAACCCGCCGCCCATGATCATCGGATGGAAGACGACATCATCCATTTTCAGCCCGGCAGCCTTGGCCGCGCGGTCGCGTGCGCCCAGTGGATCCTGCAAACCGCCCCAAAGGTGCAATTTGCCGTCCTTGAAATGGCCGGTAATGGCAAAGGGCTCCATCATCGCATGATGCAGGAACGGCACGCGGTAATTGGCGGTAATCAGCTTGTTGCCGGCAGCTTTGAACGCGGCATCGACATCGCCTGATCCGGCGGTGTTGCTGGGCTTGGCCGAGGTGCGCAACTCGTCCTGCGCTGCATAGATCGCGGCGGTCGACATGCCAGCATGGCCACCATCGGAGAATTCCGGGCTCAGCGCAGCAAGCCCCTTGGCCGCCTGCCAATAGCCCTTCGCCACGACGATCACGGCGTCATCCAGCTTCACGACCTGTTCAACGCCCTTGATCGCCATCGCCGGAGCCTCATCCACCGACACCAGCTTGCCGCCGCGCACGGGTGCTGCTGCGATGGTGGCGACGCGCATATCGGGGAGGGTGAAATCAATGCCATAGATCGCGCTGCCATCGACCTTGGAAGGGATATCAAAGCGCGGCAGGCCTGCCCCGATCAGTTTGAAATCCTTGGGGTCTTTGAGCTTGGGCGAGCTGGTGAGCGAGCGCTTGGCGGCGCCTTGGGCCAATTCGCCGTAACGCAAACTCCGGTTGGTTGCCGGGTGGGTGATGGTGCTGTTGGCCGCGACCAATTCACTTGCCGGCACTTTCATGCGCGCGGCCGCCTCCTCGATCAGAGCAAGCCGCACTGCTGCGCCCACCACGCGCATACCTGCCTGGCCGGTGAAACGCACCGCGCTCGAACCGCCGGTGATCTGGAGGTTCTGCGAGCGGGTCAGCATGCCGATCACGGCAGCAGGCAGCGCGTTCACCACACCCGGCATGCCGGAAAGCTCCGCCATAAAGCCTTTCACCAGCGCCGTGTTCGCAAAGGCGCTGTCGGCGGGTGCCTGCTCAACCACCACCTTGGCCCAATCGGCATCGAGTTCATCGGCCAGCATCTGGCCGAGCGCAGTGTGCGTGCCCTGTCCAAAATCGATATGTGGCGAATAAACAGTGACTGTATCGTCCTCAGCGATTTTCATCCAAGTGAGGAAATTGTGCGCGCCGTCTGTTTCGGTGAGCGCTTTGGCGCGGCTGCGCGTCGAATTTTCGGCCCAATAAAGCCCGAAAGCGCCGCCGCCCGCAAGCAGCGCGCTGCCCACCAGAAAGGCCCGCCGTTTGACGCCCTTTTTCTTAGGCTTCTGAGGGGTTTCTGCCGTGGCTTCATCAAGGTGCGGGGTGGGGTTGTCAGCCATTATGCCGCTCCTTCGCGGGCGGGTGCGAGCGGTTCTGTGCTATCTGCGGCTTGGCCCGTGGCGGCAAGGATCGCCTTGCGGATGCGCGGATAGGTTCCGCAGCGGCACAGATTGGTCATCGCTGCGTCAATCTGCGCTTCGCTCGGCCTGCCCACCGCCTTGATCAGTGCAGTGGCGGCCATGATCTGCCCCGATTGGCAATAGCCGCATTGCGGAACCTGCGCCGCGATCCACGCCTGCTGGACCGCGTGGAGCGTGCCGTCGGCTGATTTCAACCCCTCGATGGTGGTGATTGCCTTACCCGCCGCATCGCTGACGGGGAGCGAGCAAGACCGGACAAGCTTGCCATCGACATGCACAGAACACGCGCCGCACGCGGCTACGCCGCAGCCGAATTTCGTGCCGGTCAGTGCAAGATCCTCGCGCAGCACCCACAAGAGCGGCGTATCGCCCTCGGCCTCAACGCTTACTGGAGTGTCATTGACTGTGAAACTGATTGCCACCGCGCTATCCCTTGCCGTGCCTGTTGCGGGCCGGGATGTAGCAAACTGCGCGCAGGAGCGCCAACCGAAAGCCCGTTAGCCGAGCAAAGCGGCGAGGTGCTCCATCTGTGCAACTTCGCGTTCAAACCGCCGTGCGGATGCGCCCGGCAAGTGACGGGAAAAAGCATCGGCCAAGGCGCGATAATACCATAGGGTTCCCGCCTTGCCCCCGGTGAAGCGGCTCCAGACCTGCGAGCCTGCTTCATGAAGATCGGCGTTAATGGCAGCGGCATTGTGCGTTTTGTCCGCGAGGCTGACAGCAAGCGAGGCAGGAGGCTTGTGTGCAAGGCTAGCAATGTAGGCTTCCTTGCGCGAACGCCATGCGGGCTTGGGCTCTGTGTGGCTATCGGTGCAATCAGCAACGATTTGAGCCACTTGATCGCCAAAGCGCATTCGGATGTCGTCAAGCCGCGCCAGCCCGCCCTGATCTTCGACGGCATCGTGGAGCAAGGCAGCAATGGCCTCGTCTCCGCTCGCGCCGTTTTCGGGAGCGATGGCGGCAACCCCGATGAGGTGCGAAATATAGGGGATGCCCGATCCCTTACGGATCTGCGCGCGGTGGATGCGGCTTGCATAGGCCAGTGCGTCGTCGAAGCGGTTGCTGAGGAACGGGGTGTTTGCAGTGTCGCTCATCAGATTGGCTCCAGTCTCCGATCAAACGCCGAAACCGCCCGGCAGCGAGGCTGCGGGCGTGGGCGGTGTGATTGTGTTGTGGGTTTCAAACGGTGGTTGCGGGAGTTGGATTTGAACCAACGACCTTCAGGTTATGAGCCTGACGAGCTACCGGGCTGCTCCATCCCGCGATACCGTTTTTGTTTGGCGTTCCTCGCGCTGACGCGCTGCGGGCAGCCGGTCGGCCTTGCGGTCGCGGTGCGACCGATTGACCTTTTCCGCCAGCCCAAATGGCCTGCGGAACGCGTCTGAGGCGACAAGCGCCAAAGACGCCAAAAGGGCCGCCCTTGCGGGACAGCCCTGTTGACTATGTGAATGGGTTATTCCCAGCACCCACCAGCTGCAATGCCTGGCGACGACCTACTCTTCCGGACCTTGAGGCACAGTACCATCGGCGCTGTCTGGTTTCACGGCCGAGTTCGAGATGGGATCGGGTGGGTCACAGACGCTATGGTCACCAAGCAATGAAGCGGGTGGATGCGGGTTTTAAATCGATGCACACTCAAGAGTTTTGAGTGGTTTTAAGGGCGTATCTGGCTGGAGATATTCTTCACCAACTTGGGCCTACAGGCCTGTCGTTGACAGTGCGAACTCTCAAGCGCGATATGAACTATTAGGACCGGTTAGCTACATGCATTACTACACTTCCACACCCGGCCTATCAACGTGATGGTCTATCACGGTTCAAAGATACCTAATCTTAAGGGAGGCTTCCCGCTTAGATGCTTTCAGCGGTTATCCCGTCCGTACATAGCTACCCTGCGGCACCCTTGGCAGGATGACAGGTACACCAGAGGTACGTTCACCCCGGTCCTCTCGTACTAGGGGCAACTCCTTTCAAGTATCGACGCCCACGGCAGATAGGGACCAAACTGTCTCGCGACGTTCTGAACCCAGCTCACGTACCACTTTAATTGGCGAACAGCCAAACCCTTGGGACCTGCTCCAGCCCCAGGATGTGATGAGCCGACATCGAGGTGCCAAACGATTCCGTCGATATGAGCTCTTGGGAATCATCAGCCTGTTATCCCCGGCGTACCTTTTATCCGTTGAGCGATGGCCCTTCCACGAGGGACCACCGGATCACTATGACCGACTTTCGTCTCTGCTCGACTCGTCAGTCTCGCAGTCAGGCAGGCTTATGCCATTGCACTCTAACAGACGGTTTCCAACCGTCCTGAGCCTACCATCGCGCGCCTCCGTTACTCTTTAGGAGGCGACCGCCCCAGTCAAACTACCCGCCACAGAGGGTCCCAACACCGGATAACGGTGCGTGGTTAGACATCAGAAAACAGCAGGGTGGTATTTCACCTATGGCTCCACACCAGCTGGCGCCGGTGCTTCAAAGCCTCCCACCTATGCTACACAACTCTTTCCTAATGCCACTCTGAAGCTGCAGTAAAGGTGCACGGGGTCTTTCCGTCTAACCGCGGGTACTCCGCATCTTCACGGAGAATTCAATTTCGCTGAGCATATCCTGGAGACAGTGGGGAAGTCGTTACGCCATTCGTGCAGGTCGGAACTTACCCGACAAGGAATTTCGCTACCTTAGGACCGTTATAGTTACGGCCGCCGTTTACTGGGGCTTCAATTCGGAGCTTGCACTCCTCCTCTTAACCTTCCAGCACCGGGCAGGCGTCAGACCCTATACGTCGTCTTGAAGCCGACTTAGCAGAGTCCTGTGTTTTTGATAAACAGTCGCTACCCCCTGGCCTGTGCCCCCCACCAAAAGTTGCCTTAAGATGGGGCCTCCTTCTTCCGAAGGTACGGAGGCAATTTGCCGAGTTCCTTCAGGATACTTCTCTCAAGCGCCTTGGTATACTCTACCTGACCACCTGTGTCGGTTTCGGGTACGGTCTATACGGTGGGGCTATTTCCTGGAACCTCTTCACCGCCCCTACCAATCCAATAAGGAGGAACGATTTACGAGATCCGTCACACACCACCAGGCCCACGAATATTAACGTGGTTCCCATCGACTACCCCCTTCGGGCTCGTCTTAGGGGCCGGCTCACCCTACGCTGATTAGCATTGCGTAGGAACCCTTGGTCTTTCGGCGACAGGGCATCTCACCCTGTTTGTCGCTACTCATGTCAGCATTCGCACTTCCGATACGTCCAGAGTCGGTTACCCTTCTCCTTCACTCGCCTACGGAACGCTCCGCTACCGCTGCAGTAAACTGCAACCCTAAGCTTCGGTGCATATCTTTAGCCCCGTTACATTTTCGCCGCAGGAACCCTTATTTAGACCAGTGAGCTGTTACGCTTTCTTTAAAGGATGGCTGCTTCTAAGCCAACCTCCTGGTTGTTTTGGGATTCCCACATGCTTTCCCACTTAGATATGACTTGGGGACCTTAGCTGTAGGTTAGGGCTGTTTCCCTTTTGACGACGGACCTTAGCACCCGCCGTCTGTCTGCCAGACAAGACTCGATGGTATTCGGAGTTTGGTTAGGTTTGGTACCGCTCGCGCAGCCCTAGCCCATCCAGTGCTCTACCCCCATCGGCATACATCTGACGCTCTACCTCAATAGATTTCGCGGAGAACCAGCTATTTCCCGGCTTGATTGGCCTTTCACCCCTAAACACAAGTCATCCGAGCATTTTTCAACATGCAACGGTTCGGTCCTCCAGTGCGTGTTACCGCACCTTCAACCTGCTCATGCCTAGATCGCCGGGGTTCGGGTCTAATCCACCATACTCAGTCGCCCTATTCAGACTCGCTTTCGCTTCGCCTACACCTAACGGCTTAAGCTTGCATGGTAGATTAAGTCACTGACCCATTATGCAAGAGGTACGCTGTCACCCCCTATGGGGCTCCAACTGCTTGTAAGCATCCGGTTTCAGGTACTGTTTCACTCCCCTAATCGGGGTGCTTTTCACCTTTCCCTCACGGTACTGTGTTCGCTATCGGTCATGTACGAGTATTTAGGCTTGGAGGGTGGTCCCCCCATGTTCAGACAGGATTTCACGTGTCCCGCCCTACTCAAGTCTCATCTCATCACTTTCGCATACGGGGCTGTCACCCGCTACGGCCAAACTTTCCAGAATGTTCTGCTAGTTGAAAGATGAGCACTGGCCTGGTCCCGGTTCGCTCGCCACTACTACGGGAATCTCTGTTGATGTCTTTTCCTCCAGGTACTGAGATGTTTCAGTTCCCCGGGTTCGCTTCACCAAGCCTATATATTCAGCTCGGTGATACCTTATCCACCTCGCCCGGCTGGCCCGAAAGCCAACTGGAAGAAATGGTGAAGGTGGGTTTCCCCATTCGGAAATCGCCGGATCAAAGTTTGCTCACAACTCCCCGACGCTTATCGCAGCGTGCCACGTCCTTCTTCGCCTGTACATGCCAAGGCATCCACCAAATGCTCTTACCTCACGCTTGAGAATCCACACCATCAACGACAGGCCTGCATAAAAGCCTTAACGCTTAAAGATGGTGGGAGAATTATCTCAGCCAGATAATCAATTTGATTGATTTGTGATGCATTGATCTATCAAGCACGGCCGAAGCCCTGCTGATAAAATCCATGCGCCACGGCATCGATTTAAAAACCCATTCACAATGTCAAAGATCGGCGACGCTGACTAATCAGCACGATCGCCTGACCCGCCGTAGCGGGATCAGTTTTCGTTTCATCTATCGGATTGCTAAGTACCTGGTGGAGCCTATCGGGATCGAACCGATGACCCCCTGCTTGCAAAGCAGGTGCTCTCCCAGCTGAGCTAAGGCCCCTTATAGGTAATGGTGGGCCTGAGAAGATTCGAACTTCTGACCTCACCCTTATCAGGGGTGCGCTCTAACCGACTGAGCTACAGGCCCATCCACCGCGTCCGGCCGCCATTCCCGAAGGAACTGGCTGCCACGAGGGGCGTGAGCCGGCTCAGGCACACAGCCTGCAACACATTCATGCTGCAAGCTGCATCCGATTGATGAAAGGACATGAGGACGACGGCAATGTTCTTTGGAACTCACGAAGCACTTTCAGGGGCAAGCCCTGACGCTTTCGTGAAAATCCTTAGAAAGGAGGTGATCCAGCCGCAGGTTCCCCTACGGCTACCTTGTTACGACTTCACCCCAGTCGCTGAACCCACCGTGGTCAGCTGCCTCCTTGCGGTTAGCGCACTGCCTTCGGGTGAATCCAACTCCCATGGTGTGACGGGCGGTGTGTACAAGGCCTGGGAACGTATTCACCGCGGCATGCTGATCCGCGATTACTAGCGATTCCGCCTTCATGCCCTCGAGTTGCAGAGGACAATCCGAACTGAGACATCTTTTGGAGATTAGCGCATCCTTGCGGAATAGCTGCCCACTGTAGATGCCATTGTAGCACGTGTGTAGCCCAGCCTGTAAGGGCCATGAGGACTTGACGTCATCCCCACCTTCCTCCGGCTTATCACCGGCAGTTTCCTTAAAGTGCCCAACTTAATGATGGCAACTAAGGACGAGGGTTGCGCTCGTTGCGGGACTTAACCCAACATCTCACGACACGAGCTGACGACAGCCATGCAGCACCTGTCACTAGGTCCCCGAAGGGAAGAAATCTGTCTCCAGAAGTCGTCCTAGGATGTCAAAGGCTGGTAAGGTTCTGCGCGTTGCTTCGAATTAAACCACATGCTCCACCGCTTGTGCAGGCCCCCGTCAATTCCTTTGAGTTTTAATCTTGCGACCGTACTCCCCAGGCGGATAACTTAATGCGTTAGCTGCGCCACCCAAGTTCTGTGAACCCGGACAGCTAGTTATCATCGTTTACGGCGTGGACTACCAGGGTATCTAATCCTGTTTGCTCCCCACGCTTTCGCACCTCAGCGTCAATACTTGTCCAGCGAGTCGCCTTCGCCACTGGTGTTCTTCCGAATATCTACGAATTTCACCTCTACACTCGGAATTCCACTCGCCTCTCCAAGATTCTAGCTTCCCAGTTTCAAGGGCAGTTCCGGGGTTGAGCCCCGGGATTTCACCCCTGACTTAAAAAGCCGCCTACGTGCGCTTTACGCCCAGTAATTCCGAACAACGCTAGCTCCCTCCGTATTACCGCGGCTGCTGGCACGGAGTTAGCCGGAGCTTATTCTCCAGGTACTGTCATTATCATCCCTGGTAAAAGAGCTTTACAACCCTAAGGCCTTCATCACTCACGCGGCATTGCTGGATCAGGCTTTCGCCCATTGTCCAATATTCCCCACTGCTGCCTCCCGTAGGAGTCTGGGCCGTGTCTCAGTCCCAGTGTGGCTGATCATCCTCTCAGACCAGCTATGGATCGTCGCCTTGGTAGGCCTTTACCCCACCAACTAGCTAATCCAACGCGGGCCCATCTAAAGGCGATAAATCTTTGGTCCGAAGACATTATCCGGTATTAGCTCAAATTTCTCTGAGTTATTCCGAACCTAAAGGCAGGTTCCCACGCGTTACGCACCCGTGCGCCACTAGACCCGAAGGTCTCGTTCGACTTGCATGTGTTAGGCATGCCGCCAGCGTTCGTTCTGAGCCAGGATCAAACTCTCAAGTTTGTGTCACACACCAATCAAGCATGGGGAAAACCCCATCAGCCAGACTGGCATGAGCTTCAAGGAGCCGATACCTGCACTGTCAAACGTAATGGATACGAATGAACATGCTTGCCATCCGGGCGAGCGTGGAGCCCGCGATCGGATGTGGCGATCGGCTTGAGTTAACCGGTTACCGGAGCCTTGAGGTCCCCGGACCGGGCGCCGTCGCCCACATGTCCCTTCATCAAAAATCAACAATGTCAAAGAGCCGCCGACAGTAAAAGCGGACAGCGATTGGTTCCCCGATTTACACCGGGGGACCGGCTATCCGAATTTCGTGGCGACCGAGCGTTGCGGTGGCGGTGGAAGCCGTCAGCGCCGCGTCGGTGGAGCCCATCTATGCGTGCTTCGGGATTCGGTCAACGGCTTTTTGCAATTTTATTTCACAAAGTTGTAATCCAACAAAAAATCAACGAGTTAGAGTCTCGCATTCGGGCCCCGAATTCGCATCCCGCTCGAATCAGGATGCGAATCTCGTTCGAGAATCGCCTGAATCACCCCCAATCGGACCCTGAATCAGCGTGTCGGAGCCCTTCTGGCCCAGTGGTGAATCGCCCTTTTGCCCGAACCAGGCGATACCGCGCCCCTCGCCAACCGATTCACACGCAAGCTTTGCAATAGGTGGGACCGGAGGGCTCTGTTACACTCGCCATCATAAAGCCGAGCCGTCGTTGAGCGGCTCACGCAGAAAAGGATACCGGGACACGAGCGATGCAAGGCCGCGCATATATATACAGAACTGCCTGCCTGCTTGCCCCAGTGCTGATCGCAGCACCAACATGGGCAAATGGTGACGAGCCCACGGCCACTTCTGCACTCACTCCACTTGAAACCATCGCCCCGACCCTGAACGAACCGCTCACCGAAGTGTTGCGCCTGCAGAACCAGCGCGACCAGCGCTTCAGCGTACCGGTGATGATCGATGAGCGAGGCCCATTCCGCTTCATGATCGACACCGGCAGTCAGGCGACCGCCGTTAGCCGTGAGGTCAGCTCCGCATTGGGTCTCGTCCATGCCGGCCGCGTCAACCTGCTTGGCATGGCCAGCCTCAGGCAGGTGGATATGGCCGCGATCAACCGGCTTACAGTGGGGCGGCATCATATTGATGACATCTCTGCGCCCGTATTGGAGCGGGACAATATCGGCGCAGATGGCATCATCGGGCTTGATGCCTTGCAGGATTTCCGCGTGCTGATTGATTTCCGCACGCCTTCAATGGCGGTGCAGGATATGCGCGGAGTGCGCCGCCCGGACGCAGGCTTTGAGATCGTGGTGCGCGCGCAGCCCAAAATGGGGCAATTGCTCATCACCAACGCATTGGTCGAAGGGATCCGCACCACAGTTATCATTGATACAGGGGCCGAGACCAGCATGGCGAACCCCGTCTTGCGCGACAAATTGCGGCGCAAGCGCGAATCGGAAATCGTGACCACCGATGTCAACGGCGTGGACCTGATCGGCCATGTCGCGGTGGTGCGCTCGCTCAAGCTGGCTTCGCTCAACATCAGCAACGTACCGCTGGCCTTTGCCGATTCCCCCGTGTTTGCCGCGCTCGGCCTTGCCGAGAAGCCAGCCCTGGCGCTTGGGATGCAGCATCTGAAGCTGTTCAATCGGGTGGCAATTGATTTTGCCAGCAACAAGCTGCTGTTCGATGTGCCCAAAAGCGCAGAACGCACGATCCCTTCATTCTAAGAGGGACAACGCCAACCTCGACGCTTGCGCATAGGCCAAGGCGCGCCCACATTCCAACGTCTATGCCCCCCGACAGCACCCAGACCGCCGACGACCGCCGCCAGATTGAAAGCTGGCCGACGATAAGGCGGTTCCTACCCTATCTCTGGCCCAAGGATGATCCCGGTCTGCGCCGCCGCATTGTGATTGCGATGGCGCTCGTGCTGGCGGCCAAGGGCGTAACGCTCGCGCTGCCCTTTGCCTATAAGGGTGCGGTTGATCAGATGTCGGGCGAGGCCAGCGGCAGCGCAGGCGAACAGGCTTTGACTGTGGCCGCCGCGCTGGTCGCGGCCTATGCGCTGGGGCGCTTTACCTCGGTGGTGTTCGACAATTTGCGCAACATCGCCTTTGAACGCGTTGGCCAGCTTGCCACGCTGCATCTGGCCGAAGACGTGTTCCGCCGCCTGCACAAGCTTTCGCTGCGCTTTCACCTCTCGCGCCGAACCGGCGAGGTCACCAAGATTATCGAGCGCGGCACCAAGAGCATCGGGATGATGCTCTATTTCCTGCTGTTCAATCTCGCCCCCACCGCGATCGAACTGATTGCGGTGGGCGTGATTTTCTACATCAATTTCGGCATCGAGCTGGTGCTGGCGACGGCTGTGACAGTGGTCGCCTATATATCTGTCACCCGCTGGATCACCGATTGGCGATCGAAGCTGAGGCGGGAGATGAATGATCTCGATGGCCGGGCGCTGCAACGCGCGGTCGATTCGCTGCTGAATTTCGAGACGGTGAAATATTTCGGCGCCGAACACCGCGAGGAAGAACGCTATGGCACTGCGGCGCGCGCCTATGCCGAAGCAGCCGTCAAATCGGAAAACTCGCTGGCGCTGCTCAACATCGCGCAATCACTTATCACCAATGCGCTAATGGCAGGAGCGATGGCCTACACCGTGTGGGGCTGGCAGCAGGGCAAGCTGACAGTGGGCGATCTGGTGCTGGTGAACACCTTCCTGTTACAGCTGTTCCGCCCATTGGATGTCTTGGGCTGGGTCTATCGCACGATCCGTCAGGGGCTGGTGGACATGGCCGATATGTTCCGCCTGATCGACACCGAGATCGAGGTGAAGGATGTGCCCGGCGCGTCTGCACTCGTGGTGCAGCGCCCGACAGTGGCCTTTGACAATGTGACCTTCGGCTATGAAGAAGAACGCACCATCCTTCATGGCCTCAGTTTCGAAGTGCCCGCAGGATCGAACGTCGCCATCGTCGGCCCATCAGGCGCAGGCAAGAGCACCATCGCGCGGCTGCTGTTCCGCTTCTACGATCCGCGCGAAGGCCGCGTGCTGGTGGGGGGCGAGGATATTGCGCAGGTCAGCCAGTCGAGCCTGCGCTCGCTGATCGGCATTGTCCCGCAGGATTCGGTGCTGTTCAACGACACGCTTGCCTACAACATCGCCTATGGCGCGGAAGACGCGGATATGGCCGCAGTGGAACGCGCCGCGCGCGATGCGGCGTTGATGCCGCTGATCGAACGCCTGCCCGATGGGTTTAACACCATGGTCGGCGAGCGGGGCCTGAAACTTTCGGGCGGGGAGAAACAGCGCGTCGCCATCGCCCGCACGCTGGTGAAGAACCCGCCGATCCTGCTGCTCGATGAAGCAACCAGTGCATTGGACACCCGCACCGAACAGGAAATCCTCGGCACGCTAAAGCGCGTTGCGCGCGGGCGCACCACCATTGCGATTGCGCACCGCTTGTCGACCATTGCCGATGCTGATCGCATTCTGGTGCTCGATCATGGGCGGCTTGCAGAAAGCGGCGATCACGGCAGCTTGCTCGCGCATGGTGGGCTTTATGCCGAAATGTGGGCGCGCCAGCTCGCAGAAAGCGATGAAGAGCGCGCAGCTGCCGAGTGATTCGACAAGCTGCCATCGCGCATCGCCAAGCCGCAATTGCCCCGCTGCCACCTGCACCTTAGGACAGACCCCAACGCAAAGCATAATCAACCCCGGGAGCCTTATTTGCCAATGTCTCGCCCCTTGTTTGCCGCCGCCTTGCTTGCAACCACTGTCTTTGCCCTGCCCGTGGCCGCTCAGGACGCGCCGCCAGTCGTGCCGCTGCCAGCAGCGCTGACCGCCGAAGACATGCCGCCCATCCCGCTTGCCATGGCGCAGCGCGCGCGGCCCTATCTTGAAGTGCGCGGTGCAGGCTTTGCCGGGTGGGATCCCAAGACCCGCGCGGTGCTCATCAGCACCCGCTTTGCCAACACCAGCCAGTTGCACCGTGTCGCTGAGCCGATGGGCGCACGCACCCAGATCACTTTCGAGGCCGAGCCGGTGTTTGGCCGCTATGCGCCGACGCGCGGCGACATCATCGTGGTGCGCAAGGATCGCGGCGGTGATGAATATTTCCAGCTTCACAGCCTTAAAGACGGCCGCCTGACCTTGCTGACCGACGGCAAGAGCCGCAACCAACAGGGCGCGTGGAGCGAGGACGGAGAATTGCTCAGCTTCACCTCAACCGCGCGCAACGGGATTGATTCGGACATCTATGTGATGAACCCGCGCGACCCCGCCACCACCCGCATGGTGCATCAAAGCGAAGGTGGCGGCTGGGCGGTGCTCGCTTTCGCACCCAACAAGAAGAGCGCCTATGTCGCCGATTACAATTCGGTGCAGGATGTCGATCTCTACCGGCTTGATCTTGGCACCGGCAAGATGAGCGCGATCGGTGATCCCGCGCGCGAGATCGCTTATGGTGGCCTGCGCGTCGCCCCCGGCGGGGCGGTGTGGGTGACAAGCGATGAAGGCTCGGACTTCCGCCGCCTGGGCCGGCTTGATCCGGCAAGCGGCGCCTTCACGCCGGTGACGGACGAAGCTTGGGATGTCGAGGGCTTCGACATCAGCCCGGATGGCAAGCTGATCGCCTATGTCGTGAACGAGGCTGGCACAGACCGCCTGCGCCTGCTCGATGTGGCGAGCAGCACAGTGCGCAGCATCGACAGCCTTCCTGCAGGCCAGATCGGCGGTCTGCAATTTGCCCCGTGGGGCGAGCTTGGCTTTTCGCTGAGCAGCGCAAAAAGCGCGTCTGATGTCTGGTCGCTCGACCCTGCGACGCTCGAACTCACCCGCTGGACGCAAAGCGAGACCGGCGGGCTTGATCCCAGCATCAATGTCGAGCCGCAAATCCTTACCACCACCAGCTTTGACGGGCTGGAGGTGTCGGGCATCCTCTACCTGCCTGATCCGGCGAAATTTCCGGGCGAGCGGCCCATGATCGTCAGCGTCCACGGCGGGCCCGAAGCACAAAGCCGCGCCGGGTTCCTCGCGCGCAACAATTACTACTTGAATGAACTCGGCATCGCCCTGTTCTACCCCAATGTCCGCGGTTCGACCGGCTATGGCAAGGTCTTCGTCAGCCTCGACAATGGCCCCTTCAAGCGCGAGGATTCGGTGCGCGATCTGGAAGCTTTGCTCGATGCGGTGCGCGCCCATGAGCGGGTGGATGCGGGCAAGGTCGGGCTCACCGGCGGCTCCTATGGCGGCTACATGTGCTATGCGGCTGCGGTGCAATTGAAAGACCGGCTCACCGCTACGCAATGCACCGTTGCGATCAGCAATTTCGTGAGCTTTCTGGAAAACACCAACCCTTACCGCCAAGACCTGCGCCGCGTCGAATATGGCGATGAACGTGATCCTGAGCAGCGCGCCAAGCTGATCGAGATCAGCCCGCTCACCCGCGTCGATGAAATCGAAAAGCCGATGTTCGTCATCACCGGAGCGAATGATCCGCGCGTGCCCAAATCCGAGGCCGATCAGATGGTCGCCGCGATCCGCGCCAATGGCGGGGAGGCGTGGCATCTGGTCGCTGCCGATGAAGGCCACGGCTTCGCCAAGAAAGCCAATTCGGACTACGCCTTCCTTGCCCAGCTCACCTTCTGGAAAAAGCACCTGCTGGGCGAATAATCACCCCGATTGCGAGAGGCGCTGGAGCACTGCCAGCGCCTCATCGCGGCGCTGCCATGGCACAAACAAATGATCGTGGTGGAACCCTGCCACCACATTGCAGGCAATCCCCGCCGCAGCGAGCGCGCCGGATACCGCCGCAGTCAGCCCGACGCCTTCCAATGCGGAATGCACCATCAAGGTGATGCGGGCAAAATCGCCGCCCTCTCCGGGCATGATCGCGCTTAGCCCCTCGTCCTCACGGATGATGGCAAAAACATCGGCGGGCACTTCGCCTTCTGCCACCACCACAAACCGCCACGCCTGAGCGTTCAGCACCGGGGCCATTTCGGCCACCATGCGCACCGGGTCGGAAACAGGCGCGCGATCGCTCACAGGATATATTTGCTGAGGTCAGTGTTGCCCGCGAGCCCCGCCAGCCGATCACGCACATAGGCCGCATCAACCGTCACCGTCTCGCCGCGGTGCTCCTCGGCTTCAAAGCTGATTTCTTCGAGCAAACGTTCCATCACCGTCTGCAAACGCCGCGCGCCGATATTTTCAACGCCGGCGTTCACCTGCGCTGCAATCTTCGCGATTTCCGCCACGGCATCCTCCGTGATGTCGAGCGTCACCTCCTCTGTGCCCAGCAGCGCGCGATATTGCGTCACCAGATTGGCGCGGGTTTCCGATAGGATGCGGATGAAATCGCCTTCCGTCAGCGCGCGCAATTCAACCCGGATTGGCAGGCGGCCCTGCAATTCGGGCAGCATGTCCGAAGGCTTCGCCACATGAAACGCGCCGCTGGCGATAAACAGCACATGATCGGTTTTCATCGGGCCATATTTGGTGGCCACAGTGGTTCCTTCGATCAGGGGGAGCAGGTCTCGCTGCACGCCTTCGCGGCTGACACTGCCGCCGCGCACATCGGACACTGCAATCTTGTCGATTTCATCGAGGAACACGATCCCGTTGGTCTCGGCATTGCGAAGCGCCGCCTGCGCCACGTCATCCTGATCGAGCCGCTTGTCGGCTTCTTCCTCCACCAGCTTGTCCCACGCATCGGGCACGCGCAGTTTCTGGCGGCGGGTGGGTTTGCGGCCCAAGGCCTTCCCCATCATGTCAGACAGATCAATCATCCCGATCTGCCCGCCCATATTGCCCATATCAAAAGGCGCGCGCGGTTGATCGGCCACTTCGATCTCGACCTCAACCTCGTTCATCGCGTTCTGCACGATGCGCTCACGAAAGCTTGCGCGGGTGGCTTCGGAGGCATTTTCGCCCACCAGCGCATTCAAGAGCCGTTCCATCGCGGCCTCGGATGCGGCCTCGCGCACTTTCTCGCGGCGGCGTTCCTTCTCCAGCCGGATCGCTTCTTCGACCAGATCGCGCGCAATCTGTTCCACATCGCGCCCGACATAGCCAACCTCGGTGAACTTGGTCGCCTCGACCTTCACGAAAGGCGCTTCGGCAAGCTTGGCCAGCCGCCGGCTGATTTCGGTCTTGCCGCAGCCCGTGGGCCCGATCATCAGGATGTTCTTGGGCGTGACTTCATCACGCAGATCGGCGCCAAGGCGCTGCCTGCGCCAGCGGTTCCTGAGCGCAACGGCAACCGCGCGCTTGGCATCAGCCTGCCCGATAATGTGCTCATCCAGAGCGGCGACAATCTGTTTGGGGGTAAGATTATCCATAAGAGCCTTGGTCAGAAATAAAAGAACCTGTTCATGCTGAGCTTGTCGAAGCACTGCTTTTCTTCGAAACCTCGGCGAAAAGGAGCGCAGCCCTCAGCCAAGCTCAGGGCGAACGGAGAGAGGGTCTAGACGGTCTCAATCGTCAGATTGCCGTTGGTGAAAACGCAGATCTCGGCAGCCACCGCCATCGCTTTCTTTGCGATCACTTCGGCATCGCTTTCATAATCGGCCAGCGCGCGCGCCGCCGCGAGCGCATAATTGCCGCCCGAGCCAATCGCCGCAATCTCGCCGATCGGCTCCAGCACATCGCCATTGCCGGTGAGCACCAGCAGCGTGTCCTTGTCTGCCACGATCATCAGGGCTTCCAAGTTGCGCAGATATTTGTCGGTACGCCAGTCTTTTGCCAGCTCGACAGCCGCGCGCATCAACTGGCCGGAATATTGCTCCAGCTTTTTTTCCAGCCGTTCAAACAGGGTGAAGGCATCCGCGGTTGCTCCGGCAAAGCCTGCGACAACCTTGCCATCGCCAATGCGGCGCACCTTGCGCGCATTAGGCTTCATCACGGTGTTGCCCATGGAAACCTGCCCATCGCCTGCGATCACGGTTTTCCCGCCGCGGCGCACGCCGATGATCGTGGTTCCATGCCACTGGATAAGGCCGTGGCTCGCCGGATCATGTGTCATGCGCGCTTATATGGCGCGCGCGCGGGCAGGATCAAGCAAGCCTGACACAGCCTTTGTGCCTACATCCCGCCGGGGCCACCACCCATGCCGCCAACCTGACCGATATTGCCGAACAGATCCTGCAGGAACCCGCGTTCGCGGCCGAGCGTCGGGGTTTTGGCGCTGTTGGGGTTAAGATAGACCACGCGCTCGATGCCGCTGCGGTCGACTGTGCGCACCCGGCCGGTTTCATCAAAGCGCACGGCAAGCACCGAATGCTGCTTGATCCGGGGATCGCGAAAAGGGCGGCGCCCCGTGACGCTCGAGACATAATACCAGGTCGGCTCACCATATTCGCTGGTGAAAGTGGGGCGTCCCAACGCGCCCTCGACCGAAGTCTGGTTATCGATCCCCGGCTGCACTGTATCCATCAAGGTCTGATCAATAATATAGCCACGCGGCTCCATGATCGAGGAACAGCCGCCCAGCACACCGCTTACCAGCGCAAGCAGCGCCGCCCCTGCGAGGCCCTGACGCTGTGCCACAGCCGAAAAATTGATCTTGCCCAAGCTCGTGTCCGTCCCGTCTCTTGCCGTAGTCGCCCGGTGCTTATATCCCGGGTGCATCACGGCTGGCAAAGCACTTTAAGCGCCAAGTCGCTCGCTGGCAACGCACCATCTGTGCCACGCATGGCAAGAATGGTTTGAATAGGGCTTGAATGGCGTCCGGAACCGGCACAGGCGCTGGTGGGTTGCTGGGCCGAGCGCATGGTGGTGTGCGCGCATGGTTGATGAAAGGTTGCCTGTTTATGTCGTTCCTCTCCCGCTTGCTGGGAACAGCGCCGGATCCACGCGAAGGCGTGCGCCCGCTGTGGCACCGTGTGGTCGAACTGGCACGCGATCCGGCCTATTACGCTGACTGCGGCGTGGCCGATACGATCGGCGGGCGGTTTGATCTGATCACCGCAATGGTCAGCGTGATGATGGTTCGCCTCGAAGCCACTGATCTGCGTTCGGAAAGCGCGCTGCTGGCGGAACTCTTTGTTGAAGACATGGACGGCCAATTGCGCGAATTCGGCGTCAATGATGTGGTGGTGGGCAAGCGCGTGGGCAAGCTGATGAGCGTGCTCGGCGGCAGACTTGGCGCCTATCGCGGGGCGCTTAATGCACGTGACGAAGCCCGGCTCGCGGCGGCTGTGGCGCGCAATGTCACCTTTGTCGAAGGCGCAGACGAAGCCGCCTCGGCCCAGAAAGTCGCGGCGCGGCTGCTGGCCTTGTTCGAACGGCTGAGCCGGTTTGATGATCGCGAACTGATGAAAGCGAGCGGCATCTGGTGAGCGATCCTGAACTCTCGCGCATGATCAAGGTGCGCCCCCTGCCCGGCGAGGTGATCGTGATCGAGGCAAGCGAGGCGGAGCGCGCTGCCCTTGCAACCCGTTTTGGCATCAGCGCGGTGGAGGCCTTGCGCGCAGAGGTGACACTCGAGGCCAAGCCCAAGGCGATCCGTGCGAGCGGACGGCTGACGGCTGCGATCATGCAGCCCTGTGCTGTTTCGGGGGAGGATTTCGCCGTCGCGATTGATGAGCCGCTCGATCTGCGCTTTGTCGAGGCCAACACACGGCCAACGCCGAGCGCGGATGAGGAAATCGAAATCGAGCTCGAAGCCGATGATTGCGACGAGATCGAATATTCGGGTGAGATGTTCAATCTGGGCGAGGCGGTGGCGCAGAGCCTTGGCCTTGCAATTGATCCCTACGCCGAAGGGCCCGGCGCCGATGCCGCGCGTAAAGCGGCAGGCATTGTGCAAGAGGGCGAACAGCTGGGCCCGCTCGCTGATATGCTGGCCGCGCTCAGGAAGGATTGAGCGCGGTTCTCAGCCGTTAGAGCGCCCCCGGTCAGAATGGGATATCGTCGTCGAGATCATCATAGCCGCCGCCCGAACCGCCGCCGCCCTGATTCCAGCCGCCACCTTGCGCAGCGCCGCTATCGTTGCCGCCGCCATAGCCGCCGCTCGATGCGCCGCCATAGCTGCCACCACCAGATCGACCGCCGCCGCCACCGCCCATGCCGCCGCCGCCACCTGCACCATCAAGCATGGTAAGCGTGCCTCCGAGGCCCTGAATCACGACTTCGGTGCTGTAGCGATCATTGCCATTCTGGTCCTGCCACTTGCGGGTTTGCAGCTTGCCTTCGACAAAGACCTTGCTGCCTTTCTTCAGGTAGCGTTCCACCACGCCGACCAGCCCTTCGGAAAAGATCGCGACAGTGTGCCACTCGGTCTTTTCCTTGCGCTCGCCGGTCTGGCGATCTTTCCACGTTTCACTGGTCGCGATGCGCAGATTGGCGACCTTGCCGCCGTTGCCAAAGGTGCGGATTTCGGGATCAGCCCCCAGATTGCCGATCAGCATGACCTTGTTGAGCGAACCCGCCATCGAAATGTCCCTTCTGCGTCAAAACCTTGAAGCACCCCGCGCGCAATGATGCGCCGGATGCCGTGAGTCGGGCAATAGGCAAGGATGGATCGGGATGCGAGTCAGCCGGGGCACGCTATCCCCGATGCGCTAGCCTCAACGCGCCGGATAGCGCAAGCGACCAAGAAAGCGCGTCAGGCTGGGCAATTCGCGGTCCTTGCCGACAAGCTGCGCCTTGACCTTTTCAAACCGCATCACGCCATCGATTCGCCTGTCAAGGAAGGCGTAGGTGTCCGCCTTGCCTTCGCTGTCGTCATTGACGAACACCGCCAGCGTGGCCGAGTAAATCCCGGCCAGAATGGCCCGCTTGGTGTAGTGGTTGTAATCGGTCGCGGTGTCGCCCGCCAATCGCCACATGATATCGGCCGAACGCCAGCCGAGCTTGAGCGCGCGGGGCGCATTTTGTGGATGCGCCATGATCGACAGCGCGCGGCGCACGGCTTCGTCAATATGCTCAACCGCTTCCAGCCGAAAGGCAACCAGCGTGCGAATGCGTTCGCGAATCTTGAGAGTGGCAAGGCGCTCAGCCGGCCATTCGGCTGCCATCGCCTGATCGACCGAGGTGATCCACGCCTCAATCATCGCCATCGCGCGGCCGCCCGGCGCATCGGCAGGAAAGGCGAGCTTTGCCACATCCACGTCCACGCCCGCCATTTCGGCAGCCGCCACCAGCGCGGTTTCATTCCAGCCATCGAAAATGGCCGAGGCCGCAATATCAGGCGCGAGCGCTACGGCCAGTTCGTCAAGCGTCATGTCAGCATAATCAGTCATGTCAGAAAGAAGGCCCGTAATCCTTGGGGGTTCCCTTGTCCTCGCGCTTTTTATCGGCGTTGTCGAATTCCTGCTTCATCAACGCATTGCCCGCCATCACCATCATGTAATCGCGCGCCGAGCGGCCCGAATTGTCGTTGCGGTCAGGATCTGCGCCCTTATCCAGCAGCAACCGCACCAAGGGCACATTGCGCGCCAACACTGCAGCAATCAGCGGGGTCTCTCCGGTCTGATCGCTGATCTGGACATTGGCGCCGCCCTTAATGAGTTCTTCAACGCCGTCGATAAAACTCAGCTGAGTTGCCAATTGCAGCGGGGTGATGCCGCGCTTGTTGCGGATATTGGGATCAGCACCGCGTTGCAGCAGAAAGCGCACCCACAGCCCATCCATGCGCTGCACCGAAATATGCAGGCCCGTATCGCCGCTGGTCAGATCGCGGCTGTTGACGATCTGCGTACCGGGCTTGTTGAGCATATCGGTGGCAGCATCGCCATCGCGATCTTTCACCGCCTTCAAAAATTGATAGCCTTCGGAGAACATCTGCGCCGATGCCGGCAAGGCCGGCGCCAGCAAAATCGCGCCCACGCTTGCTGCCGCAATCGCCTGCCCGATTACGCGTGCGCGCAGCGAGTTGCGAAAAAATCCCCTCAGCACGGTTTGATCCTTCCCCAATTCCTGCCACATAGCCCCTGTATCACAACACAAGGTGGTCGCCCCGGGCGACCCTTGCTGCCCTTCAAGAGTGTCCGTTAGCAGAGCATGAACCACAAGGCCAATCCCTCACAAAAATTCGCCAGCCTTGCTGCCGCTGCCGCCCTTTGCCTCGTGGCCGCGTGCAGCGGCGCGCCGGCACCCGGCCCATCACCCGATGGGGTTGACCTGCGCGGCGCAGCGATTGGCGGCGATTTCACGCTTACCAACCCGGATGGCGTGGCAGTCAGTTGGAACGATTTTGCCGGACAATACCGCCTCGTCTATTTCGGCTTCACCTATTGCCCCGATATCTGCCCCACCGACATCCAGCGGCTCAGTCAGGGTCTCAACCAGTTTGAACAGGCAAGCCCTGAACTGGCCAAACAGGTGCAGCCGATTTTCATTTCAGTCGACCCCGAGCGCGATACCCCGCAAGTCATGGGCGAATTCGTCAGCAATTTTCACCCGCGTCTCATTGGCCTAACCGGCACGACTGACGAAATTGAGGCGGTGAAGAAGGCCTTTGGCGTATCAGCCAGCAAAGACCCGGCTGGGGCCGACGGCAATTACAACGTGTCTCACACCACTTTCACCTATCTGTTTGCGCCTGACGGCAAGCCGCTCGGGGTCGTTCCCACTGATAAGGGCGCAGCAGGTGTCGCTGCGGAACTTGCGCAATGGGTTCGCTGAGAGAGCGCTTCTGGGAATTGCCTTTGGGCGCGCTCAACCGCGCGGAATGGGAGGCGCTGTGCGATGGCTGCGGGCGCTGCTGCCTTCACAAGATCGAGGATGCCGACACCGGCGAAATCATCGACACCAATGTGGCCTGCCGCCTGCTTGATACCGAAACGGCCCGCTGCAGCGATTATCGCGCCCGCAAGGCCTTGGTGCCCGATTGCCTGCGCTTGACCCCGGCGATTGTCGCCACCATCGGCTGGTTGCCCGAAACCTGTGCCTATCGGCTGCGGCAAGAGGACAGGCCGCTATACAACTGGCACCCCCTGATCAGCGGCGACCCCGACAGCGTGCGCCGCGCGGGCGTATCGGTGGTGGGCCGGGTGGTGAACGAGGTGGATGCCGGCCCGCTGGAACACCATATTGTTGAATGGGGGCCGGTGGCAGGTGCGGAGCAGGACGAGTGATCGGATGGCTCGAACGCGGACAGCTCGAACCCGAGCTTGAGCTGGCAGGCAGGCCAGTGCCGATTGCGGTAAAGCGGCACCCCACCGCGCGCCGTCTCACCATGCGGCTTGCGCCTGACGGCAGCGAAGTGCGCATCACCCTGCCCCGCTGGGCGCAGACACGCGAAGCAATCGCCTTTGCCCATGCCCGCCGCGACTGGCTTGAGGGGCAGCTTGCCCGCGTGCCGACCCGCACTGCCCCTGCCGCCGGAGGCGAGGTGTGCTATCGCGGGCGCGCGCTCAAGGTCGAATGGCTCGCCTCGGCCCCGCGCCGTCCTGCGATTATCGGGGAAGCCCTGCGGCTCGGCGGGCCGGAGGCGCGGCTTGAGACGCGCATCCGCCGCTGGCTGGAAGACGAGGCGCTGGCTCTGTGCGAGACCGATATGCGCGCCTATTGCGCGGCGGCGGGCCTTGATCCGGTCCCGGTCAGCCTCTCACGAGCCCAGAAGCGGTGGGGTTCGTGTTCTGACCGGCAACGCATCCGGATCAACTGGCGGCTGGTGCAAGCGCCCGATTTTGTGCGCCGCTCGGTGGTGGCCCATGAAGTCGCGCATCTGGTGCATTTTGATCACTCCCGCGCGTTCCACGCCCTGCTTGCGCGCATCTATGAAGGCGAGATTGCAGCCGCCGATCGTTGGCTGAAAGAACACGGGCGCAGCCTCTACGCTGCCTTCGGGTAGGCCCCGCATCGGCAAAGCAACTGGTCAGCGCGGCCATTCCTCCCTATATTGCCTTTCATGTTGTCCCGTTCGCGTTTCAACCCGACCCCGGGTCTGATTGATTTCTGGAATGAATTCCGGAAACCCAATCCCTATCGCTGGCCGATCCTTGGGGTCTCCGCGATTCCGGCCATGCTGATTCTTGGCTGGGCGCTCTCGCAAACCCATTTCAAGGAGCCAGAACGCCCGCGCGTGACCTACATCACCAGCTTTGCCGAAGATCGCACGATTGACGAGATCATCGCGTCCAATCTGGAAAATCAGGAAATCAAGGAATTGCGCGCGGCCAAGCAAGCCGAAATCGCCAAGGCCAAGCGGGATGCCTATATGGCGCTGGGCGCGGCGACCGGGTTGGATGTGAAGGAAATGGCGCGCAAGGCCGATGAACGCCGCGCCGCCGAGGAAGCCGCCGCAGAGGCCGAGCGCGCCGAACAGCGCGAACACTTTGCCAAGCTTCCCGCCGCCAGCGAAAGCGCCGCGCCATAGCGACCCCTGTCTCTGTCGATCACGACTGGATGGCCGCAGCCGCAAGGCTGGCAACCAGAGCACGCCCGCTTGCGCGGCCCAATCCCGGGGTAGCGGCCTTGGTGGTAGCGAACGGCTGCGTGCTGGGGCGTGGCTGGACCGCGGCAGGCGGCAGGCCCCATGCCGAGGCTGCTGCCCTTGCCGGCCTTTCGCCCGAAGCACTCGGCGCTGCGACTGTCTATGTCACGCTCGAACCCTGCGCCCACCAATCGCCCCGCGGCCCTGCCTGTGCTGATCTGATTGCCGCAGCCCGGCCAGCGCGCGTGGTGATCGGCCAGATCGATCCCGACCCGCGCACAGCGGGCAAAGGCCTTGCCCGGCTTGAGGCGGCACGAATCCCGACCACGCTGCTTGATGACGCTGCCTCGGCACACAGCCTTGCCGGATTTCTCACCCGTCAGCGTGTTGGAAGGCCCCATGTCACTCTGAAACTGGCAATCTCGCTGGATGGCTGCATTGCGCTTAACAATGGCACCAGCCAATGGATAACAGGTGAGGCCGCGCGCGCCCATTGCCACGCGATGCGCGCACGCAGCGATGCCATTCTGGTGGGCGGCGGGACATGGCGCTCTGATCGCCCGCGTCTGGATGTGCGGCTGCCGGGTCTGGAAGACCGCTCGCCGCGCCGCGTGGTGTTGACGCAGGGGACCGCACCTGACGGGGCCACCGCGATTGCCAGCCCGCAAGCCATCGCCAGCCTTGAAGGCGCACACTACCTCTATGTCGAAGGCGGCGCGTCCACGGCGGCGGCGTTCCTTGCTGCTGATCTGGTGGATGAACTCCATCTCTACCGCGCCCCGATTGTGATTGGCGATGGGTTAAGAGCGCTTGGCCCTGTGGGCCTTGCGCAACTCAGCGAGGCCCATGGACGCTGGCAACTTGCCGAAAGGCGGCAGCTTGGCAGCGACACGTTCGAAGCCTATTGGCGCAAGCGCACCCAAAGTTAAGGATCACCAGGCCCCATGTTCACCGGCATTGTCACCGCGATTGGCACCATCGAAAGCGCCGAGCAGCGCGGCGATTGGCGGATCCGCATTGCCGCCCCCCTCGATCCTGCGCGCATCGACATTGGCGCCTCGATTGCGTGCTCAGGCGTATGCCTGACAGTGGTCGATCGCGGCGGCGCGGCGGGTGATGCGTGGTTTGATGTCGATGTCTCGGGTGAGACTGTCAGCCGCACCGTTCAGGGGATGTGGCAGGCGGGCCGCCGCCTTAATCTCGAACCCTCCTTGCGCATGGGCGATGAACTGGGCGGTCACATCGTCACGGGCCATGTCGATTCGATTGGCGAGGTCGTGAAGGTCGCCCGCGAGGGCGGATCGTGGCAGGTCGCGGTGCGCGCACGGGCGGAAATGGCGCCTTTCATCGCCGAGAAAGGCTCCATCACAGTCGATGGCGTCTCGCTCACCGTGAATAATGTGCGCGACCGGGCCGATGGCGCTTGCGACTTTCTGCTCAACATCATCCCCCACACCGCCAGCGTCACCACTTTGGGCGATCTGGCCGAGGGCGCGCAGGTTAATCTCGAGATCGACGTGCTGGCGCGTTACCTCAAACGGATGCAGGGCCTCGCCGCGCGCGGTTAAGGGAGCGGCTACTGCCGCGCCCAAGCAACACGCTGTGCTCAGCCGGTCACCGCCGCCAGGGCTGCCACGAATTGCGGCAGATTGCCCATCGTCAGGCCCGCAATATTGATGCGGCCTGATGCGGCCATGTAGATGCCGTGATCCTCGCGCAGGGTCACGACCTCGTCCTTGGTCACCGGCACAATCGAAAACAGTCCATTCTGCGCGGCCAGCGGGGTGAGATCAATCCGCCCAGCTGTGCCCGCCTCGGCCAAAGCATCGCGCACGGCCCGCATCCGGCCACGCATTTCGTCAAGCTCTTCCAGCCACAGCTTAGTGAGATCAGGATCGCGCAAAATCAGGCGCACCGCCGCCGCGCCATGATCGGGCGGCATCGACCAGCTGGCCCGCGCCAGCGCGTTGGCGTTGGAGAAAATCGCATCAAGCCCCGCCGGGCTTTCGGCCAAAGCATAAAGCGCGCCGACGCGGTCGCGGTACATTCCGAAATTCTTGTCACACGAATAGGCGACGAGCGCCTCGGGCACCTTTTCAAGCACCGCGCGCATCCCGGCAGCGTCTTCCTCAAGCCCCTGCCCCAGCCCCTGATAGGCGGAATCGATGATCGGGAAAATGCCGGTCTCAGCAATCGCGTCTGCAATCGCGGCCCATTGTTCGAGGGTGTAATCAATCCCGGTGGGGTTGTGGCAGCAGCCATGCAGCAAGATCGCCTCATCGGGCCCGGCACTGCGGATTGCGTCCAGCACCGCATCGAGATTGGCCGTGCCATCAACGTTGGCGTGATCGAAAGTCGCCACCTCAAGATTGATGTCAGCCATGATCTGCGCGTGGTTGGGCCAGCTTGGCACGCCCATATGGACGCGCTTCACGCCTGCCTTTTGCGCAAGCGCCACCGCAAGCCGAACCGCGCCGGTTCCGCCCGGCGTCTGCATTCCCGAAATGCGCCCGCCCATGGTGGCATCCGCGCCGAAAATGTAAGGCATCAACGCATTGACGAAGCCCATATCGCCTTCGGGGCCGAGATAGGATTTGGAATCCTGTTCTTGCACCAGCCGCTGTTCGGCTGCCTTGATCGCGCGGAACACCGGGGTTGCGCCGTCTTCGGTGCGATAAACGCCCACGCCAAGGTCAATCTTGTCATCACGCGGATCGGCAGCGTGAAGGCGGATGAGGGCGAGCAGCGCATCAGGCGCCTGGGGACTGAGTCGGTTGAGCATAATGGCACGCCGCATGGCCCGATGTGCGCCGCTTCGCAACCGGCTTTTGGTAGGAAAGCGCCTTAGAACGGCACCCAGCGCTGCTTTTTGGAGAATTTCATGTAGCCCGCATTGATCCCCAGACGCAGACCCGCACCCATCCGGATGGGGATCAGCACCACATCGCCCTTGCGCAGGTAGCTGGCGTGCAAGCCTCCGATGAAATAGGCCTGCCCCTCCCCAGCCGGAAAGCGCGCGAACAGGTCCTCGCTGTCGTAAAGATTATAAACCAGCACAAAGGTGTTGGCCGCATTGGCCCCTGCATCAAAGCCCACCGAAGGCCCCGTCCAGTAAACTCGGCGCTCGCCTTCGACCTTGTGGTGCAACGTGCCCGAACCATAACGCGCGCCGACCACCAAAGCTCCGCCCGCTTCGCGTCCCACGATATAGCCATTGGGCCGACCCTGCTTGGCCAGCAGGCCTTCAATCATCTTGGCAAGCCCTTCTGCACCCTTGCCAAAGACGCCTTCGGCAGCGCCAATCAGGTCATCCTCGCCATAGGTTGCATCGTTCGCCTGAGCCTGAGAGGCGGCAGGCGCGGCAGGCGCGGCCGCAAAATCACCATCAGACCACGCTCCGACACCGGCATCAAGCGCAGGCGCAGGCGCAGGCGCAGCAGGCTGCGGCAAGGGCAGTTGCGGGGCGGCTTGCGGCGCGGCAAGATCAGCGTCGATCCCGCCATCCTGCGGGGCGGTGCGAAAAGCCTCATCGGGATCAAACCGTTCCATCCCTTGCGCGCCCGCCACACAAGCGCTTGCCAGACCACACGCAGCAAGCGTCCCCAGTACCAGCCGGAACAGCCAGCGAGGAGGTTCCAATGAGGCAGCATTCCAATATGTCATCCGGCAGCCTTTCACACGCGCTTGGGTCGCATTGCGGCAAGATCGAAAAGAATCCTCCACAACCGCTTGCGCAACACTGCGGCGCTGAAACGAATCAAAAATGCGCCGAGTTGTGACACCATCAAGCCGCGGGCATGAACAAGTCCGGAATTGTTCACCGACACCTCGCGGGAAGCTAGATGCAAGGTGTGAGGATTTTTTGCATCCCACCTTGCCGAGGCGTCGCTGCGTGCTTATAGCGCCCGCTTCGCGGCAGCGCAGGCTGCGCGGAGACGTGGGTGAGTGGCTGAAACCAGTTCCCTGCTAAGGAACCGTACTCTATCAGGGTACCGAGGGTTCGAATCCCTCCGTCTCCGCCAACATTCTCTGAAAATATTAAGTTTTCCCCTAAAAAGGGCCTCGTTCCCTGGACCGTTCCCCGATAGGCGCTTCGCTTGCCCGGTGCGGGCCTAATCGATCCACGCAACAAGGTCCGCAAATCGCTAGGATCACATTTGGGTCATCCCCTAGCACTACTTTGGCAGATTTCTGCGGATCATTCGCCGCCATCGTCTACGGCAATGAGGGCACGTTGGCGGCGGAGGCTGGCTGAGTTGGGTCAGGATTGCCTGCCTGATGGCAGGCAGGGTCGG
>Ga0213835_100173_pt1 | contig 78790 bp, 80 predicted proteins | sample SWPATP01_FD_160576 | JGI IMG/M metagenome (GOLD analysis project Ga0213835, IMG submission 160576) | Coastal seawater microbial communities from Marineland, Florida, United States - SWPA TP0 #1 | ecosystem: Environmental > Aquatic > Marine > Coastal | place: USA: Florida | collected 2016-08-05 | reverse complement strand
TACGCGACTGGACGGAGCTGCTGGCGGGCGACGAAGCCCTGGCTGCGGCCATCCTCGACCGCCTGCTGCACAAGGCCCACGTGCTCAACATCAAGGGGAGGAGCTACCGACTCAGAGACCTCGAAGCAACACTGACCCAGGCTCAGACCTGAGCCTCAACCCGGCCCGGGGTGCGTAAAGGTAGGTGTCGCCTTAGAGCGTAAATCTGGGTGTCGCTGGACACAGGCGAGGTGATCGAGCGCCGCGAGTACGAGCCCTACGGCCACCAGTTGACCCCGGCGCTGGCCGATGGGCCGGGCTACACCGGGCATGTGCAGGATGCGGCGACCGGGCTGACGTATATGCAGCAGCGGTACTTCGATCCGGAGCTGGGGTTGTTCTTGAGCATGGACCCAGTGACCGCATATGAAAGCCCTGTTGGTCACTTCAATCTGTATCGCTACGCAAATAACAATCCCTATCGATTTACTGATCCGGATGGACGTAATGCGGTAGCTGCCTTTGGAGGTCTGCTCCAAGAAAGCTGGAATGCGTTGAACGGCCGCGGATTTGATGGCCAGATGGTTCTTGGTGCGCTCAAGGACGGATACGACGGTGAGGGCGGCGGCTTCGCTCAAGCGGCTTTTGATGACGTTACGAGCTTTGTCCCCGCGGGTGCCCTTGCAGGCGGCGCTGTCAAGCTGACTCGAGTTCTTTCGGGAATTGCGCGTGCCGAGAGAATCGGCGATCTTGCGCAGATGTCAGGGATGCTTAGAGCGGCGGCGGCTGGCAAGGGAAACTTCGGCATTGGAAACGCAACGGCGAAGCAGGCGGACGCGATGGGCCGTGCATGGGTGGGCAAAGGTCACTCCGTTGCAAGCGATGGAAAGACTCTTGTCAGCAAGGATGGGTTACGACAGTACCGCCCGCCGTCGGAGAAGAGCAGCTCCCATGCGTCAACAGGCGTTCAAGCCAATTTTGAACAGCGGATAAAGCCTGAAGGCCGATGGCAGAGTAACGCCCACTTGGACATCGTAAAATGAGGTTGAAAATGCGTGCCGAACTTAAATCACTTCACTCACCTGATGCTGATTTACCAACCTATGTTCCCCTTGATCCGAGCTCGTTCTCATTGTTGGTCCAGGCAATGATTGGTCCGGCAGGGAGCGTCGCAGAAGAGTCCTTCGATCTGGTGCTCTGCACTCCTGATTGGCTTCGCTCCCAATGTTCGCAGGACCGGAAGCCGCTTTTTGGGGCGCAGCATTTGATCGTCAATCACTACGATTACGAACAAGTCCGATCATCGATAGCCGACCTGTGCAGCTCGATTGAGGGCAGTGATTGGGCTGAAGTCGCGTCCAAGCTCAACGTTTACGCGTCCTGGGAGTTTGCAAACTACGTTTCAGAACCGTAGGGCGGGTCTCGACCCGTCAACGTGAAGCCCAAGCAACAAGCCCGCCGTTCGGCGGGCTTGTTGCTTCCGGACTCAGCGTCGAGTTCAACCGTGAATCTGCGCGAGCTGCTTGGTTCGGTGCTTGACGATGAGGCAACTACAAGGGATTGGGTTCATCTACCGGCGGATTCAACCTCGAAGCGCAACGCCCGGCGCATCGGTTGGCACAAAGGAAATCCAATTCGACGAAGGCGCGACCCCTCCGGCCGCGATACCACTCACCCCCGGCTGGCGAACACCGTGATCTCTTCGCGGTCGTGGTAGAGCTGCCGGGCCGCGAGCTGCTTCAGCGGGCCGGCGTTCTCGCGCACGTGCTCCAGGCAGCGCACGGTCTCCTCCCAGCGCTTCTTCATCGGCAGCTTCAGGTTGAAGATCGCGTGCCGGCACCAGCCGTTGGCCAGCCAGGTGGCCATGCGGTCGGCGACGCGGATGGGCTGCTCGACCATGTCGCAGACCAGCCAGTCCAGCGGCTTGGGCGGCTGCCAGCGGAAGCCGTCGGCGCGGTGGTGTTCGATGACGCCGGTGTCCATCGCCGAGGCGGCCATGGGGCCGTTGTCGACGGCGTGCACGCGCAGGTGGTGGCGGGCCAGCACCCAGCTCCAGCCGCCCGGCGCCGCGCCCAGGTCGGCGGCCTGCTGGCCGGGCACCAGCCAGCGCTCGCGCTGGGCCTCGTCCAGGAAGGTCAGCAGCGCCTCCTCCAGCTTGGCCGCCGAGCGCGAGGGGGCGCCGGCGGGCAGGCGCAGCCGCGGGATGCCCATCGGCCAGGGTGAGCTGTCGTCGGTGCGCGCCTCGCACAGCAGCAGGTCGGTGCCGCCCAGCAGGACGACGTGCAGCCGCGGGCGCCGGGTGTCGTCGCGCGCGGGCATCCGCCCGGCCTTGCGCAGCGCCGGGCGCAGCGCGTTGCCCAGCGAACGCGCCAGGGCGGCCAGCGGGCGGGTGGCGTCGCCGTCGGGGTGCTCCACGCGCACCTCGCCCCACTTGCGGTCCGGCAGCGCGGCCAGGATCGGGCCGATGCGGTCGGCCGGGTCGAGGTCCTGCAGGCGGGCGATCAGCGCGCACTTCTGGCGCACGAAGACCAGGCCGCTGAACGGCAGCGCGGCGGACACCGCCAGGCTGTCGGTGTCGCCGGTGCCCAGCCACTGCACCAGTCCGCTGCCGGTGTCGGCGCGCACGTAGCCGTGCAGGCCCTGCTCGGCGCTGCGGTGCATCAGCTCGGCGGCCAGCTCCGGTTCGAAGCCCGGTCGGCACAGGCAGGCCAGGCCGGTGAGCGGGGTGGCCATTCAGTACACCCGGCCGGACTGGCGGGCGTACTGCCGCAGCGCGTCGCAGGCGTGCTCGCGCAGCAGGTCGCGGGTGACGCGGATGCCGCGCTGCTCCAGCTCGCCGACCCAGTCGGCCGGCAGCGGGCCCTCGTCGAAGCCGGCCAGCGACATCACGTCCTCGGCGCGGGCGCCGACCAGCAACCGGTCGATGCCGGCCCAGATGCTGGCCCCGAAGCACATGCAGCACGGCTGTGCCGAGGTGGCCAGGGTCATCGGCGAGCCGGCCTCGTTGAGCCGGGTCACGCCCAGGCGCTGCTGGGCAAGCATGAAGGCCATCGTCTCGGCATGGGCGACCGAGGCGTTCTGCGGCACGGCGCGGTTCACCGCCGCGGCGACGATGCGGTCGTCGGGGCCGAACACCACCGCGCCGAACGGGCCACCGGTGCCGTGCTCGACGTTCAGGCGCGAGAGCTGGATGGCCAGGGCGACCTTGGGCTCGTCGCCGCCGTACACGCGCGCGGTGTCGACCGCCTCGTGGATCCAGGCGGGCAGGGCCAGGTGGACCTGGCCGGGAACCGTCGTCACTCGATCTCGATCCGGTAGGGGTGGCCGCCGCCGTCGGCGGCCTCGCAGCGGCCGTCCACGCAGCTGCAGGCGCTGATCTCGGGAAAGCCGCAGACGCTGGACATGCCCGCCTCGCGGCAGCGTTCCATCACCAGGTCGGGGAAGGTGGGGCTGTCGACGTTGACGCAGGCGGGGTAGTAGCCGCAGCAGTTGCCGACGTTCTTGACCGTGCAGTCGGCGTCGGTGCTGCAGCTGTAGTCGACGCGGTGGTCGACGCTGTCGGACTGGCCGACGCTGCCCAGCGCCGGCGGCGGCAGGCCCGCATCCATCGGCGGCGCCGGGGCCGGGGCCGCGCAGGCGGCCAGCAGGGGCAGCATCAGCAGCAGGAGGGCGGCGAATCGGCGCATGGTCCGGACTCCGTGTCGGTGGGAACGCCAGCTTAGCCGAAGCCTGCGGCCACCGGCCGCAGGCTTCCGGCTCAGGCCCGCTTCGCCCAGGTGTCGCGCAGGCCCACGGTGCGGTTGAACACCGGGGACTGGACGCTGTGGTCGTGGCGGTCGGCGACGAAGTAGCCCAGGCGCTCGAACTGGATGCTGGACTCCGCCGGCGTGGTCGCCGCGGCAGGCTCCACCCAGCCGCGCACGACGCGCTTGGACTCGGGGTTCATGTGGTCGCGGTAGTCGCCCTCGCCGGCGTCGGGGTCGGGCACCGCGAACAGGCGGTCGTAGAGGCGGATCTCCGCGGCCACGGCGTGCCGCGCCGACACCCAGTGGATGGTGCCCTTGACCTTGCGGTTGGCCTCCGGCTGCCCGGGGCGGGTCTGCGGGTCCAGGCTGCAGCGCAGCTCGACCACCGCCTCGCCGTCCTTCACCACCGCCTCGCAGCGCACGATGCCCACGCCGCGCAGGCGCACCTCGCCATCGGGCTTGAGCCGGTGGAAGCCCTTGGGCGGCTCCTCGGCGAAGTCGTCGGCCTCGATCCACACCTCGCGCGAGAACGGCACCGACCGCTCGCCGAAGGACGGGTCCTTGGGGTGGTTGGGGAAGCGCAGCTGCTCGTCGTGGTCGTCGGGCAGGTTGGTGATCACCAGCTTCAGCGGCGCGACCACGCCCATGCGGCGCGGGGCGCGGGCGTCGAGGTCGTCGCGCACGCAGCCCTCCAGCACGCCGAAGTCGATCAGACTGTTCTGCTTGGAGATGCCGATGCGGCGGGCGAAGAGCTGCAGCGAGCCGGGCGTGAAGCCGCGCCGACGCAGGCCCTGGATGGTCGGCAGGCGCGGGTCGTCCCAGCCGTCGACCAGGCCCTCGGTGACCAGGGCCATCAGCTTGCGCTTGGAGGTGACGGTGTAGTTGATGTTCAGGCGCGAGAATTCGATCTGCCGGGGCACCGCGGCCTGGTCGGGCAGGCCGCGCTCGCGCAGCGGCGCCAGCAGTTCGGGGTGGCCGGCGAGGTCGACCTTCGCCACGAACCAGTCGTACAGCGGCCGGTGGTCCTCGAACTCCAGCGTGCACAGCGAGTGGGTGATGCCCTCGATGGCGTCGCCCAGGCAGTGGGCGTAGTCGTACATCGGGTAGATGCACCAGGCCTCGCCGGTGTTCTGGTGGGCGACGTGCTTGATCCGGTAGATGGCCGGGTCGCGCAGGTTGATGTTGCCGCTGGCCATGTCGATCTTCGCGCGCAGGGTGCGCGAGCCGTCGGGGAACTCGCCGGCGCGCATGCGTCGCAGCAGGTCCAGGTTCTCCTCGACGCTGCGGTCGCGGAACGGCGAGGGCCGGCCGGGCTCGGTCAGGGTGCCGCGGTACTCGCGCACCTGCTCGGCGGTCAGGTCGCAGACGAAGGCCAGGCCGTCGCCGACCAGCTTCTCCGCGGCCAGGTAGAAGACCTCGAAATAGTCCGAAGCGTGACGCAGTTCCCGCCACTGGAAGCCCAGCCAGCGTACATCCTCCTTGATGGCCTCGACGTACTCGGGGTCTTCCTTCGCCGGGTTGGTGTCGTCGAAGCGCAGGTTGCACACGCCGTCGAACTCGGCGGCGACGCCGAAGTTCAGGCAGATGGACTTGGCATGGCCGATGTGGAGGTAGCCATTGGGCTCGGGCGGGAAACGCGTGCGGACCGCATCGTGGCGTCCCTGCGCCAGGTCGTCGCGGACGATCTGGCGGATGAAGTCGTTGCGGGTGCCGGCCTCGGCGGAGTCGTTCGGGGTCTCGGGGTCGGTCATGGGCTCGGGCAGCGTCGCGGTGAGCCGGCAAGTGTATCGCCTGCCGGGCCTTCGCGCGGCCTTCCGTCCGCCGGGGTATGCTCGGCAGTCGGTTGCGCGCCGGGGGGTGCGGGCTGGCAGGGGGGATCGCATGCGGGTGGTCTACGAGGCGGAGAACACGATCGATGCGCACCTGGTGCGCGCCTGGCTGCAGCAGGCCGGCCTCGACCCCTGGATCCGCGGGGAACTGCTCGGTGGGGGCATCGGCGAACTGCCCGCCCACGGCCTGGTCGCGGTGTGCGTGCCGGTCGACCAGGTCGAGCGCGCCGGCGAGGTCATCGCCGAGCTGCGCTCGATCCGCGAGCGCGGGGACGCCCTCGACGGGGCCACCGACGGTGACGGGGCGTCGGACGACGCCGACGGGCTGGACGGCGACGGGGACGGGTGGCTGAAGGCATGAGCCCGGGGCTGGCCACGTGGCGCGCGCACGGACCGGCGACGTGGTGGGCCGGCCTGCTGTGCGCGCTGTGCCTGCAGGCGGTGGCCCTGGCGGCGTCCGGTGCCGCCGAACCCGAGGTGTCGGTCGTGGAGACCGACCAGGCGCTTCAGGCGGTCGAGGTCCTGGCCGGCGGGGCGGGCACCTTCCGCCCGGCCTCGACCCGCGGGCTGCCGGTCGGCGGCGACCCGGACCGGACCTGGTGGGTGCGCGTCGTGCCCGCGGCCGGGATGGCCGACCCGGTGCTGTGGGTGGAGCGCTCGGCGATCGGGTCGCTGCGCCTGCACCCGGGCAACGGCGGTGCGGTGCAGGAGGCCGCGTTCTTCGCGCCTTCGGGTTCCGACCCCCTGCTGTTCGGCGCCTTCGTGTTCGAGCCCGGCGCGGTCCGCCCGGGCTCGCCGCTGCTGCTGGAGATCCGCGGCGCCTCGGAGGTGCCGCTGACGCTGCGGCTCAAGGACCGCCGCGAGGCCGCCGCCGAGGACCGCTTCCGGGCCCTGATGTTCAGCGCGCTGTACGCGGTGCTCACGGTGCTGGCGCTGCTGTCGCTGGCCAGCTACGTGGCGCTGCGCGATGCGTCCTGGCTGGGGCTTGCCGCCTTCGCCTCGGCCAGCCTGCTGGCCCTGCTGGGCCACAACGGCCACCTCTACGCGCTGCCGTTCAACGGCCTGCTGGGTCCGCTGGGCGCCGGCGGGCTGCTGGCGGTGTATGCCCTGCTGGGCGCGGCGATCCTGCTGCTGACCCGGCAGTTCCTGGCCCTGGAGCGGGTGTCGCTGCGGCTGTCTCGTGGCTTCGCGGTGGCCCTGTACAGCCTGCTGGCCCTGGCGGTGGTGGCCAGCCTGGTGCCGCAGGCGGCGATGGCCGGCGTGCAGTGGTCGGTCCGCGCCGGCCTGGCGGCCAGCGTGCTCATGGCGCTGTGGGCCTCGGTGGCCGCGATGCGCCTCGCGCAGCCGCTGGGTCGTCCGCTGCTGGTGGTGTGGCTGGGCGTGGCGGTGCTGGGGCTGCTGGCGGCGCTGGCCGGCTGGGGCCTGGTCGCCGACAACCTGCTCACCCGCTACGGCGGCCAGTTCGGGCTGACCGCGGCCGGCTTCCTGTTCGCGATGGCGCAGGCCGACCGGATGATCGAGTTCCGCCGCTCGCGCGACCGCAGCCGCCAGGACAAGGTCCGTGCCGATGCCGACCTGAAGGTCGAGCAGGTCCGCCGCCGCTTCGTCGAGGAACTGCACACCGGCATGCGCGGGGCCGACACCAGCGACGTGGAGTGGCTGGCCTTCCGGCGCCTGCTGGAGTCGGTGCGCACGCTGATGCCGCAGCAGGGGGCGGCGGTGATCGCCTTCGGCTACCACGGCCTGGACCTGTTGCTGGCCGAGCCGCTGGGGTTGCAGAAGGAGTACACCCGGCTGCTGTCGCGGCGCGGAGCGACCATCAAGGGCCTGTGCCGCTCGCGCAAGGCGGTGCCGCTGATCCTGGAGGAGATCGCGCTCGACGACGGCAGCGTGGTCCCCGGCGGCGTGTTCGCCGTGGTGCCGCTGCAGATCCCCAAGCCGGGCTGGGGCGTGCTGCTGGTGCGCCGCGAGGACGGCAGCGGCTTCGAGCCCGGGGAACTGCAGCTGCTCTCGGAGTTTGCCCAGGCCGCGGTGCACGCCGCCGACGAGGCCGCCGCGGCGGTGGACCTGCGCCGTCGGGCCGAGCTCGACCCGCTGACCGGGGCACTGAACCGGCGCGCGATGGACGGCCGCCTGGCCGCCAGCGTCGAGCGTGCCCACGCCGAGCGCCGTCCGCTGGCCGTGCTCTTCGCCGACATCGACCACTTCAAGCAGGTCAACGACCGCCACGGCCACGCCGTCGGCGACGACTGCCTGCGCATGGCGTCGGACTGCATCCGCCGCCACCTGGGCAAGGACGACCTGTTCGGGCGCTACGGCGGCGAGGAGTTCATCATCGTGCTGCCCGACCGCACGCCCGACCAGGCCCGCGAACTGGCCGAGAAGATCCGCCAGGCGCTGGCGAAGCTGGTGGTGGTCGGCGAGGTCAACGTCAGCTTCACCGCCAGCATCGGCCTGGCCTCGCGGCTGCCCTCGGAGAAGCGTCCCGGGCCGATCGTGGAGCGGGCCGACAAGGCGCTCTACCAGGCCAAGCGCGGCGGCCGCAACCGCGTGCAGGTCGCCGCCACCCACGGGCTGGGTGCCGAGCTGGGCGAGGTCGGGCCCTACTGACGGGGTCTTGTGCGCGGCCGGCGCCGGTGGAAGCATTGGCCGTCCCCCGCCGGAAGCCGCCATGCCGACCCTGGTCATCGCCAACAAGAACTACTCCTCGTGGTCGCTGCGGCCGTGGTTGCTGCTGCGCGTTTTCGACGTCGACTTCGAGGAGCTGAAGCTGGGCCTGGGCACCGACGGCTTCCGCGCGCGCATCGGCGAGCTTTCGCCCAGCGGCCGGGTGCCGGTGCTGCACCACGGCGACCGGGTGGTCTGGGACTCGCTGGCGATCTGCGAGTACATCAACGAGACCTGGCTCGACGGCCGCGGATGGCCGGCCGAGCCGGGCCTGCGTGCACTCGCGCGCAGCGCCGCCTGCGAGATGCACGCCGGCTTCGAGGCCCTGCGCGCGCAGCTGCCGATGAACTGCGCGCGGCGGCCGGACGGCTACCGCTGGACGTCGGATGCCGCACGCGACATCGACCGGGTCTGCGCCCTGTGGGCGGACCTGCGCCGTGCGTCCGGCCGCGGGCCCTTCCTGTGCGGCGACTTCGGCATCGTCGATGCGATGTTCGCGCCGGTCGCCGTCCGCTTCCGCGGCTACGGCGTCACGACCGGCCCGGAGGCGCGCGAGTACATCGACCGCCTGCTGTCGCTGCCGGCGATGCGCGAATGGATCGCCGCCGGCGTGGCCGAGCCCGAGCGGCTGGAGCACTACGAGAGCCTGGCGTGAGCAGCTCGCGCCCGGCGCTGTGGATGCTGGTCGCCGGCGCGGCGCTGATCTCCACCACCGGGGTGCTGGTGCGCTACGCCGACGTGCCGCCGACGGTGTCGGCGTTCTGGCGCATGGCCTTCGGCGGGGCGATGCTCGCCGCCTTCCTGGTGCTGGCCCGGCAGTGGATCCGCGCCTCGTGGAAGGACTGGTACTGGATGCTGTTCCCGGCGGCCTTCTTCGCCGCCGACCTGTTCCTCTGGCACCGCAGCATCATCGCCGTGGGCCCGGGCCTGGCCACGCTGCTGGCGAACTTCCAGGTCTTCCTGATGGCCGCGGCGGGCTGGTGGCTGTACCGCGAGCGCCTGGGGCCGCGCTACATCGGCGGCCTGGTGCTGGCCTTCGCCGGGCTGTGGCTGCTGGTGGGGCTGGACTGGGGCGGCTTCGAGAGCGGCTACCGGATCGGCGTCGTGCTGGGCCTGCTCACCGGCGTCGCCTACGCCGGCTACATGCTCAGCCTGCGCCATGTCCAGCGCGAGCACAGCCGCCTGCCGCCGGCGCAGCTGCTGGCGATGAGTTCGCTGCTGTGCGCGGCGATGCTGGCGGGCTCGGTGGCGGTGGAGGGGGCCTCGTTCGCCATTCCCGACGCCGGTTCGCTGACCGCCCTGCTGGCGCTGGGCCTGGTCGGCCAGTGCCTGGGCTGGGTGCTGATCGCGCGCGCCATGCCCCAGCTCAAGGCCTCGGTGGTCGGCCTGGTGCTGCTGCTGCAGCCCTCGCTGGCCTTCCTGCAGGACGTGGTCCTGTTCGACCGGGTCACCCGGCCGGTGGAGTGGCTGGGGGTGGTGCTGTCGCTGGCGGGCATCTTCCTGGGCACGCTCAAGGCGGCGCGCGCGACCCGCGAGGTGGCGCCGCCGCCTCTGGTCTCCACCCCGTCTTCAGATGCGGCTGGCGAGACTTCAGGCGACCCCCCGGGGAGCCGCTGACATGATCGGAATCGGTGCCTTCAAACAACGCCTGCCCAGCCCCGAACAGGCCCTGCCCGGGCGCGAGGAACCGATGCCGGTGGCGCCGGTCCACGCCGTGCTGGGCACGCCGATGCGGGGCGGGTTCCCCGGCTGCGAGCAGGTGCATTTCGCGATGGGCTGCTTCTGGGGCGCCGAGCGCCTGTTCTGGGGCCTGCCCGGGGTGGTCGCCACCGCCGTGGGCTACGCCGGGGGCTACACGCCCAACCCCAACTACCGCGAGGTGTGCTCGGGCCAGACCGGCCACACCGAGGCGGTGCGCGTGGTCTACGACCCCGCGCGCATCGGCTTCGACCGGCTGCTGAAGGTGTTCTGGGAGGGCCACGACCCGACCCAGGGCATGCGCCAGGGCAACGACCAGGGCACCCAGTACCGCTCGGCCATCCACTGCTACACCGCCGGACAGTACGCCCGGGCCGAGGCCAGCGCCCGCGCCTTCCAGCAGGCGCTGCAGCAGCGCGGTCTGGGCGCGCTGACCACCGAGCTTCGGCACCCGGCGCCGGTGTTCTACTTCGCCGAGGACGAGCACCAGCAGTACCTGCACAAGAACCCCGGCGGGTACTGCGGCCTGGGTGGCACCGGCGTGGCCTGTCCGGTGGGCCTGTCGGGCGACTGAAGCCGGCGCCGCGACTAGCGGTGCAGGTCGCCGGAGGCCTCGGGCTGGTAGTCGATGGCATCGACCTGCAGCGACAGCGTGCGCCCGCCCGGTCCCGGCCATTCGATCCGGTCACCGGTCCGCAGGCCCAGCAGGGCGGTGCCCACCGGCGCCAGCACCGACACCCGGCCGGCATCGCGGTCGGCGCGTTCGGGATACACCAGGGTGAAGGTGTGGCGGGTGCCGCTGGCGGTGTCCACGCAGCTGACCTGCGAGTTCATCGTGACCACATCGGCCGGCATCTGCGCCGGCGGCAGCACGTCGGCCCGGTCGAGCTCCTCGCGCAGGCCGGCGGCGCCCGGGTGGGCGGCGTTGGCGGGCTGTTCGAGCAGGGCCTCGAGGCGCTCGAGGTCCAGCGTGGACAGGGTGATCGGGGGACGCGGGGTGCTCATGGGGGGGCTCCGATGAAAAAAACGGGCGGCGTGTGGCCACGCCGCCCGCTGGATGGGGTTTGGTGCCCAATCTAGCGCCGAACGCGGGCCGCTTCAATCCGTTGCGCGTCGTCCCGGGTGCGGTGGTGCAGCGGCGTCGGCGGCCGGTGCGTCGGTGGGGGCCGGGCCGGTCGAGAACAGGTCCTGCGGGAGTTCGGCGAACACCGCGGCGAGCTTGCGCAGGAAGCCCGACATCGCCGAGCTGCGCCGCCAGACCATGGCGATCTGTCGGCTGGGCGCGCGCCCGGAGAACGGCACCAGGCGCATCGCATCCGAATGCGGCACCGGCGGCTTGACCGCCAGCGAGGGCAGCAGGGTGATGCCCACGTTGGCGGCGACCATCTGCCGCAGCGTCTCCAGGCTGGTGGCCCGGAAGCCGGTCTTCTCGCCGGCGCCGGCCAGCTGGCACACGTCCAGGGCCTGGTCGCGCAGGCAGTGGCCGTCCTCGAGCAGCAGCAGGCTTTCCGAGGCGAGGTCCTGGAGGCTGAGCCGCTGGCGCGAGGCCAGCGGATGCTGCTCGGGCACCGCCAGCACGAAGGGCTCCTCGAACAGCGGCTCGATGTGCAGCTGGTCGTCGTGCAGGGGCAGGGCCAGCACGCCGGCGTCCAGGCGCCCCTCGCGCAGGCGCGAGAGGATCACCTCGGTCTTCTCCTCCACCAGCAGCAGTTCCAGCTTCGGGAACCGGCGCCGCAGCAGCGGCACCACATGCGGCAGCAGGTAGGGGCCCAGGGTCGGGAACAGGCCCAGCTTCACCGTGCCCGCCTCGGGGTCGCAGGCGCGGCGGGCGGCCTCGCGCAGCTGGTCGACCTGGTCGAGGATCACGCGGGCGCGCTCGGCGATGTCGGCGCCGATCGGGGTGAGCATCACCCGCCGGGGCGCACGTTCGACCAGCGGCACGCCGAGCTCGTCCTCGAGCTTGCGGATCTGGGTGGACAGGGTCGGCTGGCTGACGTGGCTGGCCTCCGCGGCGCGGCCGAAGTGGCGGTGCTCGGCGAGCGCCACGAGGTAGCGCAGGTCGCGGATGTTCATGTCCTGTCCGTTCCAGCTATCGAAACCCCAGTCTACGATTTCCGGGGTCAATGAAAAGGGGCGCGGCCAACACGGCCGCGCCCCCGGGTGATGACGCCGCTGGCCCGCCTCAGGCGGCCTCGGCGGACGCCTCCTTGCGGGCCGCTGTGGCCGGGGCCTGGCGGATCAGGTGGTCGAAGGCACCCAGGGCCGCCCTGGAGCCCTCGCCCATGGCGATGATGATCTGCTTGTAGGGCGTCGTGGTCGCGTCGCCGGCGGCGAACACCCCCGGCAGCGAGGTGCGGCCGTGGTTGTCGACCTCGATCTCGCCCCGGGCCGAGAGCTTGACGGCATCGCCGAGCCACTCGGTGTTGGGCAGCAGGCCGATCTGCACGAACACCCCCTCCAGCTCGACGGTGCGCGACCGGCCCGAGGCGCGGTCGGTGTAGACCAGGCCGTTGACGCGCTGGCCGTCGCCGGTCACCTCGGTGGTCTGGGCGTTCACGATCACCTCGACGTTGGGTAGGCTGCGCAGCTTGCGCTGCAGGACCTCGTCGGCGCGAAGCGCGGTGTCGAACTCCAGCAGCGTCACCTTCGCCACCAGGCCGGCGAGGTCGATGGCCGCCTCGACGCCGGAGTTGCCGCCGCCGATCACCGCCACGCGCTTGCCCTTGAACAGCGGACCGTCGCAGTGCGGGCAGTAGGCCACGCCCTTGTTGCGGTACTGCGCCTCGCCGGGGACGCCCAGCTCGCGCCAGCGCGCGCCGGTGGACAGCACCACCGTCTTCGCCTTCAGCGAACCGCCGGAGGCGAAGCGGACCTCGTGCAGGCCGTCGGCACCGGCCGGGACCAGGGCCTCGGCGCGCTGCAGGTTCATGATGTCGACCTCGTACTGGCGCACGTGCGCCTCGAGCTGCCTCGCCAGCACCGGGCCCTCGGTCTCCTGGACGGAGATGAAGTTCTCGATCGAGAGCGTGTCCAGGACCTGGCCACCGAAGCGCTCGGCGGCCACGCCGGTGCGGATGCCCTTGCGGGCGGCGTAGATGGCCGCGGCCGCGCCGGCCGGGCCGCCGCCGACCACCAGCACGTCGAAGGCCTCCTTGCCGGCCATCTTCGCCGCCTCGCGCTTCGCCGCGCCGGTGTCCAGGCGGGCGAGGATCTCCTCGACGCCCTTGCGGCCGGAGTCGAAGGACTCGCCATTGAGCCAGATCGCCGGCACCGACAGGATCTGCCGGGACTCGACCTCGTCCTGGAACAGCGCCCCATCGATGGCGACGTGGCGGATGCGCGGGTTGATCACGCTCATCACGTTCAGCGCCTGCACCACGTCGGGGCAGTTCTGGCAGGACAGGGAGAAATAGGTCTCGAACCGGTAGTCGCCGTCGAGGGCGCGGATCTGCTCCACGACCTCCGGCGGCAGCTTCGGCGGGTGGCCGCCGACCTGCAGCAGGGCGAGCACCAGCGAGGTGAATTCATGGCCCATCGGCAGCCCGGCGAAGCGCACGCCGATGTCGGTGCCCACGCGGTTGATCGCGAACGAGGGCACCCGGTCGTCGTCGTTGGCCAGGCGGAAGGAGACCTTGTCGGAGAGCCCGGCGATGTCCTCGAGCAGGCCGCGCAACTCGGCGGACTTGTCGCCATCGTCCAGGGACGCCGCCAGCTCGATGGGCTGCGCGACCTTCTCCAGGTAGGCCTTGAGTTGGTTCTTCAGGTCGGTGTCGAGCATTGCAGACTCCTTTCGCTGGGCAAAAAAAGGGCGGGGTGACCGGGAAATCACCCCGCCGGACCCCTCGTGGAGGGGTGGGGGAGCGCCCTCCCGAAGGAGGGCAGGGGAGCGTGGACCCCGTTGAAACGCTTAGATCTTGCCGACCAGGTCCAGCGACGGCTTCAGGGTGGCGGCGCCTTCCTGCCACTTCGCCGGGCAGACCTCGCCCGGATTGGCGGCGATGTACTGGGCGGCGCGCACCTTGCGCAGCAGCTCGCCGGCCTCGCGGCCGATGCCGTTGTCGTTGACCTCGGCGACCTTGACCTGCAGGTCCGGGTTGATGACGAAGGTGCCGCGCAGGGCCAGGCCCTCGTCCTCGATCATCACGCCGAAGGCGCGCGCCAGGCGGCCGGTCGGGTCACCCACCAGCGGGTAGTTGACCTTCTTGATGGCCTCGGAGGTGTCGTGCCAGGCCTTGTGGGCGAAGTGGGTGTCGGTGGAGATGCCGTAGATCTGCACGCCGAGCTTCTGGAACTCCTCGTAGCGCTCGGCCAGGTCCTCGAGCTCGGTCGGGCATACGAAGGTGAAGTCGGCCGGGTAGAAGAAGAAGACCGACCACTGGCCCTTGAGGTCCGCTTCGGTCACTTCGACGAACTTGCCGTTGTGGTAGGCGGTGGCCTTGAACGGCTGGATTTCGGTGTTGATCAAAGACATCGGATCATCCTTTGGGTTGGGGTGGGTGGTTTGGTTTGAAGTCGGGACCCATGCTATCGACCATGCTGCGATCGCACAAATGAATTGATTAAATCGCTGCTATAGGCATAGCCTATCACGTGGTCTGCGGCTGGGCGGCCGCGTTCATCAATGTCGCGGCGGGCGCCGTGAATTCAAGCCCGGGTCTATGGAAACGTTCAGTCGGGATCGGCGGCGTGGATGAAATCGCGCATCGGGTCGCGCACATCCGCCAGCCGCTCGGCGCGCAGGCCGGCCAGCAGCCGGATGTGCCCGACGCCCTCGATGATGCGGAGCGTGACGGGCACGTCGTTTTGCTGCAGTGCCGCAGCCAGTGAACGGCTGTTGCGCAGTTCCACCAGACGGTCCGCGTCGCCATGGATGAGCAGGCTGCGGGGGGCGTCGGGACCCACGTGCCGGACCGGCAGGGCGTCGAGCTGGCGCTCGGGGTCACGGCCGAAGACCTCGACCAGGTCGGGGTCGTCGCTGGGCAGGAAGTCGTAGGGGCCGGCCAGGCCGATGAACCCGTCCACGGCGGTCCCCGGGACATCCTCCTGCCCGAGCCAGCGCGCCTCCAGGGCCAGCATCGCGGCGATGTGCGCCCCGGCGGAGTGCCCGGCCAGCACGATCCGGTCGGGATCGCCGCCCAGGCCGGCGGCATTGGCCCGGGCCCAGGCCACGGCGCGGGCGGCGTCCTCGACGAAGCCGGGGAACGGGGTGTCGGGCGCCTTGCGGTAATCGGGGATGATCACCAGCACGCCTTCGGCAGACAGCGCCTCGCCGACGAAGCGGTAGTCGCCACGCTCGCCGCCGGTCCAGCTGCCGCCGTAGAAGAAGACCAGCACCGGCGCCGGCCGCGCCCCGTGCCCGGCGTCGGGGGGCGTGTAGGCATCCAGCGCCAGGCCGCGGCCGGGGTCGAAGACGTGCCGCTGGGGCGGGGGCGCTTCCAGGCCGCTGTTGAGCGCGGAGAAGAACAGGCTGCCGCAGGCCGACAGCACCAGGGCCATCGCCAGCACGAGCAGGCTTCGGGGGAGTGACGCGGCGTCGGGTCGTTTCATCCCCGTATCATTGCCGCTGGCCCGTGTCGGGGCCGTCACGGGAGTCGCCGATGGTGCCAGTGGATGTCCGGACCACCCTGATCCAGGCGGCCTCGCGCATCGGTGGGGAATCGGCCCGGCTGGACGCCGAGCTGCTGGCCTGCGGGGCGCTGGGCTGCAGCCGCGCCTGGCTTTTCGCCCACGGCGACGATCCCTGGCCCTCGCGGGCGCAGCCGCGCTTCGAGGACTGGGTCCGGCGCCGCGCCGCCGGCGAGCCGGTGGCCCATCTGCTGGGCCGGCGCGCGTTCTGGACGCTGGAGCTGGACGTGGATGCCAGCACCCTGATCCCGCGCCCGGACACCGAGCGCCTGGTCGAGGCCGCGCTGGCCCGCCTGGCGCCCGGCAGCGACCTGTCCGTCGCCGACCTGGGGACCGGCACCGGTGCGATCGCCCTGGCGCTGGCGCGGGAGCGACCGAAGCTGGCGGTGGTCGCCACCGACCGCAGCGAGCCGGCGCTTGCGCTGGCCCGCGCCAACGCGGCCCGGCTGGGGCTGGGGCGGGTCGAGTTCCTGGCCGGCGACTGGTTCGCGCCGCTGGCCGGCCGCCGCTTCGGTCTGGTGGTGTCCAACCCGCCCTACATCGCCGAGGACGACGGCCACCTGCAGCAGGGCGACGTGCGCTTCGAGCCGCGCTCGGCGCTGGTGGCCGGCCGCGACGGCCTCGACGACCTGCGCCGGATCGCCCGCGACGCGCCGGCCCACCTGCAGCCCGGCGGTTGGCTGATGGTCGAGCACGGCCACGACCAGGGCGAGGCCGTGCGCGGCCAGTTCGCCGCGGCCGGCCTGCGCGAGGTGCGCACCCTGCGCGACCTCGGCGACCGCGACCGGGTCACCGAGGGCAGGATGCCGGACTGAGCCCTCAGCCGGTGGCGGCTTCGCCCCGGCGACGGCGATCCAGCGCCGGCCAGCGCGCCAGCACCGCCCGGCGGATGCCGGATGCGTCGAGCCCGGCTTCGGCCAGCAGTTCCTCGCGGGTGCCGTGGTCCTGGAAGCGGTCGGGCAGGCCCAGGTGCAGGACCGGGACCGTGATGCCCTCGGCGGCCAGCAGCTCGGCCACCGCGCTGCCGGCGCCACCGGCCACGACGTTGTCCTCCAGGGTCACGAAGCCCTCGTGCGTGCCGGCCAGCCGCAGCACCAGCTCGCGGTCCAGCGGTTTCACGAAGCGCATGTTCACCAGGGTCAGGCCCAGCTCCTCGGCCACCGCCTGCGCGGTCGGCACCACCGCCCCGAAGGCCAGCAGGGCCAGCGGCCCGCCCTCCCGGCGAAGCTCGGCGCGGCCGACCGGCAGCGTGTCGAGGTCGGTCCCGACCGCCACGCCCGGGCCGCTGCCACGCGGGTAACGCACCGCCGCCGGGCCCGGGTGGTGGAAGCCGGTGCTGAGCATGCGCCGGCACTCCGCCTCGTCGGCAGGGGCCATCACCACCATGTTCGGCACGCAGCGCAGGAAGCTCAGGTCGAGGTTGCCGGCGTGCGTGGCGCCGTCGGGCCCGACCACGCCGCCGCGGTCGATGGCGAAGAGCACGTCGAGGTCCTGGATCGCCACGTCGTGGACCAGCTGGTCGTAGGCGCGCTGCAGGAAGCTGGAATAGATCGCCACCACCGGCTTGGCGCCCTCGCAGGCCATGCCCGCGGCCAGGGTGACCGCGTGCTGCTCGGCGATGGCCACGTCGTGGTAGCGCTGCGGCTGCTCGCGGCTGAAGCGCACCAGGCCCGAGCCCTCGCGCATCGCCGGGGTGATGCCGTGCAGCCGCTCGTCGGCCGCGGCCATGTCGCACAGCCAGTCGCCGAACACGTCGGTGTAGGTCGGCTTCTTCGCCCCGCCCTTGCGCGCCAGGCCCTGGGCCGGGTCGAACGGGCCGACGGCGTGGTAGCCGATCTGGTCGCCCTCGGCGAGCTCGTAGCCCTTGCCCTTGGTGGTGACCACGTGCAGCAGCTGCGGCCCCTTGAGCCCCTTGAGCGTGTCCAGGGCGGTCATCAGGGCGTCCATGTCGTGGCCGTCGATGGGGCCGGTGTAGTGGAAGCCCATCTCCTCGAACAGGGTCGAGGGCACGAACATGCCCTTCCAGTGTTCCTCCCAGCGGCGGACGAAGCGGGCGGCCGCGCCCTGCTTGTCGCCCAGCAGCTTCTTGCCGCCCTCGCGCACCGCGTTGAGGGTGCGGCTGGCGGTCAGCCGGCCGAACATCCGGGTCATGCCGCCGACGTTTTCCGAGATCGACATGCGGTTGTCGTTGAGCACCACCAGCAGGTTGGGCTCGGGCTGCATGCCGCCGGCGTGGTTGAGGGCCTCGTAGGCCATGCCCGCGGTCATCGCGCCGTCGCCGATGACCGCCACGACCCGGCGCGGATCGCCTTGGCGGGCCAGGGCCACGGCCATGCCCAGGGCCGCGGAGATCGAGGTGGAGCTGTGGCCGACGCCGAAGGTGTCGAAGGGGCTCTCGCAGCGCTTGGGGAACGGCGCCACGCCGTCGCGCAGCTTTACCGTGTGGATGGTGTCGCGGCGTCCGGTGAGGATCTTGTGCGGGTAGCACTGGTGGCCCACGTCCCAGACCAGGCGGTCGTCGGGGGTGTCGAAGGCATGGTGCAGGGCCACGGTGAGCTCGATGACGCCCAGGCCGGCGCCGAAGTGGCCGCCGGAGCGCGAGACCGACTCGATCAGGTAGGCGCGGAGCTCGTCGGCAACCGCGCGCAGCTGGTCCCGGCCGAGCTCGCGGAGGTCGGCCGGCGCGTCGATGCGCGAGAGCAGCGGGAAGCGGGTGGGGTCGATGCTGGCCAAGATACGGTGCCGTCGGGAAGATGATCCGCCATTTTCGGCCACGCGACTGGCCGGGGCAAGGACGGATCCGGGCCTGCGACGGGCCGGTTCAGGCGCCGCGCAGCCCCTTGAGGCGCTTGAGCAATCCGCTGCGGCCGCCCGCGTCGGCCGGTGGGGCCTCCTCGCGCACCAGCCGGGCCTGGCCGGCGGCCAGGCAGGCGCTGATGAAGTCGACCACCTCGTCCTCGGGGACGCCGGCGGCCCCGGCGATCTCCGCCGGTGTCGAGGGTGCCTGCATCATCGCCGTCGCGATGCGGAAGTGGCGCGGGTATTCCCGTTCGATCTGCGGCCAGCCGTTGAGCTGGAAGCGGTCTCCGGCACCGGCGCCGTCGGGCAGCCGTCCCGGGTGGGCGTAGAGCCCGGCCAGCCACGCCAGCCGGGCCAGCGGCTGGGCATCGGCCGCCGGCGGCGCCTCGGCGGGCTGCCACTGTGCCGGGTCGATGGCCGCCGCCTCGGCGTAAGGGCGGAAGGCCTTGAGCTGGGACTGGCCGGCCCAGGTCCCGGCCGCGGGGTCCACCACCAGGGCCGGCGCGCCATCGAACTGCAGCCGGGACGGGCCGGGCAGGGCACCCGGGCGCAGGTAGTCGAGCAGGCGGCGCGGGACCAGTTCCGGCGCCGGTTCCTCCACGGGTGCCGGCGCCCGAGCGTCGGCGTCGGCAGCCTGGACGGCTTCGATGGTGGCAGGGGTGGTTGCCGGTGTCGTTTCGGGTTCCGGTGCAGGTGTCGGCGCAGGTTCCAGCGCAGGCGCGGGCTCCGGTTCCGGCGCCTGCTCGGCGACCGGGGCCGCTGGCGGTTGCGGGCCAGTCTCCAGGAGGCCGGGCTCCGCACCGCTGGCGGCCTCGCCCCGGGCCGCCTGCAGCGCCGCCGCCGCCGCCTCGACGCCCAGGGGCCGCACCAGGCAGATGTCGGCATGCGGCGTCTGGCGGCCGGAGATCGCGATGACCCGGCGTTCGTCGTCGCCCTGTGCGCGCAGCCAGGTCATGTGTCCATAAATGGTGTCCACGTCGATGACCAGGACCGGGGCCTGGTCGCCGCCGTCGACCAGGCTGCCGCCCAGCGAGGTGGCGGCGCGCTCGAACAGCGAGCGGACCTCGGTCTCGTCGTCGGAATCCATGCCTGCAAAGCCCACGGTGTACTGCGTCATCGGTGTCCCCTGTCTGGTCGCCGCACGGGAATGCCCGCCCGCGCAGCCGGTCACCCGGCCGGGGCCGGATGGATGCTGTGCAGCGTCGTTGTCGAAGGGGGATTCCGCAAGACGTCGTGGCCGACGCGCGGGTTCAACTGTGACGCGGTGAACGTTTCGGCAGGTGGCTTTTCAGGAAAGCCATCTGGTCGGCCAGGATCTGGCGGTTGGACAGTATCAGATGTTCGACCCAGCTGGGACGGTAGGGCACCGCCAGCAGCGGCATCGCGGCCTGCTGCGGCGTGCGGTTGCCCTTGCGCGAATTGCAGGCGATGCAGGCGCTGACCACGTTCTCCCAGATGTCGCGGCCGCCGCGCGAGGTGGGCACGACGTGATCGCGGGTGAGGCGCGAACGCGGGAACTCGTCGCCGCAGTACATGCACAGCGCGGCGTCGCGCAGGAACAGGGCGGTGTTGGTCAGCGGCGGCGTCGGGCTGCGCTTGCGGCTGCGGGCGTGCCCGCGGGCGGCGATGATCGGGTGCAGGTCGATGATGCTCTGAGCCCCGGTGGTGCGACTGGTGCCGCCGTGGATGCGCAGGCAGGGGTCGCCCAGGGTCCACACCACCGCGTCGCGCACATACAGGCAGGTCGCGTCCTGCCAGCTGATCCAGTCGAGGATCTGTCCACCGGCATCCAGGGCCAGAACCCGCGGTGGATTGCCATCGATCGGGGAGGCGGAGCCGTCCGGGACGTGGTCGGCCCCGGCCGGGACCACACTCAGGCGTGGACGCTCAGCTGCCATCGCAGCCGAGCATAGCCCAAAGCGGTGAAGGAAATGCAAGCGCCGGCGGCGTGCCGGCGCGCCGCCTCACAGCGGCTTGCACATGCGCAGCAGGTCGTAGTCCCAGCCCTCGGCCTCGTACAGGTCGCGGGCGCGCTCGTTGCCCGGGAACACGTTGAGCGTGAGCCGTTCGCAGCGGTGCTCGCGGGCGAACTCGTCGGCGTAGGCCAGCAGCGCCTTGGCATGGCCCTTGCCCTCGTGGGCGGGGTGGATGCCCAGGTCGGCGATGTGGCAGTTGCGGCGCTCGCTGAAGAAATCGTCGACCAGCTGCAGGTGCATGAAGCCGCAGCAGGCCCCTTCGTCGTCCTCGAGGATGAACCAGAAGGAGTTGCCGGGCTGCCGGTTGAGGTGGTCGAGGATGTCGCGGCGGATGCCCTCGGTGACCACGTGGCGTGGTCGCCCCGGCGGCAGCTGGAAATCGGTGAAGCGGTCTACGAACCCCAGGATGAAACCGTCGTCTTCGGCCGTCGCGGCGCGGATCATGGCAGGACCAGTGCGGTAGCGTTGGGTTGTGGGGCCAGACTAGCGCAAGCGGCGCCGAAGGTGAACGGGGTGGCCGTCGACGGCCACCCCGCGGGCCGGTCAGCTGTCGAAGCGGTCGGCGTCGAGTGCCAGCAGGCTGTCGGCGCCGGCGCGGATGCCGGCGGCGTGGGTGGCCGTGCGCGGCAGGATGCGGGCGTAGTAGAAGCGGGCGGTCTGGCGCTTGGCGGTGGCCAGCGCCTCGTCGCCTGCGGCATCGGCTGCGGCGACCGAGCGTGCCCACCAGTAGGCCAGCAGCACGTAGCCGCTCAGGAACAGGTAGTCCACCGAGGCCGCGCCGACCTCGTCGGGGTTGGACCGGGCCCGACCGGCGACCTCCCGGGTCAGGCTGCCCAGTTCGGCGGTGGCGTCGGCCAGCGGGCCGACGAATTCGCGCATCGCCTCGCTGTTGCCGTGGCGGGCGCAGAAGTCCTCGACCATCGCCAGCATCTGCTTCAGGCCCACGCCCTGCTGCTGCAGCACCTTGCGCCCCAGCAGGTCGATCGCCTGGATCTGGGTGGTGCCCTCGTAGATGGTGGTGATGCGGGCGTCGCGGGCCAGCTGCTCCATGCCCCACTCGCGCACGTAGCCGTGGCCGCCGAAGCACTGCAAAGCGTGGTAGGTGCACTCCACGCTCCACTCGGTCAGGCAGGCCTTGACCACCGGGGTGAGGTAGCTCAGCAGCGCGTCGGCCTGCTGGCGCTCCTCGGCGTCGGTGCTGCGCTCGATGACATCGACCAGGGTGCCCGCGTGCAGGGCCAGCAGGCGGCTGCCCTCGCCCAGCGCCTTGCAGGTGAGCAGCATCCGGCGCACGTCGGGGTGGACGATGATCGGGTCGGCGGGCCTGTCGGGGAACTTCGCGCCGGACATCGCGCGCATCTGCAGGCGGTCGCGGCTGTAGGCCAGGGCGTTCTGGAAGGCGCGGTCGATCAGGCCCAGGCCCTGCACGCCGACGGCCAGGCGGGCGGTGTTCATCATGGTGAACATCGCATTGAGCCCCTTGTTCGGCTGGCCGATCAGCCAGCCCTGGGCGCCGTCGAAGTTCATCACGCAGGTTGCCGAGGCGTGGATGCCCATCTTGTGCTCGATCGAACCGCACTTGAGGCTGTTGCGCTCGCCGAGGCTGCCGTCTCGGCCGACCTTCACCTTGGGCACGATGAACATCGAGATGCCGCGGGTGCCCGCCGGAGCATCCGGCAGCCGCGCCAGCACCAGGTGGACGATGTTGTCGGTGAAGTCGTGCTCGCCGGCGGTGATGAAGATCTTGGTGCCGGTGATGCGGTAGCTGCCGTCGTCGGACGGCTCGGCGCGGGTGCGCAGCAGGCCCAGGTCGGAGCCGCAGTGCGGCTCGGTGAGGCACATCGTGCCGGTCCACTCGCCGGCGACGATCTTCGAGAGGAAGACCGACTTCTGCCAGTCCTCGCCGTGGTGCTTGAGCGCCTCGGTGGCGCCATGCGACAGCAGCGGGTAGTTGCCCCAGGCCAGGTTGGCCGCGTCGATCATCTCCTTGAGCAGCAGGCCGAAGGACTCCGGCAGCGCCTGGCCGCCCATCGACTCCGGCGCGGTGAGCCCGGCCCAGCCGCCCTCCACGTACTGCTTGTAGGCCTCGGCGAATCCGTTGGGGGTGGTCACGCGGCCGCTGTCGCGGTCATGGCGGCAGCCCTCGGTGTCGCCGGAGAGGTTGAGCGGGGCCAGCACGCCCTGGGTGAACTTCGCGGCCTCCTCCAGCACCGCGTCGAGCAGGTCGCGTTGCGCGGTGTCGGCGCCCAGCCGGGCGTAGAGGGCGGGTGCGTCGAGCACGTCGTAGAGCGCGAAGCGCATGTCGCGCAGCGGGGCGGTATAGCTGTTCATGCGGGTGTGTCCTGGAACGAAGGGGGAGGGTCAGCGGAGCACGCCGGGCAGGCCCGGGGTGGGGTTGAGCACGCTTTCGAACTCGCTGCGGTGGGTGCCCGACGGGTCGCTGGTGACGATGCGCCCGGACAGGCGGTAGCGCAGGCCGGTGCGCGTCTGCAGCGCGTCGGCGACGCGGCCGGCGGCCTCGAAGTCCGGTGGCAGGCGCAGGCCCACGACCTCGGCCGAACCCGGGCCGATCCGGACCGCCGGGCTGAGGTCGATGCGGCCGGCCGCCGTGCCGCCCAGCGACAGATCCAGTTCGGCCTGCTGGAAGGTCATCGGGACGGTCGAGAAGTTCTGCAGGCGGATCGACAGCTGCCAGCTGCCGTCGGGCTGCACGGCCAGTTCGTGGATCGAGGCCTGCGGCGGCCAGATGCGCTTGGGCGGGCCGGAGGTGCCGCAGGCGGCGAGCAGGGCGACGGCGGTGATCAGGGCAAGGGTCTTGGCGACGCGCGACATGGTTCCATCCGGTGGCGAATGTTGCAGCACCGGAGCATAGCAGGGGCGGGCGCGGACGCCATGTGTGCGGAGGGTGCACGGCGCGGACACGAAAAACCCCGCGTCGGGGGCGGGGTCTGCAGGCGGTCCAACGTGGTGGCCAGGGAGGGAATCGAACCCCCGACACGGGGATTTTCAATCTTCGGCATCAAGCATCCGGCTATGTCGGGGATACTCTGCTACCCCTTGCAAAGCAGGAGGTTATGCTGGATTATCCTCTGGGAGTGTCCGGCTGCATCGGGGTTCACTGCTACCCCCGTGCTACCCCGATCTGCTACCCGGCCTCAAATGAAGCGGCGCCCGGACTGCTAGGAACAGACCCGGGCGCCTGACCACAACCGTCTGATGAGGAGACGACCATGGCTGAGATGCAGGGTACCAACGGAACCGCCAGCGAGCTGGTGATGGCAGTGGGCGACAGCGGCCGGCAGGAGCCCACGCCGCGGAGCGAGACGGTCCGCGTCGGGGCGATGCCCACCGGCCCGGATGGCAAGGTCACGCCGGCGACGATCCGGTGGATGATGGCGGCCCTGCCGGAGGACGACGGCAGCCCGCGCGAGTGGTACGAGGCCCGGCGCCCTGGCGCTCCAGCCCAGCTGCTGGAGGTCCAGACCAGCGGCAAGCCGTTCCCGGTGGTGACGTGGCTGGACGACCTGGGCCGACGTGGCAGCTGCTGCCTCGCAAGCCCCGATGACGCCCGGGACCCGCTGTTCCTGACCCTGCCGCCCGCTGACCGCGATCGCCTGGCGGCGCTGGCCTGTGGCTGAGGTCGTCGCCTTCACCGAGGCCCGCGTGCGTTCGCTCAGGGACGCCGCGGCGCCCGGGCGGCGGGTGGAGTACGTCGACTCGAAGGTGTCCGCCCTGCGGCTTCGCGTGAGCGCATCCAGCGCGAGCTGGTACGTGTTCAAGCGCATCCCCGGCGGGCCCATGCGGCGGATCCTCCTGGGCTCATCGGATGACCTGTCCGTGGAGGGCGCACGCAAGGCCGCACAGCGCACCATCGGGCAGATGCTAGACGGGCGCGACCCGGGTGCCGAGAAGCGCGAGCGCCGCGCCCAGGAGGAACGCGAGTCGCTCACGCTGGACCAGGCGCTGGCCATCTACTTCGAGGAGAAGGACCTGCGGCCTGCCACCCGTCGCACCTATGAGCGCGACCTGCGCACGACGTTCGGTGACCACTGGGGCAGGCCGCTGATGGAGCTCACGGCGGCGAAGGTTCGCGAGCGACACCGGCAGCGCAAGACCCGGCCGGTGAGGGCGCACGCGCGCGTCGAGAGCGCCGCCGCTGCAGCCCGCATCGTGGCCAGCCCGTCGAGGGCGGACGGTGCCGTGCGCGCTCTGCGTGCCGTGGTGCGCTATGTGGCCGTGACCCGCGGCATCGACCTCCCGGACCCGGCTACGGAGATCACGGCGGTGAAGCAGTGGAGCAAGGTGCCGCGGCGCAAGCGGGCGCTGCTCGGACAGCGCCTGCGGTCGTTCGTCTCCGCGGTGGAGGCGCTGCCCGATGACCTGCCCCCGGACCTGACCGGCACCCAGCGCGACCTGGTCCTGCTGCTGCTGTGCACCGGCTACCGCCTCAGCACCGGGGCGGGACTGCGATGGGATGAGGTCGACCGGCGGGAGGGCGTGCTGACTGTCGAGGCCGGCCGCATGAAGGGCAAGCGCCAGCACAGCATTCCTGTCGGCCCGCGGATGCGTGCACTGCTGGAGCAGCGATGGGCAGCGCGGCGGTCGGACGTGTTCGTGTTCCCTGGTGCGTCGGGCGATGCGCCGATAGGCAGGGTCTCCAAGCACTTCATGGACAAGCTCACTGACGAGGATGGCGCCCCGTTCGTGTGGTCGCCCCACGATCTGCGCCGCACCGCGTCCACGCTGCTGGAGGAGCTGGACGTCTCCGCCTACGCGCTCAAGCGCATCCTGGGGCACAGCGAAGCGGGCGATGTGACCGCGGGCTACCTGGCCGACAACGTCGAGCGCCTGCGTGCTCCGATGGAGCGGCTGGAACAGGCTGCACTCGGATCCGCTGGGGTCGTGGTCCCGCTGCAAGGGAGGCGTCGGCAATGACCTTTCGCACAGAGCTTGGCAGGGCCGCTATATCCATCGACCCGGCAGAGCTGGCTAAGGATTTTGACCGCTCGACTGTTGCCCAGCAATTGATCGATGCATGGGTTCAGGGACATCACGACGGCGAGGTGAGCGAAGCAGCGGCCGTCAGAGCAATCACGAAAGCCGCCGGGCCCCGGTTGGATCTCCAGCAAGCGACGCGCTTGCAGTTGATCGGAGAGGGGATCGAGCGGCTGGTCTCACGTTCAGGGTCGGGGAGGGGCAATGGCATCCCTTCCGGGATCAAGCAGCTTGCTGCGGAACTAGTCGATCGCGCGAAGGAGATAGACGGACACAGTCTCCAGCCATCTCGACAGGAACCTGGACCCCAAGGGAGATCCAGACGGTCCGCGTTTGCGGTGGTCGCGGAAGTCCTCCGCGCACATGGAGTCGCGTGCACGGAGCGGCAGATCGAGGACTGGGCAAAAGCCTACCGGAGTTCGCTGAAACCACGGTAGGAAGGCGCGCCGACAAACGTGGATCTTGAACCTCGAAGCCAATCCAAGGCACGAGGAACAAGACATGACCGATCGAGAGTTTCCTGCGCGACTGACCGCCAATGAGGCCGCTGAGTATCTTCGGGTTTCCCCGCTGACGCTGCAGGACTGGCGCCACAAGCGCATCGGTCCACCGTACTTCAAGGTCGGTAAGCGGGTGGTGTACCAGCGCAGTGACCTCGACGCGTTCATGCAGTCGACCAAGGTCCAGACCAAGGTGGCCGCCTGATGATCGGCGACGCGCACCGCCTCGCTGCCGCACGCGCTGCCTGGGGCCTGGTCGACGGCCAGACGCCCGAGCGCATCCAGAAGCTGACCGAGCTCGGCGAAGCGCAGTCGCGCCTCAACCGGCAGACGTCCAGCTGGCTCCAGCGCGAGCCGTCCCGTGCCGAGCTCCTCGAGGCACAGATCACCGTGAGCGGGCTGCAGAAGCTGCTCCGTGACCTGCTCGCCATGCAGGGATCCACGCCAGATGCAGCCGCATGACCCGGGCGCCTTCACCTACAGCGGGAAGCTGGCTGTGATGCTCGCCGCGTCCCGGGACTGTTCCCTCATGCGCACCGACCTGGCCGTGCTGGGTGTCGTGCTGGAGCACGCCGACACGACCACCGGTGAAGCCTGGCCCTCGGTCGCCCGCATCGTTGACCGGTCGGGAGTGCCGCGGTCCACCGCACTGCGTGCCATCGCTCGACTGGAGCGAGCAGGTCATCTCAGGGTCGAGCGCCGGACTGGATCCTCTTCGGTCTACTGGCTGACCAGTCCCACGGGTGGGACCGGTGTCACGGGTGGGACCGGTTCCATTTCCGGTACTGGTACCGGTGCCACGGGTGAGACCGGGGTGGTCTCACCGGTGGGACCCAAAGAGAGTTCAAAGAAGCAAGAGGTTAAGAAGAAGGCGCACAGCCCTGCGCTGGACTTCTCCTCCTGGCCCCAGGAGCCGAGTGCCGAGGTCCTCCAGGACTGGCTGAGGCTGCGCAAGTCCAAGCGCGCGCCCACCACCCCCACCGCCATGAAGGGCATCGGTCGCGAGCTGCACAAGCTGGCCCAGGCCGGCATCGGTGTCGACGCTGCCCTGGGCGAGTGCGTCATGCGCGGGTGGCAGGGGCTCAAGGCCGACTGGCTGCTGGACAGCGGGCGCAGATCCAGTGCGGTGACCCAACTGCGAGCCGGGACCGTGCAGCGCGATACCCGCTCAGAGGACGAGATCAACGCCGAGAACGAGGCCGAGCTGCGCCGGTTCGGCATGGGAGGTGCACGTGGCTGAGAAGTGGACGTGCCCCGAGCACGGGACCGAATACGGGCACGGCGTGCCGGACTGGACGACGATCACGCCGGCCTGCCCGGACTGCCTGAAGGTCGCGCATGCGGAAGAGCAGCGGTTGCATCACGCTCACCGCGCGTACCTGTGGTGGCGCGAGGATTCCAATGTCCCCCGCCGATGCCGCTCCGCGCTAGCCGGCGCCATCCATCCGGTCGACGCATCGGCGAAGCGCCTGGCGACCGCGGTTGGCCAGTACGCCGAGCATGTGCGGGAGCGCTACCGCGAGGGCAGCGGGCTGGTGCTTCTTGGTCCTCCGGGCACCGGCAAGACCCTGGCACTCGCGGCGCTGGTGAACGAGGTCTGCAAGCTGGGATTCCGGGCGCAGTACATGGCCTGGCCGGAAGCGCTCACCGCGATGAAGGACGGCATGCGCGCGGATGCGAGCGACCCGCGCCGCGGCTTGCTGGACTCGCTGAAGTCGGTGGACCTGCTGGCGCTGGATGAGCTCGCGGTCCGGGTCAACGCCACCGACTGGGAGATGGCCCAGCTCTTCGAGCTCATCGACGCCCGCTACCGGCAGGAGCTGCCCACGCTGGTGGCATCGAACGCCACGCGCGCAACGCTCCCCCAGGCAGTGGGAGACCGTGTCGCAGATCGCCTCATCGAGATGGGGCCGACCCTTGTCCTCACCGGCAGCAGTCAGCGCGGAAAGATCGCCTGCAGTGGCCCGCCCGCGATGAGCCCACCACCCGACCAGGCCACCGCACGCATCCACTGCAATGGCGAGTGGACGACCCGTCAGTTCAACGCTCCCGACTTCGCAGAGAGGTACTTGCCATGACCGACACCAAAGCCCGTCCCGAGGACTTCATGTCCAACCCGCACCAGAAGCGCCCCGGCGCCGTCGAGCAGTTCCGCGCCCGGGTGCACAACGCGATCGACCAGACCCCGAAGGCGAAGGCGCAGGCGGCCGAGGACAAGGCCCGCCGCGCAGCTGTCGAGCGTGGGCGGGCCCGGATGCCCAAGACCCGGGAGGCCGTCATGGCCGCAAAGATGTACCCGAAGGCGAAGTGATGGCCGCGACCGCCAGCAAAGTAGTGAAATCTGCTGCGCCCCGGAAGCCGCCCAACGCTGGCAAGGGGCGCAAGAAGGGCACGCCCAACAAGGTGCCGGCCGCGATCAAGGAAGCCATCGGCCTCGCGCTGGATGGCTTCGCCCCGCGCATCCCGGAGCTGCTGGAGGAGGTCGCGAAGAAGGACGCCGCCCGCGCCCTGGAGATCGTGGCCAAGCTGTCCGAGTACGCGGTGCCCAAGCTGAACCGGGCGCATATCACAGCCGGCGCGATGACCTTGGGTGACCTGGTGTTGCAGTCGTTCGCCATGGGGGATCTGCCGCCCCCTGCTGCGCTGCCGAGCGTTCCCGTGTCCGTCCCGTCCCGTCCCGCTCCCGCTCCGGCGCCGGCGCCGATCAGCCACCCCCCGCACTTCGAAGAGCAGCCGTACCTGCCACCCGCCCGAAAGGCGCAGGAGCAGGCACCACGGCAGTCGCTGCTGCAGACCTGCTACCGCCCCCACCGGCTCTTCGATGAGCCACCCACCGGCCCTGCCGAAACCCAATACGACCCCCTGGAGAAGTTCTAATGAGTGAGATCAGCATGGAAAACCGCGCCCACCGGGCGTACATCGCCAGCCTCAATGCCGACCTGGCGGAGGCCCGCGCCTCGGAGCAGCAGCTGCAGGAGGAGCTCGACGGCCTGTCCCCGGAGGACCCCGGCTACGAGGCCGCGGCCGACGCGCTCGACGCCGCACAGACCGCCGTGGGCGAACTGCTCGCCCGCTTCCCGAGCTGGCCCCGCAATCAGGCAGGAGCGTGACGCCATGACCAAGACCATGACCGAAGAGCAGCTGAAGGCCCGGCACGACGAGGTGTCCGCCGAGCTCGACCAGGCCCGCATCGAGCGGGACGAGGCCGCGCTGGATGCGGCCACGACCGGCGACAAGGCCGCGAAGGACCGCCTGCAGAAGGCCCAGGTGCGCATGAACACCGCGCGAGTGGAGCTGGAAGCGCTGGCCGGTGCGATCAACGCCGCCCGGCGCCTGGCCGAGGAGGAGGCGGAGCGGGCCCGCCTCAAGGAGCAGGAATCCGAGTTCGAGGAGCTGGAGGACAACCTTCGGGAGCTCCTCGAGCTCACGCCGATGATTGCTGAGGTACGTGTCCAGCTGGAGGAGGCGATGGATCGAAACTCTGCCTTCGTGCAGTGGCTGGAGAACCGCAGCAACTGGATGCGCAGCCTGCTCGGCCTCCCCCGGCGTGGCCCCGATCCGCTGCCGAGCTGGAAGTTCAACTCTCTGACCAGGGCGATCAGCGACCCCGAGACCCGAGCCCAGGGGATGGCGGACTTGGTCGAGGTCATCAACGAGGCGCTCACCAGGCTGGCTGAAGCGCGTGGTGTGGAGCCCAAGCTGGTCACCACGCCGCAGGCGAAGGAGGCAGCCTGATGCCCACCGTCCCGCGCACCAGGGGGCCCACGGTCACCCTCACCAACGCGCCCGACGTGCGCCGAAACGTCGCCTTCGACGACCGCGGCTCCCGGGCGCTGGCATCGGCGACCCAGAGCGTGGCGGGGCTTGTGAGCGTCATCGCGAAGCAGGAGCAGGAGAAGGCGGACGAGGCCGCGCTCCTGGAGGCACGCAACGACCTGGCCGCGTGGGAACAGTCCTGGTTCGACCCGGGGAACGAGCGGGGCGTCTACGCCTACCGGGGCCGGAGGGCGATCGAGCTCCCCGAGAAGGTCATGGGCGACCTTCAGGAGCGGGTCAGCGCCATCGACCATGGCCTGCAGCGACGGCAGAAGGCGGCCTGGCGGCGGATGGCGGCGGGCTTCTCCGAGGGCGTCCAATCCCGGCTGTCCTCCTACACCGTTCGCGAGTACGACGGCTACGTGCAGGAGACCGAGCGCGCGTCCCTGCAGAACATCGCCCAGCGGGCGGCCACCGCCGCACGGGAGCGGCGCCTGGACGACATGAGCGCCGAGCTTGAAAGCGGCTACCGCCAGCTGGCGGCGCAGGCCTCCCGGCAGGGCATGGGCGAGGAAAGCCTGCAGCTTCAGCGCGATGCGTTCCTGTCGGCCACGCTCGGCGCTGCGGTGGAGGGAATGATCGAGGTGGGGGACTTCCGCGGTGCGGTCAGCTTCTACCAGTCCAACGCCCAAGACATGACCGAGGCGGACCGGCGGCGGCTCGACAACACCGTGCGCAATGCCGGCCTGCTGATCGAGCAGACCGACCGGGCCAACGAGATCATGGCGACCCATGGCACCGGGCAGGCCGCCGTGCGTGCCGCGCAGAGCATCAGCGACCCTGTGCTGCGGGATCGGGTCATCGGGGAGATCGATGCCCAGGCCGCGCGGCAGGAGCGCGCTGCACGCGAAGGCGAGCGGGCGCTGGTCGCCCAGGCGTACGACGCGCTCGGTCGCTCCGACCCGTCCACGCCCCTGGAACAGGCCGTGCCGCCGGCCGTCCTGGCCCGGATGGACCCCAAGGCGGTCCTGGCGCTGGAGAACTTCCAGAACCGCCGGCTGTCGGGCACCGCAACCCGGACCGATCCGCGCCTGTTCGAACGCCTCTCGGTGATGGAGCCTCAGGACCTGCTGGGCCAGGACGTGGTCCGGCTGCACATGGAGGGCCAGCTGTCGGTCTCGGACATGGAGCACTTCCAGCGCCGCCAGGACGAGATCCGGAACCCGAAGCCCGGGGCCGAGACCCTCAGCCAGACCCGGTCGGAGATCATCGGCGAGGCCTTCCGGACCCTCGGCATAGACCGCGGCCGCAACGCGCAGGAGCGCCAGGGCCTGTTCCGACAGCGCTACATCGAGGCGGAGCGCGAAGCCGAGCGGTCGAAGGGCGGGAGGCTCACCCGGGAGGAGATGCTGGACCTGAGCAACCGGCTGATGCTCGAGGTCAGCCGCACGCGCCGCGGCTGGTTCTGGGACAGCACGGAGGTCCGACCGGCCTACCTGGTGCCGGAGGATGAGCTGGAGGGCTTCGGGGTGCCGCAGGGTGCCCGGGCGGAGATCCTCGAATCCTTCCGCCGCAACGGCATCGACAGCCCCACCGAGGAGCAGGTGCGCAGTGTCTACCTGCGCAGCGCGGAGCACTTCAACCGGCAGAGGAACCGCTGATGAGCACCCTGGACACGGCAGTGCGTGAGGAGATCGAGCGCAACCGGCAGGCCATGCGCATGACGTCGCTGGGCAACACCGACATCACCGCGCGCCCCGACGACGCGGCCCGCCTGTGGCGACAGGGAGTCAGCCAGGGGATGCCCCCGGCGCTGGCCCTGCGCAACCCTGAGCCCGTCCAGCGCAATGCGGAGGCCGACCAGCTGGCCGAGCTGGTGGAGCGGGCCCCCAACGTGGCCGGCTGGCTGGACGAGAAGCCCGAACGGCTGTCGGTCGCCCGCGACGACCTGGACCACCTGACGGCGCTGGATCGCACCCTCAGCCACTGGACGCGATCCGGCCGGCCCGGCCCGCAGATGAGCGCGCTCACGCCCGAGAACGTCGAGCGGCGCAGCTGGGGCGAGTTCGCGCAGGACCAGATGCTCAGCGCCAAGGTGGGCGTGCAGCGCGGCACCGCGGCGCTGCTGGAGCTCCCGGTGAACACCATGAACGCGATCAACGTCTACCTGAACCCGATCGCGAACGCGTACTGGCATGCCACCGGCGTGGCGCCTGTCGCGCAGCAGCCCGAGATCATCCGCGACCTGGCCGGCGGCATCCGAGGCCAGGCCGATGCCACGGTGGCCCGGCGCTCCCTGGAGTCGCAGGTGCTGACCGAGGGGCTGGGCGACGTGCTGGCGCCGGCGGAGGGGCGGGGGATGCTCCGCGAGTTCACCGACGCCACCCGCTACATGCTCCGCTATCCCGGCGCGCTGGCCGACATGGGCTCGGAGGTGGTCGGCCAGCTGATCGCCCCCGGCGGCTTCGTGCCCGGCAAGGTCGGGCTGACGGTGCTGGCCCAGGGCCTGCAGGCGGGCGGCATGAACGCGGCCGAGACCGCCGAGCAACTGCGGGAGGCCGGCGCCAGCGAGCAGGAAGTGGCGGAGGCCCTGAACTTCGTGTTCACCGCGTCCTCGGTGACCACCTCGCTCCTGCCGCGGCTGGTGCCCGGCGGTGACGCGGCCGAGCGGCTGGTGGCCGGCCGGATCGGCGAGAGCGCGACCCGGGGAACCATCGCGCGCCTGACCGTGCCGGTGGCTGGCGAGTACGTCACCGAGGTGGCGCAGGGCTTCACCGACCAGGTCTGGCAGAACATCGCCACCGGCCGACCGCTGTTCGAGGGAGCTGCAGGACAGGGAGCGATCGAGGGCCTGGCCGGGGCTCCCATGGGTGGCGCCGCCGGTGTGGCGGATGCATCCATTGCCATGCGCCGGCAGGCCCGCCAAGTGGCCGCCCAGAGGCTGTTCACCTCGACCGTTGACGCCTCCCGCATCGAGGAACTGCACCAGCAGGCGGCGGCCGTGCGCACCCTCGACCGCACGCCCACCGAGGTCGAGGCCCTGGTGCGCCGCGCGATCATCCGCGACGACGACAGCGTGCCGCGCGACGTCTACGTGGACGGGCTGGGGCTCCAGCGCTACTTCCAGAGCCGGGGCATGGACCCGGTCGCCGAGGTCACCAGGATCACCGGGGACCCGGAGGCGCTCGCCATGGCCGTGGCTGCCGGCAGCGAGGTGGCGATCCCGCTGGAGCGCTACGTGGCCAGGGTCATCAAGTCGCCGCACTCCGAGGCGATCAAGGGCATGGCGAAGCTGTCGCCGGGTCTGCTGAGCACGCAGGAGCTGCGCGGGCTGAACCTGGAGCAGGTGCTGGCCGAGCTGGAGGCGGACGATCCGGCATCCGCAGCGGCATCGCCGCAGGCCGCGCAGGAGCCCGCAGGAGCGCCTCCTGCCTATCAGGCGCTGGTGGTGCCGCCCGATGCCCGGTCGATGGTCTCCGAGGCGCGCTGGCGGTCCTACGAGCGGCAGCTGCAGGAGGCGCAGGCGGAAGCGCGCCGAGTCCTGACCGATCGCGCCACCGCATCGCAGCGGCGGCAGGGTGAGGCCTGGTATCGGGAGCAGCTGGGCGCGCTGCGCACCGAGGTCCAGGCCGAGGCCATGCAGCGCCCCGAGCTGGTCGCGCTCTCGGTCCTTTCCCGGGGCCGCATGCCGGACGGCACCCCCGCGCCCGACAGCCTGGCCGGGCTGTCCCTGAATCGGGCTGCGCTGGTGGAGGCCTACGGCGAGAAGCTGGTGCTGGAGCAGCTCAGGCCCCGCAAGGTCTACCGCCGCGAGGGCGGCGTGACTCCCGACGAGGCCGCCGCGCTGCTGGGCTTCGACTCGGGCGGCCAGCTGGTCCGCGCGCTGCTGTCGGCTCCCACCTCGATCCGATCCTGGGTCGACGCCGAGGCGACGCAGCGGCTCGAACAGCGCAACCCCGAGCCGTTCGCGGACTTCGATCCTGCGGACCAGGCGAACGACGCGCTGCACAACAGCAAGCGGCTGAAGGCACTGGAGACCGAGCTGGGCTTGCTTTCGGACCTCGCGCGTCAGCCACCGGCACAGCCGCGCATCCTGTCCCAGGCCGCACGCCGGCGGATCGAGGGCATGCCGCGTCGGCGCATCCGACCCAACGACTACCTGACCGCCGAGCGGCGCGCAGCACGCGACTCGACGCGCGAGGCTGCTGCCGGGAACTACGCCGCCGCACTGGCCGCCAAGCGCCGCCAGGCCCTGAACGCCTACCTGTACCGCGAGGCTATGAACGCAGTGCAGGAGTTCGACCGGGGGCTGCGGTTCCTGCGCCCGTTCACGACGAAGGCGAAGCGCGCGGAGCTGGGCAAGCTGGGCGCCGACTACCTCGCCCAGATCGACGGCATCCTGGAGGCCATCGAGCTGAAGCAGGTCACCGGCAGGGAGGTTCGTCGCCGGCAGAGCCTGGCCGAGTGGGTGAACCAGCGGGCCGCGCAGGGCGAGACCATCAGCGTGCCTGATGGGGTGCTGGCGCTGGCCGAGCGGTCGAACCTGCGCGACCTGCCCATGGAGCAGTTCCGGGGGATCATCGAGACCGTCCAGCAGATCGACCACCTGGCGCGGCTGAAGGGCAAGCTGATGCTGGGCAAGGAGCTGCGCGATCGCGCCGAGATCGACGCCCAGATGGCCGACAGCGTCACGCGCGCCTTAAAGCGCCGGCGGGAACGCACCGGCGACCGCACCGCGGTGGAGAAGCTCATCAGCTCGGGAAACCAGGCGCTGGGCGTCTACCTGGACATGCGCAGCCTGACCCGCGACCTCGACGGTCAGCGCGACGGCGGAGCGGTCTGGCAGAACGTGGTGGGCGTGCTGCACGACGCCACCTACAACCAGCTGAACCCGGCACTGGAGAAGGCTGGCGAGCAGCTGGCGACCATCTGGCAGCGCCACTACACCGAGACCGAGATTCGGCAGATGCGGAAGGCGGTATACCGGCCGCAGGTGGACGACACCTGGTCCAAGGGCCGGATCCTGTCGCTGGCGCTGAACTGGGGGAACCAGGGCAACCGTGAGGCGATCCTGACCCAGGTGCGCGGCCGTCTCACGCCGGAGCAGGTCGGCGCGCTGCTGAGCACGCTGGACGAGCGGGACACGCGGTTCCTGCAGGACGTGTGGGCCTTCATCGACAGCTTCTGGCCCCAGGTGGCGGAGACGCAGCAGCGCCGGACGGGGCTGGCGCCGCAGAAGGTCGACCCCTCACCGTTCACCATCCAGACCAGCGACGGGGCGACCGTGACGCTGGAGGGCGGGTACTACCCGCTCAAGTACGACCCAGAGGCGGACGGGAAGGCGAACCAGGACGAACAGGAGGACTTCTTCAAGGACGTGCGGATCAGCCGCTACACGTCGGCCCAGACCCGCAACGGACACACCAAGGAGCGTGTGGGCTCGGGCGGCCGGGCGGTCACGCTCGAGCTCGGGGTGATCAATTCCCACGTGCGCGACGTGCTCCGGGATATCCACCTGGGCGATGCGGTGAACTACGTGCACGGCGCGATCAACGGGCCGGCCTTCCGCTCGGCGCTCACCGACGCCGGGAAGATCGAGTACGCCCGGGTGCTGGACCTGTACCTGCGCGACTACGCCGTGGGGGAGATGGCGCCGCGCGTGTGGGCGGAGCGGACCATCCGCACGCTGCGCCGGAACTTCTCGGCGACCCTGCTGGGCTTCAACGTCTCGACCGCGCTCATCCAGCCCACCGGCTTCTTCCAGACCGGTGCGCTGCTCGGGTGGGACGTCCTGGGCACGGGCCTCCGGCGCCTCCTCACGGAGCCGTGGGTGGGCGAGAACGCCATCACCAGCCGGGTGGACCGGGCGTCACCGATGATGCGGGCCCGGGCTCAGCAGAGCGTGGAGTCCGTGCGCAAGGTGAATGCCGCACTGGCGGGCAAGCGCGACAGCTTCGTGCTCCGCCATGCCTGGTGGATGATGACCCGGACCCAGCGGGTGGTCGACATGGCCACGTGGCTCGGTGCGGAGGCCGCCGGCCTTCGGAAGTTCAACGGGGACCTGGCGCGAGCTCGGGCGTTCGCCGATGACGCGGTGGTGAGGGCCCAGGCCTCGGGCGACTGGATGGACAAGTCCGCGTTGGAGCGGGGGACCATCAGCGAGCGCACGATGCAGTCGGAGGGCTGGAAAGCCACCACGGCGCTGATGAGCTACATGATGGCGAAGGGCAGGGCTGCCCACGCACGCACGCGCCAGACGAACTTCCGGAACCCGCTGCAGGTGGCCCACTGGACCGTCGACATGGTCTCGCTGTTCGTCATCGAGGCCATGCTGATCGCGGTCCTCCGCGGCGGGCTGCCCGACGATGAGGCCGAATGGGACGAGTGGCTGGCCTTCATCGCCAAGCGCGGCGGCCTGGAGGTGCTGAGCACGGTCCCGGGCGTGGCACAGTTCGGCACCGAGCTGCGCGGCTACGACGCCAAGAACGTGGTGGGCCGGGCCGCCGAGCTGGCCGCGGGCTTCATCCACCAGGTGGAGCAGGGCGAGCTCGACCGGCCGGCGGTCAAGAGCGGCATCAACCTGGTGGGCACGGTGACCGGCCTGCCTTCAGCTCAGACGAACCGGACGCTGGACGCCCTGTGGGATGCCGCCGAGGGCGAGGACGTGCCGGTGCACGAGTTCATCGTGGGGCGGCGGCGGGAATGATCAGGTGCGGTCGAGCGCGTTCGATCGGCGAGGAGCGTCGGACCCGACGAAATCGGGTCTGGCGCTGAAGTGGGCAAAGACCTTGCTGCGTAGCGTGAGAGGCTGGTCGTCTGAGTTGAAGATCAAGTAATCACGATTCAGCAGCCGGTTTGCTGCATCCATCATGCCGGGCCGCTGTGCTTCCAAGTCCCTGAGCGTCTCGACATGCACATGTTTCCTCCCGGGCTCAATGAAGAGGACCCTCAGAAGTTCCTGCTCATCAGGGTCGAGTTTGAACTGCGCCCTGAGCTCGTCCTCCTTCGCGAGTCGCGCTGCCTCTTCCGCGATCAGCTTGGCCTTCTTCGCACGCTGATCTCGGTGCATGCGGAACAGGAGGTCTCCAAGAGACACAAGCAGCCAGGCTGAACCGGCCGATATTCCGATACCCCACCATCCTGAGGGAACCCCCCAAACGCTCGCGGGCTCTGGGAGGACGCGCGAAAGCGCCACCGAGACCAGATAGAAGAGGATGACAGCCGCAGCGACCTTTACCGTGCCGAGCCGCTGGAGTTCGCGTAGCAGTCCGCCGTAGTCACCCACCCCGTTTCTCCTCCCTGCTACCCCGGTGCTACCCCGGCGTCCGGACCACCCCAGATACGACAACGCCCCGAAAGGCTGGAACCTAGGCGGGGCGTGGCTTTCAACGTGGTGGCCAGGGAGGGAATCGAACCCCCGACACGGGGATTTTCAATCCCCTGCTCTACCAACTGAGCTACCTGGCCGGATGTGGCGCACCCCGTCGGGGTGAGCGCGGCATGATAGCGGCAGCGCCGGGGACAGGCAAGCACGTCGGGACGATCCCGGGGCCACCGACGTCACATCCGCGCCCGCGGCCCTTCATGGACGCTTGGGGTGGGCTGGGCGATGCTTGGGGTCGGTCGCCGCCCGGCAGCGAGGAGCCCGCCATGAAAGCCGTCACCCGTTCCTTCACCGTCGTCGCCTGCGCACTGGCCCTGGCCGCCTGCGCGTCGGCGCCGCCCACCGAGCGCCGCGCCGAGCGCCTGGCCCTGGCCGAGTCGGTCGCCGGCGAACCCACCGATTCGATCTGGTACCAGCGGCTGGTGTCCTGGGAGCCGCTGTCCGAGGAGCACCTGCTGATCTGGACGCGGGCCAACGAGGCCTGGCTGCTGCGCGTGGACCGGCCCTGCCGCGAGCTGCTGTGGACGCAGTCGCTGGGCCTGCGCACGGCGACCAGCAGCATCACCACCCGCTTCGACTACGTCGTCGCCGGCACCGACCAGTGCCGGATCCGCGAGATCCGTCCGGTGGATGCGCAGGTGATGCGCCGCGGCCGGCCCAGCGGCGGTTCGATTCAGGTCGAGACGGGAACGTAGCCGGCCGGCTTCTCGTAGTCGCCGCCGAACAGGAATGCCTCCATCTGCTCCGCCAGCCAGGCGCGATGTTTGGGGTCCATCGGCGAGAGCCGGTTCTCGTTGATCAGCAGGGTCTGGTGGGCCAGCCAGCCCTGCCAGGCCTCCTTCGAGATGTGGGCATAGATGCGCTGGCCCAGTTCGCCGGGCCAGGGCGCGAAGTCCAGCCCCTCGGCTTCGCGCTTGAGCTTGTCGCAGAAAACGGTGCGTGCCATCAGTCGATGCTCTCCCTGAAGCGTTGGATGAGTCGGGCCACCGGCGCCGGCAGGCCCAGGCCAGCCACCGCGTCGATGCGGTGCCAGTGCAGGTCGCCATTGTCGCTGATGCGCGCCGCCGGGGCCTCGACCCCGGTGTAGGCCAGCGGCTGGATGTTCAGACGGAAGTGGCTGAAGACGTGCTCAAAGGCGTCCAGGTGCCACGGCGGGCCGCTGGCGCCGGACCAGCGCGTGGCGAGCGCCTGCAGCTGGCCGGGGTCCTCGCCCTCGGGCAGCGACCACAGCCCGCCCCAGATGCCGCTGGCGGGGCGGCGCTGCAGCAGCAGGCGCCGCTCGCGGTCGAGCAGCAGCAGCATGTGGGTCTGGCGCAGCGGGGGGCTGCGGCGCGGTCGCGGTGTCGGCAGTTCGTGCTGGCGGCCGCTGGCGGCCGCCACGCAGGTCCCGGCCAGCGGGCAGCGAGCGCAGTCGGGATTGCGCCGCGTGCACACCGTGGCACCCAGGTCCATCTGCGCCTGGGTGTAGTCGGCCAGCCGTGCCTGCGGCAGCAGCGACTCCGACAGCGCCCACAGCCGCTTCTGCACCGCCGTCTCGCCGGGGTGTCCGTCGACGCCGAAGTGCCGGGCCAGCACCCGTTTGACGTTGCCGTCGAGGATGGCCTCGCGTTGGCCGTGGGCCTGCGCCAGGATCGCCGCGGCGGTGCTGCGGCCAATGCCGGGCAGGGCCTCCAGCGCCTCGCGCCGGTCCGGCAGCGCGCCGCCGTGTTCGTCCACGCAGGCCTGCGCGGCGCGGTGCAGGTTGCGGGCGCGGGCGTAGTAGCCCAGCCCCGACCACAGCGCCAGCACCCGGTCCAGCGGGGCGGCGGCCAGGGCCGGCACGTCGGGCAGGGCGTCGACGAAGCGCAGGAAGTAGGGGATGGCGGTGCGCACCTGGGTCTGCTGCAGCATCACCTCCGAGAGCCAGACCCGGCAGGGCTCGCGCGGGTGCTGCCAGGGCAGGTCGTGGCGCCCGTGGACGTCGAACCAGTCCAGCAGCCGGTCGGCGAACTCAGTCACCGCCGTCTCCGCCGGCGGCTTCGAGTTCGACCCGCACGCCGTGCAGGGTGGCGCCGTCGAGTTCGATCCGCCGGGCCTGCAGCCAGCCCTCGCCCGGCGGCAGCGTCGTCGCCTGGGCGTCGGCGTCGTCGAGCCAGTCCAGCAGCGGCTGGAGTTCGACGCGTGCCCAGGCGCTGGCCCCGTCGCGCTCGGCGGAAAGCTCCAGCGGCGCATCCAGTCCCAGGGAGCCTTCATAGGCCAGGCGGAGTTGCGTGGGCGCGGGCTGGTCCAGCGGTGCGGGCAGGGCGGGCCAGCGTTCGGGCCAGTCCGGCATCACGCCGTGGAAGCCCAGCACCAGCCCATCGTCGAGATGGGCGGCAAGCTCACCGTGCAGCGCGGGGATCCACGGGCCGCCGGCCACCGTGGCCGGCGTGGGCTCAAGCGACAGCCTGCCCGCGGACAGCTGCAGTGCGGGCCCGTCGAGGACCAGCCCGAGGTCGAAGTCCGGGTCGGTCTGCCCGATGTCGATGCCGATCCGCCGGCCGACCAGGCGCAGGCCGTCCGCGCCGCCGTCCAGCTGGCCGTCCTCGAGGAGCAGCGTGTAGGACGGGTGGCTGTGGCCGGGCGCGTCGAGCAGCCGCGCCTGCAGCCGGTCGAAGGCCACGTCCAGCGATGGCGCCACCGTAAGGCGGGCGGTGGCCGACAGGGGCATCCGCCGCTGCCCCAGCCACAGCTCGGTCTCCAGGGTCGGCTCTGCCGGCTGCCCCGGCGCGAAGCGCGGCAACTGCAGTGACAGGGCCTCAAGCCGCCAGTCCGGGTGGCGCAGGCTGGCCCGCTCCAGGCTGAGGCCGTTGGCCAGCACCGGCAGGGGAACCGGGCCGTCACCGGGTGGGCGGGCGTCCAGCCAGGCCTGCAGGCGCGCGATGTCGACTTCCAGGTCCTCGACCGCCAGCCGGGTCACCTGCAGGTCGCGGCCGCGAATCGTCGACCACGGCACGGCCACCTGCACGCGGCCGGCGGACAGCAGCGGCGTCGCGGCACCGGGCTCGCGGGCGTGCAGCTGCCGCAGGTCGATGCTGGGGTGGGGCAAGAGGCGATAGCCGATGGCCTGCTGCGTGCCCAGCTCCAGACCGGTGGCCTGCGAGGCCTGCCGCAGCAGCCAGGGACCGACGCGCTCGGGGTGCAGCAGCCACGCCGCCAGCAACGCCAGGGTCAGCAGCAGGCCCAGCGCCGCCAGCAGCCAGGCCAGCCGGCGGCGGGCGCGGCTCATCCGCCGCCGATCGAGGCCGGCAGCAGGGCGTCGACGAAGCCCTCGGGGTCGAACACGCGCAGGTCCTCCAGCTTCTCGCCGAGCCCGACGAAGCGGATCGGCAGCTGGAACTCGCGCGCCAGCGCGAACAGCACGCCGCCCTTGGCGGTGCCGTCGAGCTTGGTGACGACCAGGCCGGTCACGCCGGCGGCGGCCTTGAACTGGCGCACCTGGTTGATGGCGTTCTGGCCGGTGGTGCCGTCGATGACCATCAGCACCTCGTGCGGTGCGGTCGGGTCGACCTTGCCCAGCACCCGGCGGATCTTGCCCAGTTCATCCATCAGGCCGCCCTGGGTGTGCAGGCGCCCGGCGGTGTCGGCGATGAGCACCTCCACGCCGCGGGCCTTCGCCGACTGCAGGGCGTCGAAGGCCACCGAGGCGGCGTCGGCGTCCTGGCCCTGGGCGACCACCGGCACGCCGTTGCGCTCGCCCCAGACCTTGAGCTGCTCGACCGCGGCCGCGCGGAAGGTGTCGCCGGCGGCGAGCATCAGCCGGTGGCCCTCGTCCTGGAAACGCCTGGCCAGCTTGCCGATGGTGGTGGTCTTGCCCACGCCGTTGACGCCGACGGTCAGGATCACGAAAGGCTTGAGGGCGGTGTCGATCTCCAGCGGCTTGGCCACCGGGACCAGCATCACCCGCAGCTCGCTGCGCAACCAGCCGACCAGGTCGCCGGCGTCGCGGAACTCGCCGGCCTTCATCCGCCGGCGCATGTCCTCGACCAGTTGCGTGGTCGCCTTCACGCCGACGTCGGCGGTCAGCAGCGTGGTCTCGACCTCGTCGACCAGGTCGTCGTCGAGTCTGGGCTTGCGCGCGAACAGGGCGCCGAAGCTGCGCGCCAGGGCGCTGCCGCCGACGGTCTGCTCCATGCGCTCGCGGGTGCGTGCGCGCTCGGCTTCCGCGCGCGCGGCCTTCTCCTCCTGGTGGGCGGTGAAGGCGCGGGTGAGGTCCTCGGGGCTGAAGCCCGACGCCGGTTCGCGCCCGGGCTTGCCCGGCGTGCCCGAGGGCGGCCTGGGCGGCTCGCCGCCCGACTTTTTCTTGAGGAAGCTGAACATCGTGGTCCGGATCGCAGACAATGGCGGAATGGTAGCACCGGCCCACCGCCCGACCCTGTACCGGAGGCACCCGTGAAGCCGCCGCGCAGGCCCGCGGGTCGGGCTGCCGCGGCTGCGCCGGGACGGGTGCGCATCATCGGCGGCCGCTGGCGGAACAGCCGGCTGGACGTGCCGGCACTGCCCGGGCTGCGGCCCAGCAGCGACCGGGTCCGGGAAACCCTGTTCAACTGGCTGCAGCCCGGGCTGCCGGGCGCCCGCTGCCTGGACCTTTTCGCCGGCACCGGCGCGCTGGGCCTGGAGGCGGCGTCGCGGGGTGCCGCGCAGGTCGTGCTGGTGGAGCGCGACCGCATGCTGGCCCAGTCCCTGCGCGACGCCTGCCGGCGGCTGGGTGCCGACGGGGTCGAGGTCGTGCAGGCCGACGCCCTGGCCTGGCTGGCCCGGCCACCGGCCGACCGCTTCGAGGTGGTCTTCCTGGACCCGCCCTTCGACGCGGACCTGTGGGCCCGGGCCTACGCGGCCGTGCGGCCGCACCTGGCGGACGGGGCGCTGGTGCACGTGGAGGGGCCGGCCGGCGGCCTGCCGCCGGCGCCGTCGGGCTGGCTGCCACACCGCCGCGGACGCACCCGCGACGTCGAGCACGTGCTCTACCGCGTGGCGGGGCCGGCGGCTGATACACTCGACGGCGTTCATGGGCCGAGCACGGACACAGACGCCGGATGAGCCAATCCAACCCCAGGGTCGCCGTCTACCCGGGCACCTTCGATCCGATCACCAATGGCCACATCGACCTGGTCACGCGCGCCGCGCCGCTGTTCGAGCGCATCGTCGTGGGCATCGCCGAGAGCCCGTCGAAGGGCCCCGCGTTCACACTCCAGGAGCGCGTCGAACTGGCGCGCGAAGCGCTGGCCGGCTTCGGCAACGTCGAGGTGCGGGGCTTCAACTGCCTGCTGGCCCATTTCGTCCGCCAGATCGGTGCCGGCGTGCTGCTGCGCGGCCTGCGGGCGGTGTCAGACTTCGAGTACGAGTTCCAGCTCGCCAGCATGAACCGCCACCTCATCCCCGAGGTCGAGACCCTGTTCCTCACGCCGGCCGAGCAGTACAGCTTCATCTCCTCGTCGCTGGTGCGCGAGATCGCGCGGCTGGGCGGGGAGGTCTCCGGTTTCGTCCACCCGGCGGTGCAGTCGGCCATGCACGCGAAGTGGCACGGGCACGGCGGCGCTTGAAATCGTCCGCCCGCCCCGCGTACACCTGTTCCACGACACATCCACCAACAGGAAGCATCCACATGATCCGCAGCCTCAAATTCATCCTGCTCGCCAGCGCCGCGCTGATGCTGGCCGCCTGTGGCCAGGACGACGCCGAACAGCAGGTCGAGCGTCCGCCGGTCGCCGCGCCGGGTCCGGGTGACGACCAGATGGCGTGGCGCAACTACATCACCGACGTGGTCCGCCGCCACGGCCCCGACGACTACACCCAGACCTTCAACTACTTCCTGCCCGCCGAGGACGTCGAGGAGTACGAGGCGATCTACGCCCGGCAGCTGGAGAACGTCGAGGTCGCGCTCTCGCGCACCATCCCGCCGGGCAACATGCTCATCTTCACCTCGCCGCACCCGCACCGCATGGCCGACCTGATGGTCAGCGCCTTCGAGGTCACGCCAGAGAACTCCCTGCCGGGCGTGTACGTGCTGATGGTCGGCCGCACCGACGACGAGGAGCGGGTTCGCGAGGTGGTCACCGCCACCGGGGCAAGCTTCATCTTCGTGGACATGCAGTAAGCCCTCCCGGCCCGTGCGGGCCGGAAGCCACCGTCGGACGCCGGCCACGGGGCCGGCGTCCGTGCTTGGGCCCACCAGGAATCCGCCGTGTCACTGCGCATCAACGAACTGTGCATCAACTGCGACGTCTGCGAGCCGGCCTGCCCGAACCAGGCGATCAGCCAGGGTCCGGAGATCTACGAGATCGACCCGGCGCGCTGCACCGAGTGCAAGGGGCACTTCGACGAGGCGCAATGCGTGGTGGTGTGCCCGGTGGAATGCATCGACCCCGATCCCGAGCACCCCGAGACCGAAGCGCAGCTGCTGGCCAAGCTGGTCCGGCTGCGGGAGGAGTCCGCAACATGAGAGCCATCCGCCTGCTGGGTGCCACGTTCGTCCTCGCGCTGGCCGGCTGGTCCGGCGCCCTGGCCGCCGACCGGGCCGAACGCCTGCCGGCGTCCCCGGCCATCGCCTCGGCCAACGCCTACGCCACCGACGCCGGGCTGGAAGTGCTCCAGGCCGGCGGCAACGCCTTCGACGCCGCGGTCGCGGTGAGCGCAACGCTGGGGCTGGTGGAGCCGGAGAGCTCGGGCATCGGCGGTGGCGGGTTCTACCTGCTGCATCGGGCCAGCGACGGCCACCGGGTGTTCCTGGACGCCCGCGAGACCGCGCCGGCCGCCGCCACCCGCGACATGTACCTCGACGCCGACGGCCAGCCCGACCGCGAGCCGGCGATCAACGGGCCCCTGGCCGCCGGCATTCCCGGCACCCCCGCGGCCCTGGTGCACATGGCCGAGCGCTACGGCCGGCTGCCGCTGTCGGCGTCGCTGGCGCCGGCGATCCGGCTGGCCCGGGAGGGCTGGCATTTCGGGCCGAAGAACCACGAGATGATGGGCTGGCGGCGCGACGTCCTGGCCCGCTACCCGGGTTCGGTCGAGCTGTTCCTGGTCGACGGCGAGCGACCCGCGGTCGGCACGCTGATGCGCAACCCCGACTACGCCCGGACCCTGGAGCGGCTGGCCGCCGAGGGGTTCGACGGCTTCTACCGCGGTGAGCTGGCGCAGCGGCTGGTCGAGGGCGTGCGCGGGGGCGGCGGCATCTGGACGCTGGAGGACCTGGCCGGCTACCGGGTGGTCGAGCGCGAGCCGATGCGGGTGGAACACCGCGGCTGGGAGGTGGTCACCGCACCGCCACCGTCCTCGGGCGGCGTCGCCCTGGCGCAGGTCCTCAACGTGCTCTCGGGCTACGACTACACCGCGCTGCCGCGGGTGGACAGGGTGCACCTCAAGGTGGAGGCGATGCGCCGCGCCTACCGCGACCGCGCGATCTACCTGGGCGACCCGGACTTCGTGGCCATGCCCCTGACCCTGCTGACCAGCCCGGCCTACGCGGCGGGCCTGCGTGCGGCGATCCACCCCGGGCGGGCCACGCCCAGCGACCTGCTGCCCGGCGTCGGCCACGCCAACGAGAACCCGGACACCACACACTTCTCGATCATCGACACCGAGGGCAACCTTGTCGCCGCCACCCAGACGGTGAACCTGCCCTGGGGCAACGGTTTCGTCGTGCCGGGGACCGGCTTCGTCCTCAACAACGAGATGGACGATTTCTCGGTGAAGCCCGGCGTGCCCAACGCCTTCGGCCTGGTCGGCGAGGACGCCAATGCGATCGCCCCGGGCAAGCGCCCGCTGTCGTCGATGACGCCCAGCTTCCTGGTCGGTACCGACCAGGTCGCGGTCATCGGCACCCCGGGCGGCAGCCGCATCATCACCATGGTGGCGCTGGGCCTGGTCGCGCTGATGGACGGCGCCGACGCCGCCGAGGTCGTGGCGATGCCGCGCTTCCACCACCAGTACCTGCCCGACCAGCTCTCGGTCGAGGCCGGCGCGCTGAGCGGGGAGGAGCGCGCGGCGCTGGAGGCGCGCGGCCACGTGGTCGACGAGCGCGGACGCGGCTGGGGCAACATGCAGCTGGTGGTCTGGGACCGCCGCAGCGGCGCGGTCCAGGCGGCCAGCGACCCGCGCTGGGAAGGCGTGGGCGCCGGCTCCACCGGCGAACGCGTCGATGGTGGCGCGATCTACCGCTAGATCCGGAGGCCGATGACATGAAGCTGTGGTCGATACAGGGCAACTCCCAGCGCCTGGACGGCGGCGCGATGTTCGGCAATGCGCCGCGGGCGATGTGGTCGAAGTGGATCGAGCCCGACGCGCACAACCGCATCCCGCTGGCCTGCCGGGCGCTGCTGGCCTCGCCGCTCAACGGGCGCACGGTGCTGTTCGAGACCGGCATCGGCGCCTTCTTCGACCCGAAGCTGCGCGAGCGCTACGGCGTGGTCGAGGACCGGCACGTGCTGCTGGATTCGCTGCGCGAGGCCGGCTTCGGCCACGAGGACATCGACGTGGTCGTGCTCAGCCACCTCCACTTCGACCACGCCGGTGGCCTGCTCCCGGCCTGGTCGCCGGGTCAGCCGCCACAGCTGCTGTTTCCCAACGCGACCTATGTCGTCAGCCGCCCGTGCTGGGAGCGGGCGAAGGCGCCGCACCCGCGCGACCGGGCCAGCTTCATCCCGGAGCTCACCGATCTGTTGCAGGCCAGCGGCCGGCTGGAACTCGTCGACGGGCCGCAGGCCCCCAGCCTCGGCGACGCGGTCCGCTTCCATTACAGCGACGGCCACACCCCGGGCCTGATGCTGGCCGAGATCGTCGGGCCCGCCGGCGACGGGCACGGCGGGCTGGTGTTCTGCGCCGACCTCATCCCCGGGCGGCCGTGGGTGCACGTGCCCATCACCATGGGCTACGACCGGGCGCCGGAGCTGATCATCGACGAGAAGCGGGCCTTCCTGGAGGACATGCTCGCGCGTGACGTGCACCTGTATTTCACCCATGATCCGGACTGCGCGCTGGCCCGCGTGGTCCGCGACGAGCGTGGGCGCTTCGGCACCGAGCACGAAGTCGCCTCGCTGCATGCCCGCGACCTGAGTGGAGGAAACCCGCGATGAAGAGCCTGATCCCCGTCCTTGCCGCCGCCGTGCTGGCCACGACCGCCCACGCCACCGACAGCCGTGTCTACGGTGGCCAGATGCCCGCCGGTGAGGCCCTGCCGGTCGCCGAGGCCATCGCCAACCCCGAGGCCTGGTCCAGCACCCCGGGCAAGTTCAGCGGGCGCATCACCGAGGTCTGCCAGAACATGGGCTGCTGGGTGATCCTCGAGCACGACGGCGAGCACGCCCGCGTGGCCGCCCGCGACCACGCCTACGGCGTGCCCAAGGATTCCAGCGGCCGCGCGGTGGTCTTCGGCACCGTCGAGGTCCGCGAGCTCAGCGACGAGCAGGTCGAGCACTACGAGCGTTACGACCGCCAGGCCGGCATGACCTCGCGGCGCGAGGTGCGCATCATCGCCTCGGCCATCGAACTGCTGGACTGAGGCCGTGCCGATGCGCATCGCCGCCTGGCTGCTGGCGGGCCTGCTGGTCCCCGCCACGGCCCAGGTCGGGCACGAGCCGGTGTCCGGCGAGCTGGCCGCCCGCGGACCGGTCACCGACGCCGATTTCGGGGTCTCGGTTCAGGCGGTCGGCCTCCGGCGCGAGGTCGAGTTCCGCGCCGGCGGTGACTGGCAGTCCGGGCCCGCCGAAGTGCCGGCCTCGTCGCTGCCGCGCTACGACGACCGCGACTTCTGGTCCGACCAGGCCAGCCTGGCCGGCCGCCGGGTGCTGCCGGAGGTGCTGCAGACCCTGGACGGCTGGGAACCGGTGCCCGCCGAAGACGCCCTGTCGATGCTGCCGCCGAACCTCTCGATGGTGTTCCAGGCGCAGGATGGATGGCTGGTCAGCAGCCTGGACGCCGCGGCGCCGGAGGACGGCGACCTGCGCCTGCGCTGGTGGTCGCTGCCCGGCGGTGCGGTGCACGGGATGCTCGAGGCCGGCCCGGAGGGCCATGTCGCCGTCGACGCCGACGGCCTGCGCCGCGGGGCGCCGGGGCCGGACTGGCAGCCGGGCCTGCCGGCGGACGGCATCCCGGGCCTGCCGGACCGGCCGCCGCCGGGCGGGGGCTGGATGCTGGCGGTGTGGCTGCTGGCCGGCGTGCTGATCATCGGCGGCTTCGTGCTGCGTCGCCGCCTCAACCCGCCCGGCAAGGGCGACTGAAGGAGTGGCCGAGATGCCGACGGTGACCGCCCTGTACACGGGCCTGTGCATCCTGCTGTTGCTGTTTCTGGCGCTTCGTGTGGTCGTGGTCCGGCGCCGCGAACGCATCGGCCTGGGCACCGGCGGCTCGCGCGGGCTTGAACAGCGCGTGCGGGCCCACGCCAACGCCACGGAGTACCTGCCGGTGGCCCTGGTCGGCCTGCTGCTGGTCGAGCTCAGCGGCTACCCGTCGGGCCTGGTGCACGCGCTGGGCCTGACCTTGCTGGTCTCCCGGGCGGCACACGCCTGGGGGCTGGCCCAGAGTGCCGGCACCTCGCTGGGACGCTTCTGGGGCACGTTCGGCACCTGGCTGATGCTGCTGGTGACCGCGGCGGCCCTGGTCTGGCGCGGCCTGCCGTTCTAGTCGCCGCCCAGCTCGACGTGCTCGGCGCCGAGCAGGCGCTCGGCCTCGGCCAGCACCGCGCGCAGCGGTGCCACCAGCTCCGGTGCGTACAGGCGCTCGCGGCTGGCGGACTCGACCCGCCCGAACACCGACTGGCGCAGCATCTCCTCGGTGCGCGCCCGCGCCAGGACGTCGTGAAGCAGGCGCTCGAACTCGCTGGGCGTCGGCGCGCAGGCCAGGGCCTGGAACAGCCGGCCGAAGGCCTCGAACAGCGCACCGGCCTCCGGGCCCATGCCGTGGTCGGCCGGCCGGAAGTCCTGCCAGGCCTGGCGGGCGTCGGTCCAGACCCGGAAGCTGAGCCGTGCCAGGGAGTGGTACAGCGGCTGCTCGGAGACCAGCACCAGCAGCAGGTGGCGCGGGTTCGCCGCGACCGTGCCCAGGGCGTTGGTCCAATCGCGCGACTCGATGAAGTCCTTCAGCCGCAGGTGCTCGGCGAAGGGCGCGGCCTGCAGCTGGTCGAGGATCAGCATCACCGGCTCGGCCTCGGACAGCGCGCAGGCCTCGGTCACCGCCCGCTCGAACGGGCCCAGCGGCGCCTCGGCCTGGGCCAGGCTGCCGTCGTCGAGCACGACCGGTGCGGGGTGATGGGGCGGTGGTGCATCGCTGAAGTCGTGGTAGCGCACATGCTGCAGTTCCAGCGCACCGACCAGCGCATTGGCGAAGGCGGTCTTGCGGCGACCGGCCTCGCCGTCGACGTGCAGCACGCGAAGGCGTCCCTCGGGCGTGTCGTTGAGGCAGCGCAGCGCGTGCTCGTAGTCGTCGTTGGACTCGAAGCCGTGTTCGGCCAGGCGGCGGCGCAGCGACATCTCGGACTCCTGCGGTTCGTGGTACGACTTTAGTCGAAACGGCGGTGTTCTCCACGCCCCGTCCCGCTCCCGGGCGGTGAGAATGCCATGGACCTCCGGCGGCCGCCGGACTTCCGGGAGGGGAAGGCCTGTGAATGCGATCGTACTGATGCTGGTCGGCCTGGGCGCGCTGGCGCTGGGCTATGTGTTCTATTCGCGCTTCATCGCCGAGCGCATCTACCGGCTGGACCCGGACTTCCGCACGCCGGCGCACGAGTTCCGCGACGGCGTGGACTACGTGCCGACCAACCGCTTCGTGCTGTGGGGCCACCACTTCACCTCCGTCGCCGGCGCCGCGCCGATCGTCGGCCCGGCCATCGCCGTGATCTGGGGCTGGGGCCCGGCCTTCGCCTGGGTCATCCTGGGCACCATCTTCTTCGCCGGCGTGCACGACTTCGGCGCGCTGTGGGCCAGCGTGCGCAACAAGGGCAAGTCGATCGGCACCCTGACCGGCAACATCATCGGCGCCCGGGCGCGCAACCTGTTCCTGGTCGTGATCTTCCTGCTGCTGCTGATGGTCAACGCCGCTTTCGCGGTGGTGATCTCCAACCTGCTGGTGTCCACGCCGACCTCGGTGATCCCGGTCTGGGGCGCGATCGTGGTGGCGCTGGTGATCGGGCAGATGATCTACCGCTGGAAAATGGGTCTGCTGATCCCCTCGATACTCGGCGTGGCGGTGCTGTATTCGCTGATCCTGGTGGGCAACATGTTCCCGGTGGTGCTGCCCGAGACGGTGCTGGGCATGAGTCCGCGGGCGACCTGGATCGTGCTGCTGTTCGCCTACGCCGGCATCGCCTCGCTGCTGCCGGTGTGGGTGCTGCTGCAGCCGCGCGACTACATCAACGGCCTGCAGCTGTTCATAGGCCTGGGGCTGCTCTACATCGCGGTGCTGGTGGCCTCGCCGACGGTCGTCGCCCCGGCCTTCAACAGCGACGTCCCCGCCGGCACGCCCTCGCTGCTGCCGCTGCTGTTCGTGACCATCGCCTGCGGCGCGATCTCCGGCTTCCACGGCCTGGTGTCCTCGGGCACCACCTCCAAGCAGCTGGACAAGGAAACCGACGCCCGCTTCGTCGGCTACTTCGGCGCGGTGGGCGAGGGCGGCCTGGCGCTGGCGACCATCATCGCCTGCACCGCCGGTTTCGCGACGCTGGTCGACTGGCAGGCGGTGTACTCCAGCTTCGGCCAGGGCGGGGTCAACGCCTTCGTCGCCGGCGGCGACGCGATCCTGGTCGCCGGCCTGGGCATTCCCGCCGACCTGGGCGCGACCATGCTGGCGACCATGGCCATCCTCTTCGCCGCCACCACCATGGACACCGGACTGCGCCTGCAACGCTTCGTGGTGCAGGAGGTCGGCGAGTTGGCCGGCATCCGCGTGGGCACCCTGCTGGGCACGGTGATCGCGCTGGCCTGCTGCCTGGCGCTGGCCTTCGGGGCGGGGGCCGACGGCGCCGGCGGCATGGTCATCTGGCCGCTGTTCGGCACCACCAACCAGCTGCTGGCCGGCCTGACCCTGTCGATCATCTCGGTGATCCTGATCCGTCAGGGAAGGCCGGCCTGGTTCACGGCCATCCCGCTGACCTTCCTGCTGGTGATGACGCTGTGGGCGTTGCAGCAGCAGATCATGCGCTTCTACGAGGCCGCCAACTGGCTGCTGTTCTCGATGAGCCTGCTGATCCTGGTCGCCGCGCTGTGGGTGGCGGTGGAAGCGGTCATCGCGATGGGCCGCGGCCGCGGCGCGCAGCCCGCCGGCGAGGCGGGGCGCTGAGCCGATGCCCCGACGCCTCGACATCGGCACGCTGCTGGCCCGCATGGAGGCGGGCCTGCGCGAGTTCTACGTCGCGCCCTACCGGCGCACCTTCGCCCGTGCCGCACGCGAGGAGGAGGACCTGTTCATGCTGCTGGTCTACGCCGAAAGCCTCGGCGTCCCGAACCCGGCGGCCTACTACACGCTGGAGCTGATGCCGGTGATGTACGAGCGCTTCCACGACTGGCACCGGCGGATGGGCATGGCGCACTCCCCGCTGGAGCACCTGCGGTGCTGCTGAGCCTGGCGCGCACGCGCCGGGTCCTGTTCTTCGGTGGCAAGGGCGGGGTCGGCAAGACCACCGTTTCGGCCGCGCTGGCGGTGCGCATGGCCGGGGAGGGGCGCCGCGTGCTGCTGGTGTCCACGGACCCCGCGCACAACCTCGGCCACCTGTTCGGGCGCGGGATCGGGCCGTCGCCCGTGCGCATCGCCCCCGGCCTCGACGCGCTGGAGCTCGACCCCGAGCGCACGGTGGACGCGCACCTGCGCGAGGTCGGCGAGGCCTTGCGGCGGCTGATGCCCGACCACCTGGGGGGCGAGGTCGACCGGCACATGCAGCTGTCCCGGGACGCCCCGGGCATGCAGGAGGCGGCGCTGCTCGAGCGCATCGCCGAGGTCGTGGAACAGGCGGTGGACACCCATGACCTGGTCGTCTTCGACACCGCCCCGTCGGGTCACACCGCCCGGCTGATGGCGCTGCCGGAGATGATGTCGGCCTGGACCGAGGGGCTGATGCAGCGGCAGGCGAAGGCCGAGCGCTTCGGCGACCTGGTGCGCGACCTTGGCCGCGACCACAGCGTCGATGAAAAGGTCTTCGGCGACGCGCCGGATGCCGAACCGCGCGACCGCAACGCCCGCATCCGCCACCTGCTGCACCGCCGGCGGCACCGCTTCGCCGCGCTGCGCGACACCCTGGCCGACCCGGCGCGCTGCGGCTTCGTGATCGTGCTGGCCGCCGAGCGGATGCCGGTGCTGGAGACCATCGAACTGCATCGGCGCCTGGTCGGTTCGGGGCTGGACGTCGCCGGGCTGGTGGTGAACCGGCGCTCCCCGCCCGACGCCGGGGACTTCCTGGCCCGGCGACGCGCGTTGGAGGAGGGCCACCTGCGCACGCTGGCGGCCGAGCTGGGGGCGCTGCCGCGGCTGGACATCGAGCTGTTGCCCGGCGAACTGTCGGGTCTGGACGCCGTCTCGGCCTTCGGCGAGCGGCTCGGCTGAGTCCGCAACGCGGCGGGCCGGCTTGCGCCGGCCCGCCGGAGCACGCTTGAGCCGGTCCTCAGGCGGCCTGCTCGGCCTGCCGGCGCGGGCCGTGCTTCAGCGCCCGGCGCACGTGGTCGACCAGCAGGTCGGCCTCGGCGTCGGTGATGGCGAAGTGCGGGGTGAAGCGCAGCGAGTTGCGCCCACCGTGGATGACGCCGATGCCGTGCTCGCGCAGCCACTCCTCGGTGGAGCCTTCGCCGAAGCACTTGAAGTCGTCGCTGAGCTCGCAGGAGAACAGCAGGCCGGTGCCCTGGACCTTGGTGATCAGGCCGCCGAGCTCGTCCTTGAGGGCGTGCAGCTTCTCGACGAAGCGCCGGCCCTGGGTCCGGATGTTCTCGCGGATCTCCGGGGTCAGGCCGTCGAGCACGGCGACGGCGACGTCCATCGCCCGCGGGTTGGAGGTCATGGTGTTGCCGTAGATGCCCTTGCGGTACAGGCCGGCGGCGCGCTCGTTGACCGCCAGCACGCTCAGCGGGTACTGGCCGGCGTTGAGGGCCTTGGAGTAGGTCTCCATGTCCGGCGGCGGCAGCGAACCGAAGCCCGGGTAGTCGACGATCGACAGCACGCCGTGGGCGCGCAGGCCGGCCTGGATCGAATCCACCAGGAACAGCGTGCCGTGGGCCTGGGTCAGCTCGCGGGCGGCGGCGTAGAACTCCGGGGTCACCTGGCGGCCCGGGTCGCCTTCGCCCATGACCGGCTCCAGGAACAGCGCCTCGATGTACCAGCCGTGCCGGTCGGCTTCCTCGAACGCCGCGCGCAGCTGCTCGATGGAATAGGGCTCGATGGTGATGAGCTGCGACTCGTGGTGCTTCCAGCTGGCCAGGTGCTTGGCGTAGGTCGGCCGGGTGGAGTCGGAATACAGCGCCGGCAGCTCGGTGCGGCCGTGGAAGGCGCCCTTCACGGCGATGCGCTTGACCCGCTTGCCGGCGTGGCGGCCGCCCTCGTCGGTGTGGATGCGGGTGTTGACGTCGGCGATGCGGCCGGCCAGCGAGACCGACTCCGAGCCGGAGTTCAGGCACAGGAACTTCGCGAACGGGCAGCCGCCGCGGGTCTGGCCGATCTCGCGGCGCAGGACGCGCTCGAGCGCCAGCTGCGACAGGCTGGGCGTCATCACGTTGGCCATCGCCTGCGGGCGGGCCATGGCCTCGAGGACCCGGGCCGGCGTGTGGCCTGCGCCCAGCATGCCGTAGCCGCCGGAGTCGTGGATCACCGCGCCCTTGAGGGTGACGATCCACGGGCCGCGCGCGGTCAGCGCCACGTAGGGGTTCACGCCGTCGTCGGGGTAGAAGTTGACGAAACCGCCCTGGACCATCTGCAGCTGGGTGGCCTCGTCGGCGCGCAGCACGTCGTCGAACTCACCGCCCTTGAGCGCGTCGAAGCGGCTGCCGGCGTCGGCGATCGCCTCGGCCAGTTCCGGGTAGTCGGGCAGGAAGCGCTCGATGGTGGCGTCGTCGAGGCCGGTGGTACGGGCCGCGCCGCCGTAGCTGCGCAGGGTCTTGAGCGTGTCGAGGGCCGAACGGGTCATGCGGGTCTCCTTGGATCGGTTCGTCGTCCATCCCGGGACGAAAAACGCGCGGAACCGGTCCGCGCGGTACGTAAGCCTGATGAATCAATCACTTACCCAATCCTATCACGGTCGGGCAGGGGGCCATAACCCCCGGTGACAGCTGTCATGTCCAGGTCCTGACGCCGCCCACTGCCGCCGGGGTGCGGTGCGGCCGAGACTGGCCACCAGTATCCACCCGGACCGGAGTCCTGCAATGGCCGACCTGCCCACCCCTCCCGTTCCGCCGCCCGCCGGGGCCCCGGCCGCCACCCTGACCGGTGCCCGCTTCGGCTACGGCGGCGCCATCGCGCTCGACGGCGTGGACCTGGCGGTCCGGCAGGGCGAGGTGCTGGCCCTGCTGGGGCCCAACGGCGCCGGCAAGAGCACCGCGATCGGTCTGCTGACCGGCCGCCTGCGGCCACAGGCCGGGGCCGCCCGGGTGTTCGGCCACGACCCGACGCGGACGTCGACTCGACGCCTGTTCGGGGTGATGCTGCAGTCCGCGGCACTGCCCGAGACGCTGCGCGTGTCCGAGCTGCTCGACCACGCCCGCGCCTGCTATCCCGACCCCAGGCCACGGGCCGAGGTGGTCGAGCTCGCCGGCCTCTCCGACCTGCTCGCGCGGCCCTACGCGCGGCTCAGCGGTGGCCAGCAGCGGCGGGTGCAGTTCGCGATGGCGGTCGGCGGCCGCGTCCCGCTGCTGTTCATCGACGAGCCCAGCACCGGGCTGGACGCCGGCGCCCGGCGACGCCTGTGGGCCGCGGTGGGTGCGATGCGCGACGAGGGCACGGCGGTGGTGCTCACAACCCACTACCTCGAGGAGGCCGATGCGCTGGCCGACCGCGTGCTGCTCGTCGACCGCGGCCGGATCGTCGCCGAGGACAGTCCCGACGCGCTCAAGCGTCGCGTGGCCGGTGTGCAGGTGCGCTGCCGGACCCGGGTGTCGCCCGGGGTCGCGGCGGGCTGGCCGGAGGTTGCCGCGGCGCGACGCCACGGGGGGCTGCTGGAGCTGGAATGCCGGCGACCCGAGCCGGTGCTGCGGCGCCTGTTCGCGCTCGACCCCGACCTCGACCAGCTGCAGGTGCAGCCCGGGTCCCTGGAGCAGGCGGTCCAGGCGCTGACCGCCGGGGCGGAGGCGGCGGCATGAGCGCGCACACCGACCATCGCCCGGTGCCGGCCATGCCGCTGCCGCGACTCGCGGCCCTGTACGCCAACGAGGCCTGGCTGGAGCTGCTCAAGCTGCTGCGGACCCCGGCCTTCGCGGCGCCGACGCTGGCCTTTCCGCTGGCCTTCTACGTCTTCTTCGGCCTGGTCCTGCCCGGCCAGTGGTCCGGCCTGGACCGTCCGACCTTCCTGCTGGCGACCTACGGCGTGTTCGGCGTGATGGGCCCGGCCCTGTTCGGGTTCGGCGTGGGCCTGGCGATGGAGCGCGAGAACGGGCTGCTGGCCCTGAAGCGGGTGTCGCCGATGCCGATCGCCGCCTACTTCACCGCCAAGATCGCCATGAGCCTGGTGTTCGCGCTGGCCGTGGTGCTGCTGCTCAGTGCCGCCGCGGTCTGGGGCGGTGGCGTGCGCATCGCGCCGGGACGCTGGTCGCTGCTGGTCGCCGTCCTGCTGGTGGGCACCCTGCCGTTCTGCGCGATGGGCCTGTGGATCGGTGCACTGGCGCGGGGGCAGGCGGCGGTGGCCATCGTCAATCTGGTCTATCTTCCGATGGCGGTGCTCTCGGGGCTGTGGATCCCGCTGATGCTGTTCCCGCCGCTGCTGCAGGCGCTGGCGCCGGTGTGGCCGGCCTGGCACCTCTCGCAGCTGGCGCTGGGGGTGGTGGGGCAGGCGCAGTCGGTGCCCTGGGCCTGGCACCTGGCGGTGCTGCTGCTGTTCACCGTGATGTTCCTGGCCCTGGCCGCGGCCCGACTCGAATCCAGGGGAGAGCGTTGATGAACCGGTACCATGCCATCGCCCTCGCCGCGGCCATCGCCCTGGCCGCCCTGCTGGTGTCGGGGCCGCCGCAGGCCGCCGCGGGTGGGGTGGACACCGCAGGCGGCGTGCTGATCACCGGTGCGCGCATCTTCGACGGCACCGCCGTCGTGGAAGCGGACTCGGTGCGGGTCCAGGGTGGGCACATCGTCGAGATCGGCCAAGGCCTTGCGCCGCGCGACGGCGAGGTGGTCCATGAGGCGGGAGGCGCGACCCTGCTGCCCGGTTTCATCGACGCCCACACTCACAGCTGGGGTCGGGCGATGGCCGACGCCCTGCGCTTCGGCGTCACCACCCAGCTGGACATGTTCACGATGCCGATGATGCTGCCCGAGCAGCGGCGACGGCGCGCCGACCTGGGTCCGCAGACCCAGGCCGACCTGTTCTCCGCCGGCCACCTGGCCACCGTGGAGGGCGGGCACGGCACGCAGTTCGGCTTCCCGGTGCCGACCGTGGACAGCGACGAGGCCGCGGGGCAGTGGGTCCAGGCCCGGCTCGGTGAGGGGTCGGACTTCATCAAGATCGTGCGCGAGGACCTGTCCGCCTACCGGGGGCGGCCGGAACTCCCCAGCCTCGACGCCCCGCGCGCCGCGGCGCTGGTCCAGGCGGCCCATGCCGCCGGCGTCAAGGCGGTGGTCCACGTCTCCACCCTCGAGGCGGCCAGGGAGTCGCTGCAGGCCGGCGCCGACGGCCTGGTGCACGTGTTCGGCGACGCCGCGGTCGATGCGGGCTTCATCGGGCAGGCGGCGGCGGACGGCCTGTTCGTGGTGCCGACGCTGACGGTGGTCGCCGGCGTCGCCGGCGAGCGCACGCCGCTGCTGGAGGACGAGCTGCTCGAACCGCTGCTCAGCCCGCCGCAGCGCCTGAGCCTGGAACAGCGCTGGAACCTGCCACCGCGGCCGGAGTCCATCCAGCGCGCCCGGGACAACGTGGCCGCACTGCACCGCGGCGGCGTGCGGATACTGGCAGGCACCGATGCACCCAACGCCAACACCGCCCACGGCGCCTCGATGCACGAGGAGCTGGCGCAGCTGGTGGCGGCGGGCCTGTCGCCGGTCGAGGCCCTGTCCGCGGCCACCGCCTGGCCGGCGGAGGCCTTCGGACTCCCGGACCGCGGCCGGGTCGCCGTGGGTGCCCGCGCCGACCTGGTGCTGGTCGATGGGCAGCCGGACCAGCGCATCGGGGACAGCCGCCGGATCGTGGCGATCTGGAAGAACGGCCATCCGGTCGAGCGCAGGCTGCCGGAGGCACGCTGAGCGATGACCGCGCGGACCCACCCCGTCGAGCGCATCGACGACATCCACCAGAACCCGTGGGTGGGCCTGGTCTACCTGGTCTTCGTCTACTTCCCGCTGCTGTTCTGGGGGCAGGCGCCGGCGAGTTCGCTGTGGGTCAGCCTCGCCGCGACCGCCGTGTTCATCCCGATGCACTTCCTGGTGGTGCGCAGCCGGCCGCGCCGGCGCACCGTGCTGGGCCTGGCCATGGTCGCCCTCGCCTACGTGGTGGTGCCGTTCAACCCGGGCGGACACACCTTCCTGCTGTACGGGCTGGCCACCCTGGCCTGGACGCTGCGCCCCTGGGTCTGCGCCGGCCTGGGGCTGGCCCTGTGGACGGTGATGGCCGCCCAGATGCTGTGGCTGTACCCGCTGCCGGCGATCGCCCTGGGCACCGCGTCGCTGAGCGCCGTGCTGGGCACCATCATCATCGCCTCGATCGTGGTGGAGCGCGCCCGCATGCGTCGCGACGCGCAGCTGCGGCTGAGCCAGGAGGAGGTGCGCCGGCTGGCCCGGCTGGCCGAGCGTGAGCGCATCGGCCGCGACCTGCACGACCTGCTGGGCCACACGCTGTCGGTGGTGGCGTTGAAGAGCGAGCTGGCCGGGCGCCTGGTCGACAGCGACCCGGCGGCTGCGCGCCGCCACATCGGCGAGGTCGAGGCGGTCGCGCGGCGGGCGCTGACGGAGGTGCGCGAGGCGGTGAGTGGCATGAAGGCGCCGGAGCTGCAGGCCGAGCTGGCGGCGGCCAGGTTGGCACTGGAAAGCGCCGGCGTGGCCCTGCACGCCGATGTCGCCGCGGTGCGGCTTGCGCCCGAGCAGCAGAAGGCGCTGGCGATGGCCCTGCGCGAGGCGGTCACCAACATCATCCGCCACGCCGACGCCGGGCGGGTGGAGGTGCGCCTGCACGAGGAGGACGGGGAGGCGGTGCTGAGCATCCGCGACGACGGCCGTGGCGGGGCTGGCGAATCCGGCAACGGCATCCGCGGCATGCGCGAGCGCATCGAGGCGCTGGGCGGACGCCTGCGGCTGGAGAGCCCGGCCCGGGCGGGCACCCGCGTGCTGTTGTGCCTGCCGGGGCCCGGCGAGGCGACGGACGCGGAGGTGCCGGCATGATCCGCATCGTGCTGGCCGAGGACCAGGCCATGGTCCGCGGGGCACTGGCGGCCCTGCTGGGCCTGGAGCCGGACATCGATGTGGTCGCCGAAGCCGGCGACGGCGATGCGGCCTGGACCGCCGTGCAGGCGCATGCTCCGGACCTGCTGGTCACCGACATCGAGATGCCGGGCCCCAGTGGCCTGGACCTGGCCGCGCGCGTGCAGCAGGCGGGCCTGGCGACCGGCGTCGTGGTGCTGACCACCTTCGCCCGGGCCGGCTACCTGCGCCGCGCGCTGGACGCCGGCGTGCGTGGCTACCTGCTCAAGGACGCGCCTTCCGCCCAGCTGGCCGAGGCCCTGCGCCAGGTGCACCGCGGCGGACGGGCCATCGATCCGCAGCTGGCGGTGGCGGCCTGGGGCGAGCAGGACCCGCTGAGCCCGCGCGAGCGCGAGGTGCTGCGCCTGGCCGGCGAAGGGGCCAGTGCCGGCGAGATCGGCGATCGCCTGCACCTGGCCCCGGGCACGGTCCGCAACTACCTCTCCGAGGCGATCGGCAAGCTGGGCGCCTCCAACCGCATCGAGGCCTGGCGGCTGGCGCGGCAGAAGGGCTGGCTGTAGCCGGCGCCGGCCGTGCCGCGCTGTGGGAGAATGGCCGGCTCGCCCGTCCCGTGCCCGCCGTGAAGAAGTCCGACTTCCATTTCGACCTGCCGCCGGAGCTCATCGCCCAGGCGCCGCTGCCGGAGCGTTCGGCCAGCCGGCTGCTGCTGGTGCCGCCGGCGCCGGCCGGCTTCCAGGACCGGCACGTGCGCGACCTCGTCGACCTGCTGGCGCCCGGGGACCTGCTGGTGTTCAACGACACCCGGGTCATCCCGGCGCGCCTGTACGGCGCCAAGGACAGCGGTGGCCGGGTCGAGATCCTGATCGAGCGCCTGCTGGCCGACAACGAGGCCCGCGTGCAGCTGGGCGTGAGCAAGAAGCCCAGGCCCGGCGGGCGCATCGTGCTCGACGCCGGTGGCCAGGCCGAGGTGCTGGGCCGGGACGGGGAGTTCTTCCACCTGCGCTTCCACCCCAGCGCCGAACACGGCGACGATTCACTGGAGAAGCTGCTGTTGCGTGCCGGTCGCCTGCCCCTGCCGCCCTACATCCAGCGCGAGCCGGGCGAGGACGACCGCGAGCGCTACCAGACGGTGTTCGCGCGCGAGGTCGGTGCGGTCGCCGCGCCCACGGCCGGGCTGCACTTCGACCAGCCGCTGCTGGACGCGCTGCGCGCGCGCGGCGTGGACTTCGGCCACATCACCCTGCACGTGGGGGCGGGCACCTTCCAGCCGATGCGGGCGGAGTCGGTGCACGAGCACCGCATGCACAGCGAGTGGCTCAACGTCGGCGCCGGACTGGTCGAGCAGGTCCGCCGCACCCGCGCCGCCGGCGGCCGCGTGGTGGCCGTGGGCACCACGGTGGTCCGGGCGCTGGAGAGCGCCATGCGCGACGGTGAACTGCAGCCCTTCGCCGGGGAGACCTGCATCTTCATCTTCCCCGGCTACCGCATCAGCTCCGTCGACGCGCTGCTGACCAACTTCCACCTGCCCGAGAGCACGCTGATGATGCTGGTCTCGGCCTTCGCCGGTCGCGAGCGCATCCTCGCCGCCTACCGCCACGCCGTCGGGAAGCGCTACCGCTTCTTCAGCTACGGCGACGCGATGCTGCTGCACCCGACACGGACCTGACATGTCGCGACTGCACTTCGAACTCCTCGCCACCGACGGCGGCGCCCGACGCGGGCGCATGCGCTTCCCGCGCGGCGTGGTCGAGACACCGGCCTTCATGCCGGTGGGCACCTACGGTTCGGTGAAGGCCATGACCCCGCGCGACCTGCGCGGGCTGGGCGCGCAGATGATCCTGGGCAACACCTTCCATCTGTTCCTTCGCCCGGGGCTGGAGATCATCCAGGACCACGGTGGCCTGCACGGCTTCAACAACTGGGACGGGCCGATCCTGACCGATTCCGGCGGCTTCCAGGTCTTCTCGCTGGCGCAGCGCCGCAAGATCACCGAGCAGGGCGTGCATTTCGCCTCGCCGGTGGACGGGGCGAAGGTCTTCCTGGGCCCCGAGGAGAGCATGCACATCCAGAAGGTGCTCGACGCCGACGTGGTGATGATCTTCGACGAGTGCACGCCGTACCCGGCCACCGAGGCGGTGGCGCGCGAGTCGATGGAGCTGAGCCTGCGCTGGGCGCAGCGCAGCAAACGCGCCCATGAAGGCAACGACGCCGCCCTGTTCGGCATCGTGCAGGGTGGGGTGCACCACGAGCTGCGCACGCGCTCGGCCGGCGCCCTGGTCGACATCGGCTTCGACGGCTACGCGGTGGGCGGCCTGGCCGTGGGCGAGCCCGAGGGCGAGCGCAACGCCATGCTCGACCACACCTGCCCGCAGCTGCCCGCCGACCGGCCGCGCTACCTGATGGGCGTGGGCCGGCCCCAGGACATCGTCGAGGCGGTGGCCCGCGGCATCGACATGTTCGACTGCGTCATGCCGACCCGGCACGCGCGCAACGGCCACCTGTTCACCGCCGGGGGCCCGATCAACATCCGCAACCGGCGCTTCGCCCGCGACCTGCGGCCGATCGAGCCCGGCTGCGACTGCCACGCCTGCGCCGGCGGCCCGGACGGGCGCGGCTACACCCGCGCCTACCTGCGCCACCTGGAGCGCTGCGGCGAGCCGCTGTTCCCGATCCTGGCCACCCACCACAACCTGCGCCACTACCAGCACCTGATGGCCGGCATCCGGGCGGCCGTGGACGCCGGGCGCTTCGAGGCCTTCCGCCGGGACTTCCACGCCACCCTGGCCGCCGGCGTGCCCGACTGAACGCCGATGCGACCGCGCCGGGGGCGTGGCATACTCCGGCCCCTTGATCCACCGGACCACCGGAGCCCTGCCCAATGAACCTCCTCGACCTCCTCATCGCCCCGGCCCACGCCGCCGCCGGCGCCCCGCAGCCCAGCCCCTGGTCGCTGCCGATCATGATGATCCTGTTCTTCGTGGTCTTCTGGTTCTTCCTGATCCGCCCGCAGATGAAGCGCGCCAAGGAGCACCGGGAGATGGTGTCGAAGCTGAACAAGGGCGATGAGGTGATCATCGGCGGCGGCATCGCCGGCCGCATCGACGACCTGGGCGAGAGCTTCGTCAGCGTCGAGATCGCCAACGACGTCAGCGTGCGCGTGCAGCGCAACGCGATCCAGACGGTCCTGCCCAAGGGCACGTTGAAGTCCGCCTGATCCGCCTCCATAGCTGATCCGACCCGACAACCACGGCCAGTCCCGGCCGCCAGTGGTCCCATAGCCCATGCTCGATTTTCCCCGTTGGAAGTACGCCGTCGTCATCCTGGTGGTGATCTTCGGCTTCATCTACGCGATGCCGAACCTGTACCCGCAGGACCCGGCCGTCCAGATCAGTCCCAACCGGGGCGCGGCGCTCGACGAGGCGCTGGTCGAGCGCGTCGGCCGCACCCTGACCGCGGCCGGCATCGACTACCGCTCCGTGGCGATCGAGGGCGAGAGCGTGCTGGTGCGGCTGGAGGACGCCGCCCGGCAGATGCCGGCGCAGGACCTGCTGCGCACCGAGCTGGGCACCGACTACACCACCGCCCTCAACCTCGCCCAGACCATTCCCGACTGGATGGCCGCCATCCGCGCCACGCCGCTGCAGCTGGGCCTGGACCTTCGCGGTGGCGTGCACTTCCTGATGGAGGTCGACGAGCAGGCGGCGCTGGAGCGGCAGGAGACCGCCTACGCCGACCAGATCCGCGAGGCGCTGACCCGGGCCGACCTGTCGGTGGTGTCGGTGGAGCGGGGCAGCACCGGCATCGACATCCGCATGCGCGACCCGGCCGAGGCCGGTCGCGCCCGCACCCTGCTGGGCCGCGAGGCCCCGCAGCTGATCGTCGAGCAGATCTCCAGCGGCGAGGACGGCCTGCGCCTGCGCGCGGTGATCGCCGAGGCGGAGATCCGCGAGGTCATCGACCGCGCGCTGGACCAGAACATCGGCACCCTGCGCAACCGCATCGACGAGGTCGGCGTCGCCGAGCCGATCATCACCCGCCAGGGCACCAACCGCATCGTCGTGCAGCTGCCGGGCGTGCAGGACACCGCGCAGGCGAAGTCGATCCTGGGCCGCACCGCGACCCTGGAGTACCGCGCCGTGTTCGGTGACCAGTCCGACGCCTTCGAGGCCGCGCGCACCGGGCGGGTGCCGCCGGAGGCCCGGCTGTACTACCAGCGCACCCTGGGGCCGGACGGCAACCCGCTGCCGATCCTGCTCAGCCGCCGCATCATCGCCTCCGGCGACCAGCTCATCCACGCCACCTCGCGGCTGGATTCCGACTCCGGCACGCCGTCGGTCTCGGTGACCCTCGACGGCGCCGGCGCCCAGCGCATGCTCGAGTTCACCCGCGACAACGTCAACCGCGGCATGGCGGTGGTCTTCATCGAGCGCATCCCCGAGGTCCGCATCGTCAACGGCGAGGAGCGCCGGACGGTGCGGGTGAGCGAGGAGGTGATCTCGGTCGCCACCATCCGCGGCGTGTTCGGCCGCAATTTCCAGACCACCGGCCTGGGCAGCATGCGCGAGGCGGCCGACCTGGCCCTGTTCCTGCGCTCCGGCGCCCTGGCCGCACCGGTCGACATCGTCGAGGAGCGCGTCGTCGGCCCGACCCTGGGCCAGGAGAACATCGACGCCGGCGTGATGGCGATCACGATGGGCTTCCTGATGGTCTGCGCGCTGATGATCGCCTACTACAAGGTGTTCGGCGTGGTTGCGGTGCTGGCGCTGTTCACCAACCTGCTGCTGATCGCCGCGGTGCTGTCGATGGTCAACGCGACGCTGACCATGCCCGGCATCGCCGGCATCGTACTGACCCTGGGCATGGCGGTGGACGGCAACGTGCTGGTCGGTGAACGCATCCGCGAGGAGCTCAGGCTGGGCAACACCCCGGCGAACGCGATCAAGGGCGGCTACGAACGCGCCTGGGTGGTGATCCTGGACTCCAACGTCACCAAGCTCATCGCCGCCATCGCGCTGTTCTCGTTCGGCTCCGGACCGGTGCGCGGCTTCGCGGTCGTGCTCTTCGTCGGCGTGCTCACCTCGATGTTCACCTCGGTCACCGTCAGCCGCGCGCTGCTCACGGTGATCTACGGCCGCCGCAAGAAGCTCCAGGCCGTCTCGGTCTGACGCGCTGACAGGATCGACCCATGGAATTCTTCAATCCCAACAGCAACGTCGACTTCATGCGGGTCCGCAAGGTCACGGTGTCCATCGCCGTGCTCCTGATGGTCGCCTCGATCGTGGCGATCGCCACCAAGGGCCTGAACCTGGCCCTGGACTTCACCGGCGGCACCCTGGTGGAGGTGAACTTCGACCAGGCCATCGAGCAGCCCGAGGTCGTCGAGCGGCTGGAGGCCGCCGGCATCCAGGGCGCCCTGGTGCAGCGTTTCGACACCACCAACTACTCCGTGCGCCTGGCGCCGGCCCTGTCCGAGGAGGTCGCCGCGGGCATCGTGGTCGAGGACGAGACCTCGCTGGATGCGCGCAATGCCGCGGTCGGCCAGATGGTCCTGCAGGCACTGCGCGGCGACGACCGCGAGGTCGACGTGCTGCGCAGCGAGTTCGTCGGGCCGCAGGTGGGCCGCGAGCTGGCCTACAACGGCATCGTCGCGGTGTGCGTGGTGCTCGCCGGCATCATGATCTACATCGCCTTCCGCTTCGAGTGGAAGTTCTCGGTGGCCACAGTCATCGGCGAGGCCCACGACGTGCTGGTCACCCTGGGCATCTTCGCCATCCTGGGCATCGACTTCGACCTGGCGGTGCTGGCGGCCATACTGGCGGTGGACGGGTATTCGGTGAACGACAAGATCGTCGTCTTCGACCGGGTCCGCGAGCTGTTCCGCTCCACCCGCAACAAGACCCCGGTCGAGGTGCTCAACCGCGCGATCAACACCACGCTCTCGCGCACCATCATGACCTCTTTGACGACCCTGATCACGGTCACCGCGCTGTACCTCTTCGGTGGGCCGACGCTGCAGGGCTTCGCCTTCGCGCTGATGATCGGCGTGGTGGTCGGCACCCTGTCGACGATCTTCTACGCCACCCCGCTGCTGCTCACCCTGGGCGTCAACAAGCAGGACCTGATGCCCAAGGAGCGCGACGAGGAGGCGCTCAACGCCCGGCCCTGAACCCGTCGCCGACGGTGCATCGCACGCGACGGGGCCCCTTGCGGGCCCCGTTCGCGTTGCAGGGCCCTAGAGGCCCCGCAGGAACAGGCGCGGGCCGTCGCCGCCGCGCAGCGGCTGGGCGACCCCGATTTCCAGGTCGGCGTTGACGAACCAGGTCAGCCGGATCCGGGCGCCGACACCGATGCTGGCGTAGGGCCCGCCGGAACGTGCGTCCTCGACGCTGTTGCCGGTGGCGCCGACCTCGGCCACGACCAGTCCGCGCAGCCAGTTGCGGCCGAACAGCGGTCGCAGGTACTCCGCGCCCAGGTAGGCATAGCGCTGGCCCTGGATGTAGTCGGATTCGTAGCCGCGCAGGCGGCTGGCCCCGCCCAGGTCGAAGGCGTCGACCCGGCCCGGACCGCCGCCCATCCAGCCCGCGGCGGCGAGCAGGTTGAGGTTCTGGTGTTCGATGCCGCCGATAGGGAAGCGGTCGATGTGGCGCAGCTCGACCCGGCGGTAGCCGTAGTCCGACGCCCAGCTGTCGCGGGCGACCTCCAGACGGGCGTCGAAGCGGCGACCGGTCTCGCTGTAGACGTTGAAGCGGACGTCGCTGAACACCGCCCCGACCACGGCGGCGGTGGCCTGCCCGTCGGGGACCGGTGCATCCTCGCCGCGGGTGTCCTGGTCCTGCCAGAACAGGCCCGCACTGCCGATCCAGCCGCGGCGGGGCCGGGTCTGCCGGAAGTCGTGGGTGACCAGCAGCTGGCTGCGGTCGATCTTCTCGCGGAACTCCCCGGCTTCGGCGGGCGCCAGCCGGTCGGCGTGTTCCAGGCTCATCACCAGGCCGGTGGTGCCGTTCCACAGGTAGGGTGCGTCGTAGCGGATCCGGTAGCGGTCCTCGCTCTGGCGGAGGCGGTCGGCGTCGTAGCGGCCGGTCTCGGCGAACACGTCGAGGCTGTGGTTGCGACCGAAGAGGTTGTCGCGCTTGAGCTGCACGCCGATGCTGAAGTCCAGCGCGTCGTCGAGGTCGCCGCGCGGGATGACCAGCAGGTAGCGCTTCTCGCGCACCCGCACCACCACGGCAACCCCGTCCCCATCGGGGCGGGTGTCGACCTCGACCTCGCGGAACAGACCGAGGTCGCGGATCGCCTGGGCGCTGGCGCGCAGGCGATCCGGGTCGGCCGGCTCACCCGGCGCCAGCGCCATCTCGCGCAGCAGGACGGCCTCGCGCGTGCGTTCGTTGCCCTGGAACTCGATGCGGCTGACGGTGGGGGCGGGCCCGGGCGATGCGGCGGCCGGAGGGGCCGTCAGCAGCAGGGCCGCCAGGGCGGTCGCGCCCGCCAGTCCATGCCTGCGCCACCGATCCATCGAGCCTCCCGTCCTCAGTCGAAGGCGGCCGCGTAGCCGCTGGACACGATCACCTGCTGCAGGGCCGCGGCCAGCTTCAGGTTGCCGGCCACCACCCGCCCGCTGTCGATGAAGCCGGTTCCGCCGCGGTAGTCGCTGACGGTGCCGCCGGCCTCGCGGACCAGCAATACACCCGCGGCGCTGTCCCAGGGCTGAAGCCCGGCCTCGAAATAGCCGTCGGCGCGGCCGCAGGCCACCCAGGCCAGGTCGAGCGCGGCCGAGCCGGTCCGGCGCACGTCCTCGGCGGTCTCCAGCAGCGTCTGCACGCACTTCAGGTGCGGCCCGATGCGCTTGCGCTCGCGCGGCGGGAAACCGGTGAGCAGCAGGGCGCCGCCGAGGTCGCGGCGTTCGGAGACGCGGATCTTGCGGTCGTTGAGCACCGCGCCGGACCCCTTGCTGGCGGTGAAGAGCTCGTTGCGCAGCGGGTCGAAGACCACGCCGTGCACCGGCTCGCCGCCCTCGAGCAGGGCGATGGACACGCAGAAGTGCGGCAGGCCGCGCAGGTAGTTGGAGGTGCCGTCGAGCGGGTCGATGACCCAGGTGAAGCGGGACTTGCCCTGCTGGCCGCTCTCCTCGGCGAGGATGGCGTAGTCGGGCGTGGCCCGGCGCAGCTCGCGTATGATCTCCTTCTCCGCCAGCGCGTCGACCTCGCTGGCATAGTCCTGCCGGGCCTTCTCGACGACGTTGAGGCTGTCGAGCTTGCTCATGTGCCGGATGATGACGTTTCCGCCGAGGCGGGCGGCCTTGACCATGAGGTTGACGGCGGGCTTTTGCATGAGCGCGGATCCGGGTTGGTGAGGCGAATTGTTCGAGCGTGCGGAGACACTCTGCCCCCGTTTCGGGTGGCAGCCGCATAGTCTAGCAGCCGGCGGGGCCAGGGGCCGCCGCCGATCCGAGGCCGTTCATGTCAGACATCCGCATCGTCCTGGTGGGCACCCAGCATCCCGGCAACATCGGTTCCGCCGCACGGGCGATGAAGACCATGGGGCTGGAACGGATGGTGCTGGTCGAGCCCGAGGCCCGGCTGCCCAGTCCCGAAGCGCTGGCCCTGGCGGCCGGGGCGGAGGGGCTGTTCGAGTCCGCACCGGTCCACGCCGACGTGGCCGCGGCGGTGGCCGACTGCCACCTGGTCATGGGCTGCACGGCCCGAAGCCGCAGCGTGCGGCTGCCCGAGCTCGACCCCCGCGAGGCCGCCACGCGGCTGGTCGCCGCGGCCCGGCAGGGGCCGGTCGCCCTGCTGTTCGGCCGTGAGCGCAACGGCCTGAGCAACGACGAACTCATGCTCTGCCACGCCGCGGTCCACATCCCCTCGATGCCCACGTTCAGCTCCCTCAACCTCGCCGCCTCGGTGCAGGTGCTGGCCTACGAGCTGCGGATGGCGGGCCTGCAGGCCGACGCCGCGGGTGCGGCTGCGGGCGGGCCGGATGCCGCGGCCGCCGAGCCGCCGGCCAGCCAGGCCGAGCTGGAGGGGATGTTCGGACACCTGGCCGACATGCTCGAGGACATCGACTTCCACAAGGGGCGTTCGCCGGAGACGGTGATGCAGCGCCTGCGACGGCTGTTCCTGCGCGCGGACATGGACGCCCGCGAGGTGCGCATCCTGCGCGGCATCCTCTCGGACATGCAGCGGGTGGCGCGGCTGGGCGGCTTCCCCGGGCGCGACCGGATCGGGTAGTCTGCCGGAGGGAATCCGGGTGCGCTGCAGCCGGTCCACGCGGGGAGCGTACATGCCGTTTCACACCCTCGGCCGGCGGGCCGCGCTGCTCATGGTGCTTGTCGTCTGCGTCGGCCTGCCGCCGTCACCGGTGGCCCAGGCGCAGGACCGCGACGTGCTGGTGCTCGGCCGCATCAGCGACGACCCCCGCCGCCACTACGACCAGCTGCAGCCGCTGCTGGACTACGTCGTGCCGCGGATGCGCGAGGTCGGCATCCGCGAGGGGCGAATCCTGATGGCCCGGGACGCCCAGCACATGCAGAGCCACCTGCGCGGTGGCCGCGTCGACTGGGTCACCGAGACGCCCGCGATGGCGGTGGCCCTGGGCGAGCGCGCCGGCGCCCGCCCGATCCTGGTCACCGAACGCACCGGCGTGTCCGCCTACCGCACCATCTTCCTGGCCCGGCGCGACAGCCCGGTGGCAGCGCTGGACGACCTGCAGGGTCGTACCGTGGCCTTCCAGAGCGTGGCCTCCACGTCGGCCTACACGGTGCCGGCGCTGATGCTGCTGGAGGCGGGCCTGCAGCCCGAGCTGCTGACCTCGCCGCTGGACACGCCGGCCCGCGAGGCGGTCGGCTACGTGTTCGCCCGCACCGAATTCAACATCATCACCTGGGTCGAGAAGGGCATCGTCGACGCCGGTGCCGTCAGCGACCTCGACTGGGTTGAGCACCTGGAGCGTTTCCCCGGCAGTGCCGACCTGCTGCAGGTGGTGGGGGAGTCGCGCGAGGTGCCGCGCGGCCTGGAGCTGGTCCGCGCCGACCTCGACCCCGCGGTCGAGGCACGGCTGGTGGAGGTCCTCATGGCGGCCGCGCAGGACCCCGAGGCGGCTCCCGCCCTGCGCGCGTTCTTCGACACCACCCGGTTCCTGCCGGTGGAGGAGGGCACCCGGGGCCAGCTGCGCTGGCTGGCCGCGGGCATGCGGCGGATCCGGGACGAGATCGAATGAGCCTGCGCGTCGGCCTCCAGGGGCGCTTCCTCGCCGTCCTGGCGGCCACCATCGTGATGGTGGCCGTGATCGTGGTCGGCCTGTGGAGCCAGCAGCGCGCGACCTATGGCGAGGTGGAGACGCTCAGCCACGAGTCGATGGAGGCGCTGGCGCTGGAATCCCTGCGTGCACGGGGACGTGCACTGGCGACCGGCCTGGCCGATTCGCTGGTCAACCCGGTCTACTACTTCGACCTGGAGCGCATCGGCGAGATGGCCAACGCCGCATTGGCCCAGTCCGACGTCGACTACGTGCTGGTGTTCGACGAGTTCGGCCAGATCCTGCACGACGGCACCGGCGCCATCGGCACCTACGGCCAGCCGATGTCCGACGCCATGGCCCCGGTGGCCGTCGCCGCCGAGGGGCTGATCGAGCAGGGCAACGGCATGACCCTTGAGTTCGCCCATCCGGTGACCATCGGCGGCCAGCGCCTGGGTGGCGTGCGGGTGGGCTTCACCCTGGAACAGCTGCGCGAGCAGCAGCTGCTGGTGCAGGCCAGCCTGCAGGAGCGCCTGGCCGCCTCCGACCGCCGGCAGGCGATCTGGCTGTTCTCGCTGCTGGCCCTGCTGCTGGTGCTGGCCCTGTGCCTGTCGCTGCTGGTCAGCTTCGGGCTGGTGCGGCCGGTGCGTCGCCTGGCCGATGCCGCACACCTGGTCGAGGAGGGCCGCTACGACCAGGTCGCCCTGGACAGCCAGCGCTCCGACGAGATCGGGGACCTCATCCGCGCCTTCGCCCGGATGAGCGAAAGCGTCACCCGCCACGACCGCGACATCCGCCGCATGGCCTACGGCGATGCGCTGACCGGCCTGCCCAACCGGCTGGCGCTGCGCGAGCTGCTCGACCAGCGCATCCTGTCCCTGCAGTCCAGCGGCGGCGAGCTGGCCCTGCTGTTCATCGACCTCGACGACTTCAAGCGGGTCAACGACACGCTGGGCCACGATGCCGGCGACCTGGTGCTCACGCGCTTCGCGTCCCGGGTCCGGGACGCGGCGGTCCGCATCGGCGGCGGGCACGCGGAGGTGGCGCGGTTCGGCGGCGACGAGTTCGTCGCCCTGCTGCAGGGCAGCGACGTGCGCACGCTCTCCAGCCGGGTGGCCGACGCGGTGATCGCGGAACTGCAGCAGCCGGTGGACGTGCACGGGCGCGAGGTCTACCTGGGCGTGTCGGTGGGCATCACCCTGTATCCCTTCGACGCCTCCAGTGCGGCGATGCTGCTGAAGAACGGCGACATCGCGATGTACCAGGCCAAGGTCGCGGGCAAGAACTGCTACCGCTTCTACAGCCGAGCCATGGACCAGGCCGTCGAGCGCCGGGTGCAGATCGAGCACGACCTGCGCGGGGCCTGGGAGCGCGGCGAGATCAGCCTGTGCTACCAGCCCGTGTATGCCCTGGCCGATGGCCGGCTGGTGGGTGCCGAGGCGCTGCTGCGCTGGAACCACCCGACCCTGGGCAACATCCCGCCTTCGGTGTTCATCGACATCGCCGAGCAGAGTGGCCTGATCGAGCGCCTGGGCCGGCACGCCATGGTCCGCGCCTGCGAGGACGCCGCGCGCTGGCGCCGCCCCGACGGCAGCGAGCCACCCTTCGTCTCGGTCAACATCTCCGCCCGCCAGCTGCGCTCCGGCGACCTGCCCGAAACCGTGGCCTCGGTGCTGCAGGATTCCGGGCTGGCGCCCGAACGCCTGCACCTGGAACTCACCGAGACCGCGGTGCTGGGCGACGAGGCCCAGGCCAGCGCGCTGCTGGCGCGGGTGCGGTCGATCGGCTCCAAGGTCTGGCTGGACGATTTCGGCACCGGCTTCTCCGGTCTCAGCCACCTGCGCCGCGTGCCGGTGGACGGCGTGAAGATCGACCGCAGCTTCATCGCCGACATGCTGCGCGACCCCGACGACCTGGCCCTGACCAGCGCCATCGTGGCCATGGCCCATTCACTGGGCATCACCGTCATCGCCGAGGGCGTGGAGCACGAGGGCCAGTACGCGATGCTGCGCGAGCGCAGCTGCGACCTGGCCCAGGGCTACTGGCTGGGCCGGCCGATGCACGGCCACGAGCTGATGCGGCGCCTGAGCAGCTAGGCGAGAAGGCCCGAGACCCACTGCCAGGCCTCGCCCCACAGCACCACCGTCGCCACCACCGTGGCCAGGCCGATCAGCCAGGCCAGCAGCATCAGCACCCCGTCGCGTTCGATCATCGCCACCGCGAACAGCGCCAGCAGCAGCCCGAACGGGTAGTTGGTGAACGGGATGGGGAGTGCGGCCAGCAGCCCGACCAGCACCAGCAGCAGCCCGGTGAACACGCGGGCGGCGACCCCGTCGAAGCAGCCCCCCAGCCGCGGGTGGCTGACGCGTTCGAGCCGGTCCAGCCACGGCCCCAGACGGCGCTGCATCGCCAGCACGCTGGACTGCTTCAGGCGCCAGGCGGACACCCGCGCCGGCAGCCAGGGGTGCTCGCGCAGCCCCAGGATCTGCAGGCCCAGCAGCATCACCAGCGGGCCGGAGATCGCCCCGGTACCCACCGGCAGCGGCACGAACAGAGGCAGCGCCGCCACCAGCACCGCCAGCCCGAACCCGCGCAGCCGGAAGGTCTCGATCAGTGTGCCCAGCGCCAGCCCGTCGCCGGGCGTGGCTTCGGCCACCCGGTCGAGCAGGCTGCGGGTCGTGATGCGGGTGAGGATCATCGGCGCCGAGAGTAACCCGGCCGGCATGAGCGACGGGCAACCGCCACCGCCGGGGCGGCTGTCATAGAATTGCAGCGCCGCTGTCACGACCACCCGCGCCCCGTCCGAGGAGTCATCCGCATCGCCCGCCTGCCCCTGCTGGCCCTCTGCCTGCTGACCGGCCTGGCCGCCTGCTCGCCGGCCGCCGAGCGTGCGCTGGTGCGCGTGGACGGGTCCTCCACGTTCAACCCGCTGTTCGAGGCCATCGCCGAGGACCTGATGCGCGAACGCGGCCCCCGGCTGGCCGTGGCGGTGGGCGTCTCCGGCACCGGTGGCGGCATCAAGAAGTTCTGCCGCGGCGCCATCGACATCGCGCTGGCCTCGCGCGGCATGTTCGATGCAGAGCGCGAGGCGTGCCGGCGCGCCGGCATCGAGGTGCTGGAGCTCGCCTTCGCCGTCGACGAGGTGGCCGTGGTGGTGCCGGCGGCGAACCGGTGGCTGCCGGCGTTGACGCCCGAGCAGCTGCGCACGCTGTGGGCGCCGGACAGCGAGGGGGTGCTGGTGTCCTGGCGCCAGCTGGATCCGGCGTTTCCCGACCTGCCGGTCCGGCTCTACGGACCCGGCACCGATTCGGGCACCTTCGACTTCTTCACCCGGGCCCTGTCCGGGCGCGCCGGCGCCAGCCGCGCCGACTTCACCGCCAGCGAGGACGACAACCTGATCGTGCGCGGCGTCGCCGGCGAGGTCGGCGCGCTGGGTTTCGTCGGACAGGCCTGGTACCTGGCCCATGCCGACCGGCTGCGCCGCGTGCCGGTGGTCCAGGCGCCGGGCGAGCCGGCGCTGCTGGCCCGGGAGCTGCGGGTCTACGTCGACCCCACGGTACTGCGCGCGCGTCCGGCGGTGGCCGAGGTGCTGGCCTTCGCGCTGGACCACGTCGACGTGCTGTCGGCCGGGCTCGGCCTGCAGCCCCTGCCCGCCGGGGGCCTGGACGCCTCGCGGGCGCGGCTGTCGGAGGCCCTGCGGTGAGGCCGCAGGGGCAGGCGCTGGAGCGGCTGCTGGCGGCCCGTCGCCTGCGCGAGCGCGCGGTCGAGGCCGTGCTGTGGGCCTGCGCGGCCTCGGCGCTGGCGGTCACCCTGGGCATCGTCTGGGTGCTGGTGTCCAACGCCTGGGGCTTCTTCGGCGAGGTCGGCGTGGTCGAATTCCTGGCCGGCACGCGCTGGGCGCCGTTCTTCATGCAGCCCGGCTACGGCGTGCTGCCCCTGCTCACCGCCACCGCTACGGTGACCGTGATCGCCCTGTGCGTCGCGGTGCCGCTGGGCACCGCGACGGCGATCTACCTCGCCGAGTTCGCGCCGGCCCGGGTGCGCGACACCGCCAAGCCGGTGCTGGAACTGCTCAGCGGGCTGCCGACCGTGTTGTTCGGCTACTTCGCCCTGCTGGTGGTGACCCCGGCGCTGCAGGCGGTGTGGCCGGGCATCGCCACCTTCAACCTGCTGGCGCCGGGGCTGGTGATCGGGGTCATGGTCTCGCCGATGATCATTTCCCTGGCCGAGGAGGCGCTCTCGGCGGTGCCCGATGGCCTGCGCGAGGCGGCGATGGCGATGGGCGCAAGCCGCCGGACCACCGTGCTGCGGGTGCTGCTGCCCGCCGCCCTGCCGGGTGTCAGCGCCGCCTGGGTGCTGGCGGCCTCGCGGGTGGCCGGCGAGACGATGGTGGTGGCGATCGCCGGAGGGCAGACGCCGCGGCTGGGCTTCGACCCGACCGAGGCGGCGGCGACGATCACCGCCTACATCGCCCGGGTGGCGCTGGGCGACCTGCCGCCGGACTCCACCGGCTACCAGGGCCTGTTCGCCGCCGGCCTGCTGCTGTTCGTGCTGACCCTGGGCCTGAACATCGCCGGCCTGGTGTTCCGGCGCCGGCTGCTGAGGCGCTGGTCGTGAGCCTGGCGCGCCGGCGGCTGGGCGACCGGGCCGCGGCGGCGGTCGGCCTGCTGGCGCTGCTGTGCCTGCTGCTGGCCCTGGCCGCGGTGTTCGTGCAGCTGCTGCTCGACGGCGGGGCCCGGCTGGGCCTGGACTTCATCGTCTCGATGGCCTCGCGCGACCCGGCGCGTGCCGGCGTGCTGCCCGCACTGGTCGGGTCGGCCCTGGTGCTGCTGGTGACCGCGCTGGCGGCGGTGCCGGTGGGCATCGGCGCGGCGGTCTACCTGCAGGAGTACGCCCCCGACAACCGCCTCACCGACCTCATCGAGGTCAACATCGCCAACCTCGCCGCGGTGCCCTCGGTGCTGTTCGGCCTGCTCTCGCTGAGCCTGCTGGTGCATGGGCTGGCGCTGGGCGAGAGCATCCTGGCGGCGGGACTGACGCTGGCGATGCTGGTGCTGCCGCTGGTGGTGGTGGCCACCCGCGAGGCGCTGCGCCAGGTGCCGGTCGGTGTGCGCGAGGCGTCCTACGCCCTCGGGGCCTCGCGCTGGCAGACGGTGTGGCGGCACGTGCTGCCGGCGGCGACACCCGGGGTGCTCACCGGCGTCATCCTCGGGCTGTCGCGGGCGATCGGCGAGACCGCGCCGCTGCTGGCCCTTGGCGCGTTGGGCTTCGTCGCCTTCCTGCCGCCGCCGATGCTGGTGGTCGAGCCCCCGTTCGTCGACGGCCGCTGGCTGTCCGACCCCTTCATCACCCTGCCGCTGCAGATCTACGACTGGCTGCTGCGGCCCGATCCCGCGTTCCGGGCCAACGCCGCGGCGGCCGGGCTGCTGCTGGCGGGGTTCACCCTGCTGGTGAACGCGGCCGCCATCGGCCTGCGCTGGCGCAGCCGCAACCCGACGAGGCAGCGATGAGCAGCGACCGCACCGGCCCCGACCTCAAGGCCCGGGCGCAGGGCCTGGGCTTCCACTACGGCCCGGTCCGCGCGCTGAAGGGGGTGGACCTGCCCGTGGTCGCCAACGAGGTCACCTGCCTGATCGGCCCCTCGGGCTGCGGCAAGTCGACCCTGCTGCGTTGCTTCAACCGGCTGCACGACCTGTATCCCGGCCACCGCTACGAGGGCTCGATCCAGCTGCAGCCCGACGGCGTCGACCTGCTTGCGCCCGGCTTCGACCCGGTCATGGCGCGGCTGCGCATCGGCATGGTGTTCCAGGCGCCCAACCCGTTCCCGTCCTCGGTGTTCGAGAACATCGCCTTCGGCCTGCGCGTGGCCGGGGAGAAGCGGCCGCTGGCGCTGGCCGAGCGGGTCGAGACCGCGCTGCGGGAGGCGGCGCTGTGGGACGAGGTCAAGGACCGGCTGGATGCGCCGGCGCTGTCGCTGTCCGGCGGGCAGCAGCAGCGCCTGTGCATCGCCCGCGCCCTGGCCACGCAGCCGGAGATGCTGCTGTTCGACGAGCCGACCTCGGCCCTGGACCCGGCAGGCACCGCCCACATCGAGGCGCTGATCACCGAACTGAAACAGCGCACCACCATCCTGCTGGTCACCCACAACCTGCAGCAGGCCGGCCGCGTGTCCCGCTTCGCCGCCTTCATGTACCGTGGGGAGGTGGTCGAGTACGGCGAGACGGAGCGGTTGTTCACCCGTCCGGCACGGACGCGGACCGAGAACTTCATCACCGGCCGTTTCGGCTGAACCAGGCACGCCCATGCACCACCCCATCGCCCACACCCTGAAGAAGTTCGACGAGGAGCTGGCCACGCTGCGCGACCGGGTCCTGCAGATGGGTGGGCTGGCCGAGGAACAGGTGCGCCGGGCGGTGCAGGCGCTGGAGCAGGGCGACCCGCAGACCGCGCGCGAGGTCATCGGCCGCGACCGCGAACTGGACGTGATCGAGCTGGAGATCGACGAGGGCATCGCCCACGTGCTGGCGCTGCGGGCACCGCTGGGGGTGGACCTGCGCACGGTGCTGACCCTGGGCAAGACCGTCACCGACCTGGAGCGCATCGGCGACGAGGCGCGCAAGGTCGCGCGCAGCGCAGAGGCCCTGCACGAGGAGACCGGCGACGCACCGGGCCTGCCGTTCCTGCCCGACCTGCCGCTGCTGGCCCAGCAGGCGCTGGGCATGCTGCGCAGTGCGCTCGACGCGCTGGTGCGGCGCGACCTGGAGCGCGCCCGCGGCCTGGGCGCCATGGACGACCGGCTGGACCGGGATTTCGCCGCCATCACCGTGCGCATCCGCGACTTCATGGCCGACCAGCCCGAGCTCATCGGCCCCTGCCTGCACGTGCTCTTCGCCGCCAAGGCCCTGGAGCGGATCGGCGACCATGCCAAGAACATCGGCGATTACGTCTTCTACCTCGTCGAAGGCCGCGACATCCGCCACCCCGAGGTGAACCCGGCGTTTTCCGGCTGAACCGCCGGCTGCGCCTGGACGGTTCAAATGACAGCCGTTTGACCGGATAATTGCGGCTTCGTGTCAGCCGCAACACCACCGTCATCTCCGGGGATCCGTCATGCCAGGCAGCTTCGTCGCCAACCTCTTCGGCCGCTCGCCGGTCCGGCCGCTGCAGAAGCACTTCCGCGAGGCCGCCGCCTGCGCCCGCGAGCTGGTGCCGTTCATGGAGGCCGCGCTGCGCGGCGACTGGGACGCGGTCGAGGCCTGCCGGGAGAAGATCACCGCCCGCGAGCAGGCCGCCGACGACCTGAAGAAGAACGTGCGGCTGAACCTGCCCAACAACCTGTGGCTGCCGGTGGCCCGCGCCGACCTGCTGGACCTGCTGATGGTGCAGGACCGCGTCGCCAACACCACCAAGGACGTCTCCGGCATCGTCGTCGGCCGCCGCATGCAGTTCCCGGCCGCGGTCGGGGACGCGCTGATGCGCCTGGTGCGCCGCTGCGTCGACGCCGTCGACCAGGCCGAGCGCAGCGTCAACGAGCTCGACGAGCTGTTCGAGACCGGTTTCCGGGGCGCGGAGGCCGAACTGGTCGAGGAGATGATCGACCAGCTCGACGCCATCGAGGACGACACCGACCAGCTGCAGGCCGAGGTCCGCGCCGAGCTGTTCAAGCTGGAGAAGGAGCTGCCCCCGGTCGACGTGGTGTTCATGTACCAGGCCATCGAGTGGGTGGGCGAGGTCGGCGACTACGCCCAGCGCGTGGGCAGCCGCCTGCAGCGCCTGCTGGCACGCTGAGGGGCGGACCATGGAGTACATGACCGTCTACATCGTGCTGGCCGCGGTGTTCGGCCTCTACATGGCCTGGGCCATCGGCGCCAACGACGTCGCCAACGCCATGGCCACCTCCACCGGTGCCAAGGCCATCACCTTCAAGCAGGCGGTGGTCATCGCCGCCATCTTCGAGTTCGCCGGCGCGGTGCTGGCCGGCAGCAGCGTCACCTCGACCATCCGCAGCGGCATCGTCGACGCCAGCCTGATGGCCGACACGCCCGAGCTGATGATCTACGGCATGCTCGGTTCGCTGCTGGCGGCGGCGGTGTGGCTGAACATCGCCACCCGCATGGGCTGGCCGGTGTCCACCACCCACTCCATCATCGGCGCCATCGTCGGCTTCGCCGCCGTGGGCATCGGCATGGAGGCGGTGAAGTGGGGGCAGGTCGGCACCATCGTCATGAGCTGGGTGATCTCCCCGCTGGTGGCCGGCACCATGGCCTTCCTGATCTTCCGCTCGGTGCAGGTGCTCATCCTCGACCGTGCCGACCCGATCCAGCGCGCGCGCCGCTTCGTGCCGATGTACATGCTCATCGCGGCGTTCATGATCACCATGATGACGCTGATGAAGGGCCTCAGCCACGTCGGACTGGACCTCAGCACCGCGCAGAACCTGATGCTGGCCACCGCCATCGCGGTGGTGGTGGCGGTCGTGGGCAAACTGGTCATCGACCGCATCGAGGTCGACCCCAAGGCCGACCGCAAGTTCCGCTTCGCCACGGTCGAGAAGATCTTCGGCGTGCTGATGGTCATCACCGCCTGCTCGATGGCCTTCGCCCACGGCTCCAACGACGTCGCCAATGCGGTGGGCCCGGTGGCCGCGGTGATCTCGGTGGCCTCCACCGGCGTGGTCGAGGGCCGCACGGCGGTCTCGCCCTGGGTGCTGCTGCTGGGCGGCGGCGGCATCGTGCTGGGCCTGGCGACCTATGGCCGCAAGGTCATGCGCACCGTGGGCGAGAAGATCACCGCACTGACCCCCAGCCGTGGCTTCGCCGCGGAGATGGCGGCGGCCTCGACCATCGTCCTGGCGTCGAGCACCGGCCTGCCGATCTCCACCACCCACACCCTGGTCGGCGCGGTCCTTGGCGTGGGCATGGCCCGCGGCATCTCCGCCATCGACCTCACCGTCATCCGCAACATCTTCGCCTCCTGGCTGATCACCGTCCCGGCCGGCGCGCTGCTCTCGGTGGTGTTCTTCTTCGTGCTCAGGGCCGTGCTTTAGAAGCGGGAACGGGTGAAGGGGAGTGGGAAAAGGGAGGTGACGGTCGCTGGGGAGTCGGTGCAGCGCGCCCTGCATGCGGCCAAGAAGAGCGAAGGGCAGTGAGCAGCGGGGGTTGTAGCCCATGTGAATCGGGCCGACCAACCGCACTTCCCACTGCCTCTCGCCGTTTTCCTGCGTCTACGGAGCCCGCTTCCCCGGCCACTCGCCGGCCGGCCCCTTCCCGTTTCCCACTCCCCTTCACCCGTCCCCGCTTCACCAGCCCGTTTCCGCTTCAAAGCAAATCGCCTCCATTCGAGAACATCCGCTCCATCCGGTCGCCCATGCCGCCGATCTCCAGGATCATGCGGTCGATGGCGGCGGGGCCCAGGCCCTCGTAGGGGCGGTTCTCGCACAGCTGCAGGAACGGGACGTCGTCGAGTTCGCTGATGGCGAGGTAGCCCACGCGCGACTCCCAGTTGAAGCGCAGGGCCTTGCGCGCGTCGATGCCGGTGATCGGGGCGATGGCGGTGCTCACGCGCAGGTAGCAGTGGCCGTCCTCGTCCTCGAGTTCGGCCAGGAACAGCGACTGGTGGCGGCGGCCGTGGTCCAGCGAAAGCTCCACGCAGATCAGGTAGGGTTCGTTGCTCGTCACCCGGTAAGCGTCGCGCACATGGTCCCGGATCTGCTCGAAGTTCTGCATGGCCTGTCCTCCGTGTCGCGGCCCGGCGGGGGCGCCGGGCCTTGAGCAAGGATAGCGCCGAGTGGGCCGCCGTGGTCCGCGCGGTGGTCGCGGCGATCCCGGCCGGGCAGGTGCTCAGCTATGCCGGGGTGGCGCGCAGGGCCGGGCGGCCGCGCCATGCGCGGCTGGTGGCGCGGATCCTGGCCGAGTCGTCGGGCATGGGCCTGCCCTGGCACCGGGTGCTGCGCGCCGACGGCCGCCCGGGCTTCGCCGAAGGCAGCCCGGGCTGGCGCGAGCAGCTGCAGCGGCTGCGCTCGGAAGGCGTCGAGGTGCGTGCCGGCCGCGTGCGGATGCCGCGCGCCGTGGACAGCCTCGACGCGGCGCTGTGGGGCCCGCCACCCTGAGCGCGGCGCTCACGCCGCGACCCGGTATGATGCCCGCTGGTTCCGAGGACACGGCATGCTCAACCAACTCCCCCCGGTCACCCGCGCCCTGCTGATCGCCAATGGTCTGGTCTTCCTGCTGCAGCTGACGCTGGGCAACACGCCGCTGTTGAACTTCATGCTGTGGCCGCTGGGCGACTTCCCGGCGGGCATGACCCCGGACGGGGCGCGGCTCAGCGTGGGCTTCCTGCCGTGGCAGATCGTCACCTACGGCTTCATGCACGGCGGCTTCGTGCACCTGCTGTTCAACATGCTCGCGCTGTTCATGTTCGGCTCGCGGCTGGAGTACACCTGGGGCCCGCGCCGCTACCTCACCTACTATTTCACCTGCCTGGTCGGCGCCGGACTCATCCAGCTGATCGTCGCGACGTGGTCGGTGTCCAGCGGCGTCAATCCCTATCCCACCATCGGCGCCTCCGGCGGCGTTTTCGGCCTGCTGCTGGCCTACGGCATGCTGTTCCCGCGCGAGCGGGTGATGCTGCTGTTCCCGCCGATCCCGATGCAGGCCCGCACCCTGGTCATCGCCTTCGGCGTGCTCAGCCTGGCCATGGGCGTCACCGGCACCGCCGCGGGCATCGCCCACTTCGCCCACCTCGGCGGCATGCTGTTCGGCTTCGGCCTGATCCAGTACTGGCGCGGCCGCTGGCCCTTCGGCGGGCGCCGGCGGGGGCCGTGGAAGCCTTGAAGGCGGGAACGGGTGAAGGGGAGTGGGAAACGGGTGGTGGGTGGCCGGGGAGTCTCTGGCGGAGCGGGCTCCGTGGAAGCAGGAAAGCAGCGAAGTGAGGGGCAGTAGGTGTCGGGTCCCGGACGAATATCTGCTGCATAATGGCTCTTCACTGCTGGCTGGACGCGAAGTCCTTCTCGGCGTCCTGAACGACCTGCGCGCCGAGGAATCCGCATGAACATCCGCCTGCACAAGAA
>Ga0213835_100172_pt1 | contig 78861 bp, 54 predicted proteins | sample SWPATP01_FD_160576 | JGI IMG/M metagenome (GOLD analysis project Ga0213835, IMG submission 160576) | Coastal seawater microbial communities from Marineland, Florida, United States - SWPA TP0 #1 | ecosystem: Environmental > Aquatic > Marine > Coastal | place: USA: Florida | collected 2016-08-05 | reverse complement strand
GTCCCAGTACGCGCCTTTCACCAGACGGATCATCAGACGATGACGGCTGCGACGAGCCAGGTCGATCACGTAGTCGATCACGTACGGGCAACGCTTCTGGTAGGCCTGAATCACGAAGCCGATGCCGTTCCAACCCGTCAATTGAGGTTCGAAACACAGGCGTTCGAGCAGGTCCAGCGACAGCTCCAGACGGTCGGCTTCTTCGGCGTCGATGTTAAGGCCGATGTCGTACTGCTTGGCCAGCAGGGTCAGCGACAGCAGGCGCGGGTACAGCTCTTCCATCACGCGCTCGTACTGCGCACGGCTGTAGCGCGGGTGCAGGGCCGAAAGCTTGATGGAGATGCCCGGGCCTTCATAAATGCCGCGGCCATGGGAGGCTTTGCCAATGGAATGGATCGCCTGTTCGTACGACGCCAGGTACTTCTGCGCATCGTGCTCGGTCAGCGCGGCTTCGCCGAGCATGTCGTAGGAGTAGCGGAAACCTTTGGATTCAAACTTGCTGGCGTTGGCCAGGGCTTCGGCGATGGTTTCGCCGGTGACGAACTGCTCGCCCATCAGGCGCATGGCCATGTCGACGCCCTTGCGGATCATTGGCTCGCCGGACTTGCCGATGATGCGGCTCAGGGACGAGGTCAGGCCGGCTTCGTTGTGGGTGCTGACCAGTTTGCCGGTCAGCAGCAGGCCCCACGTGGCGGCGTTGACGAACAGCGACGGGCTATTGCCCAGGTGTGGGTGCCAGTTGCCGGTGCTGATCTTGTCGCGGATCAGCGCGTCACGGGTGCCTTTGTCCGGGATGCGCAGCAGCGCTTCGGCCAGGCACATCAGGGCGACGCCTTCCTGAGACGACAGCGAAAATTCCTGCAGCAGGCCCTGAACGATGCCTGCACGGCCGCCGGCGCTCTTCTGATTGCGCAGTTTTTCGGCGATGGACGCGGCCAGCTTGTGGGTGGCGTCGGCCATCGGCGCAGGCAGGCGCGCCTGTTCCAGCAGCATCGGCACCACTTCCGGCTCAGGGCGGCGGTACGCCGACGTGATGGCCGCGCGCAGCACCGATTGCGGCAGGATGCTTTCGGCGAATTCGAGGAACGCCTGATGGGTGTTGTCCACCGGTAGCTCGCCCTGATCGTCGGCTTCTTTGCCCAGACCGTTCAGTTCGTTGAGGGTTGCACCACTCTCGAGCTTTTCCAGGTAATTGAAGATCGCCTGTTTAATGAGCCAGTGCGGAGTCCGGTCGATGGACTGGGCAGCTGCTTTCAATCGCTCGCGGGTCGGGTCGTCGAGTTTGACACCCAGAGTGGTGGTCGCCATGTGTTGTCCTCATAAGAGCCACGATGGATGTGGCTAAAGCTGTCGCCAAGATTAGCTGCGCGCCGCTCGGGGTGCAACCGGGTGCAACCCTATTTGACAAGATATTTCGAGATGCATCCACATGTCCTGTCGGAGCGCAAAAACAGTGCGCAGGCGTTCAGTACGGGGCCTCTATGCTCATGAAAAGGGCATCAGAACCAACTGGTTACAGTTTTTTAGCCGAAAAGGTGCAACTGAATGGCTTTTTCGGGGTTGCGCCCTTTGTCGGTTCCTGAATAGGATGCGCAGCTTTGGTGCAACCCGTTGCCCCTGCCATAAAAACAACGCATGGACATCCAATGAGCGTCAGTAACCCAACCCTGATCACCTTTGTGATCTACATCGCGGCGATGGTCCTGATCGGACTCATGGCCTATCGCTCCACCAATAATCTCTCGGATTACATCCTTGGCGGCCGCAGCCTGGGCAGCGTCGTTACCGCGCTTTCCGCTGGCGCGTCGGACATGAGCGGCTGGCTGCTGATGGGCTTGCCCGGCGCCATCTACATGTCGGGGCTGTCGGAGAGCTGGATCGCGATTGGCCTGATCACAGGGGCCTACCTGAACTGGCTGTTCGTCGCCGGTCGTCTGCGAGTACAGACCGAACACAACGGCGATGCGCTGACGTTGCCCGATTACTTTTCCAGCCGTTTCGAAGACGCCAGCGGTTTGTTACGGGTGATTTCGGCCATCGTGATTCTGGTGTTCTTCACCATCTATTGCGCCTCTGGTATCGTCGCAGGCGCCCGCCTGTTCGAAAGCACCTTTGGCATGCCCTATGAAACAGCCCTTTGGGCGGGTGCGGCGGCGACCATTGCCTATACTTTTATTGGCGGTTTCCTGGCGGTGAGCTGGACCGACACGGTGCAGGCCACATTGATGATCTTCGCCCTGATCCTCACGCCGATCATCGTGCTGCTGGCCACCGGCGGCGTCGACACCACCTTCCTTGCCATCGAAGCGAAAGATCCCACCAACTTCGACATGCTCAAGAACACCACTTTCATCGGTGTGATCTCGTTGATGGGCTGGGGGTTGGGCTATTTCGGCCAGCCGCACATTCTGGCGCGATTCATGGCGGCGGATTCGGTGAAGTCGATCGCCAATGCCCGTCGCATTTCCATGACCTGGATGATCCTGTGCCTGGGTGGCACGGTAGCCGTGGGCTTCTTCGGCATCGCCTATTTCTCGGCGCAGCCGGATGTGGCCGGCCCTGTGACGGAAAACCCTGAGCGGGTGTTCATTGAACTGGCCAAGCTGCTGTTCAACCCGTGGGTGGCCGGAGTATTGCTGTCAGCCATTCTGGCGGCGGTGATGAGCACGCTGAGCTGCCAATTGCTGGTGTGCTCCAGCGCCCTGACCGAGGACTTCTATAAAGCGTTCCTGCGCAAGGGCGCTTCGCAGATTGAACTGGTATGGGTCGGTCGGGCCATGGTGCTGTTGGTCGCGCTGATCGCCATCGCGTTGGCGGCCAGCCCGGACAACCGCGTGTTGGGGCTGGTCAGTTACGCCTGGGCCGGATTCGGTGCGGCATTCGGGCCGGTGGTGCTGATTTCCGTGATCTGGAAGGGCATGACCCGCAACGGCGCACTGGCCGGGATTCTGGTCGGCGCGATTACCGTGGTGGTCTGGAAGCACTTCGAGCTGCTGGGGCTGTACGAGATCATCCCGGGCTTTATCTTCGCCAGCGTTGCCATCGTGCTGTTCAGCCTGCTGGGCAAGGCGCCGAGCGAGGGGATGGTGCAGCGCTTCGAAGCAGCCGAGAAAGAATACAAAGCGGCGTAACACGGACTCTGTAATAGCACGGCTTGCCGACGGTGGCGATTGTTCGGACGCCATCGCCGGCAAGCCGTGCTGCTACAGAGCGTTCTAACGCAACCCGCCATCAGCCCTTGTTGTGGTCGACATCCAGGTTGAAGAACATCACCTTGCCACCTTCGCTGGTGTAGCCGGTGTTGTCCTGGGTGTAGACCCCCGCCTTGAAGTACAGCTGCTGTGTGCGCCAGGTGGCGCTGATGCGGTCGTTCCAGACCATGTTACTGGCCCTGACGGTCAGCAGTCCTGCCTTGTTCAAATGAATGACGTACTTGAACGTCTCGTTCAGCGGGACGCCTTCGGCGATCTCGATGACCCGCGGTTTCTTGTCAGAAGGATGAAAGCGCACTTTGGCGACGATGGTGCCGTCCTTGGTCGCGTCCTTGTACTGATACTCGAGCTTGAGCAGGGGTTGGGTGCTCTCGTACACATGAATCTGCCCGATCACCACGCGTCCGGAAGACGGCACCTGAATCACCTTGAGTTTGGCGTTCAGGAAGTTGTCGGCGTCGGGGTAGAACCAGTTGTGCAGCTCACCGTTTGACCAGGTTTCGCGCAGCTCGGTGCGCGGATAGATCGCGTTGGCAGTCTTGCTGCCGGTCACGGGGGCCCAGAAAGTGACATTGGAGGCACTGGAAGTGAAATATTTGCCGTCGTAGCCTTGAAGCAGTTGCTTGGTTTCAATCGTGGTGGGGGGCGAGCCCACGGGAATACTCAGATTCCAGGTTCCCAAATCAATCATTTCTCGTTCGTCCGGTTATGTCTCATTGCCAGTAAACGCGTCTGGCGCAAGGGTTTCAGGGGTGCTCCTTATACGTTTCGCGTCGCCGATTGTTAACGTGAAACCGTCCAACGGCTGCAGTCAATGTGCCGCTATTTTCCCTGCGCAGCAGACAGGGCAAAGGCCTCGGAGCCCTTACCGTTAGTCGGGTTGCTTGACGTTTTGGGATGGCAAAACGGTGGCCTACCTTCACTTTTCCATTTTCAGGTCTAGAGTAAAGGCCAGTTGGAATGTGGGTGGAACCCTCTCACCAGGCAGTAACGTGAATGAGTAGCAGCATGGAATGCGTGCAACCCCCGCCATCAGGTGGTAAGTCAGTTCTATTGGTAGTCGATGACTACCCGGAAAATCTGGTCACGATGCGTGCGGTCCTGCAGCGGCAGGATTGGGAAATCGTAACGGCCAGTTCGGGCATGGAAGCGTTGGGTCTGCTTCTGGACGTGGATGTCGACATTGTTCTGCTCGATGTGCAGATGCCGGAAATGGACGGCTTTGAAGTCGCGCGCCTCATGCGCGGCAGCCAGCGAACACGGCTGACCCCCATCATCTTTCTGACGGCCAACGAGCAGTCCCGCGATGCCGTACATAAGGGTTATGCCAGCGGGGCGGTGGATTATCTGTTCAAACCGTTCGACCCCAATGTCCTCAAGCCCAAGGTCCAGGCGCTGCTCGAACAGCAGCACAATCGGCGTGCCTTGCAGAAACTCAGCCGGGAACTCGAATCAGCGCGGGCGTTCAACGCCTCGGTGCTGGCGAACGTGGCCGAAGGCATTCTGGTGGTCAACGAGGATGGCCTGATCAGCTTCGCCAACCCGGCCATCTGCCGCCTGCTGAACATGACGGACGGCGAGCTGCGCGGCACCGGTCTATGCCGCTATCTGCAGGAACCCGCTTTCACGGACTGGACCGATTCGGGCTTCTATCACCACTACCGCCGTGCCGACACCTACCGCGTTCACGACGCCATTCTGCTCAGCCCTGAAGGGCGTCAGATTCCGGTCGCGTTGTCTTGCGCGCCGCTGCCGGAAGAGCAGAAAGCGATGGTGCTGAGCGTATTGGACATGTCGGTGGTCCGCGACCTGTACAGCCAGCTGGAACATCAGGCAGTCACCGATTCGCTGACCGGCCTGCTCAATCGTCGTGGTTTCTATCAGACGGTCGAAGGCATGCTGGTGCGCAACGAGAATGCCGGGAAGTACCTGGTAGTGCTCTATCTGGACCTGGACGGCTTCAAGCATGTCAACGATTCACTGGGGCACGACGCTGGCGATCAGGTGCTGATCTGGGTCGCCGAACAGCTCAAGGACAGCCTGCGCCCCTACGACGTGCTGGCACGCATGGGCGGCGATGAATTCGTGGTGGTGATCGACGGCCTGGACTTCCCCGAGCACGCGGCCAAGGTCGCGGAAAAACTCATCGACCGCATTTCGGTACGCCGCCATGTCGATGGCATCGAAGCGACGCTGGGCGTGAGTATCGGCATTGCCGTGTACCCCGATTGCGGCACCAACCTGGACGGCCTGCTGCGCGCCTCTGACATCGCGATGTACGAGGCCAAGCGCGCGGGGCGACATCAGTACCGTTTCTACGATCAATACATGAATGGCCGCGCGCGCTCGCGCCTGATGCTCGAAGAAAGCGTACGCACCGCCATTGAGGGCAAGGATTTCTCCATCGTCTATCAGCCGCAGATCAACGTCGTGACCGGGCGTACTCGCGGGTTCGAGGCGCTGCTGCGCTGGAATCACCCGGATGCCGGGGATGTGCCGTCGAGCCTGTTCATTCCGCTGCTCGAAGAAACGCGCCTGATCAACAAGCTGGGCGGCTGGATCTACGAACAGGGCGCGGCTCAGCGGCAGCGCTGGGAAGGGGTGTTTCCGGACGATCTGGTGGTCAGTGTCAGCGTCAGCCCTGCGCAATTCAGCATGCCCAATCTGGCGGCCGAATTGCAGCGTGCCATTCACCTGCATAACCTCAAGCCGCGCCAGATCGAGGTGGAAATCACCGAGCCGTCGCTGGTGCACAACCTGGTACACAGCCGCCAGCAGCTGCAAAGCCTGCACGACATCGGCGTGCGGGTGTCGCTGGACGACTTCGGCGCAGGCGACAGCTCACTGGCGCACTTGCGCAATCTGGACCTGGACACCCTCAAGATCGATCGGCATTTCATCGGCGGCATGATGAGCTCGCCGCGCGACCTTGCAGTGGCGCGCAGCATCATCGACATGTGCCGCCTGCTGAACATCGAGGTGATTGCCGAGGGCGTCGAGACGCTGGAGCAGTATCAGTGGTTGGTGGATAACGGTTGCCTGATCATTCAGGGGTTCCTGCTGGCGCATCCGATGACGCCGGAGGAGGCGCAGCGTTTCGTCGACCCGATTGAATTGCCGACTGGGCACCCGCTGCTCGGCAAGAGCTGACGCGGTAGACTGACGCCTTTTGAGCCATTTGACCCGACGATGACCTCCATAGCCGCAACGCCGCTCAAATACCTGCAGGCCTACCCGGCGGCGCTGCAGGATCAGGTGCGGCAACTGATCGCCCAGGACAAACTCGGCGCCTACCTGCAACAGCGCTACCCCGCCCGGCACGAAGTGCAAAGCGACAAGGCGCTGTACGCCTACGCGCTGGCCCTCAAGCAGGAGCACCTGCGCAACGCACCGAACATCGACAAGGTGCTGTTCGATAACCGCCTGGACCTCACCCATCGCGCGCTCGGCCTGCACACCACGGTGTCGCGGGTGCAGGGCGGCAAGCTCAAGGCCAAGAAGGAAATCCGCGTGGCCTCGCTGTTCAAGGACGCCGCGCCCGAGTTTCTGAAAATGATCGTGGTCCACGAGCTGGCGCACTTCAAGGAAAGCGAGCACAACAAGGCCTTCTACAAACTCTGTGAATACATGCAGCCGGGCTACCACCAGCTGGAGTTCGATCTGCGCATCTACCTGACGTGGCGGGACATGCAGGGCTGACCTCGCTCGTCGCCCCCTCACCTGTAGCCGTGCTGCTACAGACGCGGGAATGGGCCGATGGCGTTGGTCATTCGCCGATTTGGTGAGAGCATGGCTGCACTTCTTCATCGACAAGGACCTGACGATGGACGTCAGCAAGACCAAGAGCAGCTTCTATCGACGCCTGTACGTGGCGTATTTGATCGACAGCGGCATCGCCAGCAGCGTCCCGGCCCTGACCGACGCCACCGGCATGCCGCGCCGCACCGCTCAGGACACCCTCGCGGCGCTGGCGGATCTGGACATCGTCTGTGAATTCGAACAGCAAGACGGCGCCCGCAACCACGCCGGGGCTTACCGGATTCGCGACTGGGGCGCGATCGACAGGCAGTGGATTGCCGGGCATCTGGCGCAGATCAAGGCGGTGTTGGGGTATCCGTGAATCGGCCTCAATCCAGATCCCGGCGCATCCCGATGTGCGGAATGCCATCTTCGACGTACACCTCGCCCACCGGATTGAAACCATAGCGGCTGTAATAACCCTGCAGGTGCGCCTGGGCCGAGAGGTAGATCGGCTGGTCCGGCCAGTTGCGCTCGGCGTGTTCCAGCGCCTGCACCATCAACTCATGGCCCATGCCTTTGTTGCGCATTGATGGGGCAGTGACCACACGACCGATGGTCACGTCGCCGTCCTGCTGGATCGGGTCCAGCAGGCGCAGATAGGCCACCAGCTCGTCGTTCTGCCAGGCCATCAGATGGCGGGTGTCGCCCACCAGATCAAGGCCGTCGACGTCCTGATACCAGCATTTCTGCTCCACGACGAACACCTGCGCGCGCAGCTGCAGAATGGCGTACAGCTGCTCCTTGGCCAGGGCGGTATGGTGTTTGCAAATCCAGTTGATAGACATGAAGCCGGCTCACGAGAAAAAGTCCATGCCGGATACTAAACGCATATGGCCCCAAGCCCAACGTCGGCGTGTGATGGCAGTTGTGACGCCGATCAGGACTTTGCGTGATTTTCTTGAAGTGCGGCACAGACATTGGCCGCTTTTGTGTTGTGCAAACTCGGCAACAGGTCTTCAATGGAGGCCACTTGCTATTGCCTCAAAACGGGTTTCATTGCCCGTCGCTCGCTTCAGGGATGTCACAGTGCCGCTGGATTGCCGCTGAAAAGAATCGCAGGCCACCACCTGTCTAAGGATCTTGAGCATGCTGCGTTTGCTTCGAGCCATGGCTTTGCTGGGAATGCTGTTGATCGCGCAGGATGCGTGGGCGGTGAAGCTGCGCATGGCGGGTGATGCCTGGGCCCCTTACTCGGATGTTTCGCTGCTCAATGGCGGGTTGTCGACTGACCTGGTGCGCACGGCGCTCAGCCGTGCCGGTTACACCGTCGATTACGAACAGGTGCCTTGGGCGCGGGCGATTCACGGCCTCGGGGAGGGGCGCTATGACATTCTGATCAATGCCTGGTACAGCGAAGAACGCACCCGCATCGGCGAATTCTCAGGCGAGTACCTGATCAACCGCTTGCGCTTGTTCAAGCGCAAGAGCGCAGACATCCAGTATCAGAGCCTTCAGCAGCTGCATCCCTATTCGATTGCCGTGGTGCGCAGCTATGCCTATTCGCCTGCCTTCGACAACGACACGGATCTGAAAAAGGTGCCGGTGGCCAGCTTCTCGACGGCCGTTCGCATGCTGGCGGCGGGGAGGGTGGACCTGACTGTCGAGGACGAATACGCCGGCAAGGTGGCCCTCAGCCGCGAGCCTGACGAGGTGCGCGACAGCGTGGAATTCCTGCCGCGCTCACTGAGCGAAAACAGCCTGCACATCCTGGTCAGCCTGAAAAATCCCGATCATGAAAAGATCGTCGCCGATTTCGACAAAGCCATCGCCGCAATGAAGGCCGATGGCAGCTACGACAGGCTGTTCAAGCTGCACGGTCTGTAATCTCGCCCGCTTCTTTTTCCGGCGCCTTGATCAGGTGCGCGGCCAGGGTTCGCAGCGGGCCGAGCTGACGACAGATCAGCGCCAGTTGCGTCTGCACCAGACGCTGCCCCTCGTCGATTTCTTCTGGCATCTGCTCCAGCTCCGTCGCCAGCGCTTCCTCGGCATCGCTTTGCACTGCCACCGGCTCACGGGTGGCCAGGCTTTGCGCGATCTCATCGATGCTCGACGCCAGACTCGCCCCCGCGCCTTCGATCAACTGCTCGCGTACCTCGCTCGGCAGCTGGGTTTCGCGATGAGCCCCCAGGCCCGAGAGGTAGCTCAGCAGCGTGTGCGACAGCACCAGGAAGCGAAAGCCCACGTCGGCCTCTTTGCGGAAGTGCCCAGGCTCCATGAGCATGTTGGCCAGCGTGGTCGACAGCGCGGCGTCGGCATTGTGGGCGTTGCGGCGGGCCAGGCGGTAGGCGAGGTCGTCGCTCTTGCCCGCCGCGTACTGCTGCATGATCTGGCGCAAATAAATGCTGTTGCACGACAGGGTATTGGCCAGCACCTTGTTCAGGCGACGGCCTTGCCAGTCCGGCAGGAACAGGAACACCGCCAGCCCCGCGATCAGGCTGCCCAGCAGCGTGTCCATCAGGCGCGGCAGGAACAGCCCGTAGCCGTTGCCGACCTGATTGAAGCAGAACAGGATCATCACCGTGATCGCCGCTGTCGACAGCGTGTAGCGCGTGGTCCGGTTGACGAAGAACACCACCCCGGCCAGCACTGCGCACATCGATTGCAGAATCGGCGTGGTGATCAGGTCGAACAGAATCCAGCCTGCCGTCAGGCCAATGGCGGTGCCGATGATCCGCTGGCCGAGTTTGCGCCGCGTCGCGCCGTAGCTTGGCTGGCAAACGAAAACCGTGGTCAGGATGATCCAGTACCCCTGGGAGGGGTGAATCAGATGAACCATCAGGTAGCCGATCACCAGCGCCAGCGGCAGGCGCAGGGCGTGGCGGAACAGCAGCGAAGTTGGCGTGAGCTGCAGGCGCAGGCGCGTCCAGACGTCCTTGAGCGTGCGCGGCGAGCGGTCCAGCAGGCTGCTGTCGGACGCGTCGGCCAGCGCATCGGGGTTGCTCGCGTCACTCAGCAAACGGTCCAGCGTGCCGAGGTTGTTGGCCAGTGCGCGCAGCGAACGCAGCAGGCCACGCCAGGCCGGGTTGCTCTGAATGCGCAGGTGTTCGAGGGAAGCGCGCAGGTCGTCCAGCGCATGGGCGAAGCTGTCGTCGTAAACGAACGGCTGGCGCAACTGGATCGACACCGACAGATCACGGCAGGCGTTGCCCTGTTGGCGCAGCAGGCGCTGGCAGCGGAACAGCACGTCACTGTGGAAAAATGCCTCGGCCAGGGAGTTGTACGGGTAGTGCGAGGAGCTGGCGCGCTCGTGGATGTCCTGAGCGAGGAAGTACAGCTTCAGGTAGCGACTGACCTTCGAACCGGGCCGACCACTGCCGACGCGGTTGAGGATGATTTCCTTGGTCACGTTGAGCGCGGCGACGACCTTGCCGTTCTGCTTGGCCAGTTCCAGGCGCTTGGCTTCGACGTCCAGCGTGCGAATGGGCTCGAACAGCTCGGATTTCAGTTTCAGGTACAGGCCCAGTTCGCGAAACAGCCGCGCCAGGGCCTGCTGCACCGGCTGGTTGGAGAACAGCATCTGCCACAACACCGACAAAAGGCCGTACCACGCAGCTCCCGCCACCAGCAGCATGGGCTCGTGCCAGAAATCCGTGACTTCGCCACCGCGCTGGTCCACGCCGATCATGGTGTAGACCGAGAGAATCAGCGTGGCGTAGGCGATGGCGCCGTAGCGCTCGCCCAAGGCACCGAGCATCGTCAGGCAGAACGCCGCCAGCGCGAAGGCGCAGATGAACAGCACGGGGTAGGGGAAAAGCAGTTCGACGGACAGCGCCGCGATGCTGAAACACACCAGCGTCACGGCCAGCGCGTTGAGGCGGCCTTGCCAGCTGTCGTCGGTCTCGGACAGGGCGCTGGCGATAATCCCCAAGAACAGCGGGATGACCAGCGACATCTCGTTTTGATACCAGCACAGGGCCATGCTGCCGGTCAGCGCGATGAACACCCGCACGCTGTAGGAAAACTTGTCCAGCGCCCACAGGCGGCGGAAGGTATTGCGCAACGATTTCGATGCCATGAACGCGGACGGCCTTTTTCGCGACTGATTCTGCTGGAGGATATGTACAGCGCCTGATGCGCGCTGTACATCCGGTTAGCAAAATTTATTCCCGGAGCCTTGCGGCAATCTGTCGCTCAAGCACAACACTGTGGGAGTGAGCTTGCTCACGAATGCTGTGGGTTGCTCACAGAGACATGTTGAATGCACAGGCCTCTTCGTGAGCAAGCTCACTCTCACAGGGTTTCTGCGACGTCAGCCAAAGAGGTAAACGTTAGACAAACTGCGCTGCCGCATACGCCGAGGCCCAGGCCCACTGGAAGTTGAACCCGCCCAGATGCCCGCTCACATCCAGCACCTCACCGATGAAATACAGCCCTGGCGATTTCAGCGACTCCATCGTCTTGGATGACACTTCCCGCGTGTCGATGCCGCCCAGCGTCACTTCTGCCGTGCGATACCCCTCGGTGCCGGCCGGAACCACTTTCCAGCTCGCCAGTTTCTCGGCGATGTCGGCCAACTCGGCGTGGGTGTACTGCTTCATCGGTTTGGAGACGAACCACTGATCGGCAATCAGGTTGGCCATTTTCTTGGTGAAGATCTCGCCCAGCAGGGTCTTGAGTTCGCTGTTCGGGCGCTCGGCCTGCTGCTCGGTCAGCCAGCCGTGGGCGTCGTGGTCGGGCAGCAGGTTGATCTCGACGGTATCGCCGGGGTGCCAGAACGAGGAAATCTGCAGGATCGCCGGCCCGCTCAGCCCGCGATGGGTGAACAGGATGTTCTCGCGAAAGCTGATCTCGTTGCAGCTGACCAGGCAATCCACCGAGGTGCCGGACAGCTCGGTGCACAGGTCTTTCAGCTGATCGGTGATGGTGAACGGCACAAGGCCTGCGCGGGTCGGCAGCAGTGTGTGGCCGAACTGCTTGCCCACCTGATAACCGAAGCCTGTGGCGCCCAGCGTCGGAATTGACAGGCCGCCCGTGGCGATCACCAGCGACGTGCAACTGATGTTGCCCAAGGTAGTTTGCAGCAAATAGCCGGATTCGGTTTTCTCGATGGTCTGCACCGAGGTGTCCATGTGCAGGGCGACCCCTGCGTCATCGCACTCGCTGAGCAGCAGGCCGAGGATGTCGCTGGACTTGTTGTCACAGAACAGCTGGCCCAGCTTCTTCTCGTGGTACGGCACGCCGTGCTTGACCACCAGTTCGATGAAATCCCACTGGGTGTAGCGCGCCAGCGCCGACTTGCAGAAATGCGGGTTCTGCGAGAGGAAGTTGGCGGGCTCGGTGTACAGGTTGGTGAAATTGCAGCGCCCGCCGCCCGACATGAGGATTTTCTTGCCCGGCTTGTTGGCGTGATCGATCAGCACCACCCTGCGGCCACGATTGGCGGCAGTGGCGGCGCACATCAAACCTGCGGCGCCAGCGCCGATGATCACAACGTCAGTAACGGGCAAAGCGGTGTCCTCGGGGTCGGTAGTGTGTCAGAGGGGTTGCGGTGTTTGTGAATACGTCTCGCGAATGAATTCGCTCCCACAGATCGAGCGCGGTCAGTCTGTGGGAGCGAATTCATTCGCGAATAGGGCGACACGGTGCTGGCGGGATTACAAAATCCGCACCCGCAACGACTTGCCCTTGATCTTGCCGTTGTTCAGGCGATCCAGCGCCTGTTTGGCGATGCCGCGTTCCACGGCCACATAGGCCTGGAAATCGAAGATCGCGATCTTGCCGACCTGGGTGCCGGGAATGCCCGCTTCGCCAGTCAGCGCGCCAAGAATGTCGCCGGGGCGCAGCTTGTCCTTGCGGCCTGAACCGATGCACAGGGTGGTCATCGGCGGCAGCAGCTTGCCGCCTTCCTTGCGGGTCAGCTGGTCGTACTGCTGCCAGTTCAGGGGCGCCTTTTGCAGCTCTTCGACGGCGCGGGCGCGCTGGCTTTCGCCGGGGGCAACGAGGCTGACGGCGATGCCGGTCTCGCCTGCACGACCGGTACGTCCCACGCGGTGAATGTGGATTTCCGAGTCGCGGGCCAGCTCGACGTTAATCACCATGTCCAGCGCGTCGATGTCCAGGCCACGTGCGGCGACGTCGGTGGCGACCAGCACGGACGTGCTGCGGTTGGCGAACATCGCCAGCACCTGATCACGATCGCGCTGTTCCAGATCGCCATGCAAGCCGACGGCCGACATGCCCTTGGCGGTCAGGTGATCGACCACTTCCTGCACCTGCTGCTTGGTGAAGCAGAACGCCACGCAGGATTGTGGGCGGAAATGGTCGAGGACTTTCACCACCGCTTCCAGACGCTGCTCTGGCGAGATTTCGTAGAAAATCTGCTCGATCTGGCTGTCGGCGTGCAGCGCTTCGACCTTCACGGTCTGCGGGTCGCGCATGAACTTGGAGGCCAGCTGCTTGATGCCGACCGGGTACGTGGCCGAGAACAGCAGGGTCTGACGACGCTCTGGGGTCTGCTCGATGATGTCGGCGATGGCGTCGTAGAAACCCATGTCGAGCATGCGGTCGGCTTCGTCGAGGACCAGCGTGTTCAGGCCATCGAGCACCAGCGAGCCTTTGCGCAGGTGCTGCTGAATGCGACCCGGCGTGCCGACGATGATGTGCGCGCCGTGTTCCAGCGAGGCGATCTGCGGGCCGAAGGACACGCCGCCGCACAGGGTCAGGACCTTGATGTTGTCTTCGGAACGCGCCAGACGGCGGATTTCCTTGGCCACCTGATCCGCCAGCTCGCGGGTCGGGCACAGGACCAGTGCCTGGCAGCCGAAGTAACGCGGGTTGATCGGGTTCAGCAGGCCGACGCCGAATGCGGCGGTCTTGCCCGAGCCGGTCTTGGCCTGGGCGATCAGGTCCATGCCCTTGAGCATCACCGGCAGGCTCTGCGCCTGAATCGGCGTCATCTCGGCATAACCAAGGGACTCCAGGTTAGCCAGCATGGCGGCGGAAAGGGGCAGCGAGTTGAAAGCGGTGTTGGTCACGGGACGGGCCTGCAAAACAAAATGTCGCGCAGTGTATCAGGTCGCAGCCCCTGCCTTGGGGCTGCGGGCGATAAATGGTGGCGCTTTATGATCCTGACGCAGCCCCCCAACATCACCGACCTGTAGGAGCGCGCTTGCCTGCGATTGCAGTGTGTCAGACAACCTATCCGGCGCAGACAGAACGCATCGCGGGCAAGCACGCTCCTACAGTGATTGTCGTCACGCCTCGATCTCAGGCTCCGTCTGCGGTTTGCGTGGCGGATTCTCCGGCGGCATGCGCGGCGACAGCTGCAGGAAGATCGACGCCGCCAGCATCGCCAGCACCCCCACGCACAGGAACGTCAGCTGGAACGCGCCCAACACGTTGCTGACTTCACCGGTCGACACGTCATCGGTAAAGCCCCCCAGCAACGCTGCCGCGCAGGCAACCCCCAGGCTCAGGGACAACTGCGCCACCACCGACAGCAGGCTGTTGCCGCTCGCCGCGCTGGCGTCGTCCAGGTCGATCAGCGTCACGGCGTTCATCGCCGAGAACTGCAGCGAGTTCACCCCGCCCAGGAACGCCAGGTGAATCAGCAGCATCCAGTACGGCGTGTCAGCGTCCACCAGCGCCATGCTCGCCAACAGCGCGCCGAGCAGCAGCGTGTTGCCGGTCAGCACGATGCGATAACCCAGACGCTCAATGGCGCGAGTGGCCAGGGGTTTGGCGAACATCGCGGCCAGTGCCAGCGGAATCATGCTCATGCCTGCATGGGACGGCGAATAGCCCAGCGCCACTTGCAGCATCAACGGCACCAGAAACGGCAGCGCGCCGCTGCCCAGACGGGCAAACAGGTTGCCCATGATCCCCACCGCGAAACTGCGGGTGCGAAACAGCGATGCTGAAAACAGCGGCGACTCTACATGGCCTGCCCGCAGCCAGTACGCCGCCAGACACGCCATGCCGCCGAACAGCAGCATCACCACGCGCAGGTGCGGCAGGTGCAGCTCGCCCAGGCCTTCGAGGGCGATGGTGATCAGTACCATCGAGGCGCCAAACAGGGCAAAACCCACCAAGTCGAAGCGTGTACGCCCGCCGCCTATGAGATCAGGGATGAATTTGCGAACGGCAAAGCAGCCGAGAATGCCCACCGGAATGTTGATCAGGAAAATCCAGTGCCAGCTCAGGTATTCCACCAGCCAGCCGCCCACCGTCGGGCCCATCAGCGGGCCGAGCAGGGCCGGCATGGTAATGAAACTGAGGATACGCACCAGCTCCGTTCGCGGGTAGGCGCGCAGCACGATCAGCCTGCCCACCGGCATCATCAACGCCCCGCCCAGGCCTTGAACCACGCGGGCTGCGACCAGCATGCCCAACGAGTTGGCCGCCGCGCACAACAGCGAGCCGAAGCTGAACAGCAGGATCGCACTGAAGAAGATGCGCTTGATGCCAAAGCGGTCCGAGATCCAGCCGGAGGCCGGGATCAGCAGGGCGATGGTCAGCATGTAGGCGATGATCACCGACTGCATGCGCAGCGGGTCTTCCGAGAGGGACCTGGCCATGGACGGCAGCGCGGTGTTGAGGATGGTGCCGTCCAGGCTTTGCATGAAAAAGGCGATGGCGATGACCCAGGGCATCCAGCGCAGGGTTCTGGCGTCCAGTTGCGGCGTGGTGGTCGGCATGTGGGGCGTGGGTCCTTTTCTTGAAGTTGTATGGGCTTGCTGTGTATGTTTCTGGCCGAAGGCCGTAGGCGTTCGGCTTGCTGCGGACCGCGATCGGACGATCTGGCGCGAAGCGGCAGTAAAGTCAGTCACCTCGGTACGTCTGACACACCGCGTCAGCAGGTTTTACTACCGCTGCGCGCCAGATCGTCAGCGAGCCAGACGCCTACGCCCTCCGGGCAGAATCAAAAGCGAAGCTACAACGTCAGCGTCAACCTGCTGATCAACGCCCCCGGCAGCAGATTCGACGCTGTCTGACGTTGACTGTAGGTGCTCGCCGACAGGATGAGTTCCCTTTCCCTCGTCAATTGTTCCAGCGCGCCGCCCAGCAGGCTGAACACGCTGTCGTCGAAACGCATGGTGCTGACCGGCGCCTTGATCTGCCCGTCCTCGACCCAGAACGTCGCAAAACGGGTCATCCCGGTGATGCGCCCGGCGGTACGGTCGGAGAAGTTCAAGTACCACAAGTTGCTGATGTACAGCCCCGTGCCCAGTTCTTTGAGCACATCGTCCAGCGCCAGCGAGCCGCCGTTCATGCTCAGGGCGCTGGGCGATTCACCCCATCCCGCGCCGTTGGCGGTCAGGCCGTATTCAGCGGCGCTGCGTGAATCGATCAGGCGGTCTTGCGCGACGCCCTTGACCACAAGCGACAGGTCCGAACGCGGATAGCCTTCGCCCGAGAACGCCGGAGACAGCGAACCGGTCACCTGCTCATCCAGGCTCACCAGCGGATTCAACGTCGCGTGACCATCGTACAAGCGCTGCAACGGGCTGGTCTTGTCGGCCAGCGACTGCGCCGAGAAACCGCCCCAGCAGAGCATGCCGATCACTTCTTCCAGCGCGGCCGGTGCCAGGTACGCGCGGTACTGGCCGGGCGCCAGGGTGTGTGACGGCTGCCCCAGAAACGCCAGCTGCTCGCGAGCCAAGGCAAAGCGCTTGGCGAAGGCTTCGTCGCTCCATTCGTGGCCAGCGTAGTTGGCCTTCACCGCCTGGCCATTCTCGTGAAACAGGCTCCAGTCGAAGTTGAAACTGTTCGCCTGATGCCAGCCCAGCGCGCCGTTGGAACTGGCGAAACCGCGATAGATCGGGCCGGCGGCGTAGATCCCGACCAGATCCAGCCCTTCGCCCAATTGCGCGATTTGCTCGACCACATGGGCGCTGTCCGGCAGCGGCGCGTCCTGCACGTTGCTGCTCTGCCAGGCGTCGTCGTTGAGCAGCAGATAAGGATCGGCGGGCAATAGCGTGAGGGTTTCGCGCAGTTGCTGCAGCGCTTCGTCCAAGCGCTGACGATCAACGGCCTCATCACTCGACACCGTCAGGTTGAGGTCCGCGTGGCGGCCGTCGTCGATCAGCTTGAAATACACGCTGGCCTGTTGCACATGCCCGGCCTGACGCACCTTGGCGTGGTTGAAGCGAATGAAATCCGAGGCCTCGGCGTTGTAGCTGAGGGTGAAGCGTTCGTTCGGCGTGATCGCGCCTTGCAGCCAGTCGACCAGCGCCGTGAATTGGGCTTGATGGGACATCAGGCGTCACCTCCGAAAACATCGACGTTGGCAAACACGCAGGCGGGCGAGGCATGGCCCACGCGCACCACCTGGTTGGGTTCGCCCTTGCCGCAGTTCGGCGTGCCGAGCACTTTGAAGGTGCTGGCGTCGCCGACCGCGCTGAGGTTGCGCCAGAACTGCGCGGAGATCGCCCGGTAGTTCGGGTTCTTCACAACGCCCTTGAGTTCGCCGTTCTCGATCAACTGGCCCCATTCGCAGCCGAACTGGAATTTGTTGCGCGCATCGTCAATCGACCACGAGCGGTTGGTGCTCATCAGAATGCCGTGCTCGATGCCGCCGATCAGCTGCTGCATCGACTGGTCACCGGGCTCGATGTTGAGGTTGGCCATGCGGTCGATCGGTGCGCGGTTCCAGCTGCAGGCGCGGCTGTTGGCGACGCCTTCCATGCCGCTGCGAAACTGCGACAGCGCCCCACCCAACGGACGTTCGAGCACGCCATCCTTGATCAGGAACTGCTTGCTGGCCGGGGTGCCGTCGTCGTCGAAAGCGTAGCTGGCCAGTTGCTCGGGGATTTCCGGGTCGAAGGTCACGTTGAGCAGTTTCGAGCCGTATTGCAGGCTGCCGAAGTCGCTGGCCTTTACAAAACTGGTGCCCGCGTAGTTGCGCTCGTCACCCAGGATGCGGTCCAGCTCCAGCGGGTGGCCGATGGATTCGTGGATCTGCAGGATCATCTGGTCAGGCGTCAGTAGCAGGTCGCGCGGCCCGGTCGGGGTGTTGGGCGCCATGATCAGTTGCAGCGCCTGATCGGCGACGTTGGCGGCCGCGCCGATGATGCCGCAGGAGGTGATGACTTCCGCGCCGCCCTGCTGGCCGAAGTTCTCGCGGCCCAGGCTGCGGGTCTGGCTGTCCTGGCCGTCGTAGGCGGTGACGCTCAGGCCGGGGAAGACGAAGCGCTGGGCCTGACGAATCTCGGCGCCTGCGCTGTTGAGGTAGATCTGCTCGACGTTCTCAAGCCCCAGGCTGACCTGCCAGTTCACCAGACGCTCGTCTTTGGGCACCGACGCGGACTCCTGAGCGAGCAGAGCGTAGCAGTCGCTCAGAGAGGGGAAGGCACGGGTGAGGTTCGGCGACAGGTAGTCGGCGCGGCTGGTGGCCACGGCGTGGTCGCGCAGGTCGAGCAGAGAATGCGCCGCGAGCAAGCGTGCCTGGGCTTCGGCCCGTTCAAGGGCGGCCTGCAGGCCGCGTTGCGAGAGGTCGTTGGTGGCCGAGTAGGCTTCGACGCCGTCGATGCGCACGGTCAGCATGGCGCCTTCGTCGGTGCTCAGTTGCGGCGGTTCGGGGACGTTTTTGCGTACGGACAGGTGTTGGCTGGTCTGTTTGACATAGCGCAGGGAGAAAAACCGGGCGCTGCTCTGCAGGGTGGCGAAGCGCTGCTTGAGTTGAGCGGAGAAGTCGAACATGCAGGAAAGCTCCTTGGCCATTCGGAAGGGCAATGCTGCGAATCATAGCGCGGAAGGGCTCTGCGGCGCGCCACCTGTAAGAGCGCGCTTGCCCGCGATGAGGGGGTGTCAGTCACCCACGTGGTTGGATGTGCCGACACAATCGCGGGCAAGCGCGCTCCTATAGGTGAATCGTCAAGCGGTCGGGCTGATCTCCCGCATCGGCTTGCCACGCACTGGAGCATCACCGGCCACGAAATACTTGGCGGTGCTGCGCGGCAGCGGCGTGCGGCCGCGGATCTTGTCGGCGATTTTTTCGGCGATCATGATCGTTGGTGCGTTGAGGTTGCCGGTGGTGATGATCGGCATGATCGAGGCATCAACCACGCGCAAACCTTCCATGCCATGCACACGACCTTCGCCATCGACCACGGCCATCTCGTCGGTGCCCATCTTGCACGAGCACGACGGGTGGTACGCGGTCTCGGCGTGCTCGCGGACGAACTGGTCCAGTTGCTCGTCGGTCTGCACGTCGATGCCGGGGCTGATTTCGCGGCCACGGTATTTGTCCAGCGCGGGTTGCTGCATGATTTCGCGGGTCAGACGGATGCCATCGCGGAATTCCTGCCAGTCCTGTTCGGTGGCCATGTAGTTGAACAGGATGCTCGGGTAGTCGCGCGGGTTCTTCGATTTCACCTGCACACGACCACGGCTCGGTGAGCGCATCGAGCCCACATGGGCCTGGAAGCCGTGCTCTTTCACGCCCTTGCTGCCGTTGTAGTTAATCGCCACCGGCAGGAAGTGGTACTGGATGTTCGGCCACTCGAACTCCTCGCGGGAGCGAATGAAACCACCGGCTTCGAACTGATTGCTCGCACCGATGCCTTTGCCGAGGAACAGCCATTCGGCACCGATGGCCGGCTGGTTCCACCACAGCAGCGAAGGGTAGAGCGAGACCGGCTCCTTGCAGGCGTATTGCAGGTACATCTCCAGGTGATCCTGAAGGTTTTCACCCACGCCTGGCAGGTCGTGAACCACCGGGATGTCGAGTTTTTTCAGCAGCGCAGCCGGGCCGACGCCGGAACGTTGCAGCAGTTGCGGCGAGGCAATCGCGCCGCTGCTGACGATGACTTCCTTGCGTGCACGGGCTTCGATGCGGGTGTCGCTGTCGCCGACCACATAGGCCACGCCAACCGCGCGCTTGTTGTCGAACAGGATGCGGTCGGTCAGCGCGTGGGTGACGATGGTCAGGGTCGAGCGTTTTTTCGCCTCGTCCAGGTACCCACGGGCGGTGCTGGCGCGACGACCGTTTGGCGTGACGGTGCGGTCCATCGGGCCGAAGCCTTCCTGCTGATAGCCGTTGAGGTCTTCCGTGCGCGGGTAGCCTGCCTGCACGCCGGCCTCGACCATGGCATGGAACAGCGGGTTGTTGCCCGCTTTGGGCGTGGTCACGCTGACCGGGCCTTCGCCCCCGTGGTAGTCGTTGGGGCCGATGTCACGGGTTTCGGCCTTGCGGAAGTACGGCAGGCAGTCAAGGTAGGTCCAGTCTTCAAGGCCCGGCAGTTTCGCCCAGCCGTCGTAGTCCATCGCGTTGCCGCGGATGTAGCACATGCCGTTGATCAGCGACGAACCGCCCAGGCCTTTGCCGCGACCGCATTCCATACGGCGGTTGTTCATGTGCGGCTCGGGCTCGGTTTCGTACGCCCAGTTGTAGCGACGGCCTTGCAACGGGAAGGCAAGGGCGGCGGGCATTTGCGTGCGGAAGTCGGCGCGGTAATCCGGGCCGCCGGCTTCGAGCAACAGAACGGTGACGCCCGCGTCTTCGGTGAGACGGGCTGCCAGAGTGTTACCGGCCGAGCCGGCGCCGATGATGATGTAGTCGTATTCCTGAGGCATGAGATCCTCCGTTCAGAAAGTTGTGGCGGGGCGGATGCGATCGATACCTGTGGGAGCCGGCTTGCTGGCGAAAGCGGTGGGTCAGTCAGCATTGATGCAGCTGACCTGACGCCTTCGCCAGCAAGCCGGCTCCCACAGAGGAGTGGTGTGTCGCGCGGTGACTTAGAACACCGAGGCGTAATCGCCCAGCTCCACCTGTACCGATTTGATCCGGGTGTACTGTGCAAGCGAGCTGATGCCGTTCTCGCGGCCCACGCCCGATTGCTTGTAGCCACCGACCGGCATCTTGGCGTCGGACTCGCCCCAGGCGTTGATCCAGCAAATGCCCGCTTCGAGCTGATGAATCACGCTATGGGCGCGGTTCAGGTCTTTGGTGACGATGCCTGCGGCAAGGCCCATTTCGGTATCGTTGGCGCGCCGGATCACTTCGTCTTCAGTCTCGTAGCTGAGGATGCTCATCACCGGGCCGAAGATTTCTTCCTTGACGATGGTCATGTCGTCGCGGCAATCGGTGAACACGGTCGGGGCCACGAACGCGCCTTTGGCGAATTCACCCTCGGTCAGACGCTCGCCGCCGATCAGCAGGCGCGCACCTTCTTCCTTGCCCTTGGCGATGTAGCCCAGCACGCTTTCCATGTGGGCGAAGCTGACCAGCGGGCCGAAGTTGATGTTGTCGTCCTGCGGGTTGCCGGCGCGAATGCGTTTGACGCGTTCGACGATCTTCGCTTCGAACGCTGCCTTCAGCGCGCTCGGCACGAATACGCGAGTGCCGTTGGTGCAGACCTGACCGGAGCTGTAGAAGTTGGCCATCATCGCGATGTCGGCGGCGCGATCCAGGTCGGCGTCGTCGAAGATGATCAGCGGCGACTTGCCGCCCAGTTCCATGGTCACTTCCTTGAGCGACGAGCTCGAGGCGCTGGCCATGACTTTCTTGCCGGTGTCGGTGCCGCCGGTGAACGAGACTTTCTCGATGCGCGGGTGCTCGGTCAGCCAGGTGCCGACTTCACGGCCGCTGCCGGTCAGGACGTTGAACACGCCATCGGGCAGGCCGGCCTGGGTGTAGATTTCGGCGAGTTTGAGGGTGGTCAGCGAGGTCACTTCGCTCGGCTTGAAGATCATCGCGTTACCCGCGGCCAGGGCCGGTGCGGATTTCCACAGGGCGATCTGGATCGGGTAGTTCCACGCGCCGATGCCGACCGTCACGCCCAGCGGCTCGCGACGGGTGTAGACGAACGACGAGGTGCGCAGCGGAATCTGCTCGCCTTCGATGGCCGGGACCAGACCTGCGTAGTATTCGAGCACATCGGCGCCGGTGACGATGTCGACGTATTTGGTTTCGGAGATGGCCTTGCCGGTGTCCAGGGTTTCCAGCTCGGCCAGTTCATCGTTGCGCTCGCGCAGGATGTCGACGGCGCGACGCAGGATGCGCGAACGCTCCATGGCGGTCATCGCAGCCCAGACTTTCTGACCCTTTTCAGCGCTGACCACGGCACGTTCGACGTCTGCCTGAGTGGCCCGCTGAACCTTGGCGAGCACTTCGCCGTTGGCCGGGTTGATGGCTTCGAAAGTCGCGTCGCTGCTGGCGTCGACGTAACCACCGTCAATGTAGAGTTTTTGCAGTTCGAAACGGGCCATAGAGTCCTCGCAATTGTCTGTGATGGGCGTTGACCGGATGCGCCGTGCGCAGTGCCGATCACTGTTGGGCGGCCTGCCGTCTGGATCAGGAGCAGCGCGCCGCTTTTGCCAGTTGCAAATCCATGTATTCGTAGGCGATCTGTTGCGCCTGTTCGGTATCGAAGGCGTCGCCCGAAAGTGCGCCGCGCAGCCACAAACCGTCGATCAATGCCGCCAGACCGCGAGCGGCGGTGCGTGCCTCGTCAAGCGCCAGCACGCGGCGGAACTGGCAGCACAGGTTCGAATACAGGCGGTGATCGTTGATCCGCTGTAAGCGATGCAAGGTCGGCGAATGCATGCTGGTGGCCCAGAAGGCCAGCCAGGTTTTCATCGCCGGGCCGTTGACCTGGCTGGCGTCGAAGTTGCCCTCAATGATCACTTTTAGATGCGCCCGGGGGCTGTCGTCGGTCAGCGCCTGACGACGCTCGGCGACGTTGATGATCAACGCGTTCATCAGGTGGCGCATGGTCGCTGCGATCAGGCCGTTCTTGTCCTGAAAGTAGTGGCTGATGATGCCGTTGGAGACCCCTGCCAGTCTGGCGATCAACGCAATGCTGGCGTCGCCCATGCCGACCTGATCCACCGCTGTGAGGGTGGCCTGGATCAGCTGTTGACGCCGAATGGGTTGCATACCGACCTTGGGCATCTGTGAGTCTCCTTGGCTCGCCGGGTGATCGTGAAAGACTGAAAAACGGCCTCCAGTCTAGCGCTTTTTAATTGAACGCTCAATCAATAAAAAGCAGTGGGCAAGCGGAAACAGCTGCAAGCCTCAAGCTAGAAGCCGCAAGAACAGAGGCGTCCGGGCCTTTGTCTTGCAGCTTGAAACTTGCAGCTTGGAGCTGCTTTTAGCCGTGATTCTTTCCGAGCAACGCGTGGTACAGCTCGCTGTCGCCAAGTATGCCGACCAGCTGGTTGTTCTCTTGCAACACCAGCTTGTTGCCGGTGTGGTAACGGATCTGCAAGGCTTCGCGCATGCCGATGTCCGAGTGCACGACGGTCGGCTTGCGGCCCAGCGCTTCGACCGACTGGCCGGGCGTCCAGCTCTGCAGATCGACGGCAGCGCCATGCTGACGCAGGCCTTTGATCTGGTTGCCTTCGGCCAGGTCGATCCACGAATCGTCGCCCGGATCCAGGCACACCTGCGAGCCGTTGATGCGGGTGCAATCGGTGATCGGGCGCATCAGGCTGCGACCGCACAGCACGTTCAGCGGGTTGGTGTGGGCCACGAAAGTGCGCACGTATTCGTCCGCCGGGTTGAGCACGATTTCTTCCGGCACGCTGTACTGGATGATCCGGCCGTCTTTCATGATCGCGATGCGGGTGCCGAGCTTGAGGGCTTCGTCCAGGTCGTGACTCACGAATACGATGGTCTTGCTGAGTTTTTTCTGCAGGGCCAACAGTTCATCCTGCAGGCCCTGGCGAATCAGCGGGTCGAGTGCCGAGAACGGTTCGTCCATCAGCAGGATATCGGCGTCCATGGCCAGCGCGCGGGCCAGGCCCACACGTTGCTGCATGCCGCCGGACAACTCGTCGGGCTTCTTGTTGCGCCATTGGGTCAGGCCCACCAGTTCGAGTTTCTCGTCCACCAGCTGGCGACGTTCCTTCTCGGGGCGACCCTGCATTTCCAGGCCGAAGCTGATGTTCTCGCGAACGGTCAGCCAGGGCATCAGCGCGAACTTCTGGAACACCATGGCGATGCGCTTGGTACGCATCATTTTCAGCTCGGCGGGCGAGCAGTTGGCGATGTTGATCTGCTTGCCTTCGTGCTCGACGAACAGCGAACCGCGGCTAACCGTGTTCAGGCCGTTGATGCAGCGCAGCAGGCTGGATTTGCCCGAACCGGACAGGCCCATCAGTACGCAGATTTCGCCTTTGTTGATTTCCAGACTGGCTTTTTCAACACCGACGATCTGGCCGGTTTTCTTCAGGATTTCTGGCCGCGCAAGGCCCTGATCCAGCAGCTTGAGAGCCTCGCGCGGGTCTTTGGAGAAGACGACGTCTACCTGGTCGAATTTGATGATGCTCATGCGTCGGCCCTCACTTTAGCGTCGGGTTGTTTGCAGATACGGTCGAGCATGATCGCCAGCAATACGATCGCAAGGCCTGCTTCGAAGCCCAGTGCGATATCAGCAGTGTTCAGTGCGTTGACCACGGGTTTGCCCAGGCCGTCGGCGCCCACCAGTGCTGCAATCACCACCATCGACAGCGACAGCATGATGCACTGGGTGATACCGGCCGCGATGCTTGGCATGGCGTGGGGCAGTTCGATTCGGGACAGCAGTTGACGACGCGAGCAGCCGAAGGCTTTACCGGCGTCGAGGAGTTCTTGCGGGACATCGCAGATGCCCAGATAGGTCAGACGGATAGGCGCGGCAATCGCGAACACCACCGTCGAAATCAGACCCGGCACCACACCCAGCCCGAAGAGGGTCAGGGTTGGAATCAGGTAAACGAATGTCGGCACCGTCTGCATCAGGTCGAGGACCGGCCGCATGGCGGTGTAGAACCACGGTTTGTGTGCGGCGACGATACCCAGCGGCACACCGATGACCACGCAGACCAGGGTGGCGAACAGCACTTGCGCCAGGGTTTCCATGGTTTCCTGCCAGTAGCCCAGGTTCAGGATCAGCAGAAAGGAAATCACGACAAAGGCGGTCAGGCCCCACTTGCGCTGGATGAAATGAGCAAGCAGAGCAATCAGGCCGATCAGAACGAAAGGATTGAACCAGGTCAGACCACTGGTCAGTCCGTGAATCATGGTTTCCAGTGACGAAGCGATGGCGTCGAAGGTGCTGGCGCCGTGTTGCGTCAGCCATTCGACAAAGCCTGCAATGTACTGGCCCAGGGGGATTTTATGATCAGTCAGCATGATATCGATTGTCCGCGTGCGGGATGAAAAGGGGACAACAGGCGGGCGAACCCGCCTGCCTGTCGAGTTACTTCGTCAGCTCGGCTTTAGCGGCTTCCAGGCCAGGTTTACCGTCCACTGTGGTGACACCCGCCAGCCAGGTGTCGAGTACGTTCGGGTTCTTCTTGATCCACGCCTTGGCGGCGGCTTCAGGCTTCATCTTGTCGTCCAGGATGTTGCCCATCAGCTCGCTTTCCATGTCGACGGTGAATTGCAGATTCTTCAAGAGCTGACCGACGTTGCTGCATTCGGTGGTGTAACCCTTGCGGGTGTTGGTCGCCACCGTGGCCGCGCCGAAATCGGGGCCGAAGAAGTCGTCGCCGCCGGTCAGGTACTGGATCTTGAAGCGCTTGTTCATCGGGTGCGGCGCCCAGCCCAGGAACACCACGGCGGTGTCGCGTTTGGAGGCGCGATCGACCTGCGACAGCATGCCGGCCTCGCTCGACTCGACGACCTTGAAGCCTGCGTCTTTCAGGCCAAAGGCGTTCTTGTCGATCATGCTCTGGATCAGACGGTTGCCGTCGTTGCCAGGCTCGATGCCGTAGATCTTGCCGTCGAGTTCTTTCTTGAATTTGGCGATGTCGGCGAAGTCATGCAGGCCCTTGTCATAGAGCGCTTGTGGGACCGCCAGGGTGTACTTGGCGCCCGTGAGGTTGGTGCGTACGACTTCGACCGAACCTGCATCGCGGTAGGCCTTGATGTCGTTTTCCATGGTGGGCATCCAGTTACCCAGGAAAACGTCCATGTTCTTGCCGTCGGCCAGCGACTTGTAGGTCACAGGCACGGAAATCATGGTGGTTTTGGTCTTATAGCCCAGCGACTGGAGGACAACGCTGGTGGTGGCGGTTGTTGCGGTGATATCGGTCCAGCCTACATCGGAAAAATTGACTGTCTGGCAAGCGGCGGGCTCTGCGGCCTGCGCCAGCATCGGCAGACTCAACGCAACGCCCAGTAATAGCTTGTGTGAACCTTTCATGGTTGGACTCCTTAGGTGTTTTCTTCTCGTCATCAGTCAGGGCTGACGCGTTTTTTGGTGTCGGCGAGTCAAGTGGGAAAACAGCTCTATCACTGCGTCTGGCGATTGAGTCGATAACGATCATGTAACAGCCAAAATCAAACGCCTACAGGGTGCGTCGTAACCAGTACAGAGGGGGTCGTATCCAGTGTCGGTGACGTCGCTTACAGCTTTTTTCCCCGCTCGCCGGAAGGTTTTCGAGTGTCGTTGCGGCAAAAAGTGTCGAAAACAGGGGCTCTTCTTCTGGGGGATGTGCACCTGCGCGCGAATGCGTCGCCGCGACGTTTGTGGACAAGAGCGAGTCGGTGTGAGACGCCGCCCCTCGAGATAAAAGGCTGATGATGCCGCCATCTCGACGGATTGCAGCTTCAAGCGTAGCAGCTCCGTCGCCGGCCGCTGGGCGCGCCGGAAACCGTGTGTTTCGGGGGTTTGCAGTTAATGGCTATCAGCGTGTTCGACCTGTTCAAGATCGGTATCGGTCCTTCCAGCTCCCACACCGTGGGTCCCATGCGCGCGGCGGCTCTGTTCGCTCAAGGCTTGCGTGAAAGCGACCGCCTGGGGCAGGTGACGCGCATCGAAGTGCGCCTCTATGGCTCGCTCTCGGCGACCGGCGTGGGCCACGGCAGCGACAACGCTGTGATCATGGGCCTGATGGGCGAGTGGCCTGACGCAATCGACCCGACCCAGATCGGCCGCCATATCGCCGAGCTGCGCGAAACCGACACCCTGAAACTCAGCAGCAATCATTCGATTCCTTTCGTCTGGCAGCGCGACATGCTGTTGCTCGACGAAAACCTGCCGTATCACCCCAACGCCATGACCCTGATCGCCTTCGATGCCAGCGGCGAGCTGCATCGCGACACCTACTACTCGGTGGGCGGCGGGTTTGTGGTGGACGAAGCGCAAGCGGCCAGCGGCGTGCTGGATGCCGACACCACCGTTTTGCCCTATGACTTTTCCAGCGCCGAAGAACTGCTGAGGCTGTGCAAGCAGCACGGTCTGCGGGTGTCGGAACTGATGATGGCCAACGAGAAGGTCTGGCGCAGCGAAGAAGAGATTCGCGCGGGCCTCATGCGGTTATGGCGCGCCATGCAGGATTGCGTCGACCACGGCCTTAAAGAAGAGGGCGTGTTGCCCGGCGGCCTCAATGTGCGTCGTCGTGCGGCGCGCTTGCATCGCAGCCTCCAGGAATTGGGCAAGCCCAACGTGATCGGCTCGACCCTCAATGCGATGGAGTGGGTCAACCTGTTCGCCTTGGCGGTCAATGAAGAAAACGCAGCAGGCGGGCGCATGGTCACGGCGCCGACCAACGGCGCAGCGGGGATCATCCCGGCGGTGCTGCATTACTTCGTGAAATTCAGCGATGAAGTCAGCGAAGCCAACGTGGTGGATTATTTCCTCGGCGCGGCCTCGATCGGCATCCTCTGTAAAAAGAACGCCTCCATCTCCGGCGCAGAAGTGGGCTGTCAGGGCGAGGTCGGTTCGGCCTGCGCCATGGCCGCGGCCGGCTTGGCAGACATCCTCGGCGCATCCCCCGAGCAACTGTGCAACGCCGCCGAAATCGGCCTGGAGCACAACCTGGGCCTGACCTGCGACCCGGTGGCCGGACTGGTCCAGGTGCCGTGCATCGAGCGCAACGCGATTGCTGCCGTCAAGGCCATCAACGCCGCACAGATGGCCCTGCGCGGGGATGGTGAGCACTTCATCTCGCTGGACCGCGTGATCCGCACCATGCGCGACACCGGTGCCGACATGCACGACAAATACAAAGAGACCTCGCGCGGAGGGTTGGCGGTCAGCGCGGTGGAGTGCTGACGCTAAATCGGTTCTGCTCGCTTTTCGCTCACGCACCAAACCCGCCGCTTTCTTTTGGCGCGTGACCGGTGGAGGCATGGCGCAACGCCATGCCACATCCACGTTACCGGTCCTGCCGCCGGTCGGCCGTGCATGGGGTGACACTCACCCCGTCGCCGGGTTTTCGGTGATTCACACAAGTGCTACCGAATTGCTCATCCCGCCCGCCATTCTCGTGGCTCAGCGATCGATAGGTCGCTAACGGAACACCCATGTCGCTCCCGAATAGACGCATCGCGACGTCGCTATCAGAAGTTATTGAATGCGCATTCAACTTTAGGCATGGCATTTGCGTTGCAATAGACAAAGCTCTCCACAGATGAGGGCGAAACAACAAGAGCCTCTACTTGGGGCCATCAACCGCTTTTCGTGTGAGGAGATACCGTGATGACTTCGTTCAACTCCGGGGCTCAACCCCAGAACCGTGCGCCTCAATCCATCGGCTTTCTGCTGTTGGACAATTTCACACTCATCTCTCTCGCATCTGCGGTTGAGCCACTGCGTATGGCCAACCAGCTCTCCGGTCGTGAGCTGTATCGCTGGACCACACTGACCGTCGACGGCGGCCAGGTCTGGGCCAGCGACGGTCTGCAGATCACCCCTGACGCGGCCATCCACAAGGCCCCGGCGCTGGACACCGTGATCGTCTGCGGCGGCGTCGGCATTCAACGCACTGTTACCCGTGAGCACGTGAGCTGGTTGCAAAGTCAGGCCCGTCAGTCTCGTCGTCTGGGCGCAGTCTGCACCGGCAGCTGGGCGCTGGCCTGCGCAGGGCTGCTCGATGGCTTCGATTGCAGCGTGCACTGGGAGTGTCTGGCGGCGATGCAGGAAGCCTTTCCGCGCGTGGCCATGAGCACCCGCCTGTTCACCCTGGACCGTAACCGTTTCACCAGCTCAGGCGGCACCGCGCCGCTGGACATGATGCTGCACCTGATCAGCCGCGATCACGGCCGTGAACTGTCCGCCGCGATCTCGGAAATGTTCGTCTACGAGCGCATTCGTAACGAACAGGATCACCAGCGCGTACCGCTCAAGCACATGCTGGGCACCAACCAGCCCAAGCTGCAGGAAATCGTCGCGCTGATGGAAGCCAACCTCGAAGAGCCCATCGACCTCGACGAACTGGCGGTCTACGTGTCGGTGTCGCGACGTCAGCTTGAAAGGCTGTTCCAGAAATACCTGCACTGCTCGCCGTCGCGCTACTACCTCAAGCTTCGCCTGATCCGCGCGCGTCAGCTGCTCAAGCAGACGCCGATGTCGATCATCGAAGTGGCGTCGGTCTGCGGCTTCGTCTCCACGCCGCACTTCTCCAAGTGCTACCGCGAATACTTCGGCATCCCACCGCGTGACGAACGCGTCGGCTCCAACACCGCACAGCAAGTGGCGATGATGCCGATTCCACAGGCGATGGTTTTGGCGCCGCTGTCCGGGCCGTTGTCGGCCTTGAGCCAGGCGCGGAACGAGTCGACGTTTGCGAGTGTGAGGTTGTAAGAAGGGGCACCGCAAATCAAAAACCGTGGGAGCCGGCTTGCTGGCGAATGCGGTGTATCAGTCAACGATGATGTGGCTGACACACCGTATTCGCCAGCAAGCCGGCTCCCACATTGGAAATCAGTGAGTCCTGCTCTTGTTATAAGTCGCCAACGCCGGCAGCAGTTGCTGATCAATCGCCTGACGCACCGCCGGCAGGATGGTCGCGCTGCCGCTGAGCATTCTCTCCACCAGCTGACGCAACGCGCGGGCGCGGTCTTCGTTGAGGCCGCAGACGGCCTGGGCGCAGGCTTGTTCGGCGGTGGCGCCTGATGGCATTTCAAAGCCAATGGATCTGAGTTGACCGAGTAGATCGTCCTGGTCGATCAGGTCTGCATGCATCATGACGCTCGCTCCTTTCATTGAGGTTGAAGCGATTCTGGTAGTGCGCCGCACGCTCGGCAATACCTGTCGTCGGCAATGTCTGGCATGCACATCAGTGTGTCGGTTTTGGCTATGTAACCGTTTAGTTAATTCGGCATAATGGTCCCATTCAAATTGTCCGCGCCACGGTTTGGTCACCCTCTAGCGCGGACAAGCATCTCAACCCCGGTTTTGTAACGGCTTAACCGGGGCTTTTTTTGCCTGTCGTTTTTTGCCGGCGAGGGTTCTGCTGGCCTGGGGCTACGAGCGGTCTGCGCAACGCGGACCGTTTTGGTAAACTGCGCAGCCTTCCAGGAGCTGCCATGAACTACCGTCACGCCTTCCACGCCGGCAACCACGCCGACGTGTTGAAACACATCGTCCTGACTCGCTTGATCGCGCTGATGTCGCGCAAGGAGCAGCCGCTCGCCTATCTCGACACCCACGCAGGCCTTGGCCTGTATGACTTGCAGGGCGATCAGGCGACGCGCACCGGTGAATGGATCGAAGGCATCGGCCGTCTGTGGGACGCCGACGACATTCCGGAGGCCGCCGCCGGTTACATGGACGTGATCCGTCACATGAACCGCAAGACCGGCGAGCTGCGCTACTACCCGGGCTCGCCCGAGCTGGCCCGCCGCGTGACCCGCGAGCAGGACCGCGTGCTGCTCAACGAGAAGCACCCTGAAGACGGCGCCCTGCTCAAAGACAACATGAAATACGACCGCCGCGTCGCTGTGCACCTGGGCGAGGGCTGGCACGTGCCACGCGCGCTGCTGCCGGTGCAGGAAAAACGCGCGGTCATGCTGATCGACCCGCCGTTCGAGCAACTGGACGAAATGAAGCGCTGCTCGGTGGCCCTCAAGGAAACCATCGGCCGGATGCGCCAGACCGTTGCGGCCATCTGGTACCCGATCAAGGACCCGCGTGCGCTCAAGCGTTTCTATCAGGAACTGGCCGAAACCGGCGCGCCGAAGCTGTTGCGTGTGGAGTTGCTGGTGCATCCGCTGGACACGCCGAACAGCCTGAACGGCTCGGGCCTGGCGATTGCCAACCCGCCGTGGGGGTTGGAAGAGGAGTTGCGTGAGCTGCTGCCGTGGCTGGCCGAGAAACTGGGGCAGACCCAGGGGGATTGGCGGCTGGATTGGTTGATTGCTGAAGCCTGAGGGTTTAACGCCAGCCGCACGCCGAACACGAAACCTGTGGGAGCCGGCTTGCTGGCGAAGGCGGCGGGTCAGTCAACACAGTGGTGTCTAATTTGACGCCTTCGCCAGCAAACCGGCTCCCACAATGCGCGACCGCGCTAGACTTGGACGCGGTCGATTATGGTCAAACCTGATTAAGGCTCGGCGGCATGCACACACCTGTCCCGCCAATCCCGCAATAGCCCTGCGGGTTCTTCGCCAGGTACTGCTGGTGATACGCCTCGGCGAAGTACACGGTCGGCGCCTGGTCGATTTCGGTGGTGATCTCGCCCAGCCCGGCCTTGGTCAGTTCAGCCTGAAACACTTTGGCGCTGGCCTGCGCCGCTTCCAGCTGTTCTGGCGTGGTGGCGTAGATCACCGAGCGGTATTGGGTGCCGATGTCATTGCCCTGACGCATGCCCTGGGTCGGGTTGTGCAGCTCCCAGAACATCGCCAGCAGCTCCTCGTAGCTGACCTTCTCCTTGTCATACACCACCAAGACCACTTCGCTGTGGCCGGTCAGGCCCGAGCAGACTTCTTCATAGGTCGGGTTCGGCGTGAAGCCGCCTGCATAGCCGACGACTGTGCTGACAACGCCATCACGTTGCCAGAAGCGACGCTCGGCGCCCCAGAAGCAACCCAGGCCGAAAATGGCGAATTCGACGTCGTTGAAGAACGGGCCCAGCAGGGGGTTGCCGTTAACGAAGTGCGTTTCAGGCAGGGCCATCGGCGTTTCGCGGCCCGGCAGCGCTTGCTGGGCGGTAGGGAGTTCGTTTTTGTTCACAAGAATTTCCGAGCGCAGGGCCATGAGGTCAATCCTCTCTGGACAGGTGACTGCCGTATGTAAGGGCTGGATGTGCTGAATCCAATGAAAGGCGGTCAGTTTGCCGCACAAGCGTGGGGCAGGGAAGGGCTCAGGACTGAGTGGCGCGGGGGTAGCGACGCAAGGCGTTGATCAGGTCTTCACCGGGGATGGGCTTGTCGAACAGATAGCCCTGGCCCACGTCGCAGCGATGGCGGCGCAGGAAAGCCAGCTGCTCGGCGGTCTCGATGCCTTCGGCGACCACGGTCAGTTTGAGGTTGTGGGCCATGGCGATGACGGCCGAGGTGATCTCCATATCGTCCTGATCATCCGGGATGTCGCGGATGAAGCTGCGGTCGATCTTGATCACGTCGATGGGGAATTTCTTCAGGTAGCTGAACGACGAATAACCGGTGCCGAAGTCGTCCATGGCCAGGGTCAGACCCAGGGTTTTCAACGATTCCAGCTGCAGGCGCGTGTCTTCAGTGGCCTCCAGCAGCAGGCCTTCGGTCAGTTCCAGCTCCAGCAGCGACGGGTCGAGCTGTTCTTCGCGCAGGATGCTGGCGAGCGAGCTGACCAGATCCGGGTCGGAGAACTGCTTGGGCGACACGTTGATCGCCACGTGCAGCTTGCCGTAACCGGCGGCGGTCAGTTGTTTGCTCATGCGGCAAGACTGACGCGCAACCCACTTACCGATGGGGATGATCAGGCCGGTCTCTTCGGCAACGCTGATGAACTGATCCGGACGGATCATGCCCTTTTCCGGGTGATTCCAGCGCAGCAGCGCTTCCATCCCCAGCAACCGGCCCGTGCGCAGGCACAGCTTGGGCTGGTAGAAGACTTCCAGCTCGTTCTGGGTCAACGCTCGGCGCAGGTTGTTCTCGACGAACAGCTTGTAGCTGGCCTCGGCGTTGAGCGCTTCAGTGAACACCTGGACCTGATGCTTGCCGTTGGCCTTGGCCTTGTGCAGCGCAAGGCCCGCGTTCTTCATCAACGTTTGCGGATCACGACCATGCAGCGGCGCGCAAGCCAGGCCCACGGAGCCGGTGACGCTGATCAGCTGGTTGTCGACGAACATCGGTTTGTCGAGGGTCGTCAGCACCTGATGGGCGATGCGCTGGCCATCTTCGGGGCCGGTGTCGTCCAGTAGAACGGCAAATTCGTTACTGGCAAAGCGCGCCAGAATCCCGGTCGGGCTCAGGCTGTTGCGCAGGCGCCGGGCCAGGCTGATCAGCAGCTTGTCGCCGGTCTGATGGCCGAGGCTGTCGTTGATACGCTTGAAGTTGTCGATGTCCACCAGCAACAGGCTGATCGGCGTTTCGACGTCCCGCGCGAAATGCTCGTCCAGGGTGCGAATGAACGCCGGGCGATTGCCCAGGTTGGTCAGGTTGTCGGTGTACGCCAGGCGCTCGATCCGCTGCTGGGAGAGCTTGGCCTGGGTGATGTCTTCGTAGATGCCGATGTAATGGGTCAACTCGCGGTTGTCGCCATATACTTTGGAGATCGACAGCTGGCCCCAGTAGGGCTCCAGATTTTTGCGCCGGCTCTTGAACTCGCCCTGCCAGCTGTTGCTGGTCGCCAGGCTGGAATTGGCGTCGAGCAGCAGCGAGCCGAGATTTTCCAGGGCCGGTAACTCCGACAGGCGGTGGCCGTGGACCTCGTCGGCGGTGTACTGGGTGATCTCGGTGAAACTCGGGTTGACGTACTCGACCACGCCGTCGCAATTGACCAGCAGAAACGCATTGGCGCTCTGCTCCACGGCACGCTGGAACAGGTGCAGGGCGTTGGTCGCGGTGCGGCGGTTGTGGTTGTTGATGGCCTGCGCGAACTGGTCGGCCAGCTCACCGGCAAAGGCGATCTCGTCGGACTGCCACTCGCGGGCCGCCCCGGTCTGTTCCAGACACAGTACGCCAACCACGTGGCCGTCAATGCGAATACTGGCGTCCAGGATCGCGTTGATGTCACGAGGGCCAAGGCTTTCGGCCAGCTCGCGAGTACGCGGGTCATGCTGGACATCATGGGCGTCGATGGCGCGACTGGTGTGCAACGCTTCCAGGTAAGTGGGAAAACGGCTGATGTCGATCGGCGCGGCCTTGAGGTACTCGTTGGTGTCGCGGCGGTACTCGGCGATGGGCTCCAGCACCTTGCCGTTGAGGTTCCAGATGGCAGCGCGGTCGATGTCGTAGATTTCGCAGGCGCTTTTGGTGATCAGCTCTGCGGCTTCCAGCAACGAGTCGTTGGAGCGATAACGGTGACGGGTCAGGCGCAGGATCAGGTCCTGCTGCGCGCGCACACGCTCCAGGTGCATGAGCTGCTCGTACTGGGCGCGCTGATTGAGCTCTAGAGCGATCTGCAGGCGCGAGTTCTGCACTTCCAGATCGGGGGCAATGGTCAGCTCGCTGGCGTCGAAGACATCGTCGACTACCATCAGGTAGCCACGCAGCAGCTCGCGATTGTGCTGCCGATAGCCTTCACCGATTTCCAGCAGGCCCAGTGGGCCGCGGGTGGTGTGCAGGGTGTAGCGGATGATGTAGTGCGAGTTCGTGCCCAGTTGCATCTGAACGGAGTCGTGTAACTGGTACCGGGCCTCAGGCTCCATCAGGCTGGCGTAGGGCGCTCCGATCAGGGCGCACAGCTCGATGGCGGGCATGTCGAACTGCTTTTCGCAGCTTGGGTCCAGGTACAGCATCGCCCAGCTGGGTTCATTCAGCCGCTCGAAACGCAGCATGCCGAGCCGCGAGGGCACCGGCAACTGAGTCACGACCTCGGCTGCCGATCGGGCGGCAGCATCAGGTTGGCTTTTCATGAAGGAACTCGCTTTAAGAGTACTGTCGCGCGTGGGCAAGGAGCCCATCGTTAAATCGCGTGTCGCAAGGTTGCATCATGGCGAACGGGCTGACAAGTGAGCGCGATGGCTTAGTGCTATAAATCTGTCGGCAAAGCATGCATTAACTGAAGGTTGTTGGTCGGATTTGTCGGAAAGGGGTGGTAAGTGGTTGTTATTAGTGCCTGAAGGCTTTTCTTGTTTCGGCTGATTGTAACTCTGCCCACGGCAGACCCGTTTCGCCTCCGGCGAGTTACTTGGAAAAGACCCCCAAGTAACCAAGGGGTCCTGCTCCTGGTTTGGCCCTCCTTCGTCGGGTTCCCTCACTCCGGCGACGCTCCGTGGGCCCGCCGCCATCCGCCATCCATGGCGGGGGGCGGCTCTCGCGGCATCCATGCCGCTCGGCCCACGGAGCGCCACCTGCGTTCGGCCTGCACCCAAGTCGCGATTTGTGTCGTCTGATCTATCGCGCATGAAGATCAAAAGCGAACGTCTATTTTCAATTCTGCCTCGATCCCGTGTAGCAGCCGGGCTTGCCGACGGTGGCGTCCGTAAAATCGCTGCCGCCGGCAAGCCGGACTGCGACAAAAGGAGCGCGCTTTGGCTTTTGATCTTTTTGCACGCCAGCCCAGACACCACAAATCGCGACTTGGGTGCAGGCCGAACGCAGGCGATGTGGAGTGGGTCGAGCGGCATGGATGCCGCGAGAGCGCTGCCAGGACATGGATGTCGGTTCAGCGCGGGCCCACGGAGCATCGCCGGAGTGAGGGAACTTCGACGAAGTCGAAGCCCAACCAGTAGCCAGGACACTTGGTTACTTGGTGTCTTTTCAAGTAACTCGCCGCAGGCGAAACAGTTCGGCCGTTAGGCCGAATCCATCAGCCTCATCCCGAACTCGAGGCCACCCCAAGCCCAAAAACCATCACCCAAAAAAAAGCCCCGCCAATCAGCGGGGTTGAGGTACGAGCGTGGCAGCTCGAAAAACGGCAAAGGCCCGTCTCCACAGAAACGGGCCTCGTACGGCTTAAAGCAGAATGGTACGGATATCCGCCAACACATCACCCAGACGCTTGGTGAAGCGAGCAGCTGCAGCGCCGTTGATCACGCGGTGATCGTAAGACAGCGACAGCGGCAGCATCAGGCGTGGCTGGAAAGCCTTGCCGTCCCAGACCGGTTGCATGGTGGCCTTGGATACACCCAGGATCGCGACTTCCGGCGCGTTGACGATCGGCGTAAAGCCGGTGCCGCCAATGTGACCCAGGCTGGAGATGGTGAAGCAGGCGCCCTGCATGTCGTTGGCCGACAGCTTCTTGGAGCGCGCTTTTTCAGCCAGCTCGGCCGCTTCGGCCGCCAGTTGCAGCAGGCTCTTCTGGTCGACGTTCTTGATCACAGGGACCAGCAGGCCTTCCGGTGTATCCACCGCGAAACCGATGTGGAAGTACTTCTTGCGGATGACCGCTTTGCCGCTTGGCGCCAGCGAGCTGTTGAAGTCCGGCAGTTCCTTGAGCAGGTGCGCGATGGACTTGAGCAGCAGCGGCAGCACGGTCAGTTTCACGCCGGCTTTTTCAGCGACGGCTTTCTGCGCGATGCGGAAAGCTTCCAGGTCGGTGATGTCGGCCTGGTCGAACTGGGTCACGTGCGGGATGTTCAGCCAGCTGCGGTGCAGGCCGGACGCGCCCAGTTGCATCAGGCGGGTCATCGGCACTTCTTCGATTTCGCCGAAACGGCTGAAATCGACTTCCGGAATCGGCGGGATGCCGGCGCCGCCGGTTGCGCCAGCAGCAGCCGGTGCGTCCTTGGTTTTGGTCATGATGGATTTGACGTACGCCTGCACGTCTTCCTTCAGAACGCGGCCGTGTGGACCGGTGGCCGTCACCGCGCTCAGCTCGACGCCGAACTCGCGAGCCAACTGACGAACAGCCGGGCCTGCATGAACTTTGGCGCCGGCTTTTGCCGGTGCGGCGGCTGGAGCAGGTGCGGCTTCAGCTTTTGGTACAGGCGCGGCGGCCGGTGCAGCAGCAGGCGCTTCAGCCTTGGCAGACGCCGGGGCAGCCGCCTGAGCAGGGGCGGCGGCAGGTGCTGCGCCCGCGACTTTCAGTTGCAGGATCAGGTCGCCAGTGCCGACTTCGTCTTCGACCTTGACGCTGATGCTCTCGACCACGCCAGCGGCTGGAGAAGGGATCTCCATCGAGGCTTTGTCGGATTCCAGGGTGATCAGCGATTGATCAGCTTCGATGCTGTCGCCCACTTTGACCAGCAGCTCGATGATGCGAGCCTTGCCCGACGAGCCGATGTCCGGCACATGGATGTCCTGGACGGCTGCTTCGGCAGCAGGCGCAGGTGCGGCGGCAGGAGCAGGAGCAGGAGCAGGAGCAGGAGCTGCAGCTTCAGCAGGTTTTTCAGCCGCTGGCGCAGGTGCGGCAGCAGCAGGCTCGGCAGCAGGCGCAGCGGCGGCTTCGCCTTCCACTTCCAGCTCCAGCAGCTCGTCGCCTTCTTTCAGGCGGTCGCCCAGCTTCACTTTCAGGCTTTTGACGATACCGGCCTTTGGCGCAGGGATTTCCATGCTTGCCTTGTCCGACTCCAGGGTCAGCAGGCTCTGATCGGCTTCGATGCGATCGCCAACCTTGACGAACAGCTCGATGACTTCACCGTCACCGCTGCCGATGTCGGGTACACGAATTAACTCACTCACAATGTCTCTCCTCAGGAGAACCTGTTCACTCGATTGCGCCGGTACAGGTGCAACGAAACAGCCAGGGATGCTCATTTACCGAAGTAAATTCCGCATCGGCGGCTGTTTCGCGCACGCGCCCGGCGCGCTTCCGATCTACGATCAGCAGTCCAGCGGGTTGCGCTTCTCAGGATCGATGCCGAACTTGGTGATGGCTTCCGCCACGACCTTGGGTTCGATATCGCCACGATCAGCCAAGGCCTCCAGAGCGGCCAGCACGACGAAGTGACGGTCGACTTCGAAGAAGTGACGCAGCTTCTTGCGGCTGTCCGAACGGCCATAGCCGTCAGTGCCCAGGACCTTGTATTCCTTGGTAGGAACCCACTGACGGATCTGGTCAGCGAACAGTTTCATGTAGTCGGTCGAAGCGATCACCGGACCTTTACGGCCGCCCAGGCACTCTTCAACGTAGCTCAATTGTGGCTTCTGGCCCGGCTTCAGACGGTTGCCACGCTCAACGGCCAGACCGTTGCGACGCAGTTCGTTGAAGCTGGTGACGCTCCACACGTCAGCGCCGATGTTGAACTGCTCACGCAGGATCTTCGCCGCTTCACGCACTTCGTTGAGGATCGTGCCCGAGCCCATCAGTTGTACGTGATGAGCCGCGTCGCGCTTGTCTTCCTCAAGCAGGTACATGCCCTTGATGATGCCTTGCTCTACACCGGCCGGCATTGCTGGCTGGTGATAGTTCTCGTTCATCACGGTGATGTAGTAGTAGACGTTTTCCTGCAGCGTCATCATGCGGTGCGTGCCTTCCTGCATGATCACCGCCAGCTCGTAGGCATAGGCAGGGTCATAGCTGCGCACGTTCGGGATGGTGCTGGCCAGGATGTGGCTGTGGCCGTCTTCGTGCTGCAGGCCTTCACCGTTGAGCGTGGTACGCCCGGAGGTGCCGCCCAGCAGGAAGCCGCGGGTCTGGGCATCGCCCGCCGCCCAGGCCAGGTCGCCGATACGCTGGAAGCCGAACATCGAATAGAAGATGTAGACCGGCAGCATCGGGGTGTTGTAGTTGCTGTAGGCCGTACCTGCCGCGATGAACGAGGAGAACGCGCCAGCCTCGTTGAGGCCTTCCTGCAGGATCTGGCCGTCTTTCTCTTCGCGGTAGTACATGACCTGGTCGCGGTCGACTGGCTCGTACAGCTGGCCGACTGGCGAGTAGATACCCAGCTGGCGGAACATGCCTTCCATACCGAAGGTACGGGCTTCGTCAGCGAGAATCGGAACGATACGCTTGCCCAGTTCCTTGTCTTTCACCATCGAGGCGAGGATACGACCGAACGCCATGGTGGTGGAGATTTCGCGGTCGCCCGAGCCATCCAGTACGGACTTGAGGGTGTCCAGCGAAGGCGTAGGAATGCTGATGTTGCCGCGGTTGCGCTGAGGCAGGGAACCGCCCAGCTTCTCGCGGCACTTGCGCAGGTATTTCATTTCCGCGCTGTCTTCGGCCGGACGGTAGAACGGCAGCGTTTCGAGTTCGGAATCGTTCAGCGGAATGTCGAAGCGATCGCGGAATTTCTTCAGCGACTCGATATCGACTTTCTTGGTGTTGTGCGCAGTGTTCTTCGCTTCGCCGGCACCTGTGCCATAACCCTTGATGGTCTTGGCGAGGATGACGGTAGGCTGGCCTTTGTGGTTGACCGCCTGGTGGTACGCTGCGTAGACCTTGTACGGGTCGTGGCCGCCACGGTTGAGTTTCCAGATCTCGTCGTCGGACAGGTTCTCGACGCGCTTGAGCAGCTCTGGATCGTCGCCGAAGAAGTGCTTGCGCACGTAGGCGCCGTCTTTGGCCTTGTAGTTCTGGTACTCGCCGTCGATGGCTTTGTCCATGCGACGCTGCATGAGGCCGTCTTCGTCCTGGGCGAACAGTGGGTCCCACATGCGGCCCCAGATGACCTTGTTGACGTTCCAGGCGGCGCCACGGAACACGCCTTCCAGTTCCTGGATGATCTTGGCGTTGCCGCGAACCGGGCCGTCGAGGCGCTGCAGGTTGCAGTTGATGACGAAGATCAGGTTGTCGAGGTTCTCGCGACCGGCCAGGGAGATGGCGCCTAAGGTTTCCGGCTCGTCACACTCGCCGTCACCGATGAAGCACCAGACCTTTTGCTTGCCGGCCGGGATGAAGCCACGGTTTTCCAGGTACTTCATGAAGCGTGCCTGGTAGATCGCAGTGATCGGACCCAGACCCATGGAAACGGTCGGGAACTGCCAGAAGTCAGGCATCAGGTGCGGGTGCGGGTACGACGACAGGCCGCCACCGTCCACTTCCTGACGGAACTTGAGCATCTGCTCTTCGCTCAAGCGGCCTTCGAGGAAGGCGCGAGCGTAGATGCCCGGCGAGGCGTGGCCCTGGTAGTAGATCAGGTCGCCGCCGTGCTCTTCGGTCGGGGCCTGGAAGAAGTAGTTGAAGCCGATGTCATAGAGCGTCGCGCTGGAGGCGAAGGTAGAGATGTGTCCGCCCAGATCAGGGTCTTGCATGTTGGCGCGCATGACCATCGCCAGGGCGTTCCAGCGAACGATCGAACGGATGCGGCGTTCCATGAACAGGTCGCCGGGCATGCGTGCTTCGCGGGTAACGGGGATGGTGTTGCGGTATGGCGTGGTGATGGAGTACGGCAGCTGTGTACCACTACGGGTGGCCAGCTCGCCCATACGGGTCATCAGGTAGTGCGCACGGTCTTCGCCTTCTTTGTCGAGAACCGATTCCAGGGCGTCCAGCCATTCCTGGGTTTCGACGGGATCGAGGTCTTGCATGGCTTGCTCCAGGGCGGAAAGGCTACCAGAATCGGTTGCCTGAGTTTGTTGCGACTGGCCTTGTGGGCAGACGGTATAAAAATTCTTGGATGACCGGAGAGGTACCCGGCTCCGTGTAGTTTTACTACAAATCTCTGGCCGTTTCAGCTTTTTGACTTGTATATACAGTAGTAAAACTACAGTTGAGCGATGTTTTCGCTCATGTTTTGCGATGAATCAAATGAAAAATGTTGGTAGAAACCATAAAAAGATCAGCTGGCAGGCGATGCTGGCAATCAAAAAAAGGCAAATGCCAGCAATTTTTAACCTTTGTTCGACAGTCCGACCCGCAACGTGTGTACAACCCACGGTTTGGGTAGTCTTTTGAACGCAGATCAAGGATAGACCATGAGCCTTCCTTCGCTGGCCCAATTGCCAGCCAACCTGCTTGCGTTGGTCTCGCGTGCGCAACAGACGTTCCGCGCTGCGCTCGCTGCCCGGACCGATGGTGGTCAGGCGATTTTCGATGCCTGGCCTGCTGAACGTCTGGCCGCTTTTGATCGGGTCTGCGCGGCCAGCGATTTTGTCGCCGAGCACGTGGGACGCGATCCGCAGATGCTGCTCGACCTTGCCGAATCCGGCGAGCTGGAGCGCAGTTTTACGGCAAACGAGCTGCGTGAGCACATCGCCAACGCGGTCGCCGAAGCGGCCACCGACGATGAGCTGGGGCGTAATCTACGTCGTCAAAGGACGCGGCAGCAAGTCCGAATTATCTGGCGGGACCTCACTCGCCAGGCCGATCTGGTGGAAACCTGCCGTGACCTTTCCGACATGGCCGATGGCAGTATCGACCTCGCCTATCGGTGGTTATATGACAGACATTGCCAGCAATTCGGCGTGCCAACCGGGCGCCGCACCGGCGAGCCGCAACAGATGGTCATCCTCGGCATGGGCAAGCTGGGCGCCGTCGAGCTCAACCTTTCTTCTGACATCGACCTGATCTTCGCCTATCCCGAGGGGGGCGAAACCGTGGGGGTGAAGCGTCCACTGGATAACCAGGAATTTTTCATTCGCCTGGGGCAGCGCCTGATCAAGGCGCTAGACCCGGTGACTGTCGACGGTTTTGTCTTTCGTGTCGACATGCGTCTGCGGCCTTACGGTTCATCCGGGGCGCTGGTGCTCAGCTTTAATGCCCTGGAGCAGTACTACCAGGATCAGGGCCGCGACTGGGAACGCTACGCCATGATCAAGGCGCGGGTGGTCGGTGGCGATCAGGCCAAGGGCAGCGAATTGCTGGAGATGCTGCGACCGTTCGTGTATCGCCGCTACCTGGACTTCTCGGCCATCGAAGCGCTGCGCACCATGAAGCAGTTGATCCAGCAGGAAGTCCGGCGCAAGGGCATGGCGGCAAACATCAAGCTGGGCTCGGGCGGCATTCGCGAGGTGGAGTTCATCGCCCAGGCGTTCCAGCTGATTCATGGCGGTCGCGACCTGAGCCTGCAACAACGGCCCCTGCTCAAGGTGCTGCGCACGCTGGAAGGGCAGGGTTATCTGCCGACTGCCGTCATCACCGAGCTGCGCGAAGGCTACGAATTCCTGCGTTACACCGAGCACGCCATTCAGGCGATTGCTGACCGCCAGACCCAGATGCTCCCCGACGACCCCCGCGATCAGGCGCGCATCGCCTTCATGATGGGCTTCGCCGACTGGGACGCCTTCCACGAGAAGCTGATGTACTGGCGCGGCCGGGTCGACTGGCATTTCCGGCAGGTCATCGCTGACCCTGACGAGGAAGAAGGCCAGGAGGACGGCGGCGAGGAGATCGTCGGCGGCGAGTGGCTGCCGTTGTGGGAAGAGTCGCAAAACGAAGAAAGCGCCTGCCTCCAGCTGAAGGAGGGCGGATTCGTCGACGCGCAGAAAGCCCTGAAACATCTGAGCAACCTGCGTAACAGTTCCCAGCTGCGCTCGATGCAGCGGCTGGGGCGCGAGCGTCTCGATGCGTTCATTCCGCGGCTGCTGGCGCAGGCCGTCGAGCACGACAATCCTGATCTGGTGCTCGAGCGCGTGCTGCCGCTGGTCGAGGCCGTTGCGAGGCGTTCGGCGTATCTGGTTTTGCTCACCGAAAACCCTGGCGCGTTGCGGCGTTTGCTGACCCTGTGCGCCGCCAGCCCCTGGATCGCCGAGCAGATCGCCCGCTTCCCGCTGTTGCTTGATGAGCTGCTCAACGAGGGACGCCTTTTCAGCCCGCCGCAAGCGCTGGAGCTGGCCGCCGAGTTGCGTGAACGGCTGACGCGCATCCCTGAGGATGATCTGGAACAACAAATGGAAGCCCTGCGCCACTTTAAACTGGCGCACCGGCTGCGCGTGGCGGCGTCGGAAATCACCGGCAGCCTGCCGCTGATGAAGGTCAGCGACTACCTGACCTGGCTGGCCGAGGCGATTCTCGAACAGGTGCTGGCCCTGGCCTGGCGTCATACGGTCGCTCGCCATGGCGCGCCGCGTCGTCCGGATGGCACGTTGTGCGATCCGGGCTTCGTGATTGTCGGTTATGGGAAAGTCGGCGGCATCGAACTGGGGCATGGTTCGGACCTGGACCTGGTGTTCGTCCACGATGGCGACCCGCAGGCTGAAACCGACGGAGCAAAACCCATCGATGGCGCGCAGTTCTTCACGCGGCTGGGGCAACGGATCATTCACCTGATCACCACGCAGACCAACTCCGGCCAGCTCTATGAAGTGGACATGCGCCTGCGACCTTCGGGTGCGTCGGGGCTTCTGGTCAGTTCGCTGGGGGCGTTTTCGCGCTATCAGGAGAACGAGGCCTGGACCTGGGAGCATCAGGCGCTGGTGCGTGCGCGGGTGCTGGTGGGCAGCGCCGATGTGGGCAAGGGATTCGAAGCGGTACGCGCCTCGGTGCTGGGTCGCGAGCGGGATCTGGACACCTTGCGCCAGGAAGTCAGCGACATGCGCGCCAAGATGCGCGACAACCTCGGGACCAAGGGCACGCTGGCCGGGAAGGGCGAAAACGCCTTTCAGCCCACGTCGTCGTTCGATCTCAAGCAGGACGCCGGTGGTATCGTCGATATCGAATTTATGGTGCAATACGCGGCCTTGGCGTGGTCCAGAGAGCATCCTGCGCTGCTTCGCTACACCGATAACATCCGCATCCTCGAAGGTCTGGAACAGGCGGGGCTGCTGCCCGCCGCCGACGCGAGCCTGTTGCGCGAGGTGTATAAAGCCTACCGCTCAGCCGCTCACCGTCAGGCCCTGCAGAAGGACGCGGGGGTGGTCAGTGGTGATCAGTTCGCCAGCGAACGGCGGGAAGTGATGCGGATCTGGGGGCAGTTGGGGTTGAGTTGACGCATCAGTTTTTGTTGATGCCACTGGCCTCATCGCGGGCAAGCGCGCTCCTACAGGAGACTGCGTGCAACTGTAGGAGCGCGCTTGCCCGCGATGGCGTCAGAGCGAACGCTACAAAGTCCGGATTTTGGTGAAGGCCAAGCCGGGCCTATATAAAGCTATGACAGGGAGGCGTCAGGCTGTGTGCAAGCGTCACGCAGTCTGATGGGCCTCCCTGCTCGTTTCTGGTCGTTTTTGGATTGAGCATGAGAATTCTGATCGTAGGGCCCAGCTGGGTCGGTGACATGGTGATGGCGCAAACGCTGTTCCAGTGCCTGAAACAGCGTCACCCGCAGTGCGAAATCGATGTGCTGGCCCCCGAGTGGAGCCGGCCGATCCTTGAGCGCATGCCCCAGGTGCGCAGAGCCTTGAGCTTTCCACTCGGCCATGGCGCGCTGGAACTGGCGACCCGCCGGCGTATCGGCAAGTCACTCAAGGGCCAGTACGACCAGGCGATCCTGCTGCCCAATTCCCTCAAGTCGGCGCTGGTGCCGTTCTTCGCCGGTATTCCCAAGCGCACCGGTTGGCGTGGCGAGTTCCGCTATGGCTTGCTCAACGACGTGCGCGTGCTCGACAAACAGAAATATCCGCTGATGATTGAGCGTTTCATGGCGCTGGCCTATGACAAGGACGCTGAAATCCCGCGTCCTTATCCAAAGCCGAGCCTGTCGATCGAAACCGCCAGCCGCGATGCCGCGCTGGCCAAGTTCGGCCTGGCCCTGGATCGTCCGGTTCTGGCGCTGTGCCCTGGCGCCGAGTTTGGCGAGTCCAAGCGCTGGCCATCCGAGCACTATGCGAAGGTCGCCGAAGCGAAGATTCGTGAAGGCTGGCAGGTCTGGCTGTTCGGTTCAAAAAACGATCACGCGGTGGGCGAAAGCATTCGTGACCGGCTGATTCCGGGCCTGCGCGAAGAGTCGAGCAACCTCAGCGGCGAAACTTCGCTGGCCGAGGCCATTGACCTGTTGTCCTGCGCCGACGCTGTCGTGTCCAACGACTCCGGCCTGATGCACGTTGCTGCGGCGCTCAACCGGCCGCTGGTCGCCGTTTATGGCTCGACCTCGCCGGGCTTCACCCCGCCTTTGGCCGATCACGTCGAGATCGTGCAGCTGGGCATCGAGTGCAGCCCGTGCTTCGAGCGCACCTGCCGTTTTGGTCACTACAACTGCTTGCGCCTGCTGGAACCTGATTCGGTGATCCGCGCACTGGGCCAGTTGGGCGGCACCCCGGTCGAGGTTGCCTGACTTGCGGGTACTGCTGATCAAGACCTCGTCGCTGGGTGACGTGATTCATACCCTGCCTGCGCTGACCGATGCGGCCCGGGCGATCCCCGGCATCCAGTTCGACTGGGTGGTGGAAGAAGGCTTTGCGGAAATCCCGACCTGGCACCCGGCCGTGGCGGGAGTGATTCCGGTGGCGATCCGGCGCTGGCGCAAGAACCTGTGGCAGACCTTCAAGAATGGCCAGTGGCGCCAGTTCAAACAGCGTCTGCGCAACCCCCGTTACGACCTGGTGATCGACGCACAAGGCCTTTTGAAAAGCGCGTTTCTGACCCGTTACGTCAAGGCGCCGATTGCAGGGCTGGACAAGGATTCTGCACGTGAGCCCCTGGCCGCACGTCTTTATGACAGGGCGTATCCGGTGGCGCGCGGGCAGCATGCGGTGGAGCGTTTGCGCCAATTGTTCGCTCAGGCGCTGAGCTATGAAGTGCCTGTCGGGCTGGGCGATTACGGGCTGGATCGCAGCCGTTTGCTGAACAGCGAAAGCGGCGCGCCGTTCGTGTTGTTCCTGCACGGCACCACCTGGGTCACCAAACACTGGCCCGAAGTGTACTGGCGCGAACTGGCCGAGCGCATGATTGCTCAGGGCCTGGAAGTGCACCTGCCGTGGGGCAACCCGGCGGAAAAGGCTCGCGCCGAGCGCATTGCCGAGGGCCTTGATAAAGCCGTCGTACTGCCCAGATTGAATCTTGCAGGCGTCGCCAAAGTGCTGGCTGGCGCGCAAGGCTGCGTCGCCGTGGACACAGGGCTCGGGCATCTGGCGGCGGCGCTGGACGTGCCGACCCTGTCGCTGTTCGGCCCGACAAACCCCGGTTTGACCGGCGCGTACGGCAAGTCGCAGGTTCACCTGGCGGGCGATTACCCGGCCTGCGCGCCGTGCCTGCAAAAGAAATGCACCTATCGACCGACCGCTGAAGATCAGCGTCAGGTCGATACCGAACGCGAGTGGCCGATGTGCTTTACTCGCCTGAATCCCGAGCGAGTAGCGAGCCAGTTGGGCTCGCTGTTGCTGGCAAAGGAACATCCGTGATGCAACTGGCATTCGTGCTTTATAAATACTTTCCCTTCGGCGGCTTGCAGCGCGATTTCATGCGTATCGCCCTGGAGTGTCAGCAGCGCGGGCATTCGATCCGCGTCTACACCCTGATCTGGGAAGGCGACGTGCCCCCCGGCTTCGAAGTGCTGGTGGCGCCGGTCAAGGCGATCTTCAACCATCGGCGCAACGAAAAACTCACCGACTGGATGAACGCCGACCTGGCCAAGCGTCCGGTGGACCGCCTGATCGGCTTCAACAAGATGCCTGGCCTGGACGTTTATTACGCCGCCGACGGCTGCTACGAAGACAAGGCGCAGAACCTGCGTCACGGCCTGTACAAGTACTGGAGCCGCTATCGCCACTTCGCCGATTACGAGCGCGCGGTGTTCGCCAAAGACGCGAAAACCGAAGTGCTGATGATCTCCGAAGTGCAGCAGCCGCTGTTCATCAAGCACTACGACACGCCGCTGTCGCGCTTCCATCTGCTGCCGCCGGGCATCTCCCAGGACCGCCGCGCGCCGGCCAATGCAGCCGAGATTCGCGCTGAGTTTCGTCGCGAGTTCAAGCTGGGCGACGATGACCTGCTGCTGGTGCAGATTGGTTCGGGCTTCAAGACCAAGGGCGTCGATCGCAGCCTCAAGGCGCTTGCGGCATTGCCATCTGAGCTGAAAAAACGCACGCGCCTGTTTGTAATCGGCCAGGACGACCCCAAAGTATTCCAGCTGCAAAGCACGAAACTTGGCCTGGGCGACAACGTGACGTTCATGAAAGGCCGCAGCGACATCCCGCGTTTTCTGCTGGGCGCCGACCTGTTGATCCACCCGGCGTACAACGAAAACACCGGCACCGTGCTACTTGAAGCGCTGGTCGCGGGATTACCGGTGCTGGTCAGTGCGGTGTGTGGCTACGCCCATTACATCGCCGAGGCCGACAGCGGTCTGGTGCTCGATGAGCCGTTCGAACAGAACCAGCTCAATGACTACCTGGCCCGCATGCTCAAGGACGATGCCGCGCGCACGTCCTGGGGCCGAAACGGGCTGGCATTCGCCGACACGGCTGATCTTTACAGCATGCCGCAACACGCGGCCGATGTGATTCTGGCGGAGCACCACGGATGAAATTGATCCTTGCTGAACCCTTCAAGACCCTCTGGACCGGGCGCGACGCGTTCGAAGCCGTCGAGGAGTTGCAGGGCCAGGTGTATCGCGAGCTGGAAAACCGCCGTACCCTGCGCACCGAAGTCGACGGCCGAGGTTATTTCGTCAAGATCCACCGTGGCATCGGCTGGGGTGAAGTGGCGAAGAACCTGCTGACCGCAAAACTGCCGGTGCTGGGCGCCGGCAAAGAATTCGACGCGATCAACCGCCTCAAGGAAGTCGGCGTGCCGACCATGACCTGCGTGGCCTATGGCGAGCGCGGCAGCAATCCGGCGGCGCAGCATTCGTTCATCGTCACCGAAGAGCTGGCGCCGACCGAAAGCATGGAAGACGTCAGCATCAATTGGGTGAAACAGCCGCCCGAGCCGCGCATGAAACGGGCCTACATCGCCGAAGTCGCGCGGCTGGTGGGCATGATGCACCGCGCTGGCGTCAACCACCGCGACTGCTACCTGTGCCACTTTCTGCTGCACACCGACACGCCGGTTACCCCCGAAAGCTTCAAGCTCTCGGTGATCGACCTGCACCGCGCGCAAACCCGGCCACAGATCACTCAACGCTGGCGCAACAAGGACCTGGCCGCGCTGTACTTTTCGGCGCTGGACATCGGCCTGACCCGTCGCGACAAGATGCGTTTCCTAAAGGGCTACTTCCAACAGCCGCTGCGCCAGATTCTGGCCGAAGAATCGGCGCTGCTGGTGTGGCTGGAGGCCAAGGCCGAGAAGCTGTACCAGCGCAAGCTGCGCTACGGGGATGCGCTCTGATGGCGGGTTGGAACCTTGAACCTGAGTACGCTGAGCTGGCCGCTGACTTCGGATCGCTCGACGCGGTGTTTGCCCTGCAGGGCGAGCGCCTGACGCGCGACCCGCTGTCGGAAGTGATTCGTGTCGAACGCGGTGGCGTGAATTACTACGTCAAACGCTACGTGGCGGCGGGCAAAGGCCTGCGGCGTTATCTGGGGCGCCCTCGGGTCAAGTCCGAGTGGCAGAACCTCAAGCGTTTCGCCAAATGGGGCATCCCGACCGCCGAAGTGGTGGCCTGGGGCCTTGAACGCAAGGGCGCGTCCTACGATCGTGGCGCGTTGATCACCCGCGAACTGCCGCGCACCGAAGACCTGTCAGAGCTGGCACGCGTTCACGATGAGCGTCTGGATAACCGCTCCTGGGTCGACCACATCAGCCAGCAGGTGGCGCGCTACACCCGGACCATGCACGATCACCACTTCACCCATAACGATTTGAAGTGGCGCAACCTGCTGGTGGACGATCAGTCGACGGTGTTCCTGATCGACTGCCCCAACGGCGCGTTCTGGGTCAGCTTCATGCTGCGCTACCGCATCACCAAGGACCTTGCGTGTCTGGACAAAGTGGCCAAATACCACCTGTCCGCCACTCAGCGCCTGCGCTTTTATCTGCAGTATCGCGGGCGCGAGCGCCTGAATGATTCGGACAAGAAGCGCATTCGACACATCGTCAGCTTTTTCGAGGGACGCGAATGAGTGTTTTCATCGCCGATGCCGACCGCGGGCTCTTGGAGCGCCATGGTCTGGCCGATTTTGACTCGCTATGGGACGTGCAGCTCGACGCCGTGGACGAGCCCAACACCGGGCGCGGCGGCTGGAGCAGCGTGTTTCGCCTGGAGCTTGAAGGCTCGGGCTATTACCTCAAGCGCCAGAGCAATTACCTGACCCACACCCTGCATCACCCGTTCGGCGAGCCGTCGTTCTCCCGCGAGTTTCGCAACATCAGCCTGTATCAGAAGCTCGGCATTCCGGCGCTGCATGCGGTGTTTTATGGCGAGAAGAGAGTCGATGGCGAGCGTCGCGCCATCCTGATGACTCGCGCGCTGGATGGCTGGACCGACCTGGACACGCTGTTGACCCAGTGGGACGAAACGGCAGCGACCCAGCGTCTGGCGATTCTGCAGGCCTGTGGACAACTGGCGCGTACGCTGCACAAGGCCGGGCAAGTGCATGGCTGTTTTTATCCCAAGCACATTTTTCTCAAGGCCAAGGGCGGCGGGTATCTGGCGCAACTGATCGATCTTGAGAAGACCCGCAAGTCGATCTTTGGTCGGCGTGATCGGGTCAAGGACATCGAACCCCTGCTGCGCCGCGCGCCGATGTGGAACGAAGCCGAGATCCGTGAATTGCTTGCGGCCTATGTGCAGGCCCCAGGTGACAGCGGGTTGGTGGATGCCTGGTGGCAGCGGCTGGCCAAGCGTGGCAGTCATAAGCGCAGCGGCCGCTGATGTGAGTGGTGATGAGGTCCATTGTGGGAGCCGGCTTGCTGGCGAATGCGCAGTGTCAGTGACCGTTTATGTTGCTGACCTGACGCATTCCCCACGCCCTTCGGGCAGAAGCGAGTCCCTGTGACGCCGTAGATATGTGCTGCATTCATGTTTGATCGAAGAGGGCGCCGATGCGTTTGTCTGAACTGAAAAACGCCGGTCGCACCCCGACGCTGCCGATGAGCATTGCGTTGGCGGATGCGGCGGGTCCTGCCGAGTTGCAGCTGTTGAGCCTGCTGCGTGTGCTGCCGGGCCAACGCTACGTCGGCGCTGGCATCTGGCGCGGGCGTCGGGTGCTGGCCAAGTTGCTGGTCGGCAGCAAGGCGTCTCGGCATTTTCAGCGCGAGCTTGCTGGTGTGCAGCTACTTGCCGAACAGAACCTGACCACGCCGTTGCTGCTCGCCGATGGGTTGCAAGAGGGCGAGGGCGGCTGGTTATTGTTCGAGTTTCTCGATCAGGCGCAAAGCCTTGGCGACGCCTGGAAGTCCGTCGAAAGCCTGCCGCCACTGGCCGATGAGCAGACCGCCGTGCTGGGCGACGCCTTGGCCGCAGTCGGGCAAATGCACGCCAAGGGCCTGTGGCAGGAAGACCTGCACCTGGACAACCTGCTGCGTCAGAACGGCCAGCTTTACCTCATTGACGGCGCAGGCATTCGCGCCGAAGACGCCGGCAAGCCCCTGTCGCGCCAGAAAGTCCTGGAAAACCTCGGCGTGTTCTTCGCCCAGTTGCCCAAATCCCTGGAGCCATTCACCGAAGAACTGCTGGTCTACTACCTGCTGAGCAACGGCGAGCACGCGCTGCCGGTCGAGGCCCTGCAAAAGCAGATCGACAAGGTCAGCAGCTGGCGTTTGAGGGATTACCTGATCAAGGTCGGGCGCGAATGCAGCCTGTTCAGCGTCTTTGATGGCCCCTTCGCCCTGCGCGCGATTCGTCGTGAAGAAGCGGTCGCCATGCGGCCGGTGCTCGACAAAGCCGATGCGCTGATCGACAGCGGCCACCTGTACAAGACCGGTGGCGCCGCGAGTGTGGCCAAGGCTGACGTCGATGGTCGGGAGCTGGTGATCAAGCGTTACAACATCAAGAATTTTGCCCACTGGCTCAAGCGCTTCTGGCGTCCAAGCCGTGCCTGGCATTCGTGGCGTGAAGGCAATCGCCTGATGTTCCTTGGCATTGCCACGCCCAAGCCGCTGGCGTTGCTGGAACAGCGTTTCTTCTGGTTGCGGCGCAAGGCGTATCTGGTCACCGAATATCTGCCGGGGCCGGACATCATTGAGCGTTTCGCGCCGTATGTGGCCTCAGGTGACGCGCCGGAAAGCGAACTGCAGGCGCTGGATAAGCTGTTCGCGCAATTGCTGCGCGAGCGCATCAGTCATGGCGACCTCAAGGGCCACAACGTGTTCTGGCATCAGGACCGCTGGGCGCTGATCGACCTCGATGCGATGTGTCAGCACAGCTCGCAAAGCGCGTTCGCGGCGGCCTTCGCCAGGGACCGCGCGCGCTTCATGCGCAACTGGCCCGCCGACAGCGCGCTGCACCAACTGCTGGAGCAGCGCCTGCCAAAGGCTCCTTGACCTGAACGGGGCAGCGTCGGCGGGCTGCCCCGTTGACACTCAACCTACGCGGGTGAGGTTGATGTCTTCCAGCGCCAGAATCAGCGCATCGATGTCGTCATACTGTTGCAGATGCACCCCAGCCCAGGTCGGGCGGTCCACGAACACCTTGCCTTCGTCGCTCACCTGCACCGGTGTGCGATGGATCTCCTGTGTCCTTGATTTATGGACGATCACGTACAGGCGGTCGGTGTCCTGCTCGGTGACGAACATGCCGGGTCTGGCCAGGCGCTGTTCGATAGGTAGCGGCTGTGGAGGTCTGATCGCCATCGGGCTGCCGGGGACTTCGATCTCAATCAGGAAGTTACCTCTTACGAAGCCTTCGTCGGTGCTCATCTGTGAGCGGGCGTACTCGCCCGGATCAAGCGTGATGCCTCTGGCGTTTCCCGGCCTGACATCATTGATTCGCAGCCCGATACCGCCCTCAAGTTCGGCGATCCCCGGTATGCCCAGGTAGGTGTTGGAGTGGCTGTTGCCGACCAGCGCGACCCACTTGTGCTTGCCCATCACCGCCTGATGCCGACGAATCGCACGCGAGGCGTAGAAGTTCATCATTTGCTGGCGGGTGGTTTGCGAAGGCAGGCGCAAACCGCTCAGGTGATAGCTCGCCGCGCAGTCCAGAGCGCGCACTTCGAGGCCATGTTGCTGCGCTTTGATGACCAGCTTTTCAAAGTTGTAGACACGTGAAGAATCGGTGAGATGACCGCTGTCCAGCTTACGCAGTCCCAGCAGCAGGCGGTCGCTCATCATCCCGGTTTCGAAAAAGCGGTCCAGGTCGAGTTGATGCAGATCGGCCAGCAAATGCTCCATGTACAGAGTTTTCACACCCTGGTCCTTGAGCAGGGCCATATTGTCGATGATGAGTTTCTTGCTGGCGATGGAGGCATGGAATTCACCCACAACCATGCCATCGGTGTGTGCATACAGGCTTTGAATGAACGATTGAACCGTGGTTTGAGGCTCTATGGCGGGCATGGTCGGGCGCGGCGGTCTATCCACCGTGCGGATGCTGCGTGCGTTTTCGCGCAGTTTGTCCCGCAGGGTGAAAAACTCCTCTTCGACCGCATTCAGGCGTTCGTCGAAAAAGAAGAAATCGTTGTTCAGACCGCGGCGGTGCGTATAAGCCAGTTCGAACAGCGTGTCTTTGGACGCGAACGGCATGTCGTACAGCGGGTCGGTCAGCGATTGCTGGAGCGCGGTGGGCGTGGCGTCCTCCACCCATTCATGACGCGCGACCCGCTTCCAGCCTGCCGTGTCACTCCAGCGAAAGGCAACGCTGTCCTTTAGCGTGTCGGCAGGACCGGCCTGCGCGACTGCGCCCTGGGGCACGATGGACCCTGTTGCCGGAGCGACTGGCGTGCCTGCAGGTTGCACGCCGTCCGCGCTGGCGAACTCGATCCTGAAATCGCTCGGCGTGGCCTGAGCATGGGTTTCCACCAGGTTGGTCCCATGCTCGATACGTGTGGCCTGACCTGCGGGCACGTCTTCAATGTGTACGCTAATAGCGCCTTGCAGCTCGGCCAGGCCGGACACCTGATCGTGAGTCGTCGCCAAACGCTGGTCGACCAGTGCGATCCATCGTTTGCTCGGCTGGGCCGCGACGTCGCGATCGATGACCTTGTGGCTGAAGAAATTGCTCATTTTCTGAGCCCCGGCGCTGTCACTGGCGGCAGCTGCGACCGGGTACTCGTTGAGCGGATAACTGACAGAAGAACTCAGTGGGCGCACTTCGATGCCGTGCCGATGAGCCTCTTTGATGAGGTGGTAGTAGTCGTATTTGCGGCTCAGATTGTCCAGCGCCCGCTGATTGACATACTTGAGGTGGTTCTTGATTTCATGGGATCCGGTCCTGACCGTGCGACCCTTGGCATGGTACTTGGCCAGTTTGCGGGTGTGCTTGTCCGTGAACAGATGCTGAAGGTAAAGCACCTCGACGCGCTGGTCGGCCAGTGCCTGCATGTTCTGGATCAGCAGCCGTTTGCTGGCGACGGATTTCGCCGCCTCGCCGATCACCAGACCGTTGCTTTGGGCGAATGCATGTTCCAGAAAACCGCCAAGGGTGGTCGAGGCATCCACGGTGGGTAGTACTGGCCGCGCAGGCAGGGCCACCGGTCCTGCAAAAAATGCCTGGGCCTCGCGATAGAGATTATTCCTGAGCGTCTGGTAGGTCTCGCGCATTTTCGCGTAGTAGCTTTCAAAGAACTCTTCCAGACCGACCGCATACGGGTCCATGGACGTGCGGGTCAGAATTTCGTCCATGTGAGGCTGCAATTCAGCGGGCAGCTCATAGGGGTGCAACTCGGTGCCGGTCGTGCCGGCTTCTCCCGCCGCACTGCTGCCGGGGGTGTCATTGCCTGCGCGCAGCCGTGGACGTTCGATCACCTGCCATTGGCCCTGCTCGTTCAGCCGCACAGGCTGGCGCCCGAAAAACGCGAAGGGGTTTTGCGGATCGACGATGTGCCAGCAACCCAGGCTTGCGTCGTAGTTCACCTGATACACCGCGCCATCCAGTTCAATGTAGAACGTGCCGTTGCCCAGGCTGACGCCGTTGGCGTGCCCTTCGCTGAGCCTCGGCAGGTCCTGCAGGGAGACATTCGTGACCCGATGGCGACTGAAACCGACGGTTGAAGCGTCTGCCGTGGAAGGGCGGTCCAGCGGCTGCCAGGCGCCGCTCTCGCTTTTGCTGAGGTACTGGCCGGTCGGATAGACGTCGTCCGGCTCGAAACCGAAGTTCTGGTAAACCTGCGCCTTGCCGTTGGCGTCGGGTTTGCCGATCAGCCACGGCTCGTCATCGAGCTTGAGTGGGTACAGGCCTTCTGATTTACGCACGCTGGAAGCTTGCCTCAGTGCGGCCGGTCGAGCACCCGACTTTGCACGTTCGGCCAGTTTTCGCGCGATGCCGCCAAAGCCTTTGAGGCCCTGAGTCAAGTCACCGTAGGCGCCTGCCAGGTTCAGGGCTGCGGCCAGAAACAGCCCTGGCGCGGTTTCCGGGGAGTGCCCCGCGAGGGCCTTGACCGCCTGGGTTGCGTCGCGCAAGGACAACGCCACGCCGACGGCAAAACTCAGTGGCGGGAACGGCGCCGTGATGACGGTGGCGATGATGTCGACGCTGTTCCAGATCACCTGGCTGAGCATGTCGTGACGATTGGTCGTGGTTTCATCGGCGTCGCGCAGCTTGCGTTCGATCTTGCGGTTGAAGCAGACCTGGGCAAAATCGGCGATCGGCTCGTTTGGCAGTGTCGGGCGCTTGTTGCCGTTGCCCTGCTTCATGTCGTTGAGGAAGAACGACAGAAGGCGTCGTGCGTTGATGCGGCAGCGATCCTTGTAGTAATCGATCATGCCGACGTGACGCAGGGAGTCGACGAACGAACTGAACGCGCGAAATTCGATGCCATCGGGCGCGTTTGGCGTGTACAGCAACGCGGCCAGGCGCAGGTGGGTCGGCATCAACGCGTAACAGCCCTGCACGGTTTCCACATGGATCAGGTCGGTGTCGGTCACGACCAACTGGTCGATTCCTCCCAGGTGCAAGGCAATGAACGGTTTGTCGATGTGGATCTGCAGCGGGTAGACGGGATGCCGGGCGCGGGTGTCGGGCGTGTCGTCATTCAGGTGCTCGATGCTCTGCTCAAGCCATTGATATTGGGTTTCGTCGATGTGGCCCTTCAACAGGCTGCGCAATGCCGCGGCCTGCATCTGCAGGCGAGTGATCAGCGCGCTGCTCTGGCGGCGATAGTCATAACCCGCCGATTGCGGATCGAGCAGGGTGCGTTTGACCAGGTCGGCGTAGGCGTCTGCCAGCCACTTGCCGCGCACCGAGCCTGCCACCAGCGCCGGGGTGAGCGGGCTCAGGTCTATGCCTTCCGGGCCTTTGAAGGTCGCGGTGGTATCGGCGGTGGGCGTCAGCAGGCCAATGCTGTCGTCGTAACCATTGCGCATCATCGCGGTGTAGGTCAGCGTCTCGCGTTCGGAGGCGATGACGATGTGATCGGGGTCCACGCTGCCTGCCGGGACGCCCAGCAACTGGCAGATTTTCTCGCTGGCGCGCTGGTGTACGTAGTCTTCGAACTCCTGAACGCGGGTGTGGGGCTGCGCCGCGTAATGATCGAGCGCGCCGTTGATGGCGTCTTCCAGCGCCACCAGCTTCTGGCGTTGCTCGGGGGTGGCCTGTGCATACCACGCTGGCGTGTGGGTTTCGTGCTCGGAGAGCATCGCCTCGATCGCTTGCGTGACCAGGGTCTGCAGGCCGCTGGCGTAGCTGTCCAGCGTGATCAGCTGCAGGAACCCGGTTTTCGGGAACGGCTTCTCGCGCAACGCGGCCAGGGTCTGATCGAGTGCCGGACGGTCGACGACGTGCAGTTGCTCAAGCAGGTAGCGGGTCATCTCGGGGCTGGCGGTCCAGGCGACAAGCTCGTGCAGCATCTGAGTTTCACTGTCAAAGCCCTGGAAAAGGCGCGGGCGGGGGGCGTTGGACGTGAACATGATCAGCCGTTGCAGATCCCCCGCCGCATTTTCCTGCCTGAAGACCAAGACGCGGCTCAGCGTGGCCTTGTCGTCGATTTTGATCTGCTGGACGCGCAGCACCACGCCTGCTTCGGTCGGGGAGCCTTGAGAAAGTGCGGTCACCACGTTGAAGTCATCGGGCGTGATATGCCCCTGCATTTTCGCGACATAAGCCGACTCGTCGACCTGACGATCCAGCCGTTCACGCATCAGTGTCTGGGTGGTGTCTTTTGCAAAGGTCGTGCGCTGGTACTCACCGAAGCTCAGGCGCAGGTTCAGTTCGTCCACCAGGCCCGCGATATAGGCCGGGGTGAGTGCAGCGTGTTCGGGCCCGACAGGCGCATCACCGAGGCTGAGCGTGGTGTGGGTGAGGAAGTCCGAACCGTCGTTTTTATCGCCCGCATGCAGGCCATAGAGCGCCAGTTGCGTCAGGGTGCGGGTGGTGAGGTAGCGCTCGCCTGTGACCGGCAGCGTGCGTTGAGTGCTGACGATGAGGGTGTCGGGCGCCAGATCGTAGCCAAGATCGTTGGCGATGCGTGTGCGCAGGTTCACCTGAGCATATTGCTCTGTTGAAGCGGCGCCGTTGAGCGCACCGGCCAGAGCCTTGTGGGCGTCCTCATAACGTTGCAGGCGCCGACGGTATTCTTCCAGATCCTCTTTGGACGCACGCTTGATCCAGTCCGGCAGGGCCGTTCGTGCCTTGCGCTCGGCCAGCAGCAGTTCGCGACGCTCCAGCATCGCCGAGGGGCCGAACAGGCCAGGCATGCCCAGGGCCCCTTCGATCTGGCTGGCGTGCAGGTCAGGGTTGGCATTCAGGCCGTTGCCGCAGACATGGCGCAGGTCAGCCCGCTGCTTTTCGATCAGCCTCTGAATGACGTGGCGATAAGGGTCGCCGGTGAGGGTGCGCAGCTGCACATCGGCAAGCGTGACTGTCTCAAGGTGCAGGTCCGGGTCATCAGTGACGGCAAAAATGGCGTCCTGATGGCGCTGTTCGGCGTTGATCAGCAGGCCCCATCGCAGCGTTTTGTCATTGAGCCAGTCGACCACGGTTTCGACCATGGACTGCTGCGTAGCGAATGCTGTCAGGCCACTGCCGGGCAGGGCGAGCAGCGTACGCCCGGATGCTGCGGTCATGACCAGCGCGCCATGGATTTCCACGGGCGTCTGTTCGTCGATGAGGATGTGCAGCGAGCAGGTCTGGACGCTGGCGTCGTTGCCGGGCAGGCACTGCGTGGCGTCTGGCGGCAGGTCGTTTTCGTGGGACTTGAGCGTGATCTCGTCCTCAAGGCACTGCTTGAACAGCTCGATCAAGCGCTGCCGACGACGCGCGTTCGTTGCGCCCGGCGCCCGCCAGTAAGCATCGAGCTGTTCCTGCAGCGCGTCGAGTGGCTGTTCTTTCTGATCGGTGTCGTCTGTTTTCAATGCGTCGAGCAAGGGCGACGGGGCGGTGGGCAGTTGCCGGAGCTCGGCCTCGACGCCGGTGGCGGACTCGGCCAGGCGTTTGAGCGCGCTGGCTGCATCGGGGTGGGTGAGCGCGGGGCTGGCCCGCACGGGGGTAAAAATCTGCATGATGTCGTGTTCCTGATTGGCCCTGCCGGGCAGGGCATCCATGACGCGGAAAGACCGCAAGGTTCATGGGGGCAATCAATCACGTATCTGTCAGCAAAAGGCGGTAGATATGTAGTGCACCCTGTTGGGCAAGATCGCCGACAGTGGTTCTTGATGCAGGCGGTTGTCGCTCGGGGAGGTGTTTGGGTGTGCGGCAGGGCTGCGCGGCGGTTTTGTTCGCCCCGCGCCATATCCCGTTTCATTACGCTATAATCCCGCCCTTTAGCTGCCCGCCGCACTTGCGCAGGCGCACCTTATTTATCAGGCGTACGCCGCCTGCTGCAGACTTGAGAGGCTAGACCTAGTGGCATTGACGATCCTTGGCCTGTCCGGCGCCCTTAGCCATGATCCTTCCGCGGCCTTGTACATCGACGGCAAGCTGATCGCGGCCGCCGAAGAAGAGCGCTTCGTGCGCGACAAGCACGCAAAGAACCGCATGCCCTACGAGTCGGCGAAGTTTTGCCTTGAACAGGCGGGCATCAAGCCTTCCGATGTCGACGTGGTTGCCATCCCGTTCGCGCCGATCAGCCTGTTCGGTGAAGCGCGCTGGCACTACGCCAAGCGCTACTGGTACGCCCCGGATCGCGCCCTTGACGCCATCCTGATGGGTAACCGCCGCTACAAGCGCTACCGCAACAAGATCGTCTGGTGCCTCGAACAACTGGGTTTCGACCCGAAAAAGGTCAAGATCGAGCCGGTCGAGCACCACCTGGCTCACGCCTCCAGCGCCTACCACTGCTCCGGTTTCAAAGAGAAAACCGCGATCTTGGGTATCGACGGCAAGGGTGAATACGCCACCACGTTCTTCGGCTACGGCGAAAACGGCAAGATTCACAAGATCAAGGAATTCTTCGACCCTGATTCCCTGGGCGGTCTGTACGGCGCGATCACCGAGTTCCTCGGTTTCGAGATGCTCGACGGTGAATTCAAGGTCATGGGCATGGCGCCGTATGGCGACGCCAGCAAATATGACTTCTCGCGACTGGCCAGCTTTGAGAACGGCGAACTGGTGATCAACACCGAGTACGCCAATGTCATCGGCCTGCGCCGCTATAAAGAGAAGGGCAAGGGCTTCTACTTCTCGCCAAAACTGATCGAGTGGCTGGGTCCAAAGCGCGAAGGCGACATCGCCGACGAGCCGTACATCCACTACGCAGCCAGCATGCAGGCGCTGTTCGAGAAGCTGGCGCTGCAGATGATGGATCACTACTTGGGTGACATCCTCAAGGAAACCGGCAAGATCGCCTTCGCCGGCGGCTGTGCGCTGAACGTCAAGCTGAACCAGAAGATCATCGCTCGTCCCGAGGTCAAGGAGCTGTTCGTGCAACCTGCGTCCGGCGACGCCGGTACTGCGGTCGGTGCTGCGGCTTACGTTTCCCACGCTCGCGGCGTGCCGGTCGAGAAGATGGAACACGTCTACCTCGGCCCTTCGTACAGCAACGAAGACGTGATCGCGGCCTGCGCCCGTCACCCGAGCCAGCCAAAATGGCGCAAGCTGGACAACATGCCCGAGCAGATCGCCAAAATCATGGTCGACGGCAACCCGGTGGCCTGGTTCCAGGGCCGCATGGAGTTCGGTCCGCGTGCACTGGGTGGTCGTTCGATCATCGGTTGCCCGAGCGTCGCTGGCGTGGCCGACCGCATCAACCATCAGATCAAGTTCCGCGAGCGCTGGAGACCTTTCTGCCCATCGATGCTCGACACCGTCGCCCCGCAGATGATCAAGATCGATCACCCGGCGCCGTTCATGACCTTCACCTTTGAAGTGGCTGAAGAGTGGAAGACCCGCGTGCCGGAAGTCGTCCACGAAGACGGCACGTCCCGCGCCCAGGTGCTCAAGCGCGAATACAACCCGCGCTACTACGACATGATGAAGGCGCTGGAAAACCTGACCGGCAATGGCGTGTCGCTGAACACCTCGCTCAACCGTCGTGGCGAACCGATGATCTGCTCGCCGACCGACGCCCTGAACATGTTCTTCGGCTCGGACCTGCAATACCTGATCATGGAAGACATTCTGGTAGTCAAAGACGGCGCGGACACCTATGACACGCTCGGCTGAGCGCCATGTGCTGCAGTTCTGCCACGGCTATGACGGGCCGTTTCTGGACTGTGCCCGTCAATACGCCAGCCTGTTCGCCGGTCAGGGATACCGGGTTACCACGGTATTCCTGACCGGCGCTGCCGACCCTGACGTGGCCGCTGGCTGCGCCTCGGACGAAGTGCTGTTCATGGAATACAGCTCCAAGGCCATTCGTGGCCTGAAGCTGGGCGCCATTCGCGACCTGCGCAAGATCGCGGCCTCCCGGAATTTCGCGTTCTGCATCGCCCATCGCTTCAAGCCGATCTACATCGCCTTGCTGGCAACTCGTTTGCCGGTGATCGGTGTGCATCACGCCTTCGGCGATTATCAGCGTCGCAGCCGCAAACTGTTCGCTCACCTGTTCCGCATGCGTTTGAGCCTGCTCGGCGTGTCCGATGCGGTGCGCGACGACATGCGCAAGTGCCTGCCGAAATGGCCTACCGGCCGAATCCAGACACTGTACAACCGCATCGATGTTCAGGCCCTCGCCGCCGCGCAGCTGCCGCGCCAGCAAGCCCGCGAAGCCTTGGGGCTGGCGCAGGATGCCTGGATCGTCGGCAACGTCGGTCGCCTGCATCCGGACAAGGATCAGGCCACGCTGCTGCGCGGGTTTGCTCAGGCTCTGCCCAACCTGCCTGCCAACAGCGCGCTGGTGATTCTGGGCAAGGGCCGTCTGGAGCAGGACCTCAAAGAACTGGCAATGGAACTGGGCATCGGTCGGCAGGTCCTGCTACTGGGTCAGATTCCTCATGCCAGCCGTTACTACAAGGCATTCGACGCTTTTGCCCTGAGCTCCGATCACGAGCCTTTCGGCATGGTCCTGCTCGAGGCGATGGTCGCGGGTGTGCCGTTGATTGCAACGGCTGCCGGTGGCGCGAAGGAAGTCGTCGAAGGCACGGGCATCCTGTTTCCGCTGGGCGATGCCGAACATCTGGCTCAAGGGCTGATTCACCTGTCGCGCCTCGATGACGAGCAACGCCAGTCCTGCGCCGAGATGATGCTGGAGCAGCTGCGCCAGCGATTCTCCGACGAGGCGGTTCGCAAGGTGTTCTGGCGCTTGCCGCAAGTCACCGACCTGACGGCGGAGGCCTGATGCTCAATCGCTTTCAAGCCTGGCGCGAACGTGGCTGGACGCTGATCGATGCGCCAGCCTATGAACAGGCCTGGCAGCGTTTCGGCGGCAGCGTCGCGACGCATCCGTTGGTGGTCGAGCGTCTGGCGGCTCTGGCTGAAATCCCGGTGCGTTATCTGGGTTGGGAGCACAACGGCGAATTGAAGGCCGCGATCCCGACCTGGGGCCGCTCGCTGGCGCTGTCCAAGGACGTGCTTAAAAGCCACGGCAAGAAGGGCCTGTTCGACCTGGGCAATGCCGAGTTGATCCTGCCCGCGGCCTTCGACGCCCAGGTGCCGTTGCGTCATGCCGGGCGCTATCTGTCCGAGTTGAATCAGGGGCGCATCGCGACGCTCAAGCCTCAGGCCGAATCCCTGGCCATGGCCCGCACCCCCGAAGACCTGTCGAAGAAATTCCGCTACAACCAGCGCCGCGAACTGCGCCTGCTTGAAGAGGCGGGCGGCGTTGTACGTCCGATCACCGATTTTCCCAGCGCCGAAATCGCGCGCATGTACTGCGATCTGTTCCAGCGTCGCTGGGGCTTTGCCGCCACTGGCGCCGAGCGTATGGCCGATGTGGTCGAGCTGTTACGCGAACTGCTGATCGGTTCGGTCATTTTTCTTAATGACGCGCCCATCGCCATCCAGCTGATTTATCGCGTCGAGGCACCTGAGTGGATCAGCATCGAATACATCAACGGTGGCGTTGACCCCGAAACCCGCGACTTCAGCCCGGGCAGCGTGTTGAGCTTTCTCAACACGCAGAGCGCCTGGGAAGATGCGCGCGCGCGGAGCAAGGCGCTGCGATTTTCCTTTGGTCGCGCCGATCGTGAGTACAAGGATCGTTGGTGCAACCCCGTACCGGTATTTCAGATTTGAGCCGCAAACAGGAACTGCTCAAGCGCCACCGCCGCAACAAGCGCGTGGCCTTGCTGGTGGCATTGGTGCTGCTGGTGTGGGTCGGTGTGCTGGTCGCCTGGTGGCTGCCGCTGGTGCTGGCGGTTCTGGGTTGGGTCGCCCACGAGGCCTGGTTTTCCGATCACCTGTTTTATTCGCCGGGCGAGGACTATCAGTACCAGCTACCTGCGCAGAACGAAGTGGCGGGTGTGCGTTTGCAGGGAGATCTGCTGGCGTTCGAGCAGACTCCCGAGCTGACCGGCAGCGAAACCCTGGTGCTGGGCCTGTCGATCAAGAGCTCGTGGCTGGGGCGTTTCTTCGACCCGAGCATCGAACTGAGCGGTGCGGGGCTTGACGACAGTCAGGCGTTCGAACGTGGCGTCAGCGGGTTGCGTTACCTCAATCTCAGCGGTTTTCAGACGGCACTCATGTCGGGCGAGCTGTGCCTTCGCGGGCGTCACTGCCGCATTCAGGGGCAGCCACGTTTCTGGTCGTTCCGCCACGACGATGTGCGGCGCCAACGCGTGATGGTCATCGCGCCCCACGCCGATGACGCCGAGCTTGCGGCCTTCGGGCTGTACAGCCAGGCCGATGAAAGCTGGATCGTGACCCTGACCGCCGGTGAAATCGAAGCCGAGCACTATCAGCAAATGGGCATGAGCCGACCTGAAGCGGCTCGCTTGAAAGGCCGTCTACGCGCCTGGGACAGCATCACCGTGCCGCGCTGGGCGGGCGTGCCGGAGTCGCGCTGCGTGCAGCTGGGGTATTTCTGTCTCCAGCTTCCCGCCATGCAGGCTGCACCGGATCAGCCGATCGCCTCACGTGAGGCCAACTTGAGCGATACGCGAATTTTCCGGCAGTTCAATGCCATGCCTCTGCCCGGCGATGTCGATGGTGCGCCGACCTGGAACAACCTGATCGCGGACCTGCGCGCGTTGTTGAGTCAGGCAAAGCCGGAGGTGCTGGTCATGCCCCACGGCACCATCGATCCGCATCCCGATCACATCTGCTCGCAAGCCGCCGTGCTTGAGGCGTTGCAGGGGCTTGAGTGGCAGCCCCGTGTCATTCTCGGCTACGCCAATCACCTTCACGACAACGACCGCTGGCCGATGGGCAATGCCTACAGCGGCGTGTCGCTGCCGCCGGTGTTCGACGCGGCGCAGGTGCTGGTGCCGTACAGCATCGAGCTGAATATCGAACAACAGCGAGACAAGGCCATGGCCTTGGGTATGATGCATGACCTGCAGCCGCCGGCGCCGCTCAAGCGTCGCGTACGCCGCTGGCTGCAAAAGGTTTTGGCGGGGCGGCAGTGGCCCGCTGAAGGCGAAAACGAATTTTTCAGGAAGGCCGTGCGTCGTCACGAGCTGTTCTGGCGCAGAGAGCTCTGATCGCCCTCATAACCTCGCTGCAGGATTGAGCGGCCGGGCTGAGCGTGATCCGGTTTGATAAGGAAGCCCATGAAGGTTCTATTTCTGGTCCAGAAAGAGCAACGCGCGATTCTGGATCGTCTGTATGACGGCGTTGCTGCCAGCTGCAATTGCGACCTGCGTTGGTTGAGTTCTGACGAGCAGCGCAACCTGCGGCGCTATTTCCGCCAGCATGTGGACGTCACGAAGTACGACCGTATCGTGTTTTTTCTGCGCTTCAAGCAGGAGATTCGCCAGGCCAGTTTCATCCGCACGGTGCCCAATCTGGTCATCCTTGAGCATGACGCCTATCAGAACTACATCCCCTGCAAGTACACCGGCAAGTTCAGCGCGCATTACCGCAAGCTGCCTTGGGTGCGCGTGCTCAGCTCGGGCTTTGTGGTTAGCGAGCGCCTGCGAGAAGAGGGCTTCGACGCCGTCTTCGTGCCCAAAGGGTATGACCAGACCCTGCTGGCCGATCAGGGCCGCGAGCGGGATATCGAGCTGGCGTTCGTCGGCAGCACCAACAGTGTCGCCTACAGTGGCCGAAAGGCTTTGCTCGACGAATTGGGGCGCGTGGAAACGCTGGTCGTGACCCGCACCAAATCCGGCGAGGAATATTGCGATACCCTGAACCGCATTCGCTTTTTCGTCAGTGCCGACGTGGGCATGGGCGAATACATGATCAAGAACTTTGAAGCCATGGCCTGCGGCTGCGTGCTGTTTGCCTATGATCAGGGTGAGGCCGAGAACCGTGCCCTGGGCCTGCAGGACATGCACAACGTGGTGTTCTACAGCGATATCCCGCAGTTGCAGGAGAAGCTGGCGATCCTGCGCAACGATCCGGCACTGGCCGCGCGTATTGCAGTCAACGGACGTGATCTGGCAGTGTCGCAGTTCAGCTTTGGGGCCATTGGTGAGAGGATTGTTCGAGAGCTGGAACCTGCACTGCGGGTGCAGGCTCCAATAAGCGGTTTCGAGAAGCTGCGGGCAGTGCTGGGAATTTGATTTGAACGTTTTTTGCGCTGAAAATAATCATACTAATTTAAAGCTAGATAGCCTCCGCATGCCATTTTTCTCATTGTCAGGTTGCCACAGCACCCGTCGCCAGCGTTCAGGGGGTTGGCTATTGAAGGCGCAGCAAGAAGCCCAGGACCGAGTGCGGGTATGAAATGGCCATTAGTCTCGATTTTAGTGCCGTGTTTCAACCATGAACGTTACATCGAAGAGTCTCTGCGCAGCGTGCTGGAGCAGGACTACGAGAATTTCGAGCTGATCGTCGTCAACGATGGTTCGACCGACGCAAGCGCCGAGAAAATCGAAGCGCTGCGTCGTGTTCATGGTTTTCAGTTCTATCAGCAGGACAACCAGGGTGTCAGCGCTGCGCTTAATTGTGCTTTGAGCCATGCGCGCGGCGACCTGGTGCTGACCCACGATTCCGATGACGTCATGCTGGCCGGGCGGATTCGCCGTCAGGTGAGCTACATGCAGGAGCATCCGGAAGTCGGGTTGCTAGGCGCAAAAGTCATCTACATCGACTCCAATGGCAAACCCCTCAAGCATAAAGTGGCCAGCCAGGGGGTGGTGCAGCGCTGGAGTTTCGACGAGTTGCTGGCAGACGCCTATGCCGTCGGAGGGCCGGTGGCCATGTATCGCCGCGAGGCCATCGACAAGGTGGGCGGTTATGACCCCACGATCAAGGTTCAGGATTTCCAGATGACCCTGCGCATCGCCAAGGCAGGCTATCAGGTGCACATTCTTCCGGACCGGGTCACGCTGTACCGGCGTCACGACACCAATATTTCCAAAACTGCATACAAAAGTCAGTTGATCTACGACCTGAAAGTGATCGAGGCTTACCGTGATAATCCAGCCTACGAAGCGGGCCGCCTGGCGATCATCAACAAGGCGCTGAAGGAGTCGGTCGTGGCGGACAAGCCATTCGCCCGCGGGCTGTTCGCCAGCATACCGGTGCGCCGCTGGAATCGCGTGACGTGGAAGCGATTCAGGCATTTTGTATTCAAGTACCGTAAGCCCAAAGGTGCACAGTGAGTCAGTCTCTACACAATCAACCGTGGGGCCATCGGGTTTTCTCACAAGGCAGCGAACAGCTTCGTTCCATCAGCGACCACCTTGGCATGGCGGGTGTTGTGCTGGCGTTCGGTTTGTTCTGGAGTGTCGCTGGCGTCTTGCTTACGCCTACTATGAAGTTTTACAGCTGGCTGCTGACGGCGTTCGTTTACCTGCCCTGTCTATACCTGATCGCTCGTTATTTTCATGAGTTTCGCCACACGGTGCTCAATCGGCGCGAGTTGTGGCTGTTTTTGTTGCTGTTCGCCTGGTCGCTGGTTTCGCTGACGTGGAGCGCCGGGGCGGACCGCTACCTGACCATTATCAAGCGCGAACTGTTCTTTCTCATGCTGATCCTGGGCTGGATCGTCTGGGGGCGGACGTTCAATCGGCCTTTGCAGAGCATGATGATTCTGTGGGGAGGGCTGGCGGGGCTTTACTCCATGGCGGCTCTGATTGCCTATCCGATGCGTGGGATCGACCGCATGTACGGGTTCGGCGGCTTCATGGATAACCCCAATCCGGCCGGTTACACCATCGCCGCATTGGTGGTACTCAGTTGCACATGGTGGCCGCAGAAAGTCAGTGGGCGCGTCATTTGGGCGCTGCTTCAGGCGTGTTCAGTCGTTTTCGTCATCATGACCGGAAGCCGCGGTTCGATCGTTTCGCTGATGGCCGTGGCCGGGGTGGTTGTACTGCTGGGCGGCGGACGGTTCTACCGCACCCTCGCGATCCTGGCGCTGGTCGCAGCCGGCGCCTTGGCCATCTTTGAGCCGTCGATCCTGCAGCGGGGTGACTCCGAGCGTCTGCTGCTGATCAAGGGCGCCATCGATCTGATCCACCAGCGGCCGTGGCTGGGTATTGGTCTGAGCAGTGATTATGAAGTGTCGGCCGGTGGTGTTGTCTTTGGCCATTGCCACAACCTGATACTCGACACCGCCGTGCAATATGGCATTCCGTTCACAGTGCTGTGGGGCGTGTTATGGCTGTGGCTGGGCTTGCGCGCCTGGCGTCACCGCAATGAGGCACTGGGCATGGCCATCCTGATGATCTGGGTGTTCGCCACGGTCGCGGTGCAATTTGACGTGTTTACCGTGTTCGGTCGGGCGCGCGCCATGTGGATGGTGGTGTGGATGCCGTTCGTGCTGTCGCTGTGTCTGGGCAAGTCGGAACGCAAGGATACAGTCAGCCCACCTCAGGCCTGATCGGCCAGCGCCAGCTGCTCGGTGAGTACCTGGCGTTTCCATTGATGGGCGCTGTGTTCGATGTAAGCCTCGAAAAACACGTCGCCGTTCGCCTGCAGCAGCCAGGCGTGGTCGTTCTTGTAACGACGCATGTGCTGGAAATTACGCAGGCAAAGGCTTTTGCGCAGCGGGCGGCGCAGTGTCTTCATGTCGGCGATGTCGATCAGCCCGAATTCGTTTTGCGGCGTCATCACCACGTTGCCCAGGTGCAGCGAGCGAAAGTAGATCCCCTGATTGTGCAGCTCGGCCACGAAGCGTCCGAACTTGCGCAGCAGTGTTGCGTCGTTGAAATGCTCAGGCTCGGCAATCAACTGGCGCAGCGTGCTGCCGGGCAATGGCTGGTAGTGCACGACATCACGTGCGATATCGCTCACCCGGTAGGTCTCCAGCACGTTCGGGCACGGAATGCCGCGTTTGTGCAGGGTCAGGGCGTTGTTGGCGAAGCGCTTGGCGTAGGGGTACAGCGCTGCCGACGAGATCAGTCTCTTACGCCGGAACAGCTTCATGAAGTTGCCATCGGTCAGGCGCAGCACCTTGTCTCCGAAGACGTCGGCTTCAATGACTTCGGCATCGCTGCGTAGGGCTTGGTAGTCAGAGTAGGCGAGTGCGCGCATGCGGGCTCCTTCGAAAAAGGCCGCCATCATACCTCAGCGGCTGACCCCAGGCCCAATGCTCTGCCCGTGTGTTAGTATTTCGGCTCTTTTTATCGTATCGATGACCATGAGCACGCCAGAGAAAAGCGAATCCTCCAGCCTGAAAATCTATTTCCGATTGCTGAATTACGTGAAGCCCTACGTGGGGATCTTCCTGCTCAGCATCATCGGTTTTGTCATCTTCGCCTCCACCCAGCCCATGCTGGCGGGCATTCTCAAGTATTTCGTCGATGGATTGACCAACCCTGAAGCGGTGCTGTTTCCCAATACGCCGTACCTCAAGGACCTGCAACTGCTTCAGGCTGTGCCGCTGCTGATCGTGCTGATCGCGGCTTGGCAAGGCCTGGGTTCGTATTTGGGCAACTACTTTTTGGCCAAGGTTTCCCTCGGTCTGGTGCACGACCTGCGTGTGGAGTTGTTCAATAAACTGTTGGTCCTGCCCAACCGGTACTTCGATACCCACAACTCGGGCCATCTGATTTCGCGCATCACCTTCAACGTGACCATGGTCACGGGGGCGGCGACCGACGCCATCAAGGTGGTGATTCGCGAAGGACTGACCATCGTCTTCCTGTTCTTCTACCTGGTGTGGATGAACTGGAAACTGACCATCGTGATGCTGGCGATCCTGCCGCTGATCGCGGTCATGGTCGGCAGTTCGAGTAAGAAATTTCGCAAGCAGAGCAAGAAAATTCAGGTGGCGATGGGGGATGTGACACACGTTGCGTCGGAAACCATCCAGGGCTATCGCGTCGTTCGCAGCTTCGGTGGTGAGAAATACGAAGAAGAGCGCTTCGCCAAGGCCAGCACCAGCAACACCGACAAACAGCTGCGCATGACCAAGACCGGCTCGATCTACACGCCGATGCTGCAACTGGTGATCTACACCGCGATGGCCGTACTGATGTTCCTGGTGCTGTGGCTGCGCGGCGATGCGACCGCCGGTGATCTGGTGGCCTACATCACGGCGGCCGGCCTGCTGCCCAAGCCGATTCGTCAGTTGTCGGAAGTCAGCTCGACCATTCAAAAGGGTGTGGCGGGTGCGGAAAGCATCTTCGAACAGCTCGACGTCGAGCCTGAGCTCGACACCGGCACTGTAGAAAAGGAGCGGGTAGAGGGCCATCTGGAGGTCCGCAATCTGAATTTCACCTACCCGGAAACCGAGCGCAAGGTGCTGCACGACATCAGCTTCTCGGCAGCGCCCGGGCAGATGATCGCGCTGGTGGGGCGTTCGGGCAGCGGCAAGTCGACGCTGGCCAATCTGGTGCCGCGCTTCTATCACCACACTTCGGGTCAGATCCTGCTCGATGGCGTCGAGATCGAGCATTATCGCCTGCGTAACCTGCGCCGCCACGTGGCTCAGGTGAACCAGAACGTGACCCTGTTCAACGACAGCGTCGCCAACAACATTGCTTACGGCGATCTGGCCGGTGCGCCGCGTGCCGATATCGAGGCTGCAGCGGCCGATGCCTATGCCAAGGAGTTCATCGAGCAATTGCCTGAAGGCTTCGACACACAGGTGGGCGAGAACGGCGTGCTGCTTTCCGGCGGCCAGCGCCAGCGTCTGGCGATTGCCCGGGCGTTGCTGAAGAATGCGCCGCTGCTGATTCTCGACGAGGCGACATCGGCGCTGGACACCGAGTCCGAGCGCCACATCCAGGCGGCTCTGGACCACGTGATGAAAGGCCGCACCACGCTGGTGATCGCTCACCGGCTGTCGACCATCGAACGTGCCGACCTGATTCTGGTGATGGATCAGGGCCGGATCGTCGAGCGCGGCACTCACGCCGAACTCCTGGCGCAGAATGGCTATTACGCCCGCCTGCACGCCATGGGCCTCGACGAGCCAGCGCCGGTCGGGGCGGTGTAACACACGAATAATCAGTAATTGTGGGAGCCGGCTTGCTGGCGAAAGCGGTGCATTAGTCAACGTCATCGTGACTGACACACTGCCTTCGCCAGCAAGCCGCCTCCCACAAGTCATTTATCATGAGTCGTTACACCGACTTTTCCCCAAGGCCTCAAGCCTTCGCAAACCCTGTGCTAAGATTCCGCCCCTGTTCATTCTTAGTTACGGGTTGTTCGATGAAGTTGTCCATGCCGCGTTTCGATCAGGCACCAGTTCTCGTGGTGGGCGACGTCATGCTCGACCGCTATTGGCATGGCGGTACCTCAAGGATTTCCCCTGAAGCCCCGGTGCCGGTGGTCAAGGTCGATCAGATCGAAGACCGTCCGGGCGGCGCCGCGAACGTGGCGTTGAACATTGCAGCCCTGGGCGCCAAGGCGTCGCTGGTCGGCGTTACCGGTGAGGACGAAGCCGCCGAGAGCCTGAGCAACAGCCTCAAGGCCGCAGGCGTGACCGCCCGTTTCCAGCGCATCGCGCATCAGCCGACCATCGTCAAACTGCGGGTCATGAGCCGCCACCAGCAACTGCTGCGTATCGATTTCGAAGAGCCGTTCGCCACCGACGCCCTGGCCCTGAGCTCTGAAGTCGACGCGCTGCTCGAAGGCGTCAAGGTGCTGGTGCTTTCCGACTACGGCAAAGGCGCGCTGAAGAACCATCAGGCGCTGATCAAAGCCGCTCGTGACCGCGGCATTCCGGTGCTGGCCGATCCCAAGGGCAAGGACTTCGCGATCTATCGCGGTACCAGCCTGATTACCCCGAACCTCAGCGAATTCGAAGCCATCGTCGGCCATTGTGTCGATGAAGCCGAGCTGGTCGCCAAGGGCGCGAAGCTCATGGCCGAGCTGGAACTCGGTGCGCTGTTGGTGACCCGTGGCGAGCACGGCATGACCTTGCTGCGCCCTGAGCAACAGGCGCTGCACCTGCCTGCGCGTGCTCGTGAAGTGTTCGACGTGACCGGCGCTGGCGATACCGTGATTTCTACCCTGGCGGCAGCCATTGCGGCAGGCGAAGAACTGCCTCATGCCGTGGCGCTGGCCAACCTCGCCGCCGGTATCGTTGTCGGCAAGCTGGGTACGGCGGCGATCAGCGCGCCTGAACTGCGTCGTGCCATTCAACGGGCCGAAGGTTCCGAGCGAGGCGTGTTGAGCCTCGACCAGCTGCTGCTGGCTATCGACGACGCCCGTGCGCACAACGAGAAAATCGTCTTCACCAACGGCTGCTTCGACATCCTGCATGCCGGCCACGTTACCTATCTGGAGCAGGCGCGTGCCCAGGGTGATCGTCTGATCGTTGCGGTCAACGACGACGCGTCTGTCAGCCGTCTCAAGGGCCCAGGCCGTCCAATCAACAGCGTCGACCGTCGCATGGCGGTGCTGGCGGGGTTGGGTGCGGTGGACTGGGTGATCAGCTTTCCGGAAGGGACGCCTGAAAACCTGCTGACCCACGTCAAGCCGGACGTGCTGGTCAAAGGTGGCGATTACAGCGTGGATCAGGTGGTCGGCGCGCCGATTGTCCAGGCCTACGGCGGCGAAGTGCGGGTGTTGGGGCTGGTGGAAAACAGCTCGACCACGGCCATTGTCGAGAAGATTCGCGGGCAGTGATTCAGTCGTAAGTTCACTCTGTGGGCGCCAGCAAGCCGGCTCCCACAACTGTGATTCGTGTTTTTAACGCCTTACGATTTATGCAGCTTCTGACGCGCCATGCGCAGCAGCTGTTTGGCCCCCACCTTCAACCGGCGCTTGATTCCGGTCTTCTTCGCTTTCGGCGGCACCATGCCTTGCTGCAGCAGCCAGTCCTTCCAACGAATCCGCTCCTCGCGCACCACCCAGCCTTCCTGCGCCGCGAAGCTCTCCGCCAGATAAAGCCCCCGTGTGCCTGCCGGTGACAGCTTGTCGTTCTTGAGGGTGTACAGCTCGGGCAGCGGCGAGCCGTTTTCCAGCGGCATCAGGTAAAGGTCGGGCTTGCTGCGATTGAGCCGGGCGACCAGTTGATCGTTTTCCAGACTCTCGTCGACGTGAAACAGGCTCAAAGGGCGTGCCTCTTTTGGTACTTCCAGGCGCATGTCGTAGATCAGCTGCAACGACGCAGTCGGCAAGTGAACATAGGCACGCGGCCGTTCGATCAGGTTCAGGCTGCCGCAGCGTACCGGGCGAGCCGCGCCGGACAGCGGGCTCAGGCGAAAGGGCATGGCCTCACGGTAATGCAGGGCGGCAGCATAGGGCGCAGGCAGCCAGGTGTCGTTGAAGCGCCCGCTGAGCCAGCCTTGCGGGGTTTCGATCAGGCACTCCTCGGCCACTTCCTGAATCGCTGTCAGCAGCGGCAGGTTCAGCTCGTGGGCGGGGACGTAGCCGGAAATCAGTTTCAGCACCACATCGCCGCGATCCTGGCGACGTTGACGCACCAGCACCCAGTAATCGCGGTTCTGCCAGTTGAGGGTCAAACGCACCGACACGCCCAGGTTCGCCAGCTCCGTGGAAAAGCGATCGCTGCTCTCTACCTCGATCTTGCGACGGCGTTGCAGGGTCTGGGAAAAGTTGAGCGGCATCCCGACGCTCTGGTAACTCAGGCCTTCGGGGGTGGCTTCGACGAACAGCGGCAGGGTCTTGAAGTTGCTGGGGTTCTTGCGGATCAGCGTTCGCGGCATATCGGCTCCTTCTTGCGTTGGGGTCGGCCGCGTGTCATCAGCGCTGACGACGAGGCTGATTATTGAGCACGGCAGCAGCGGCAGTGGCCACGTTGTGGGACAGGTGCAGTGGATTGATCGTTCCGACAATAGCACCGGTCACGCCGGGGTGCCCAAACAGCAACTCGAAACTGGCCTGCACCGGATCGACGCCGGGGCTCAGGCAAACGTGGCCGCTGGCCAGCGCTTTCTTGATCAGAATGCCTTTGCCGTGTGCAGCAGCGTAGTCGAGCACCGGCTTTTCGCCCTGCTCATTTAGGTTGTAGGTGACCATGGCGCAGTCGCCGTCCTGCAAGGCCTGCAGCCCGCCCTCGACAGTCTTGCCCGAGAAGCCGAAGCCACGAATCTTGCCCTCGCCCTTGAGTTCGGCAAGGGTCTGATACACCTCGCAATCATTCAGCACGTGCAGATCGTTGCCGTCGGAGTGCACCAGGACCAGATCGATGAAATCCGTTTCCAGACGTTTCAGGCTGCGCTCCACCGACATCCGCGTGTGAACGGCGCTGAAGTCATGACGTGACTGACCCGCCTCGAACTCTTCGCCGACCTTGCTGACAATTACCCAGTCCTGACGCTGGCCGCGCAACAGCGGGCCGAGGCGCTCTTCGCTGCGGCCATAGGCGGGCGCGGTGTCGATCAGGTTGATGCCCAGATCCCGCGCCAGCTTGAGCAGCATGCGCGCCTCGTCGTCATCGGGGATGGTGAAGCCGTTGGGGTATTTGACGCCCTGATCGCGGCCTAGCTTGACGGTGCCCAGACCAATCGGGGAAACGTCGATGCCCAGATTGCCCAGAGGTCGATGCAGATCGTGCAGGGTTTTCATGGCAGCAACACGTCCCAGACCGGTTTGGCCATGGGCGGACGGGGCAGGCCGGGGCAAGCGGGTTGCGGGATCGGGTGGATGTCGTCCCGCGACAGCGATGCCAATACGCGATCAGCGAAGTCCGGCGCCAGGGCCAGCTTGGTCGGCCAGCCCACCATCAGGCGACCTTGCACATCCAGAAATGCGTTGTCCGGGCGCACCAGGCCGCTCTGCTGAGGCTCGGCACGATCAACGCGCATCGTGGCGAATTGCGCCTGACTCAGGTCGACCCATGGCAGCAGTTGTGACAGCTCTTTTTTAGCCGCCGCGATCTGCTCGGCAGGCTCGCGGGCCACGCCTTCGGCCTCGGAAATATCGCCGCCCAGGTACCACACCCACTGGCCGTCGGCGGCCGGATGAGTGGTCACAGTGATGCGCGGCTTGGGACCGCCGCCCAGGCAATGGGCGTACAAAGGCTTCAGCGTCGGGCCCTTGACCATGACCATGTGCAACGGACGACGCTGCATGGCCGGATGGCTGACGTTGAGTGTCTTGAGCAGGTCAGCGGTGCCGCCACCCGCGCTCAGCACTACGCGTTGGGCATGGATGTCGCGACCGTCGACGCGCAAGCCGACCAGCTCGCCTTCGTGCAGCAGCGGCTCGATCTTCTCGCCCGCCAGCAGACTGTCGCCTGCCAGCTCCGCCAGTTTCTCGATCAGGCTCGGCACGTCGATCACCAATTCTGCCAGGCGATAGACCTTGCCCTTGAAGCGCGGGTCTTGCAGGGCAGGCGGCAAGTCGCTGCCTTTGACCTGATCGACACGCCCGCGCACCGCTTTGCTGGCGAAGAAACTGGTGAGGTTGCCGGCGAGGGTGCCCGGCGACCACAGGTAATGCGCTTCGGACAGTAGACGCACGCCGGAGAGGTTCAGCTCGCCCTTGCCCGCCAGAGCCTCACGCCAGCGGCGCGGCATGTCGGCGATGGCTTCCGAGGCGCCGGACAACGCGCCGTGCAGCGCATATTTGGCGCCGCCGTGAATGATGCCTTGGGATTTGACGGTCTGCCCGCCACCCAGGCTGGCGCTTTCCACCACGATCGTCGAGAAACCCTGCCGACGCAGGCGCGCATTGAGCCAGAGACCGGCAACGCCCGCGCCGACAATCAGGACGTCAGTGGAAATAGCAGATGGCATGGAGACCTCAGATGGCGAAACGAATCTCGCCATTATAAGGGAAGCCGCTTTTGTATGGCCCCCTTAATGACCCGCCGTTTTCGAGAACAGCTGGATCACCACCACGCCTGCGACAATCATGGCCATGCCGCCGATGGCTGGCAGGTCGAGCTTCTGGCCGTAGATAAACAGCGCGGCGATGCTCACCATGACGATGCCCATGCCGGCCCAGACGGCGTAGGCCACGCCCACCGGAATCGTGCGTACCACCAGCGTCAGCATCCAGAAAGCCACGGCATAGCCGACGATCACCAGCAGCAAGGGCAGGGGCGTGCTCAGGCCTTTGACGGCCTTCATGGAAACGGTGCCGATGACTTCGGCGCAGATGGCGATGGCGAGCAGGTAGTAGGCAGACATGGTGATAACCCTCTTGGCGCAGACTGTCTTCAATGAAGGCGATTCTAGAGAGTGTGCAGATGGGGTAAAGTCATTACCTATCTCTCTCGCTGATAGGTTGGCGTGTCATGGAATGGAACCTTGAGCAGATCCGGCTGTTCGTCAGTGTGGCCGAACATCGTTCGTTTTCCGCAGTGGCGCGGGAATCCCGGCGAGCGCAGTCGGCGGTCAGCAGCGCCATTGCGATGCTGGAAACCGATCTGGGCGTGAGCCTGTTCGATCGCAGCAGCGGGCGTCAGCCGCGTTTGACCGAAGCAGGTACGGCGCTGCTTGAAGAGGCGCGGGAGTTGTTGCGCCAATGCGACCGGCTGGAAGGGCGCGCGCTGGCCCTGATGCGCGGGCAGGAAGCGCGTCTGCGATTGGCACATGACGAAGCGATGCCCTATCAACCGGTGCTCGACAGCCTGGACAAGCTGGATCAGCGTTTCCCAACCGTTGAAGTGCAGCTGGCCAGCGGGGCACAGGGCGACGTGGCGCGCAAGCTGGTGGAGCGCCGGGCGGATCTGGGCCTGTTGTTCCATCACGAGCAAATGCCTCAAGCGCTGGAGCGTCGCGTGCTGGGCAGTGTTGAGATGGTCACCGTTTGCGCGACCAATCATCCGCTGGCCCGCGAGCCCGTGGTGACTCGTCAGCAACTGGCCCGGCACCGCCAACTGCTCATCGCCCCCCAGCAAAGTGGTTACCCCGGAGGCGAACAACTGAGCCCGCAGGTCTGGCGGGCCGACAGCTTTTACGTGATGGCCGAGCTGCTGATGCGCGGCCTCGGCTGGGCGTGGCTGCCGCGTCATGTGGTGCAGTACCCGGCCTATCAGAACCAGATGATCGAGCTGAGCAGCGAATGGACGCCGCCTGCGTTGGTGGTGGAAATGGTCTGGCGTCGCGACGAACCGCTGGGGCCTGCCGCGCGCTGGCTGGCCGAATGTTTCACCCATCATCTGAAGGCCATTGGCTGATAAACTCTGCGCCCATGAATAGAACTCTCTACAGCTTCCTGTTTCATCTCGGCCTGCCCCTCATCGCCCTGCGCCTGTGGCTGCGCGCCCGCAAGGCGCCGGCCTACGCGCAGCGCGTCGGGGAGCGTTTCGCCCGCGGATTGCCGCCCATGCAGAAGGGCGGGATCTGGGTCCACGCGGTGTCTGTGGGCGAGAGCATCGCGGCCGCGCCGATGATTCGCGCCTTGCTCGCGCGTTATCCACAGCTGCCGATCACCGTCACTTGCATGACACCGACCGGCTCCGAGCGCATCCAGTCGATGTTCGCCAACGAGCCGCGGATTCAGCATTGCTACCTGCCTTACGATTTTCCGCGGGCAGCGGGGCGTTTTCTAGATCACATCCAGCCCAGGATCGGCGTGATCATGGAAACCGAACTGTGGCCCAACCACATTCATCAGTGTGCGAGACGAGGTATTCCAACAGTCTTGGCGAATGCGCGTCTGTCGGAGCGTTCCGCGCGAGGCTATGGAAAGTTCGCCAAACTGACCCGCCCGATGCTGGCTGAGATGAGCCTTATCGCGGTGCAGACCGAAACCGAAGCCCAGCGTTTTCGCGACCTCGGCGCTCGGCCTGAATGCGTGACGGTAACGGGCTCGATCAAGTTCGACCTGACCATCGACCCGCAATTGCTGGAGCGCGCGACCCAGCAGCGTGATGATTGGCAGACCACAAGCCGTCCTGTTTGGATCGCGGCCAGTACCCACGCCGGTGAAGATGAAGTGGTGTTGGCGGCCCATCGCGAGCTGCTGAAAAAACATCCCGAAGCCTTGCTGATCCTGGTGCCGCGCCATCCCGAGCGCTTCAACAGCGTATTCGAATTGAGCCAGCAGCAGGGATTCGCCAGCATTAGACGTTCCACCGCCGAGCCTGTGACCAGCGTTACGTCGGTTCTGGTCGGCGACACCATGGGCGAGCTGCTGTTTCTCTATGCGCTGGCGGACATCGCCTTTGTCGGCGGCAGTTTGGTGCCCAATGGCGGCCACAACCTGCTGGAGCCTGCGGCGCTGGACAAACCCGTGTTGAGCGGCCCTCACCTGTTCAACTTCCTCGAAATCGCCGCGATGTTGCGCAGCGCCGGGGCATTGGAGGAGGTCAGTGATTCAGCAGGGTTGGCTGCGGTGGTGCAGCGCTTGATCAAGCAGCCTGAGCAGGCGAAAGCCATGGCCGATGCGGGGTTGGCGGTGATGAAGGCCAATCAGGGGGCGTTGCAGCGGTTGCTGGATGGGATCGGCAGATTGCTGCACTGATCCGCTTCTGATGCCTGTAGCAGCACCGCTTGCCGGCGGTGGCGCTTTCGAAATCGCTACCGCCGGCAAGCCGTGCCGCTACAAGGACGTGTTAACAAGCCGAAAATGCGGCCGAATCGTCAACTCATCGTTCTGAAGGGCGCTCAAAATTCTTCGCCGCCTCTTTCGCCAAATCCGGCGGCAGGAAGTCCTTGTCCGGGTTGTAATCGGACTTCAGGTAGCGCGACAAGTCCTGCAGATCCCCCGGGCTCAAGGTTCCCGCGGCCTGCTTGAGGCGCAGGTTGTCGAGGATGTAGTCGTAGCGGGTGTTGTTGTAATCGCGCACCGAGGCATATAGCTGACGCTGTGCGTCGAGCACGTCGACGATGTTGCGGGTGCCCACCTGATAGCCGATTTCCGTGGCTTCCAGCGCGCTCTGGTTGGAGATGATCGACTGTTTGCGCGCCTGTACCTGTTCCACATCGGTGTTCACGGCGCGGTGCAGGTTGCGGGTGTTTTCCACCACCTGACGACGCAGGCCTTCGCGCTGTTGCTCGGTCTGGCCGAGGCGTGCGTAGGCTTCGCGCACTTGCGAGCTGGTCAGGCCGCCGCTGTAGATCGGGATGTTGACCTGCAGACCGATGGTGCGTTGCTCGACGCTGCCGTGGAAGCTCTGCCCGGTGTAGTTCGGGTTGGTGAAGCCCAGCGGGTCGTTGTCGCCTTTCTCGTATTGCGCAACGGCATCGACGGTCGGCGCGTGCCCGGCCTTGCGCTGGCGCAGGGTCTCTTCGGCGGCGCTGACGGCGTAGTTGCTGGCCAGCAGATTGAGGTTCTGCTGCGAGGCTGTGTCGACCCAGGATTTCGCATCGTTGGGCGACGGCGCCAACACCGGCAGGGTGTGGACGATGCCTTCGATGGAGTTGTAGTCGCGGTTGGTCAGGGTCACCAGCGCCTGAAACGCGTCGTCCACCTGACGCTTGGCGACAATGCGCGCAGCCCGTGCGGTGTCGTAGCTGGCCTGGGCCTGGAGCACGTCGGTCTTGTCGGAGAGGCCGACATCGAAGCGCTCGTTGGCCTGATCCAGCTGGCGCTTGAACGCCGCTTCTTCAGCCTTGGTCGAGGCCAGGTTGTCCTGGGCGCGGAGCACTGAGAAGTAGTCCTCGGCACTTTGCAGAATCAGGTTTTGCTCGGTGGCCGAGAGTTGCAGGATCGCCTGCTCGTTGACGTCCTTGGCCGCCTTGAGCTGGAACCAGCGGTCGGCGCGGAAGATCGGCTGGCTCAAGGTCGCGCGATAGACCGTGCCGCTGCGGTTGATCACGGCAGAGGGCTGATCGATCTTGGTACGGGTGTCATTGATGTCAGCGCCGCCGGAAATGTTCGGCAACAGACCTGCGCGAGCCTGGGGCACGATTTCTTTCTGCGCGTTGTAGCTGGCGCGGGCGGCTGCCAGGTCGGCGTTGTTGTTCACGGCTTCCTGGTAAACGCTGACCAGACCGGTTCTGGTCGGCAGAGGCAAGTCCGCTGCCCCGGCCATCGCATTCGAAGCACACGACACGGCAATGGCCAATGAGAGTTTGCGCAGCATAGACATTCCCTGGTAGTTGGTTTCGTGAAAGCGCTTTCGTCAAATCGAGTGCGGACGGCGTTTGGCGCCGCGTAGCGAGTGTAGTTCCGCGCGTTGTCTACAACAATCAGACAAAACGGCCATTTAACGAGCGTTTGAATTCCACGCTTGGCGTTTGCCCTGTCACACGTCTAGACTGACGCCGTTCTTGTCGGGGTGCCTTGCTATGAGGCTGAGATCGGATAATCCGGATCCCGTTGAACCTGATCAGGTTAGCGCCTGCGTAGGGAACAAGATTTCTCGTCTCCCGGCGAGTCCTCTTGAGTGTCGTCCGGGGTCGTCTTTGTTCAATTATCGAACAGTCCTCGTGTTTCGATTCTCAGCATCCGTTGTGTCTCAGGATGCCTCCGTCCGTTCGAATCAGGCTCAAGCTCCGACAAATCAATCCGCCGCTGGATGATGTCTGGAGAGCCCGTGATGAGTACAACACTAAAAAACGCCAATCTGAGTGAATCCGCCCAAGTCGATTCGGGGTCGGTGCAGCCGTTCACCCGCTCGCAGAAAATCTACGTTCAGGGTTCGCGCCCGGACATCCGCGTGCCGATGCGTGAAATCAGCCTGGACGTCACGCCTACAGACTTCGGTGGCGAGATCAATGCGCCGGTCTGCGTGTACGACACGTCGGGCCCGTACACCGACCCCAACGTCATCATCGACGTGCGCAAGGGCCTGGGCGACGTGCGCTCGGCGTGGATCAACGACCGTGGCGACACTGAGCGCCTCGATGGCCTGAGCTCCGACTTCGGTCAACAGCGCCTGGCCGATGCCGAGCTGACCAAACTGCGCTTCGCCCACGTGCGCAACCCGCGCCGCGCCAAGGCCGGGGCCAACGTCAGCCAGATGCATTACGCGCGTCAGGGCATCATCACCGCGGAGATGGAATACGTCGCCATCCGCGAAAACATGAAGCTGCAAGAGGCCCGCGCTGCCGGTCTGTTGAAGCAGCAACACGCCGGCCACAGCTTCGGCGCGAGCATCCCGAAAGAGATCACCCCTGAGTTCGTGCGCGAAGAAATCGCCCGCGGCCGCGCCATCATTCCGGCCAACATCAACCACGTCGAACTTGAACCGATGATCATCGGCCGTAACTTCCTGGTGAAGATCAACGGCAACATTGGCAACAGTGCGCTGGGTTCGTCCATCGAGGAAGAAGTGGCCAAGCTGACCTGGGGCATCCGTTGGGGTTCGGACACCGTCATGGACCTGTCCACCGGCAAACACATTCACGAAACCCGCGAGTGGATCATCCGCAACTCGCCGGTGCCGATCGGCACCGTGCCAATTTATCAAGCGCTGGAGAAGGTCGGCGGTGTGGCCGAGGACCTGACATGGGAGCTGTTCCGTGACACGTTGATCGAGCAGGCGGAGCAGGGCGTCGACTACTTCACCATCCACGCTGGCGTGCTGCTGCGTTATGTGCCGCTGACCGCCAAGCGCGTCACCGGGATCGTCAGCCGAGGCGGCTCGATCATGGCCAAGTGGTGCCTGGCGCACCACAAGGAAAACTTCCTC